>ERZ767114.142-NODE-142-length-52587-cov-4.244011_pt1 | contig 52587 bp, 51 predicted proteins | sample MGYA00374952_ERZ767114 | MGnify/ENA primary metagenome ERZ767114 (study PRJEB28939, sample SAMN06267156) | marine metagenome | isolation source: Columbia River Estuary | place: USA:Columbia River Estuary, USA | collected 2012-05-05 ... | reverse complement strand
ATCTAAGAGGTTGTTATATGAAATTTCTTTACCATGTAAGTGTTCTAATAACTCATTTAAAGGACCAAAAAAGCGCCCCTCTTGATGAGGATTCTCACCATAACGCAAAATTTGTGATTTACTAACACTCAACTTTAATCTATCTTTTTTTTCATTAAAATGATTGAAAATGGCAGTGTCGTAATGTGAAGAAGTATGGAATGCTTTAACCGCATATTCTTTTCGCTCTTTTTGAGATGGAGCTCCTTGAGCGTTTAAATACAGCGCTATAAAAGAAGCATAGTCTTCTTTGTCTGAAATACAGAAAACATGATTAAAATTTTTGGCAGCGGCACGAATCAAGGCAATTCCTCCAATGTCTATTTTTTCTATAATTTCACTTTCAGCAGCATTTCCAGCTACTGTTTTTTCGAAAGGATATAAATCAACAATGACTAAATCAAATGAAGGTATTTCATGGGTTTTCATTTCTGCTTCATCTGAAGCAACATCAACTCTATTTAAAATTCCTCCAAATACTTTTGGGTGGAGTGTTTTTACTCTTCCCCCTAAAATAGACGGATACCCTGTTGTGTTTTCTATTGCATTAACCTCATGTCCAAGACTTCTAATAAAAGTTTCTGTTCCCCCCGTTGAGTATAAGGTCACATTGTTTGCAGCAAGTTTTTCTATAAGTGGCTCCAATCCGGTTTTGTCAAAAACAGAAATAAGTGCTGAGGTTATTTTTTTTGAATCCATAATCGTATTAAAGATATAAGAGTGAAGTATTATAGGTTTTTGAAATCAGGGCACAAACAGTCTCAAGGAAAATAGAGTCTTTGTTGGTAAAGGGATCTGTTTTTTTAGAGTCAATATCTATTTGTCCAATATTTTTTCCTTTCAAAAAGAGTGGAATGACAATTTCAGAACGAACATCAATACTACATGCTAAATAATTGTCTTGGGCTAATACATCAGGAACTACAAAATTTTCATTTGAAACAGCTACTTGACCACAAATTCCTTTTCCAAATGGAATTTCAGTATGTTCTACAGGGTTTCCAGAAAAAGCTTTTAAATTAAGTGTTTGTTTCTTAAAGTTAGCAAAATAAAACCCAACCCAGTCATAGTGTTCTATATGTTTTCTTAAAATGGAACATACTTTTTCCAGTCCCATAAGAGTAGGGACGTTTGTTTTCAGTAATACTGAAACTTCTGAAAGTGCTTTTGAAAAATCTACTTGAAACATAATTATAACAAAAGTAAGTAATATGCTCTATATATCAGGGTTTTATAACTTTGTTTTAGTCATTTTTTTAGTTTAAATAAAAACGGAACAGGTCCCTTAAACAGAGGTTTTAGAAAATAAATTATATCACCCAAATGGTTTGAGAAATGGAATTCACCTAGTCTATTGTTTTAATTATTGATTAAAGTATTACCTTTACATCATGAAAATGAAACATTTAACAAGTCTTTTTTTAGCTTTTTTGATCTTCGGATCTAGGGCAGGCTTTGCACTAAATGTTCATTATTGTGGTTCAAAAGCTGCAAATATTTCTTTGGCTCAAAATCCATCTAATTGTGGAATGATAAAGTCCTTAGTAAAAGAATCTTCCACTAAAACAGTGTTATCAAAAACACCTTGTTGTAAAGATGCAACCTTTCTTTTTCAAAATGACGAACCTGAAAATATACAGTTTGAAACGGTTGATGTTATAGCTACTTTATTTTCAAAACTTCCTTCGAATGATTTTTCAGTAAACACTCCTCCTGTTTTATTGCTAATTGAAGAATTGAATTGGAACCCACCCCCCCCTCAAAAAAATCAACTCATTTTGTTAAAGCATTCCTTTGTGTACTATGGCTAGTAATTGTTTTTCATCCTTTGAATTACATCACTAACTAATTTTATACACTTAAAATGAAAAAACTTACTATTTTATTCATTGCCATTTTTGGCTTTATAGCCCAAGCACAAGTGTCTTTTACGGGAACTATTCTTGTTGAAGAAGGCGAAAATTCTCTCCCGGTGGAAGGCGCTAATGTTTATTGGTTGGGAACACAAACAGGTACTATAACTAATCAAAAAGGCACGTTTTCACTACCTTTTATTGGAGTAAATCAAAAGCTTGTTATTAGCTATATTGGGTTTAAATCGGATACGTTATCCATTAATGATAATAAACCAATCATGCACTTGCTTTCTACTAACACCTTATATGCACTTAATGAAGTTACCCTTACTCAAAGACGAAAAGCGATTCAAAAGGCTTATTTTGAAACTCAGAATATAATTAATGTTAATAGTGCCGAACTATTAAAAGCAGCTTGCTGTAATCTTTCTGAAAGCTTTGAAACGAATCCTTCTATCGATGTAAATTTTTCGGATGCTTTGACCGGTACCAAACAGATTAAAATGCTGGGCTTAACAAGTCCATATCTCCTGATAACTGAAGAAAATATTCCAATGGTACGTGGTGCATCTCAGGCTTATGGGCTCACGTTTACTCCAGGCACCTGGATTGAAAGTATTCAAATAACAAAGGGGGTGGGGAGTGTTGTCAATGGTTTTGAAAGCATTGCTGGACAAATTAATACCGAAATAAAAAAACCTTTCTCTGACGTACCCTTATTTTTTAATTTTTTCACTTCAGCAAATGGAAGGCAAGAACTTAATACACACGGAAACTTCAAAGTAAATGATAAATGGAGTACAGGAATATTTATTCATGGAAATCAACGCACTAATAAAGTGGATCGGAACAATGATTCCTTTTTGGATGTTCCTTTGGCTAAGCAAGTAAATATTTTAAATCGTTGGCAATATACCGATGCTCAAAAAGGATGGGTAAGTTTTGGAAGTTTCAGATGGATGAAAGATGATAAGCAAATTGGGGCTGTTGGATTTTCTTCAACTTCAGACAGAAATAGTACCGCTCTTTGGGGAAGTGAAATCAGTACAGCAAGGTTTGATAGTTCTTTAAAAGTAGGATATGTTTTTCCTGAAGCACCATATCAAAGTTTTGGTTTTCAATCGGCATACAGCAATCATAAACAAGAAGCTTATTATGGGTTTAGGCAGTATGATATAAATCATGAAAGTTTTTATGCAAATCTTTTATTCAACTCTATTATAGGAAATACTAAAAACAAGTTTAAAGCAGGAATTAATTTTTCATATGATCAATACATAGAAGCTGTTGACACTTTTAATTTTAATAGGGCTGATAATTCTGTAGGAGCCTTTTTTGAATATAGTTATGATAATTTGGAAAACTTTAGTTTGGTGAGTGGAGTTCGTTTTGACACACATAATCGCTTAGGAAATTTTATTACTCCAAGAGTTCATATTCGTTATCTGCCTAAAGAAAATATTATTATAAGAGCTTCTGTTGGGAATGGTCGTAAAGCGGCCAATATTTTTTCAGAAAATCAAACTCTTTTTGGCACAAATCGAATAATTTCAATTACTCAAAACGGAGGTGATATTTATGGACTTAATCCGGAAAAAGCATGGAATTATGGGGTTAGTATAAGGAAAATATTCTCCCTATGGGGAGGAAATGGCGATATTACTGCTGATTACTATGTAACTGACTTTACAGATCAAGTAGTGGTTGACTGGGAAGAAAAAGGAAGGATATCTTTTTATAATTTAATCGGAAAAAGCAGGGCCAATAGTTTTCAACTTGCCCTTGATTATTCGCCCTTTAAAGCACTTAATTTTCGTTTTGCCTATAAAAACTATGATGTAAAAACAACCTATAATTCCGGATTCTTGCAACGACCCCTTCAGGCTAAACACATATTTTTTGGAAATATAGGCTGGGAAACAGATCGCTCTATTAAAGGAGGTCAGTGGCGATGGGATTTAACCTTTCATGCCGTTGGAGAGCAACGTCTTGTGGATACAATTAGGGATATAAGTAACCCCTACGCCTCAGCTTATGGGCTATGGAATAGTCAGTTGACACGTGCTTTTTCTCAAAAATTTGAAATATACACTGGGGTAGAAAATCTAGGAAATTATACTCAAAAAAACCCTATTGTAGGGGTAGATGATCCTTTTGGAATTAATTTTGATTCAGCCCAAGTATATGCACCAATTTTTGGAAGAATGCTTTATGCTGGCTTACGTTGGAACTTATAACTATTTTTACTAAATAAATCAATCTGAATCTTAGATCATGAAAAAAATATTACTAATTATGTTAATTACTCTCCCACTTGCCTTGTCTGGACAAAGTAAAGGGAAGAAAAATACCAAAGCCACTTTTGAAGTTAGTGGTAATTGCGAAATGTGCCAGAAAAGGATTCTAAAGGCTGCGTTTAGTGTTAAGGGCGTTAAAATGGCAAATTGGGATATCCCTAGCCATTTAATGTCGGTAATTTATGATAGCAATAAAATTTCACTCGATTCACTTCAACATACCATTGCTTTAGCGGGACATGATACTCCCTTAGTAAAGGCAATTGAGACTACGTACGATAAACTGCCAATGTGTTGTTTGTATGAGCGAATGACTATTGTCAAAAATTAAAACATAAAAAAACCCGCCTATAGCGGGTTTTTTTATATCAATGAATATTACATCATTCCTGGCATACCTCCACCCATTGGTGGTGCAGCTGGGGCTTCTTCTTTAATATCAATTAAAGCACATTCTGTAGTCAAGATCATTCCAGAAACAGAAGCTGCATTTTCAAGGGCAACTCGGGTAACTTTTTTTGGATCGATTATACCAGACTTTAACATGTCTACATACGTTCCATCTTTGGCGTTATAACCAAAGTTGTCTTTTCCTTCAGAAACTTTAGAAACTACCACAGAACCTTCTCCTCCTGAATTTTCAACAATAGTTCTAAGAGGTGATTCCAAAGCTTTGTTTATAATTTGAATACCCGTTGCTTCATCTGCATTATTTGGCGAAATAGATTCTAATACTTTTTTAGCATTTAAAAGTGCAACACCTCCACCAGCAACGATTCCTTCTTCCACAGCTGCTCGCGTTGCATGTAAAGCATCATCTACTCGATCCTTTTTTTCTTTCATTTCAACTTCAGAAGGTGCACCCACATAAAGTACCGCAACACCACCAGATAGTTTAGCTAAACGCTCTTGTAATTTTTCTTTATCGTAATCAGAAGTACTCACTTCAATTTGAGATTTTATTTGATTAACACGAGCTTGAATTTCTTCTGCAGATCCACTACCATTAACAACAGTGGTGTTGTCTTTATCAATCGTTACTTTTTCTGCAGTACCCAACATTTCTAAAGTAGTATTTTCTAATGTAAAACCACGTTCTTCCGAAATTACAGTACCTCCAGTTAAAATTGCGATGTCTTCAAGCATTGCCTTTCTTCTATCACCAAATCCAGGTGCTTTTACTGCTGCGATTTTAAGCGCACCACGGAGTTTATTAACAACCAAAGTAGCCAGGGCTTCACCGTCTACATCTTCGGCTATAATAATTAGAGGCTTTCCTGTTTGAGCCACTGGCTCTATAACAGGAAGTAAGTCTTTCATTGTTGAGATTTTCTTATCGTATAACAAAATGTATGGAGTTTCAAGATCAGCAAGCATTTTTTCTGAATCAGTCACAAAATAAGGCGATAGATATCCACGATCAAATTGCATTCCTTCAACAACATCTACGTATGTTTCCGTTCCTTTTGCTTCTTCAACAGTAATAACTCCTTCTTTCCCTACTTTTTCAAAAGCTTCTGTAATTAAGCCACCAATAGTTGGATCGTTATTGGCCGAAATACTAGCAACTTGATTAATTTTTTCTGAAGAATCACCTACAGCAACAGCTTGTTTTCCAAGAGTTTTAACGATAGCCTCCACAGCCTTATCAATCCCTCTTTTAAGATCAAGAGGATTTGCTCCAGCTGCAACATTTTTAAGACCTTCTTTTACGATTGCTTGTGCTAATATTGTAGCTGTAGTAGTTCCATCTCCAGCAAGATCGTTAGTTCTAGAAGCAACTTCTTTAACCATTTGTGCTCCCATATTTTCAAGGGCATCTTCTAATTCGATTTCTTTGGCTACAGTAACACCATCTTTAGTTACTTGAGGTGCACCAAAAGATTTTCCAATAATTACATTTCTACCTTTGGGACCTAATGTTACTTTAACTGCATTTGCAAGAGCATCTACACCACGCTTGATGCCGTCTCTTGCTTCTATATCAAATTCTATTTTTTTTGCCATTTCTTTGTTTTTAAATGAATTAAACGATTGCGAATATGTCGCTTTCTTTCATGATTAGAAAATCTTTTCCTTCGTGTTGTAGTTCGGTACCTGCATATTTACCATATAAAACTTGATTGCCAACAGCAACAGTAATAGGGTTATCTTTTGTGCCTGATCCTACAGCTACAACTGTTCCTTTTTGAGGCTTTTCTTTTGCAGTATCTGGAATGTAAAGACCAGATGAAGTTTTAGTTTCAGCAGCAGCTGGTTCAATTAGAACTCTATCTGCTAGGGGTTTAATATTTATTTTACTCATCATTAATTTTTTTATTTTTATTTATTTCAGAAATCATGCCACCGCATTGTATACTGACAATTTTAAAATTAAAATGTCAGCTTGTCAGTTTAAGAATGTTTATTGGAGCGTATTAGTTATTTGCAGGAATCTCTGGAATCTCTGGAATCTCTTCATATGCTTTCTCTGTACTTTCCGGAAGTGCTTCTGGAATTGACTGTTGTATGGGGTTATCTTGCAATAACTTTGAATCAGAAACACCAGTTCCTGAAGAAAGACTAACGTTAGACATTAAAATTAAAATTAAAAGCAAAGAGGCAAGTATCCATGTGCTTCTGTCCAAAAAATCTGAAGTTTTTTGAACACCACCTACTTGTTGTGAACCACCACCACCAAAAGAAGAAGAAAGCCCTCCGCCTTTAGGATTTTGAACCATAACAACCAACACTAGAAGGAAGCAAACAACAATAATAAGGGCAATAAATATGGAGAATGTACTCATTGGGTCAGTCTTTCGGTTTTTGTAATCTTTTAATTTCTTTTATTTGCTCTGCAAAGGAACTATTTTTTTCTGGATATTTCAAACCTAATATTTGATAGGCTTGAAGTGCTTTAGTATATCTTTTTTGTTTAACAAAAACTTTAGCTAAAGTTTCAGTCATTAATTCATCAGAAGATGTCCAACTTATTTCACTCAAATCAATATTATTCTTCGAGTTCTTGTCGGGAACAATTTTTTGAGTATTGGCAATAAAGCTGTCAATGAGCTTAAATTTATCTTCTAATGTTGATTTTTCGTTTTTTAATATTTTTTTTGTTTTTAAGTAGTAAGCCCAATCTGCGAAAGTTAAGAATTCTGGTGTATTTTCTGTTTGTTGGGATTCTGAGATTTTTTTAGTTTTTTCTATGCTAGAATCTGTAGTTTTCTTTAATTTACTTTTTTTAGGTTCTTGGAGTTGTGTATTTATTTTTAAAATCGAATGACTATCTTTAATGCCAAGAGATAATTTCTCTTTATCCTTAATAAAATCATATAAAAGTTTTCGGTCATATGTGGCGATTGCGGTATGCGAAAGCTGCCTGTCAAAAGCTTCAGACTTTTGTTCTTGTAATGCTTTAAGGAAATAGGTTCTTACTAAATGAAAATCTGGATAAAGCTCAAGAATATTTTCAAGTGCTTCAAGTTGTTTTTTGCTTGAAAAGTCAAAGGTGTCTAATGTCTTAAAAAGGGAAATAGGGTCTTTAATTACCATTTAGCTAAAGTATCATTAAATATATCTTGTGTGATTCTATCAAAGATTTCTTTGTGTGCCGCATCCTTTACATCATATACTTGCAGTCCTGCTGGAAAATCATAAAAGAAAGAATACGTTTTGTTGTAATCATCTTCTTCTTTTTTTATGTTTATAAAACGAAAAGCTATCGACATTTTTAATCGGTTTTGAGCAGCTGTTATTTTTGCAGTAGCTGACATTGGTGTTACGCTATATTCTGTTATTTCTCCTTCATAAATTAATTGGCCATCAGTAGTTACTAGATCTAGGTTAGTTTGATTCATGATTAAATCTTGAAGGGCAACAGTAAACTCATTATCTAAGCCTGGCTCTACGGTAGATCCAGGTCTATTACCTGCTTTATTCTCAAAGAAATTTACCTGAAAAGTTGTCACTCCTGCAGGAATGGAAGCACCTGTGAAGGAATAAATCCCACAAGAACCTACTAAAATTAACATAAATAGAAGGAATACAAGCTTTAGATTATTCTGTTTCAAGGTCATTGAGATCATATTGTTTTATTTTACGATAAAGTGTTCGCTCTGAGATACCTAACTCTTTTGAAGCCAGTTTACGTTTCCCATTGCTTCTCATTAAAGCTTGTTTAATCATTTCTATTTCTTTCGCTTGAAGAGAAAGAGGTTCCTCTTCTTCAATTGTTTCGGCATATGAATATTTATCCATAGCTTCTACTTGAGAAATCTTTGAAGTTTCTGCTTGGAATGGAAGAGCATCATATGAAGAAGACATTTCTTCTTCTTTTCGATCCGTTTCTTTTCCATAAATTTTATCTATCAATCCTTGATTTTTTTCCTGAACAACTTCAGAGGTCTCATTATTCATTAGGTCAAGAGTTAACTTTTTCAAGTCATTTAAATCATTTTTCATATCAAAAAGTACTTTATATAAGATTTCACGTTCTGAAGAAAAATCACTTTCGCTTGCTTTTTTACCCATTAAAGCCGGGGTCTTTGAACCGTTATCTGGTAAATACATACGAATCATCGCTGCATTAATATTCCTTTCTTTTTCTAATACAGATAACTGCTCTGCAACATTCCTTAACTGTCTAATATTTCCATTCCAACGATATTCTTTTAAAAGAGCTTGGGCATGTTCATCAAGTTTTAAGGCAGGCATTTGGTATTTTTGAGCAAAATCAGAGGCGAATTTTCTAAATAAAAGTACAATATCTTCTTTTCGCTCACGTAGTGGGGGTAGGCTAATTTCAACTGTGCTAAGGCGGTAGTATAAATCCTCTCTAAACTTCCCTTTTTGGATAGCATCCATCATATTAACATTGGTAGCTGCTACTATTCTTACATTTGTTTTTTGGGCGATAGATGAACCTACCTTAATAAACTCTCCAGTTTCAAGCACTCTCAGTAAGCGAACTTGAGTGGGGAGTGGAAGTTCTCCTACTTCATCTAAAAAAATAGTGCCCCCATCAGCTACTTCAAAATACCCTAATCGGGTTTGGGTTGCTCCCGTAAAGGCTCCTTTTTCATGACCAAAAAGCTCACTGTCAATAGTTCCCTCAGGAATAGCCCCACAGTTTACTGCAATATATTTTGAGTGTTTTCTATGTGAATACTGGTGTATTATTTTAGGAATATTTTCTTTTCCTACCCCACTTTCTCCAATAACCAACACAGATATATCAGTTCCAGAAACGCGCATTGATTTCTCCAGAGCTCTGTTGAGGCCTAAGTTATTTCCAATAATTCCGAAACGTTGTTTAATACTTTGTAATGAATCCATAATTAAACGCTTTTAGAGTATCCAACAGCACTCCCAATAAGGGTTGCAGAGGTACATTTTTCAATTTTAACATCTACAAAATCTCCAATTTGATAGTGTTCTTTTGGAAAAACAACAACAGTATTTTTAGCTGTTTTACCACTCCATTGGATTTTAGATTTTTTAGAAATCTTTTCAATTAATACACAAACTGTTTTACCAATATTTTGTAAAGTTCTAAAATTACTATGCTCTCTTTGTTTTGAAATGATTTCACTAAGTCTCCTCTGCTTAATTTTTTCGGGTACGTCATCTTTGATTTTTTTTGCTGCCATTGTACCGGGTCTCTCAGAATATGAATACATAAAGCCGTAGTCGTATTTTACGTAGTCTAAAAGGTCTAATGTGTCCTGGTGATCTTGTTCTGTTTCTGATGGGAATCCGGCAATCATATCGTGAGAAATTCCACAATCAGGAAGTATAGAACGAATGGAATTTATGAGACTGAAATACTCTTCACGCGTGTGTTGACGATTCATTTTTTTTAAAATGCTGTTACTACCCGATTGAACAGGAAGGTGAACGGCATTACAGATATTATTGTATTTGGCTACAACTTTTAATACGTCAATAGACATGTCCTGAGGATTTGATGTTGAAAATCTAATCCTCATTTTTGGTTGAGCTTTAGCTACAAGTGTTAATAAATCTTCAAAACGTAAAGCTGTTTTTTGCTGTAATGATGTTGCGTTTTTAAAATCTTTTTTTAGCCCTCCTCCATACCATAAATAACTATCTACATTTTGCCCAAGTAGAGTAATTTCTTTATAATTTTTAGCTTTTAATGCACTTATTTCTTCCAAAATGCTTTTCGGATCTCTACTGCGCTCTCTTCCCCGAGTGAATGGTACTACACAGAAAGTGCACATATTATCACAGCCACGAGTAATAGAAACAAATGCAGAAACACCATTTGAATTTAGTCTAACAGGAATAATGTCACCGTAGGTTTCATCTTTTGATAATAAGACATTAACAGCTTCTTTTTTGCTAGCCACATCTTTAAGTAGGTTTGGAATATCTTTATAAGCATCAGGTCCAACTACTAAGTCAACTATCTTTTCTTCTTCAAGAAATTTATGTTTTAGGCGTTCTGCCATACAGCCTAAAACTCCCACTGTCATTTCTGATTTTTTTATTTTAAGTGAATTAAAGTATTCTAATCTTTTACGAACTGTTAGTTCTGCTTTTTCACGAATAGCACAAGTATTTACCAAAACTAGTGAAGCTTCCTCCAGGACCTCTGTTATTTTATAACCATCCTCATTTAGGATAGACGCCACAATCTCGCTATCTGCAAAGTTCATTTGACAACCATAGCTTTCTAAATATACTCTTTTTGTATCTGTATTTTTTATTTTAACTTCTTGATTAGCGTATACTTCACCGTTAAACTGGTTTGGATTTTTATGTGGGGAATCTGACAATCCCCTATTTTCCTTAATACTTACTGTTTTGGTTTTCAATACTTTATTTTTTTATAGATTTCTATGGGACGAAACCTTACAATTTATTTTTATTGCTTTTTAATTTTCTCCTAACTATGATTAAAGAATCACACAAAGATAAGGAATTACAGACAAAGTGTCATGTATAAAAGATAAACTCCTTATCAAAAAAATACACTGATCATAAAATCATTACATTAGAAAATAAATTCAAATCATTCTATGAAAAATTTGATTTTTATGAGTTGTTTTATTTTGTTTTTGGGGTGTAATTTAAGTGTTTCTAGAAACGAAAAGTTTTCTGATATAGAGTTTCTTCAGCTTAAAACTTCTTTCGTAGATTTAAAAAATAAAAAAGTCGATTTGACATCCTACGAGGGAAAGAAAATCGTCATTAATCATTGGGCTACATGGTGTGGCCCATGCATAAAAGAAATGCCAGGAATAGAAAGGGCTCAAAAGATTTTAAAAAATTATGACTATATATTTCTGTTAGTTTCTGATGAAAAAGTTTCAAAAATATCTGAGTTTAAAAATGACAACAAATATGAATTTAATTTTTTAAAATCTGTTAGATCAAATGAAACACTTGGAATCTATTCTTTACCAACATCATATATTTTTGATGAAAACGGAATAAAAATTGAAACTATTGTAGGGACGATTATTTGGGATTCTGAAATAATAATAAATAAATTAAAAATACTATAATATGAAGAAATTCATCTTCTTTCTCTCTTTCCTAGTTTCAATGTCTTGTTCTAAAAAAGAAATCTACATACAAGAAATTCCTTTCTCTTATGAGAATAGTAATGCACAACCTAATCTAGTTTCTTCTGATGGTTCTTTGTCTTTATCTTGGATTTCCTCTAAAGAAGAAAATGAAGCCTCCTTAAATTATAGTCAGTATATAGAAGGGCGATGGATTAAACCTCAAATAATCGCTTCTGGTTCCAACTGGTTTATTAATTGGGCAGATTTTCCAGCTCATGCAATTAATCAAGATTTAATAATTACAAGCCATCTAAAGAAATCAGCTTCTGGTAAATATACTTATGATGTTGTTTTAAATTTACAAAAATTATCTGGAGAGAAAATAAAAGAAGATTTTTTGTTAAATACTGATGGCATTAAAGCAGAACATGGTTTTGTGAGTATAATAGCTAATAATAAAAAAGGGTTTTTTATCACTTGGTTAGATGGAAGAAATACAATAGAAAAAAAAATAGATGGAGATCATAAACCAATGACAATTCGTTTTGCAGAAATTACTGATAAAGGAGATGTTATAAAAGAAAGCGAACTTGACGCTTCTACATGTGATTGCTGCCAGACATCAATTGCAATTACTGATGATGGACCTATAGTTGTTTACAGAGATAGAGGCGAGAAAGAGGTAAGGGATATTTATAGTGTCAAAAACATAAATGGAACTTGGGAAGAACCGAATGAGGTTCATGATGATGGATGGATAATAAATGGATGTCCAGTAAATGGTCCTAAAGTTGCTGTCAACTCAAAAGACCTTGCTGTTGCTTGGTTTACGGTTTCTAATGGTAATCCTTTAGTAAATGTTTCATTTTCAAAAAATAACGGCAATTCTTTTGGTGCTCCACTAAAAGTAAATGATCATGACGCTTTAGGAAGGGTAGATGTTTCATTTTTAAATGATGAAGAAGTAATAGTTAGTTACATGGAAGTGGATGATATTGGAACGTATTTGAGAATTAAAAAGGTTTCATTTGATGGAAAGATTTCTGAGCCAATTACAATATCTAAAATTGATGGAGGAAGGAATACAGGTGTTCCTCAATTAGAAATAATAGATTCAGATATTTTTATTGTTTGGACTATTTTTTTAGACGGAATGAATCAGTTGAAATCTATAAAATTAAATTCAAAAAACGTCTAAAACATACCTAATACCTAACTATTAATTTCTTTTAAAATCCAAAAAGATCATTGATATTTTGAATCTCTAAAAGTTGTCATTTAAGCTATAGTTTTGATGTGCAAGTGTATTCTGAAATTTTCATACCTACACTTTTAATAGCTGCAAATCCTTTTTTGACATCTATTAAATTATGAATCCCCCTACTTTTTAAAATAGAAGCAGCAATTACACTTCTATACCCTCCTGCACAGTGAAGATAAAAAGGCTCATTTTTAGGAAATTCATCCATGTAATCATTTATAAAACTTAAAGGGGTAGAGTGAGCTTCATCCAAGTGTTCTAAAGCATATTCACCGGGCTTACGAACATCAAAAATATTAAGAACTTTCTGTTCTTTCAATGATTTTAAGTCCGTTACTTCAATTCCGTCAATAGTATCTATTGCATTCCCTGCTTTAGTCCAAGCTTCAATACCTTTATCAAGATATCCAAGTGTTTGATCAAACCCAACACGTGAAAGACGAGTGACTGTTTCTTTTTCTCTTCCTTTCGGTGTAACTAGTAAAATAGGTTGTTTGACATTCCCAACCATGGCTCCTACCCAAGGAGCAAAACCTCCATCGATTCCAATAAAAATAGACTGCGGAATGTGTCCTTTTGTAAAATCATCTTGATGCCTAACATCTAAAATAAGTGCATTAGTTTCGTTAGCAATTATTTCAAAATCTTCAGGAGTTAAAGGCTTTGTTCCATTTTCAAGAATTTCACCAATATCAGTATATCCTTCTTTATTCATCTTTACATTTAAAGGAAAATATTGTGGTGGAGGAAGTAAACCATTAGTTACTTCTTTTACAAATTCTTCTTTTGTCATATCTGCACGCAGTGCGTAGTTTGTCTTTTTTTGATCTCCAATAGTACCAATAGTTTCTTTACTTAAATTTTTTCCACAAGCAGAACCAGCTCCATGAGCAGGGTACACAAAAACATCATCAGCTAGAGGCATAATTTTTTTTCGAAGACTATCGAAGAGAATTCCAGCTAAATCTTCTTGTGTCATATCAGCTGCTTTTTGAGCCAAATCAGGACGCCCAACATCACCTAAAAATAGTGTATCACCACTAAAAATGGCAATATCTTTGTTTTTTGCATCACGTAGTAAATATGTAGTACTTTCCAAAGTATGCCCAGGCGTGTGTAAAACGGTAAGTGTAATTTTCCCAATTTTAAATACTTGTTGGTCTTTGGCAATTAAAGAATCATAACTTGTTTTAGCTAAAGGGCCATATACAATAGTGGCACCAGTTTCTTTTGCAAGAGTTACATGACCACTCACAAAATCTGCATGGAAATGAGTTTCGAAAATGTATTTAATCTTAGCGTTATTTTTCTTAGCCTTTTCAATATAAGGAGTTGTCTCCCTGAGAGGATCTATAATAGCAACTTCACCGTTACTCTCAATGAAATAGGCACCTTGAGAAAGACATCCCGTATATATCTGTTCAATGATCATTAGTCTAATTTGAGTATAAAATTAAGAAACTATTTTTGTTAGATATCATCTAATTTAAAAAGTAATTAAGGATTATTTTGTTGTGTTAATTTTTTCTGTAAAATTGTTTTTTTACAAACTCCATCAAAGCTATCAGTTGCGTCTCCTGAGGTTATGAAAAGATTTCTTTTTTTTAAAACATGGATGATTTCACTTTTTAAAATAACATCTCGAGCTGGACCAATTGCACCAACTAGCATTACGCGAATTCCTTGTTTTTTCATGGTTAAAATTATTTTGGTGAGGTGTTCAGTTGCTGTGCTATCAATATAATTTATTGCACGCATATTAATTACAAATCCTTTTACTACATCTGGATTTTTTGAAATAGCATCAGTGATTAGCTTTTTAAAATATTGAATATTTCCAAAGAAAAGCTGGCCGTCAAACCTTAAGATAATTAAATCATCTCTTAGTACTACCTCTCTAGGAAAGCGGAGGCTATTTTTGAAATAGTTTGTATTTCCAATGCGGCCTAAAAATGCATGATGTGGCTTTGAACTTCGATAAACTAGAAGTAATAAAGAAAGTAAAATTCCCAAAAGAATTCCTTCTGTAATTCCAAAAAAGAGGGTCGATATGAAAGTAACTACCAGAACTAAAAATTCATCTTTTGCAATAAAATATAATCGTTTCGCATATTTGAAATCAATTAAATTAATAACTGCAACCATAATTATTGCAGCTAGTATAGCTTTTGGTAAGTAATAAAACCAATGGGTAAAAAAACTCAAAACGATAGCAACTAAAGCAGCAGTAATTAATGCAGCAAGTCCAGTTTTAGCACCTGCTTGATGGTTCACAGCTGTTCTGGAAAACCCCCCAGTAGTGGGATAGGATTGAAATAATGCCCCTACCATATTTGAAGCACCAAGAGCAATAAGTTCTTGGTTAGGATTTAATGTGTATTTTTTTTCTTTTTCTTCTATTGCTTTAGCCACTGAAATAGCTTCCATGAAGGCAACCAACGCTATGGTTATTGCGGTTGGGAATAAAATTTTTATTTTTTCTAAATCAATAACAGGTAACTGAAAGAAGGGAAGTCCCTCTGGAATTAAACCTACTACATCAACTCCTTTTTCCAATTGTTGTGTACTGTAAACCCATGTGATACCAAGTACAACAACAACTAAAGAAGCAGGAATTTTCCTACTTATTTTTTTAATTCCAAGGAATAATAAAATACCAGTAATTCCAATAACTAAAGTTGGAAGATGAATAGGTGTATCAGTATTAATAGCAGATTTTATAATTATTTGAAGCTTATTGCTTTGTGAAATAGGTATTCCAACAAAATGTTTAAGCTGACTTAATCCTATGATTATTGCAGCTGCAGATGTAAAACCACTTATAACGGGTTTGGACAAGAATGCAACAATAAAACCCAATTTTAGAAGCCCCATTAGAAACTGGATGACTCCTATCATTAGAGCTAATAAAATTGCCATTTGAATGTACGCCTCAGGAGATACCATTGAAAGAGTACCTAAACCTACAGCGACTAGAAGCGAGTCCATAGCTACGGGCCCCACGGCAAGTTGTCTTGAAGTCCCTAAAAAAGCATAAATTATTTGTGGAACCAATGCCGCATAAAGCCCATAAATAGGAGGTAAGCCTGCAATCATTGCATAGGCCATTCCCTGAGGTATTAATAATACTGCTACCGTTATTCCAGCGATTAAATCGTTTTTAAAATACGATTTTTTATAAGCAGGCAACCAATTTAATATGGGTATAAATTGTTTCAGAGTTTTTTTGTTTTGAACAAAAATACTATAGTTTAAGATAATAGATATGAATTTTGTAACATGACCTTAATTTTATATAACGAAGTTGATTGTTATTTCGTTCCAATAAAAGAGTGCCCTTTTTTCTTTTAGATGGTTTACTAAACCTTCATTTTTTATATAAAAGCAAGTATACTCAGATTTAAATTTAACACAAGAGAGCTCATAAATTTCATAGTTACAAAAAAACTTACCTACTTTTGTTGCCAAATAATTATAATATGGCTAAGAATTTAGTAATTGTAGAATCACCGGCAAAAGCCAAAACTATAGAGAAATTCTTAGGAAAAGATTTTAAAGTAGCTTCTAGTTTTGGTCACATTGCAGACCTTCCCTCTAAAGAGTTGGGTGTTAGCGTTGAGAGTGACTTCAAGCCTAAATATGTAGTGAGTAGTGACAAGAAAAAATTGGTAAGCGAATTAAAGAGTTTGGCAAAAAAGTCGGATACTGTTTGGCTTGCAAGTGACGAAGATCGTGAGGGGGAGGCTATCGCATGGCATTTAGCTAACACTTTAGATTTAAACGAATCAAATTCCAAAAGAATTGTTTTTTCTGAGATTACAAAAAATGCCATTCTTAAGGCAATTGATTCTCCTAGAATAATTGATTATAATTTAGTAAACGCACAACAAGCAAGAAGAGTTTTAGATCGCCTTGTAGGATATGAATTATCTCCTGTTTTATGGAGAAAAGTTAAAGGAGGGCTTTCTGCAGGTAGGGTTCAGTCTGTTGCAGTTAGGCTTATTGTGGAACGAGAGCGAGAAATTAGAAATTTTTCTCCTGCTCAAAACTTTAAAACTCAAGCCTTTTTTTTAACAGCTTCTAAAAAAGTTATTCCAGCTCAATTATCCAGGTTATTTGATAATGTAGATAATGCAGATAAATTTTTAACTAAAAATATAAATACTGCTTTTAAAGTAGCAGATGTTAGTAAAAAACCAGCAAAAAAGAGTCCTGCAGCTCCATTTACTACTTCCACATTACAACAAGAAGCTTCACGTAAATTATACTTTTCCGTTAGTAAAACAATGACATTAGCACAGCGACTTTATGAAGCAGGATATATTACTTACATGAGAACCGATAGTGTAAACCTTTCTAAAGATGCACAAAAAAATATAGCTACTCAAATCAATTCTTCTTACGGGAAAGAATACCTCCAGCCTAGAATTTTTAAAACAAAAAATAAAGGAGCACAAGAGGCGCATGAAGCCATACGGCCTTCTGATTTTTCAAAAACCCAATTAAATATTGATCATGATCAAGCTCGTTTATATGAACTAATTTGGCGAAGAACAGTAGCTTCTCAAATGAGCGATTCTCAATTAGAGCGAACACAAGTTTCGATTGAGGCAAATACTCATCAAGATAGATTTACAGGAAAAGGAGAGGTTATTACTTTTGATGGATTTTTAAAATTATACATGGAAGGAGTTGATGATGATGATGATGAAATCAATGGGATGCTTCCTAAGGTTTCTGTGGGAGAAACTCTCGAGTTAAAAAGAATGATTTCAACACAGCGCTTTACACGTCCTCCCTATCGATATTCTGAAGCTTCTTTAGTTAAAAAAATGGAAGAATTAGGTATTGGAAGACCCTCTACTTATGCCCCAACTATTTCAACAATTCAAAACAGAAAATATATTGATAAAGGAGCTTCTGAGGGACTTTCACGTTCTTATGAACAATTTACTTTAGAAGAAAATACAATTAAAAAAACAGCATTAACCGAAATGGTCGGAGCCGATAAAGGAAAATTAGTTCCCACCGACATAGGGATGATTGTAAATGACTTTCTGGTTGAGAATTTTAAAGATATTTTAGATTTCAATTTTACGGCTCAAGTTGAACAAAATTTTGATGATATTGCAAATGGTTCAAAGGATTGGACTGAAATGATAAAAGGTTTTTACTCACAATTTCATAATACTGTTGAGTTTGTAAAAGAAAATGCACAACGAGAATCTGGTGAGCGCGTTCTGGGAGTTGATCCTGAATCTGGCCGTTCGGTAAAAGTAAGATTAGGGAAATTTGGTCCCATGGCTCAAATAGGAGATCCTGATGAAGAGGAAAAACCCATTTATGCAAGTCTAGGACCTAACCAACAATTAGAAAATATTTCCTTTGATGAAGCGATGAGTCTTTTTGAGATGCCAAAAACATTAGGTGCATTTGAAGATCAAGAAATTGTTGTAAATAACGGTCGTTTTGGTCCTTATATTAAACATAATGAAATTTTCATTTCTCTCCCAAAGGGTATGCTTCCCACTGAAGTTGATTTAGAAACATCCATTACATTAATTAAGGAAAAGCAATTAGCAGATGCCCCTATTTATCTTTTTAAAAAAATGCCTGTCACAAAAGGAGTAGGTCGTTTTGGACCCTTTTTGAAATGGAGTGGCATGTTTATTAACGTTAATAAAAAGTATGATTTTGACAATCTTTCAAATGATGATATTGTTGCTTTAATTGAAGAGAAAATTCAAAAAGAAATTGATAAGGTTATTCATGACTGGAGTGATTCGGGTATTCGGGTTGAGAAGGCACGTTGGGGAAGACACCATATTATTCGAGGGAAACAAAAAGTTGAAATTGGAAAAGAAATTGATGCAGTTAAACTAACCCTTAAACAAGCGGAAAAATATTTAGGTAAACCCAAAGTAAAAACAAAGCCTAAAGCGAAGAAAAAAGTTATTAAAAAAGGATGAGCTTAGAATTACTAGTTCCTGTTAAAAAAGAAACGTTAGTAGGCTTGACTCTCATGCCAAAGCAGATTTTGGGTAAAAATATAAGCATCCACACAAAAAATAATGGACTGCCTGAGCTTAAGGGCTTAACCATTGCTTTAATCGGATTAGATGAGTATAGAAATAGTTTTTTTAATGATTCAAGTTATAATGTAAATCAATTTAGAAAGGTTTTCTACGAATTATATCCTGGTAATTGGAATTTGAGTATTGCTGACTTAGGTGATCTGCCAAGTGGCAAAAAGGTTGAAGACACATATTTTGCTATAAAAGAGATTAGCATCCATTTAAAACAAATGAATATTATTCCTGTTTTTATTGGTGGGAGCCATGATCTAATGTTTCCACTATATGAAGTTTTTCAAAATTTTAAGCAACTTGTAAATATTGTTTCAGTTGATAGATCTTTTGATTTTTCTCAAGAAGATGATTTGATTTCTGGACGATCTTATATGAGTAAAATCATTATGGAAAAGCCTAATGTTTTAAATAACTATACCAATATTGGTTTTCAAAGTTATTATTGTGCCGAAGAGGAAAAAGACCTAATGGGAAAACTTTATTTTGACACTTTACGCTTGGGACAAGTATTAAATGAGCCGGCTCTTGCTGAACCTATTTTTCGAGATGCAGATATTATAGGTTTTGACATGAAATGTTTGTCATGGCAGGCTATTGCTGATCCTTTAGAAGGACAACCTAATGGGATTGATTCTAGAACAATTTGCTCACTTACAAGGTATGCAGGCATTAGTGATCATATTAGTTTTGTAGGGTTTTTTGAAATCCCCTCCACACCCATGACTGACCAACTTTTAGCACAAATGATATGGTATTTAATTGAAGGAGTTCAGTTGAGATTTGAAGAATATCCAGTAAACACAAAAGATTTTTTAAAATATTCTGTAACACTTTCTGATCAGATAATGGTCTTTTACAAAAGTGATAAAAGCAATCGATGGTGGATGGAATTAACAAATAATTCGCATTTGAATAATAAAATAATAAGTACAACGTTATTAGCTTGCACGGAAAAAGATTATTTAGATGCCATGCAGGATAAAATCCCTGAGAGATGGTACAACGCAATCAAGAGAACATAGTTAGTTTACCTTGAAAAAATAATTTTTAGTGTTTATACTGAAAAAATAATTAGTTTTATGAATGAAAACTGCATTGACTAAGTTTTAATTAAAATATTAATGAAAAGAATTTTAATTCTGTTAAGCATTTCTTTAATAATTATTTCCTGTGGAAATAAGAATAGAGGTGAGCTTATTGGTGTCAAACAAAAAAAATGGTTTGGAGAAAAACCTTACGGGATGACCCTCATTGAAGGCGGGGCTTATATAATGGGTAAATCGGATGAAGATATTGCACAACTTCAAAATGCCCCAGCAAAAACGGTAACAGTTCCATCTTTTTACATGGATGAAACTGAAATCACTAATAGCGAATACAGACAATTTATTTATTGGGTAAAAGATTCTATAGCTCTTGCAATGCTTGCAAGAAAAGCAGATGAGTTAGAGCTCGGAGAGGATAATAAAGATGGTATTGGAGAATTTGCATTTCAAGATTCCGATACTTCAAAGTTAAATGCATATCAAAAATACATGCGTGAAAATTATTATGATTTAAGTGACGATATTTATGCAGGAAGGCCTCTGAACTGGGATGCAGATTTAAGTTGGAATACTGAAGATTACACTGATAGTAATTACGCAGAAGTAATGGATTCTCTTTATTTACCGCCAGAGTTGTGGTATAATGGTGAAATGAAGTTAGATGTTAAGAAAATAGTTTATTCCTATAATTGGTTTAATGCCGAAGCTGCTGCTGCAGAATCTAAGCGTAAACGAAATCAATTTATTGACAGGAAACCTTTTATAGAAAAAAGAGACGTTGAAATTTATCCCGATACCACAGTTTGGATCAAAGATTTTACTTATTCCTACAATGAGCCGATGCATAACGATTATTTCTCACACCCAGCATATCAAGATTATCCTGTAGTTGGAATAAACTGGGAACAAGCGGTTGCTTTTTGTAATTGGAGAACCAGTTTTAAAAATGGTTATCAAAGAAATAAGGGAAAGCCACAAGTAAGCCGATTCAGACTTCCTAACGAAGCTGAATGGGAATATGCTGCTAGAGGTGGAATTCCTTCAGGGACCTATCCTTGGGGATCACCATATTTATTGAATGATAGAGCCTGTTTTTTAGCTAATTTTAAGCCTCTTCGTGGAGATTATGCTTCTGATCAAGCCGTTTATACCGTTGAGGCAAAATCGTATGAGCCCAATGACTATAATCTTTATAACATGGCAGGAAATGTTGCAGAATGGACTAATTCATCTTATAATTCTGGGTCCTATGATTATGTAGCTTCTCTTAATCCAAATATGGGGTTTAGTGATGAGCAACGAAAAGTAGTTCGTGGAGGGTCTTGGAAAGATGTTGCATATTTTTTGCGCGTTAGTTCAAGAGATTATGAATATGCGGATACTTCAAGAAGCTATATTGGCTTTAGAACAGTCCAAGACTATTTAGGAGTTCAAAAAGTTGAGGTTAAATAATTTATTAACCAAACAAATCTTATTATATTTATGAAATTAATTAAAAACTAAAAAATGGACGATAAAATTCTTAACAAAAGACTTAGAAGTAAAGTTGCAATGCACATGTTGTTTGGACTTGGAGGAGCTGTAGTAATTATTGGAGCACTTTTTAAAATCCTTCACCTAGAAATAGGACCTATTACCGGGGGACTTGTATTAGGACTTGGTTTAGGGACTGAAGCCTTAATTTTTACGGTTGCAGCACTTAATACAGGAGAAATTAAAGAAGAACACAATGATTACGTTAAAAAAGTTAAAGGGGGTGCTAAAAAAGCTACTTCTGGAGGAGGAGATGAAGGATTATCATCTAAAATTGATGCTTTAATGCAAGAAGCTAAACTTGATGTAAGTCTAATGAACTCATTGGCAAGCAGTATTAAAGGTTTAGAGACTTCAGCAAAAGCACTTTCTCCTGCTTCTGAGGCTGCTGCAGCATCACAGAACTATTCTCAAGAATTAGCTAAAGCTTCAACACAATTGGAGCAGTTAAATTCTAGTTATCAAAAACAAATTAGTGATTCCCAAGGCAACGAAGATTTTAATAATAAAGTAAATCAGAATGCTGAACAATTGAGAGCTCAAATGGAAAGTTTATCTGCTAACCTAGCTGCATTGAACAATGTATATGGTGGTATGTTAAATGCAATGAATAAAAAATAGAACATGGCAGGAGCTAAAGAAACACCCAGGCAGAAACTTATTAGTTTGATGTACCTAGTATTTATTACCATGCTAGCATTAAATGTGAGTAAGGAAGTACTAGATGGATTTGGTCAAATGTTTGAAAAAATTGCTGATGCAAACGAAAGGGTTTCGGAGAGTAACAATTTACTTTATGAAAACATAGAAGTTAACTCCTCTGAAAAAGGGGGTAAATGGATTGGTCACGATCGTACAGCAAAGCAAATCAAAAAAGAGTCTGATGCATTTTATAACAAAATTGAAGGAATTAAGACAAAGATTACTGAAAAGCAGAAACTAAAAGATCCAGAGCTTAAAAAGTTTGCAGAAATGGATAAAGGCGAGGCCTTAGATGTAATATGGTTTAAAGAAGGGGCTGATAAAGCATCAGATGATTTTCTTAGTATGGTTGAGGAATACAGGGGGCATGTGATTAAAGTTTTTGGAAGTCAGTATCCTTCTTCAATTGATATGGTGGAAGCTAGGTTTTTTATTGGTGATATGAATCGTAATGTAAAAAATAAAGATAATGTTGATCAGCCATGGTTGGCTGCAAACTTTAAGGGTTTCCCTTTAATTTCTTCACTTGCCAAGTTAACAATGATGCAAAATGATATTCGTCAAACAGAACATGATGTTTTAACGACTTTAATGGGAAAAGAGTTAAAAATGTCATCAACTGTTAACGAAACAAATTACACCAGTCTACTTATTACAGAAAAAGGAGCTTATTATCAAGGAGAAACTTTCGATGGCAGTGTTATTTTAGGAAGAAAAGGTGGAGCTCAAAATCCAAATTCTGTCTCTTTAACCATAGACGGTAGACCTTTAAAAGATTCTGATTACGATTTAATCCCAGGCGGAATCAAACTTAAAGTGAGTGCTGGCTCACCAGGAGATCACACTATAGAAGGTAGTCTAGTATTTTTGAGTGAAGGAAATGAATCTAAAATATCGGTAAATCAAACATATTCTGTTATTTCTAAGCCAAATTCAGCTGTTATTTCAGCAGACAAAATGAATGTGGTGTATCGTGGGGTTCAAAATCCAATCACCATATCTATACCAGGAATCCAAGACAGCAAAGTACGGGCATCTGCTCCTGGTCTTAAACGCAAAAAGGGAAGTAAATACAATATTTTTCCTGGAAAAGGGAAAGTTGTTAAGATTAATGTTTCTGGTACCTTACCAGATGGAAAAAGAGTTTCCTCAGTTTCTACTTTTAGAATTAAGGATATTCCAAAGCCATCTGGATTTTTTAGAGGAAAATCAGGATCATTTACTTTACCAAAATCAAGTTTGGAACGAGGCTCAGTTTCTGCGGTATTAGAAGATTTTGATTTTGATCTACCATTAGAAACAAAGTCATTTCGCTTTCGAGCACCAGGTCAGCCAAGTGTTGTCGTTACAGGAGCTAAACTTAATAGCAAGGTTCTTTCAATGCTTAAAAGAATTAAAAGTGGGCAGTCTATAATTATTTCTGATATTAATGTAATAATTCCTACAAATCCAAGTTATAAGTTAAAACAAACAACCCCTATTTCAATAACGATTAACTAAATCTATTGATAATGAAAAAAGTAACTTTTATTGTTTTATTAGTTTGCTTAATTGGAACTCATGTTTTATTAGCTCAAGCCAACTTGCTAAACGCCAAAGTTCCTCAAGAAGTTGGAATTCAAAATGAACAACAAGTAAAGGCAGATAATAATGACCCAATTGAATACGGCTTTGTTGATGATCGCGATATATTGTGGTCAAAAACTGTTTGGGAAGTAATAAATTTAGACGAACGAATTAATTTTCCTTATTATTATCCAAACAATAATAATGGATATCTTTCTTCTGCTAGGCAATCTTTGTATCGTGTTTTGATTGATAATATTGAATCTGGAGATATAACTGAGATATATTCAGATGATTATTTTACTGAAAAAATCACTTTTTCCGATTTACAAGAGAGTCTTGAATCTAGAAAGCTTTCAGACGAAGGAATAGAGAAATCAAATCAAGGAGATGAAATTACTGATGATGATTATGATGTATATAAAATTCAGTCAGATAAAGTTATTCAATATCGTATTAAAGGAACTTGGTATGTAAACAAACGCTTAGGGGAATTAAAATACAGATTACTTGGAATAGCGCCAGTTGCTCCAGATGTTTCAACCTTGAGTGAAGGGCCAGAGGCTCAGGCAGACGCTCTTGTGCCATTATTTTGGATATGGTTTCCAGATGCACGTGGTGCTTTAAATAGAAGTAAAGTATTTAATACAAGAAATTCCTCTCAACCAATAACGTTTGATAATATGCTTAATTCTAGACGCTTTAACTCGACGATTTATAAGGAAGAAAATGTTTATGAAGATCGTGAAGTTAAAGATTATATATATGAAGATGCACTTCGCCAACTTCTAGAATCTAACCGTATCAAAGCTGTAATTAGAGATTTTGAGCAGGATCTTTGGAATAATTAACATTCTTTAAATAAATGATAAAAGCGCTCAGGGAAACCTTAGCGCTTTTTTTGTGGTATTTTTGAAGTGAATGAAACATTCTATTATTGTAGGTTTTGGATTAGCTGGTTTTCATTATGCTCAGCAATTAAAGAAAGCAAATAATAAATTTCTGGTACTTGATCAAGGCCATAAAGGTGCAAGCAGAAATGCTGCAGGTGTATTTAATCCTACAGTTTTAAAACGTTATACCATGGCATGGGAAGCGATTCAGTTTCTTGAATATGCAATGCCTGTTTATAGAAAACTTGAAATTAAAGCATCACAACAATTTTTTTACCCCCATCCAATTCACCGTTATTTTTTTTCTTCCTCAGAGCAAAATAATTGGACCGTTGCAGCTCAATCCAATAAGTTAAGTCGTTTTTTAGACCCGATTTTTAATTCAGATTCAATTCATGGAATAAAGCGTCAAAGTGGTTATGGTGTTGTTAGGGAAGTAGGCAGATTAGCCATCAATAAAATGTTAGATCATTTTATTGATGATCTTCTTCCTTCTGAGTTGCATGAGGAGGCATTTGATCCCTCTAAACTTCAAATTTTATCAGAAAAAGTAATTTATAAAGGGATAGAAGCCAGGCAAATTGTTTTTTGCGAGGGTTATGAATTAAAAAATAATAGCTGGTTCAATTATTTGCCGTTAATTGGTTCTAAAGGAGAATATTTAAAAATTAAAGCCCCTTTATTATCACGCAAAAATATTATTAAAGGAAGTGTATTTATTACACCCTTTGAAGGAGATGAATTTTGGGTTGGAGCTACCTTTAATCCTTATGACAAAACAATATTACCCACAGAAAAAGGGAAAAAATGGCTCATTTCTAAATTAGAGACACTTATAGATGTTCCTTACAAGGTTGTTGAACATGCCGCTCAAATTAGACCGACTGTTATAGATCGTCGTCCACTTCTAGGGAGGCATCCCACTCTTAAAAATTTATATATTTTTAATGGTTTAGGAACACGCGGTGTTATGATGGCACCTCTACTTTCAAAGTGGTTATATGATTTTATAGAATTGAAAAAACAATTACCCGAAGCGGTAGCTATTAACCGTTTTGAATCTTATTTTAGCAATCCAAAAAAAAAACATGTTTAACGCACACAATATAACCGTCAGTTTTGGGGGAGAAACCCTTTTTGATTCCCTTTCTTTTCGACTTGGGAAAGGAGATCGTGTGGGTTTGATTGGAAAAAATGGAGCCGGAAAGTCAACACTTCTTAAGCTGATGGCAAGGGAAAATAGCCCAACTTCTGGATCTTTTGCACTTGAAAAGAATTGTCAAATTGGTTACCTCGCGCAGGATTTAGATTTTGAAAATGGAAGAACTGTTTTAGAAGAAGCTTATTTGGCTTTTGAAGAAATAATGAAAGTGGAGAAACGACAAGAAGCGATTCATAAAATAATGGGGGAAACTCAAGATTTTGAGAGTCCATCATATTTAAACATCTTAGATGAATTAAACGAATTGAATACTCGTTATGAAATGATAGGAGGGTATCACTATCAGGCACAAACCGAAAAAATATTACTAGGACTGGGGTTCTCTATAATTGATTTAAACGCTGTTACCGATACTTTTTCAGGAGGGTGGCGTATGCGAATAGAATTAGCTAAAATACTATTAAAAGATAACGATATTCTTTTACTAGATGAGCCAACAAATCACTTAGATATAGAATCAATTATTTGGTTAGAGCAGTTTCTTAAAAAGTATAAAGGTGCTTTGGTAATGGTTTCTCATGATAGGATGTTTTTAGACCAGGTAACGAATAGAACGATTGAAATTATACATCAGCGTCTTTTTGACTTTAAGAAGCCTTATTCGCAATATATGTTACTTAGAGATGAGTTAAGAGCTCAGCAGCAAGCGGCACAAAAAAATCAAGAGAAGCAAATACAACAAACCGAAAAGCTTATTGAACGTTTTAGGGCTAAAGCGTCGAAAGCAAGTATGGCTCAATCGCTTATTAAAAAGCTTGATAAAATTGATCGTATTGAGGTTGATCCAGAGGAAAATAGAAAAATGAAGTTTGAATTTGGCATCTCACATCAGCCAGGAAAAATCATCCTTGAAACTGACAAAATTTCTAAAGCTTATGGTGATAAACAAGTATTAAGTGATGTCGATATTGAAGTTGTGAGAGGTGAGAAAATTGCTTTTGTGGGACAAAATGGACAGGGAAAATCGACCTTAGCTAAAATTATTGTTGATGAAATTTCCTTTGAGGGAAGTGTAAAATTAGGACATAATGTGCAGCTTGGTTATTTTGCTCAAAATCAATCAACGTATCTAGATGGAAGTAAAACCGTTTTACAATCCGCAGAGGATTCTGCGACTCCAGAAAATCGAACAAAAGTTAGAGATTTGTTGGGTTCTTTTTTATTTCAAGGAGAAGTTGTAGAGAAAAAAGTAAGTGTACTCTCAGGAGGTGAACGTAATCGTCTAGCTCTCTGTAAATTATTACTTCAGCCTTTTAATGTATTGATTATGGATGAACCTACAAACCATCTAGATATTGCATCTAAGAATGTATTAAAACAGGCTTTAAAAAATTTCAAAGGAACTCTTATTTTGGTTTCTCATGATAGAGATTTTGTCCAAGGCTTATGTGAAAAAGTAATTTCATTTAAAGAACGTGAGGTGAAACCTTTTTTAGGAGATATCAATGCTTATTTAGAATTTCAAAAATTATCATCACTTAAGGAATTAGAAAAAAAAACTCCTAAGCCACAGTTAGAAAAAAAAGCTAGTGATCCTGATAAATATAAAAAGCAGAAGGAAACTCGTGCGACACAGCAAAAATTAGAAAAAACAGAAAAGAAAATTGCTCGTCTTGAAAAAGAAATTAAAGAAATTGATTTTGAATTGCAGATTAATTATGACCAGACCATCGCACAGCCAAACTTTTTTGATGAATATCAAGCTAAAAAGAAAACTCTTGAAGACTTAATGATTTCATGGGAAAAAATTCAAATAGAATTAGAGTGATTTAATAGGTATGGAAGAGCACTTTTTTGATTGTCCTAATTGTTGGGAAACGATTTCGATGCTTTTCGATCCCAGTCTTAAGAATAGCCAATATTTTGAAGATTGCGAAGTATGTTGTCAGCCTCTAGAAATTAAATATCAGAGAAATGCTGAGGGAACTGTTTTAATTGAAGTACTTCAATGACTATTTTAAATAGCTAGCTACAGAACTCTCAATGGCTTGTAAATAACGTTCTGCATCTAGTGCTGCCATACAACCAGTTCCAGCCGCTGTAACTGCTTGACGGTATTCTTTATCTTGGACATCTCCAGAGGCAAAAACCCCAGGCAAGTTTGTATCCGTAGTTTTTCCTTTGGTTATTAAATATCCAGCATCGTCCATATTAAGTTGCCCTTTAAAAATATCAGTATTAGGTTTATGTCCAATAGCAATGAATAAACCAGTAATAGGTATTTCCTCTGTAGTTCCGGTGGTATTATTTCTCATACGTAATCCTTCTACTACTTGTTGTCCAAGCACTTCATCTATCTCTGTATTGTATTTTAAATCAATATTGGGAGTATTGGTAACCCGGTGTTGCATAACCTTTGATGCACGCATTTGTTCTTTTCGAACCAACATGGTAACTTTAGAACATATTTTAGCTAAATAGGTAGCTTCTTCTGCTGCAGTATCACCTCCACCAACAATAGCAACCTCTTGTCCTTTGTAGAAAAAACCATCACAAACAGCACAAGCAGAAACGCCTCCTCCTCTGAGTCTTTGTTCACTTGGAAGTCCTAAATATTTTGCAGTTGCTCCAGTACTAATAATAATTGTTTGTGCTTGAATTTCAGTTCCATCTTCAGTAAAAGCTTTATGCATTCCACCTTTTTTTGTAGAAAATTCTACCTTATTAATAAAGCCAATTCGAACTTCAGTTCCAAAGCGTTCTGCTTGGTTCTGAAGCTGAATCATCATGGTGGGGCCATCAATTCCATCTGGATACCCCGGAAAGTTATCTACCTCTGTAGTTGTAGTCAATTGTCCTCCTGGCTCCATTCCTGTATAAAGAACAGGCTTTAAATCAGCGCGAGCCGCGTAGATAGCTGCAGTATAACCGGCAGGTCCACTTCCAATAATTAAGGTCTTAAGCGTTTCCATAGAAAATTCAATATTTTGATCAAATGTAAAGGATATAATTTAGTCGTATCTTCAATTTTAATCAGTTTTTTTAATAAACTTATCAATGATTTATTTTTTAAAACGTATGCTACCTTTTCTTCTATTATTTTTAGCCTGTAAGGATATGAATGATAAAACAGCAGAAGAAATTATTAACAAATCAATCGAAGTTTCAGGGTTTAACAATAATGAAATTGATATTACTTTTGATTTTAGAGCTTACCATTATGAGTTTTTCAGAAAAGACTTTTATTTTTCTTACGCACGAACAACTATTAAGGATGACAAGAAAATAAGAGATGAAATGTCATCAAGTAATGGCTTAAAACGTTTCATTGATTCTGTACCTGAATCACTTACTGATAGTCTAGCACTGGTATATTCAAATTCACTTAACTCTGTAATGTATTTTTTTCAACTCCCAAAACCACTCATAGATGATGCAGTACACTCTGAGTTATTAGGTGAAATTAAAATAGAAGAAGCAACCTACTGGACAGTAAAAGTTTCTTTTTCTCAAGAAGGAGGCGGCGAGGATTATCAGGACGAATATAGGTATTGGATTAATCAAGACACTTATGAAATTGATTACTTAGCCTATAATTATAATACTGATGAAGGTGGGATTAGGTTTCGAAAAGCAATAAACAAGAAACGCGTAAAAGGGATCTTGTTTCAAGATTACCAGAACTTTAGACCCTTAAATAAATTTGAATCACTTGACAACCTTCCTCAAATTTATGAAGAAGGTTTACTCTCACAAATTTCATTGATTGAAAATAAAAACATAATCGTTCAATAGCATTTAAACTTCTGATGTATCAAAAATATTTTCTTTTATGATCCAAGATCTACAATCTTTAAAAGATTCAAAAGTATGTTCTTGAGGTATTAAGTTATTAAGAATTCCAATACTTTTCATTAACAATTTTGGTTGGGATTGAATTCCAATCATAAAACAAATGATATTTTTTTCATTTAATTCCATTAAAACATCTTCAAGAGCAAAAAGTCCAGATTGGTCAATATAGGGTACACGATCCATTCTAATGATGAGTATTTTTGCTTCTTTAGGGATCTGTTTGGAAACATTTATGAAATCAGATGTGAAACCAAAAAATAAAGGACCATTCAGGTGTTTAATAAAAACATTTTCTAAAAAAAGATTACTAAGTAATTTTTCATCTTTCCAGGCCTTTTCTTTAATTACCGGAAGAACTCTAGCATGATCATTTGATAGATCTCCCATTTTTTTCATAAAGAAAAGAGCGGCTAAAACTAAGCCAATTCCAACAGCATAAACCAAATTCCAAAACACAGATAATAACAAAACAACCAACATGATTAAAATTTCTGTTTTAGGTATTTTATTCAAGGCCTTTAATCCTTTATAATCAATCACTCCGATTCCAACGGTAACAAGTATACCTGCTAAAACAGCAGCAGGAATTTGAGAAGCTAAAGGACTTAGAACTAAAAGAATAAGTAAAAGTGCTAAAGAAGCTACCATTCCAGAAATAGAAGTTTTTCCACCCGCTTGAATATTTACAACGGTTCTAATTGTTGCTCCTGCACCAGGTATTCCGCCAAATAAGGAACCAATGGAATTTCCAATTCCTTGACCGATTAACTCTTTATTTGGAAGGTGTCTAGTCTTGGTAAGATTATCTGCTACCACTGAGGTTAGTAAGGAATCAATTGTTCCTAATAGTGCCAGTGTTAGCGCAGTTCCTATATACGGAATTATTTGATAGAAGCTGAATTTTGAAAAAATTTCTAATTGAAATTGAGGAAATCCACTTGGGATTTTTTGAATAGGAAGATAATTGACATTAAGAATAATAGCCATTCCAGTAACTATAAATAAAGCAACTAATGTGCTAGGGATAGCAGTAGTTATTTTCTTAAAACCATAGATTATGAAGATAGTGCAAAGAGCTAAAATAACTTCAATCCAATTAATTCCTCCTAAAGCTCTAGGTAATGTTTTAAAAGTTCCCATGACACCTGAAGCATTATTTTTGGCTAAACTTTGTGCTTCTTCATAAATAGTTGTTTGATCAATTTCATTAGCACGTTTTATGGTTTCTCCAAAATCTTCTAAAACTAATAAACCTTCACTACTTTCTTCAATAAGTATTTTTTCTAATAAATTTTCCTCTGCTAAAGGCTTAAATTGCTCTATAAGTTGAATGTCATTTTTCACCTCATACCCTAAAATAGGAAGACATTGTGTAATTAAGATAATGACACCAATGGCAGTCATAAAACCCGAAACTACAGGATATGGTATATATTTAATATATTTTCCAAAACCCAAAACGCCCAAAATTATTTGAAATAAGCCACTTAATAAAAAAACCATTAAGATATATGGTAACGCCTGTTCGACAGAACCGTTATTAGCACCAATAATCCCAGCGATAACTACCATGCTAACAGCTGTCATTGGAGCTGTAGGGCCCGAAATCTGTGTTGGAGTTCCACCAAATAATGCGGCAAAAAAGCCAAGAAAAATAGCACCATATAATCCCGCACTTGGTCCAAGCCCGGAACTTACTCCGAAAGCAAGTGCTAATGGTAAGGCAACAATACCTGCGGTTAGGCCTCCTAAGAGGTCTCCTTTAATGTTTGAGAAATATTTTTTCAATTGAATATGTTTTTAATCCTTATATTTTACAAGAATGTTAATTTAATTTTAATGAGTTAATTAAATTAATAAACTTCGGGAGGAGGACTAAAACTCTTAAGAAATACTGATTGATAATTTTTTGGCAGAGTATGAATTAATGATTTAGTTGAAACAATTTTTGGATAATCAAGATAAACAGATTCTTCAAAAATTTTTTTTTCAGTCTCTTTTTCCTCTAATTCAAGCTCACCCTCTAAATTAACTATGATAATAGCACTTTCAATTAAATTGTCATTTAAAAGAGTCAATGATGGCAATAAAATACCAAGACTTATATTAAATAACAATAAATAAATTAAAGGTTTAAACACTCTGATGTATTTGTTATGCAATGATACTTATGATTTTTCAATATTAAAAGAAAATTACTTGAATTCAAAAACTTTACTGAAAGAAACCTTAAATTTGTTATTCGCAATAATTTTATAGGATGACAGACAAGTTAAAGAAGTCTTTATTACAGTATAAAGCTCCTGGTATTTTTGAAGAAACACGGTATGAAAAACTACATAATGTAATTGTAAAATCTTCCACAGAAGGTTCAAAATTAATAGCCAACAGTATTGCATTATTAATTAAAGAAAAACAAGCCCAAAATAAAATGTGTGTTTTAGGTCTTGCAACTGGTTCAAGCCCTCTTAGTGTTTATAGAGAATTGGTTAGGTTACATGAAGAAGAAAACCTTAGTTTTGAAAATGTTATCTCTTTCAATTTAGACGAATACTACCCATTGGCTAAGGAAGATGTTCAGAGTTATCATTTTTTCATGCACTCAAATTTATTTGATCATGTCAATATTAAACCTGAAAATATAAATATTCCAAGTGGTGAAGTTTCCTCTGAAAAACTCAGAAAATCATGTATTTCTTATGAGGGAAAAATAAAATCTGCAGGAGGTATTGATCTACAGATTTTAGGAATAGGAACTAATGGACATATTGGATTTAATGAGCCTGGTTCCCATTTAAACTCAGAAACACGAAGTATAACACTCGATCATCTTACGCGTTTTGATGCAGCCCCTGCTTTTCAAGGAATTGAAAATGTACCTCGAAAAGCTGTTACCATGGGTATTCAAACTATTTTAAATGCAAAAAGGATCCTTCTGATGGCTTGGGGGTCTTATAAAGCTGAGATCATACAAAATGCTATTGAAGGAGAGATATCTTGTTTTATACCTACAACATACTTACAGCACCATAAAAATGCGACCTTAGTTATTGATACAGAGGCTGCTTCTGAACTTACTCGAATAAAAACCCCATGGTTAGTAACTTCATGTGAATGGAATGATGCCAATCGCTCCAAAGCAATTTTATGGCTTTGTGAAATAACAAAGAAGTCTATTTTAAAATTAACAGATGAAGATTACAATCAACATGGGATGTCGGATTTATTGGCTCAACATGGCTCTGCATATGATTTGAATATTGAAATGTTTAATAAATTACAACGTTCGATTTCAGGTTGGCCAGGTGGAAAGCCCAATTCTGACGATAAATACAGACCTGAGCGAGCACTGCCAGCTTCTAAAAAGGTTATTATTTTTAGTCCACACCCCGACGATGATGTAATTTCAATGGGAGGAACCTTTGATCGTTTAGTTTCTCAAGGTCACGAAGTTCATATTGCTTATCAAACTTCAGGCAATATAGCAGTTTCTGATCAAGATGCTTTAAAATATCTTGAGGTTACTTCTGATTTTATTAGCTCAAAAGAGGATGAATCCATAGTAAAATTAATTAAAGCTTTTGAAGTGATAAATCCACAGAAACCAATACCGCGTTCGATTTGTGATTTGAAAGGAAGTATTAGAAAAAGAGAATCTTTGGGCGCTACAAGGTATATGGGAATTCCAGATTCCCAAGTCCATTTTATGAACCTTCCATTTTATGAAACAGGCATGATTGCTAAAAATCCTGTTTCAAAGGTAGATATTGATCACACTGTAGCTTTAATTGAAAAAATAAAGCCCCATCAAATTTATGCTGCTGGAGATTTAGCAGATCCCCATGGAACCCATCGGGTCTGTTTAGATATAGTTTTCGAATCCCTTAAAATTCTTAAACCTAAAAAATTTATGGATGATTGCTGGTTATGGCTGTATAGAGGTGCTTGGCATGAGTGGGATATTCATGAAATTGAAATGGCAGTGCCGATGAGTCCAGATCAGGTTTTACGAAAACGAAAAGCTATTTTTTATCATCAATCCCAAAAAGATGGGGTTATGTTTCAAGGAAATGATCACAGAGAGTTTTGGATTCGTGCCGAAGAAAGAAATGCCGCAACTGCTAAAAAATATCAAGCATTGGGGTTAGCAGAATATGCAGCAATAGAGGCTTTTAGGCGATATTTTTACTAATTAAAAGAAGTAATAGTATACTTATAAGCAGCTCTTAAATATTTTATTTTTCCCAGAGAATCAACAAAATAACTCTTTCGAGTTTTATTCAAAAAAAATCCTGTTTTATCTTCAACACTTTCATTGATGATAAGACTTATTCTTCCATCATGGTTTACTTCTGTTGCCTCTAACATAAAATTTTCTTCATTAAAATAGTAATGCCAGATATCAGCATCAGGTTCAAGGGGATATGATACTTTTAGACTATGCACGGAAATGCTATCTAAAAGAGTCACTAATCCAACATAGTCTAACCTTGCGTCAGAATCAATTAATTTATAGGGTTGCCAAAACACATACAGTGCTCCTTTGGTATCATTATATGCTTGAGCTACTTCATTAGAATCCAACACCATTTGGTTATTTTTAAATAGTTCAATTTTTTCTTCTTGGAGGAGAGCAACATATTGATCGTCAACATTACCCCATTCCATTTTTGTAGAGGAAGGATCCCATGTATGTTTTATTTTTTGATTAATTTCTTTTTCCAACTCTCCAATAGAATCATAAAGTTTTATATTTTTCAAATAAGTAATTTCAGATACTTTACTTAACGCTTTTTTTCCACCATGGGCCACCAAACTTTTTTCCAAAAGATTTGAAGCATTAAGTTTTTGGGCGCAAGAATGATTTAAGAGAAAAATACAAGCTAATCCCAGAAATTTAGCTGAAAAAATAAAAAAGGACAAACGATTCAATTTATTTGTATTTTAGGTTAAAATTAAAATTTTATGTTACAATATACTGCTTCATTATTTAAAATCATTGTGGTGGGGAACTTCTTGCTTATGGCACCAGTTCTTGCACAACAAAAATTTTCTACTCGACAAATTCAAAAGTTAAAAAACGAAACCCTTCAAAAAGTAGAAGCTCAACATAAGAATACGCAGGTGATGATAGATAAAGTTTTCAGCTTTGCGGAATTAGGATTTCAGGAGTATGAGTCTTCAGCATATTTAACGGCTGTTTTAGAAAATGCAGGGTTTTCTATAGAACGAGGTATTTCTGGAATACCAACTGCATGGATGGCACGATGGACTAATGGTGAAGGACCTGTAATTGCATTAGGGAGTGATGTTGATTGTATTCCAAAAGCATCACAATATCCCGGAGTCGCCTATCATAAGCCAATGGTAGAGGGAGCCCCAGGGCATGGTGAAGGGCACAACTCTGGAATTCCAGTAATTGTTACAGCAGCACTAACCGTTCAAGAGCAAATGAAAAACAATAATATGGGCGGCACACTAGTTGTATGGCCTGGAATTGCGGAAGAGCTTGTTGCTTCAAAAGCATGGTATGTGCGTGATGGATATTTTGATAAAATTGACTTATGCATTTTCACACATGTTAGCAGTAATTTATCAGTTTCATATGGCCAAGCAAATGGTACGGGGTTAATTTCTCTTGAATATACTTTTGAGGGTGAGGCTGCACATTCTGCGGGATCGCCTTGGAGAGGAAGAAGTGCTTTGGATGCAGCCGAGTTAATGAATGTGGGTTGGAACTATAAACGAGAGCATCTACATCCATTAAAGCGCTCACATTCTATTTTTACCGATGCAGGAGACCAGCCTAATGTAGTTCCTTCCAAAGCGTCAATATGGTATTATTTAAGAGATATTACCTATGATGGAATTATGAAAATGTATGCTGATGCAAATAATATTGCAGCAGGTGCTGCTTTAATGACTGACACCAAAGTTACTTCGCGCGTAATGGGAACTGCGTGGCCCAGACACTTTAATAAGGTAATTGCAGAAACAATGGATGCAAATATCCGATATATTGGGCTGCCTTCTTGGTCTGAAGCCGATCAAAATTTAGCTAAAGCTGTTCAAAAAGAAGTGAATTCAAAAAATGAAAAAGGTTTATCAACAGTGCTCTCAGGACTTGGGAAACCCTCAGTAAATCCAAAAAGTGGTGGTTCAGATGATATAGGTGATATTTCGTGGACCATTCCAACGGTTACCCTTAGGTTTCCATCAAATATCCCTGGCTTACAAGGTCATCATTGGTCTAATGCAATAGCAATGGCAACACCGATTGCTCATAAAGGAGCCACTGCTGGGGCTAAGGTTGTAGCAACTACGGTAATTGACTTTCTTACCCAACCAAAGCTTTTGGTGGGTGCTAAAGATTATTTTCAAAATATTCAGAGTAAAGAGACTAAATATAAATCCATGATTACCCAAAAAGACCCACCACCAATTTATTTAAACAAGGCGATCATGAATCAGTTTAGACCACAATTAGAAAAGTTCTATTTTGATGAAACAAAATATGACACTTATTTGGAGCAGCTTAACATTGAATACCCTACCCTTAAGTAAATAAATATGGGATGGATTTACGGAAGTGTTTTATTTTTTTTCTCAATTTTTATATTTGCACAGCAGTCAGTTTCTAAAAATGATTCCTTAAGTATTGTTACAAAGTTATTTAAGCAACAAGATGATTGGAATATAGGAGACCTTGACGCTTTTATGGAAGGTTATTTAAATACAGAACATCTTGTTTTTTCTGGTTCCTCTGGACCTATATATGGTTGGAAAGCCACTATAGAGCGTTATAAGAAAACTTACTCAACGCGTCAATTAATGGGGATATTAGATTTTGAAATCTTAAATATTATTTCTTTAAGTGATTCTGTAGCTCAACTTCAGGGGTCTTTTTATCTAAAAAGAGATATGGAGGACAGTAGAGGCTTTTTTACATTAACATGGCTTAAGATTGAAAATCAATGGTTTATTATTTCAGACCATACTTCTGCCTCACATTAAAGAAATATGCAGAAAAAAATAGGTTTTTTTTTAGGTCCCTTAACGTTTATATTTATTTTCATTATTGGCCCCTTTGAGGGACTTTCTCCTCAAGGACAATCTGTTTTTGCAGCTACTCTTTGGATTGCTATTTGGTGGATTACAGAGGCTATTCCAATTGCTGCAACGGCATTACTTCCTATTATTTTATTTCCTCTTAGTGGAGGGATGGAACTATCTTCTACTACTGCTGCTTTTGGACATAAATATGTTTTTCTTTATTTGGGAGGTTTTTTGATTGCCATAGGAATTGAAAAATGGAACCTTCACAAACGAATTGCACTTTCAATTATCACTTTTATTGGATCTGATATTCGTAAGGTTATTTTAGGTTTTATGATAGCAACTGCTTTTTTGTCTATGTGGATTTCTAACACTGCTACCGCAGTTATGATGCTACCCATTGGAATTGCTATTATTAAACAACTTAAAGATAATCCAGGTACAGAAGAGAATGAAAATATAATCTTTAGCAAAGCTTTAATGCTAGGAATAGCCTACAGTGCTTCAATTGGTGGAATAGCTACCTTAATTGGTACTCCTCCAAACATAGTTCTGGCAGGTGTAATTTCAGAAACTTATGGATATGAAATTAATTTTTTAGAATGGTTTATGTTTGGATTTCCCATTGCATCAATTCTTTTGGCCTTTTGTTGGATATATCTTACTCGTTTTGCATTTACTTTTAAACAAACAGAATTTCCTGGTGGACTTCAAGAAATTAAACGTTTAAAAACAGAACTGGGTCCTTTATCTTATGAAGAGCGTTGGGTTGGTGTTGTATTTTTGTTGGCTGCTTTTTCGTGGATTAGTCGTTCCTTTATTTTACAACCTTTTTTCCCAGTCTTAGATGACACCATTATTGCTATGACCTTCGGTTTATTTTTATTTATTCTTCCCAATGCAACTAAGAAAGAAGGTCTAATACGTTGGGAGGATACCCTGAAACTACCATGGGGAATTATATTACTTTTTGGAGGTGGAATGGCATTAGCAAAAGCTTTTGATGTAAGTGGACTGGCTGTATGGATTGGAGAATTAATGACCTCTTTTGGAAGTTTTCCACTTATTTTACTTCTTTTGTTACTGGTAACAGCTGTAAATTTTTTAACTGAAATAACATCCAATTTAGCAACCACAGCAATGTTACTTCCGGTATTAGCACCTTTAGCCTTAAAGGTAGGGGTTCATCCTTTTGGTTTAATGGTAGGTGCTGCTATTGCAGCGTCCTGTGCTTTCATGCTTCCAGTTGCAACACCTCCAAATGCCGTTGTTTTTGGATCAGGATATTTAAAAATTCCTGATATGGTTTCCAAAGGGATTATTTTAAATATTTTCTCTATTTTCTTAATAACGGTAATGGTTTATTTAATTCTCCCAATTTTTTGGGGTATTGATTTATTTGCTTTTCCTGAGTTATTTTTATCTTAATTCGTTAACACAGAAAAAATTATATTAACATATCATATATTGTTAGGTATTAACTACTGAGAAATAGAATCAAGATTATTTCGTTAGATAAGCTTTCTTATATTCTTGATAATTGTCTTTGCAAGACATGTTTTATAGAATGTGATATTTATCACTATCACTCATTTGTCGTTCAATTGCAATTGAACGATTTAGATAGGCCAAGATTCTTAGAAGTATATTACAACCCTGCGACAAAAAAAATCACAAGTGATTTTAAATGGAATGAAGGAGCTCAAGAATATCTCAGAGTAACTAAATAAGAATTCCTTAATAAAGAATATTAAATCACATAGATGATATATTAATTAAGTTTGGTTAAGGAACTATAAAGTCAAAATAAGTATCAGGGTAAGGCTCGTTATTAAGACTAAAATGCCACCATTCTTTATCGTAAGGTAAAAATTCATGAGCAACCATAAGTTCACGAAGGAGTTTCCGGTTTGCTTTTTGGATTATTGAAATAGACTCATACCCGTATCCTGAGCGTACTCCAAATAAATCCCAAACACTTCCCATATCAACTTCTTTTCCTTTTTCAGGACCAGACACATAAAGCAGTGTTACGTCAACAGTACTACCTCTTGTATGTCCGCTTTTTGAAGCAATATATCCCAATTCAAAAAGAGTGTTCTTTTTTAAATTTGGGTAGTATTTGTTTTTCATGATGGTATCACTAGGTTGATCTGACCATTTTATGAAATAGTTAACAGCTTTTGGTGGCCGATATGCATCTAAAATTTTTAGTCCAAGACCAAGCTTATTAAGTTCCTTCTGAACTTTTTTTAAGGCACTTGCTGTGGCAATTGTTATTACTGCTTCTCTTGAGCCATAACCCGGTATGGGTCTTCCAGTGAAATTATTATTAGTACTATAACGCATTTCAATTGCTATAGAAGGAACAAAGTCTTTAACTAATACAAAATTTTCAGGTAGCTTTTGAGCTAATAAAAATGGGGATATGATTCCTAAAAGGCATAAAAGTTTAAAATTGAATGGCATAGTCTAATAATTTACCACGAATATCTAAGCTATATAATTTTCTTTGATTTCGTGAGGGATATACTCGGTTACTTAAGAATATTAAAAAACATTTATTGGTTGGGTCAACCCATATAAATGTACCGGTAAAACCACTGTGTCCATAACTAGAAGAACTTGCAAGGAGAGAAGGATAGTTACTTTCAGGATCAATTGAAGGTTTGTCAAATCCTAATCCACGTCTGTTATTAGTATTGGGATAGCTTCTTTGAGTAAACTTTTTTATTGTCTCAGGTTTTAAATATTGTTTGCCATTATAGCTCCCGTTTTGAAGTAGCATTTGAAGAAGAGATTTAAGTGATGATGCGTTACTAAACAAACCCGCATTCCCTGAAATGCCTCCCATCATCGCCGCTGCTTCATCATGAACCCATCCTTGAATAAGTTGTTTCCTAAAAATACTATCATTTTCTGTTGGAACTATTTCACTTTTAGAATATTTTTTAGAAGGTAAGAAGCCAAGTCTTTCTGTTTTTAGTGGTGTGTAAAAATAAGTTTGTAGAAATTCAGAAAATGAACTTCCGCTGAGTTGTTTTGTTATTTCAGGAAGTAAGAAAAACCATAAACCGGAATATTTATACTCACCTAAATTATTTAGTTTTGTTTTTCTAATCCTTCGATATATTTTGTTAGAATATTTTTTATGTATAAAAAGGGAATCACTAATTTGAACTGGAAATTTTTTATTTTGTTTGTAAGAAATTGTTTTCGTTTTAAAGCGTCCTCTTTTATTGAATACTAAGTTTTGATGGGCTATGTAGGGTTGCCAACCGCCGCTATGGCTAAGAACCTCTCTAAAGCTACTATTTTTTTTATTACTTCTTTTAAGAGAAGGAACATAAGCTGCAACTTTTTGATCTAAATCAATATTATATAATTCATATAATTTCATAAAAGCTAGAGTGCTTGCCAGAACCTTTGTGACAGAAGCTAAATCATATAAATGGTGTTTTTTAATTGGCACTAGAGAATCGTAGGTTTGAAATCCATAGGTTTTATTAAGTCGAATTGTGTCATTTTTGAAAATCAAAACTTGAGCCCCAGGAAAAGCTCTTCTTTTTATTCCAAACTCAAGTAAACGATCTGTTTTGAATACTAATGAGTCAATTTCCTGAGTAAATCCATTAAATGAGAAAATTAAAAAGCTCAATAAAAGCACATTGAATATTTTTTCCATTTTTAGAGATAAATTATAATTGTAAAGTAAGAAAAACATTTAATTTTCATTAGAGGAACTCTTTCTAGCTTCATTTTTTTAATTTTACAGAATAAAAAAATCATAATATGATTGTTTTTAAATACTTTGAATGATTAAATCTTTAAATATCCATTTTTTAAAAATCATATTGGTTTTTTTATTGACAAATTCTTCACTATGTGCACAAGAAGAAACGCCTGAAGAAGAGCTCCCTTTTGATGCAGTAATTCAGTCTACTCTTGGCGGCAAAAGAGTGAAGTTTTATGGTAATACTAGATTGAATTTTAATCAAGCGTATTTTTCAAATTGGATTTCTGGAGGTGAAAGTGCAATGACTGTTCTCTTTGGTTTAGATTATAATTTAGATTATTCTTATCGTAATGGCTTGGTTTGGGATAATAAAATAATTCTTTCTTTAGGAACTACATTTATTTCAGGAAATAATTTTTTTAAAAAAGCAGATGATCGATTTGAGATAAACTCAATAGTTGGTAAACAGATAAATGAATATTGGAGCTATTCGAGTGTTTTAAATTTTAAAACTCAATTACTCCCGGGTTACCGTTTTTATTCTGAAGAAGGATTAGATAAAAGAGATAAAGTGTCTCAGATATTATCTCCGGCTTATATTCAATTGAGTTTAGGATTATATTATAAAAAAGCAGATGATTTTTGGATAAATCTTTCTCCTTTATCGGCTAGAGTTTTATTAGTTTCAGGTCGTTTTACAGATGATTTGTTCCCAGGAAAAACATACTTTGGTGTCGACAAAGATAAAAATGCCAAGTTTTTCTTAGGAGCTGCAGTTAGCGGTTTTTATAAAACGCAAATCATGAAAAATATTTTTTGGGAAAATAAACTAAGTATTTACCTTAATTATTTAGAAAAACCTCAAAATATAGATTTTGACTGGGATACCAATATTCGCTTTAAAGTAAACGATAAAATATCAGGAAATCTTATAATGCACTTTTTGTATGATGATGATTTAGTTGGTAAACTGCAATTAAGAGAACTCCTTGGGCTAGGAATTAATGTAGATTTATAATTTATTCTTCACCTCTAGCTTTTTTTAGAAACCAATCATAATTATAATAAGTTACAAATACATTGTAGATATCTCCTTGGCCCCTTGGATCAAATTCAATAACTACAGTTTTGTCTTTATCAACAAAACGTATGCATGGAAGGTTTTTCTTAACTAAGATAGGATTAGACCAATTTTCTTGAGCATAGACTGTATTGTAATTATTACTTTCAAAGAACTTTTTGCTAATAATTAAATATTTTTCAGCCTCTTTAACTGTTAAGTTTTTTTTACTCCAAAGATTTACACTTATCAACTTATTATCTTCGGCTACTAAAGATCTTTTTCTAACAGCATAAACTGTTCCTTTTCCAAGGGCAAGATTGGTCAGCTTTTTTTGGTTTGATTTAAGTATTTTTTTTGCTTCAAAAAAATCCATTTCAAAATAAAAATCATCAAAAAGAATTTCTTGGGTATGCCCGGTTGAAAAAAATAATATAAAAACAATAAAGAAGCAGTATCTCTTTTTCATTTTGTTCTGTTATTCTTCGCAAAGATAAGTGAGTTTTATAGATTGCACAACTTGCTCAAAAAAGGTGACCGTTTTGGTTATTCATTTTTAATAATATTCAAAAAGGATAGTAATCTAAAGAATAGTTGTCCTTATTTTAAGTACTTTGGGAGGTTATTTTATTTTTAAAGAAGCAGAATATTTATGAACTTAAAGTATGCATTAATAACGGGAGCCTCCTCAGGTATTGGACTTGAAATTGCAAAATCATTAGCCCAGCGTAATTTTAATTTGGTCTTAACGGCAAGAAGTAATGAAACGCTAAAAAAAATTGCAAAAGAAATTTCAAAAAAATTTTCTGTGAAAGTTGATTTTAAATCCTCCGATCTATCTGAAAAAGAGGCCCCAAAACAACTTTATGACTTTTGCAAGAATAAAGGATATCAAATTGAAATACTAGTAAATAATGCAGGCTTTGCTATTCCTGGTTCTTTTGATCAAACTCCTATGGAAGAAGAAGAGCGATTTATTAGAGTATTGGGTATTGCTGTAATTTCTCTTTGTAAGCAATTTATTCAGGATATGTTAGAAAGAGGTCAGGGACGTATCATGATTATTTCATCGGTTGCTGCATTTGCGCCTCCCTCCTCAATTCAAACTTTGTATGGTCCTATAAAAACTTTTATGAACCGATTTAGTGAAGGATTAAATTTAAACTATAATCATAAAGGAATCACTTCTACTGCTGTTTGTCCTGGGTATACTATAACTAATTTTCACACAGCAAGTGGTGTTCAAAATGAAATGGATAGTGTTCCCAGTTTTATGAAAAAAGAAGCAAAACAAGTGGCAGAAGAAGCAGTAATGGCAACTTTAAAAGGGAAAAAAATATGCGTGCCCACTATAACTTTTAAAGTCATTGTTTTTTTACTCAAAATTATTCCACACGGATTATTTTCACTCGTAAGTAAATTTTTAGCACCTGGTCGCTACCTAGAAAATAAGTGAAAGTTATTATTTTATTCCGGTAATTATCAAAGTGCCACCCCAATTTTTCTTTACACCTGAATGCCAACTAGAAATTTCTTTAAAGCCAACTTCTAAGAAAAATGTTTTCCACTCTGATTCTGAAAATAGTGACATGATAGAAATTCCACATTCTTCAGGCCACGAATGAGAGAAGATATTTTCAGAATAAAAGTCTAAGCCAATAATAAGTCTTGCTCCTTCTTTTAACCAATTGGAAAACACATGTTGAATGAGTTTTCGAGGTTTTTTAAGATAATAGAAAACTTCCATTGAGTGAACAAGATCTACCTTGTTTTTTGGCTTCCAAAGTAATAAATCATTACAAATGTATTTGTTTTTAAGATCTAATTTTTTGGCTTTTTGAATCATTTTTAAAGCCCCGTCTATTCCTGTTGCTTGGATACAATTTGGAAGAGAAGCTACCGAACGAACTACCCACCCGTTGCCACATCCGGCATCAATAAAGGAGAAGTTGGTTAGGTCTTTTGTTGCAAATGAAACCATATTCTTAACTGATTCTTCATGGTTTTTTTCCATGCCTTCATCTTTACCCATCGACACCCATTCACCAAACACTTCTATTGGTGTTTTTTTCATAATTTAAAAGTACAGATTGTTTGCATGCTAAAACACTTTTTGACAGATTTTAAAATGATTGCCTATAAAAGCTCCTCTAAACCATAAGAATTTATATTTTTATAGTGTAAACACTAAAATTATATATTATGATTAAGTTTAAAATATTGTTAGTAATCTCTGCTTTCTTTTTAACTAATTCGATTCAATCCCAGCAAAGTGATTTATCATTAGATTCATTTGTTGAGCAACACCAGTCTTTCGAGGAAAATGAAAATGGTGAAATAACACCAATAAACGTAATAGAAATAAATAAAATATTAAAATTTTTAGTTGAGCAAAAATTCCCCACCGTAGCTAGAACTAGAAATATTATATGGGATTCCTATACCACCTTTGTGAGCCCTTTCGATAAGTATCATTTTCACACTTTTATTATTCAAGTTAAAATGGAAGGTGTAGATCGGTATAAATATGTTGAGGTAACCTATGATCCCGAGACTAAAAAAGCAGATACTAAATTCATATGGAATTCTGATAAAGAGGATTTCTTTGTTCCAGAAGTTGAAGAAGAAATTTCAGAAGAGAGCACATCAAATAATTAGATCAAAATTTTCACTAATTTTCCCATGAAAAATTTTAAATACTTATGTTTATTATTGACTCTTGGGTGCAGTCCAAAAACTTCTGAATGGAATAATCTAATTTTAAATAATTCACTTGAAGGATGGCATATTTTTCAGGATGATGGTTCAAAAGAAGGGTGGTATGTGGAAGACAATATTCTAATTTTCGATACTGTATCAGGTTTAGAGTCTGGTTTAGAGGATGCAAGTCTTTTGTCTAATAAAAAGTACAGTAGTTTCGAGATTAAATTTGATTGGAAAATTGAAAAGGGTGGAAATAGTGGATTTATGTGGGGAGTAAGTGAGGCTTCCGCCTATAAATTTCCCTATCAAACGGGTCCTGAAATTCAGATTATTGACATCGCTATATATAATGCTCCAGAACAGGTTCTGGGTGGTGAAATTGAGCTCAATAATATTCTTACAGATCTTGATGCTAAAAAACATTATTTAGGAGCAGTATATGACATGTATTCTCCAAGTGAAATTGACTCATATAATCCTGCAGGACAATGGAATTCTTATCATATTAAAATAGATCAGAAAAACAATAATGGATGGGTAATGTTAAATGATATTATCATTAATAATTTCAAACTTAGAGGTCCAGAATGGGACACTTTATTGCTAAACAGTAAATTCAGTAAATCAGAAGATTTTGATTATTTAGGTGATAAAAGATGGTATGATTTTGCAATCTATCCAGAGGGACATATTAGTTTACAGGATCACCCTGGTAAAGCATATTTTAAAAATATTAGAATTAAAGAATTAAAATAATTACTTCATTATTTTTTAAAATATAAATCCTAAAATATCATTTCACTTATTTTAAATTAAAATATACCTACATAAAAAAAATTAAATTTACTTTCAGTAAATATTAATTATAAAGAAAAAACCCTTCAATTTGAAGGGTTTTAAGTTTTTTGACTTTAAAGTACTTTCAATAATGTATATTATTCAGCGGTATCTACAACTACTTCTTTAAGAGAGTTCAATAAACCACCAGCGTCCATATAGTCGCCTCCACTAATTACTTTACCATCCTTGAAGTCCCATGTATGGTATGAAACAATTTCCCAGCTTTTTCCTGAAGCAGAATGAACTCCAGTCCATTTTCCGTATGTACGAACACTTCCATCAGATAATCCTGTTTCAGCTAACACACCTGGCAACCAGTTTACGGGAGTGTAAACGACATCTTCCATAGCATCTTGCCAACTTTTCAAATAGGCACTAACAGCCTCTTTACCTACTGGTTCAGATCCGTGAAATGCAGGTTGCCACTGAACATCTTCGTGGAACATTGCAAGTTGAGCTTCATTGTCAGCTTCTGAACCTTGCAGTTCAAGAATTTTTTTTGCAATTTCAAGATTTGTTAAATACTCTGGGTGTATTCCAGTAGAACACGCCATAAGTAAACCTAAAAAGGTAATGCTTAGTATTTTTTTCATTTTAAATTGATTTAAGATTAAAAATTTTACAGTTAATTATATGATTTATAGCAATTTAATCATTTTTTATTTAAAATAATGCCTAACTAAAAAGCATAAGAAAGACCTAAACTTACTAGTCCTGCACTATTATCTATTTTTAGATTACTTGGAATATTGTTAGATCCTATAAGGTTAACTTCTTCGCCCGAAAGCCCTTTGTCATATCTAATGTCTAATCCTAATTTACCTAAATGAATTCTTGCTCCAAAATGAATTCCTACAGATGTATTTTGTTCAATATCCTCAATACCTGGAATATTACCAGAGGAAATTGGAAACCTTAAAGTTGGACCTGCAAAACCACTTAAAATAGGAAGAACTTTTATTCCTAAAGATATAGGAGCTTCCAATCGAGACTGTTTATTAGATAAATTATCAGTAAATTCAGAATAATGGAGTTCTGGTCTTAAATACAACATTAACAATTTTATTTCTGAATATATTCCAACATAGAATCCATTAATATTTTCTCTTGAGTTTGCTAGAGAAGGGTTGTCTGATATGATTTCATCTAGATCACCAGAAGTATTAAAGTTTACCCCAGCTTTAGTACCAAATTTAATAAACTGATTTACAACTTTTTTAGCAACAGGAATGACAGGCTCTTGTGCATAAGCTTTAGTGAAAGCTATAAGTAATAGAAGTATAATTATTTTTTTCATTTCAAAATATTTTTATGCTAGAAAACATTTAAAGTTGTGATTAGTAATAAATTTTGTTATTCTTTTAAAGAAATACAAGATAAATATAAAAATTTACCTTTGGGTATGGGTTTAACAAATAATGATATTTTCAAAAAGCTCCGTGTAGCACATAAACTTCGTGATGATCAAATTGTTAAAATTTGTGACTTGGTTGACTATAAGATCACTAAGTCTGAGTTAGGTGCGTTCTTTAGAAACGAAAGACATGAAAAGTATATGGAGTGTGGTGATCAGGTATTGCGTAATTTTTTAAATGGTCTGATTATTTATTTAAGAGGCCCCTTGGAGAAAAAATAACTTTTTAGATCGATTTAGTTTTAAAAAACTTTTTCATAAAAAAAGAGCTATCTGTTAAAAAAGATAGCTCTAAAATAAAATTCTTTTAAAAAATTAATTTATGGTTATATCAAATATATTATTTTTAATTGCAATTAACAACTAAAGATTAAATTTTTTAAGTCTTAATTTTCTATAAGTATTCTGATAATGAGAAATAGTCTGTTCTTTAGAATTTAAACTTATGAAATCTTTCCATTTAGTAGTGTTTTCCGAATGATTAAAATCCACATTATTAATTGTCCAAAGTTGTAATTCATAAATGACTCCATAAAGGTCGATTCCTCTATTGGTTAAGTAATATCTTTTTATCTTTTTATCTTCAGGTTCTCTTATAAAATCAATTATTTTTAATGAAATCAACTTTTTTAATCTATCAATAAGAATACTTGATGATATAGATTCATCAGATTCATTTAAAAATTCAGAAAAAGTATACTTTTCTCTGAAAATGTCACGAACAATTATTAAGGACCATTTATCACCCAAAAGATCTAAAGAGACTTTGCAAGCGCATATAGATTCTTTTTTGGCGTATTTTATTTTTTGCATTTTTCAAATATAAAAAATATAGTTAATAATGAACTTGTAAAAAAAAGAGCCATCTTTTTTAAAGATGGCTCTTAAACAAAATTCTTTAAAAAAATTAATTTATGGTTATATCAAATATATTATTTTTAATTGCAATTAACAACTAAAGTTTAAATTTTTCTAAAATAAATTTACTTTGAGTTTCCTGATAATTTAAAATAACCTTTTATTTAGAATTTTAATAAGTTAGATCAATTCCTATCTTGGTCAAGTAATATATATTCTTTTAGGTGTCTCCTTTTAAATTAATTATTTATAATTTAATGGCAAATATTATAACTTACCAATACTAGCTATGAATTTTTTAAAAAAAACCCTCCAATTGGAGGGTTTTTATATATAAGTTTAAAATAAAACTATACTTTTCTTACGTTTAAAGCACTAAGTCCTTTTTCTGTAGATTCTGTATCATAAGCAACTTTATCTCCTTCAGATATATCATCTTCCAAGTTGTTAATATGTACAAAAACATCTTTTTCTCCTGAGTCAGGAGTTATAAAACCAAAGCCTTTGTTTTGATTAAAAAATTTAACTGTTCCGTTATTCATTATAAATTGTTTTTAAAAATAAGTAACAAAGGTATGTTAACTTAATTTAAAAATTATCAATCTCACACAAGATTTTTTTTTTATAAATATCATCCGTAGTATAAATATATTAATAAAGTGGTTAGATTTTTTATTTTGAAAGTATAATAGTTGGTGAATAGAAAGAGAAAGATCAGATGAAGAACGTTATCTTTATTGGGAAAAGTTGATTATATCCAAATATATACTGTAGTTAGGTTTCAATAAATTATATTGATAATTAAAAACCTTACTATTCGTAAGGTTTTTAATTTATATCAGAAAAAGCGGTATTTTATTGTACACGTAAATCGTCAATATCAAATACTTATATTCCTTTATCACTTCTTTTCACTTGCTCTATCATAAGCGTTTAATTCTTTAATTTTTCCATCAATAAAGTTAACATCCACTACGTGGTGTGAAGTAATACTATTTCCATCTGTTGTTTGAACAAGGTCAACTCCTGTTGTTAGCCAATTTTGATTTTTTCCATCTTTGCCTTGAGCGGTATTTGCAACCATCCATTTCACCTTCCAAACTGGATTGCTTGATGTAAACCATTTGTCTAACTCTTTTTTATGCGAATCACGACCGTTATAAACAGCACCGTTTGCAGCTTTAATAATAACCTCATCCATATCCATCTCGAAGATTTTTTCTAAATTTTTATCATTGTGAGCTTCAATATAGTCTAAATAAAGATCTGTAATTGCAACATTTCCTGCAATTATATTAAGTTTTTCTCCTTCTTCATTATATTCATACCCTATAATAGTTGGCTCATTAGAATGCTTAAATTCTTTTTTGTTTGGAGATTGACAAGACACTAAAATAGAAGAAATAAAAGTTATTAATAGTAGTTTTTTCATTTTAAATAGATTTATGATTAATATGTTATAAATGTAATAATTTCTTTAAATTAACTAACAAACAAAGGCAAGTCATCATTTGTTTCATTCTTGAAGAAATGATTTGTAATCCAAAACCTACTCAAGATTATATGCCTTTGGTTTAAAAGAAAAGAACATTAAGGTTAATAAAAAAATGCATAAATATTCTATCAATCCGGTAACTTTTAGACATTTCTCCTCTCAAAATAGTAAGGTTATCCTTAAATCCTTGCTATCATTGGGCTAATATTAATTACCCCCCCCTTTGTTTACAATATTACTTTTAGGCTAAAATTTTATATATTTAGATAAATTAAAATATTTATATGCGACGTAAATTCACCCTAAGCGAAAAAGAAATTCCAGATAAGTGGTATAACATTATTGCAGATATGCCCAATAAACCATTGCCACCCCTAAACCCTGGCACAATGGAGCCGATTGGTCCAGAGGCACTTGCACCTCTCTTTCCGATGGAGTTGATTAAGCAAGAGGTGACTATGGATAAATACGTCAATATACCTGATGAGGTAAGAAATATTTATTCCATGTGGCGTCCAACACCACTTTACAGAGCTCATAATCTTGAAAAACTTTTAGATACTCCAGCAAAAATTTATTACAAGTACGAAGGGGTAAGTCCTACAGGTTCTCACAAACCCAATACAGCTGTACCTCAGGCTTATTACAGTAAACAAGAAGGTGTCAAAAAAATTACGACTGAAACTGGAGCCGGTCAATGGGGGAGTGCCTTAAGTTTTGCCTGTCAGCATTTTGATATTGAATGCGAGGTATTTATGGTTAAACTTTCTTATTTACATAAACCCTACCGGAAAGTGATGATGAATACTTGGGGGGCAACAGTGCACCCATCTCCTTCAAATGAAACAGAAATTGGGCGTAAAATTTTAGCAGAAAATCCTGAAACTTCCGGCTCATTAGGTATTGCAATTTCTGAAGCCATTGAACGTGCAGCTAAAGATGAACACACAAAATACGCTTTAGGAAGTGTTTTAAATCATGTAAAACTCCATCAAACTATCATTGGTCAAGAAGCTATTTTGCAGATGGAGAAGGCTGGTGAAATGCCAGATATTGTAATCGCGCCTTTTGGCGGTGGTTCCAATTTTGCAGGATTAGCATTTCCGTTTCTTCGTTTGAATTTTGATGAAGGAAAAAATATTCGTTGTATTGCGAGTGAACCGTCCTCTTGTCCAAAATTAACTCGTGGAGTTTTTAGGTATGATTTTGGAGATACAGCCGGAATGACACCACTTCTTCCTATGTTTACCCTTGGGCATGATTTTGTACCCGCACCGATTCACGCCGGTGGATTACGTTATCATGGGGCAGGCGTTATTGTGAGTCAGTTATTAAAAGACAAATTAATTGAAGCCCGTGCCCACGATAATTTAGAAGTTTTTGAAGCAGGAGTGAAATTTGCTAAAGCTGAAGGAATTATTCCAGCACCAGAGGCTACCCATGGAATTGCAACAGCAATTGAAGAAGCAGAGCGCTGCAAAAGAGAAGGAAAATCAGAAACTATTCTTATAAATATGTGTGGTCATGGAAATTTTGATATGAAGGCTTATGAAGATTATTTTGCAGGAAAAATCACTAAGCATACATTATCGCAAGCCGAAATTGATGCTTCTATTGCAAGGCTTAATACCCCTTTGATTCCTGATTGATAAGATGCAAATGTAAATCAAACTATCAAAAAACAAAGGTAAATATTTACTTACCTCATTAGTAGCATGTTTCATTCTTGTTAAAGTGTATTGTAATTCCATAACTTACACAATATTATATGTCTTTTTTTTACAAGAAAACGCCACTAAAATCAATTATGGAGTGTTCATCACTAATAAACTCAACACAATGAGAGTAAAAACTAATAAAGCAATCGTTAAGGTTAGTTGTGAATCATTCATAATTACTTTTTAAAGTCTGCTAAAGTATGTGATATTTGATTTTAGTAGATTTTAGTTAGTTAATAAGTATTTCTGAATAAGAGCACAAACAAAAATTTTAATAAAATTAAATAGTTACACTAATCACAGAAACTTAAGGAAAGTCTTTCTTCATTAGTAGCTTATTTCATTCTTGTATATTTTTTACTGTAAGGCTATCTGAAGCATTTTAATATGCAGGTTAGCGTCTAACTCTTTTAAGTTTAAAGTAATTATTAAATCGTCTATAAGTAGTTGTAGTTTGTCTTTTACTTCTGATGTTATTTTCTTTGGCACTCCTGCTATTCTCCCTATTTTTCCTATATTTAATTTAAATCATTTTCAATGAAACATCTATTACTTTTTTTTGGTCTTATACTATTTTCTTGTGGGGACAGTAAATCAAAATTTGACTTACAGAAAAAGGAAATGATAGCAAACGAGTCCGTAAGATGGTTTACTATGGCTGAACCTAAAGACTTCGTCTTTAATGTAGTTAACGATTCCACTTTTACTATATCTTCAAAATTTGTTCATCCTATCCTCGCTAAAGAAGTGAGGTTTACCTATACATATTTCTATACTTCTTCTCTTGACAGTTTAAAAAAAAACGAACTCTCAAAACAAGAACAACTTGTTGAAGGAACTTTAAATAGGTATGTAGACAGAAAATAAAAGCGTTTACTTTACTTAAACTACTCCTTAAACTTTAAGTATTTTTAAGTTTAGTAAAATTGATATATTCAGCTTCTTAAATTTATAAATAAGTATAGTTTTTTTAAAAATTAAATTAATGAGGCATTTAAGATTATCTCACAATTTAAAACTCCGGAAATAGGGCAATTATTTTTTGCATCTTCTGCGAGTTCAACAAACTTTTTTTCGTTTAAACTTGACACCTTTCCTTTTAAGATTAATTCTATTGAAGTCACTGAGCTATCAGTAAATGTAAGTGTAGCATTTGTATTTAGTTCAGTAGGATTAAAATCAGCTTCATTTAATAAAAAAGCCAATTTCATATTGAAACAACCTGCGAGTGCTGAAGCAATAAGTTCTTCAGGATTAGTACCTAGTTCACCGTTATCATTTTCAAATCTTGTTTTAAAACTGTATGGCATTTTATTAAAAGCACCACTTTGTGCAGTTAAAAATCCATCCCCACTAAGTCCATCACCATTCCAAATTGCATTTACTTTTCTTTTCATTCTAATTAATTAGTTAATAATATCCAAATATAAAAAAGTCACAAAACTTTACGAAGAATATAAACCGATGATATAAAAAAAACCCTCCATATATCAGGAGGATTAATTTATATTCAACTGGTTAAGGTTTAATCTAAGTTTATTTTAAATTTTCAATTTGATTTAAAGAGGTTCTTGCAGAATTTGAAAATGGAAATAAATTTAAAACCATTTCATAATATTTTTTTGCTTCTTTATAATCTTTCTGATACATATAGAATTCAGCCATTGAATCGAAAGAATTATACCCATTAGGACGTAATTTAAGATATTTTTGAAAACTTTCTTTTGATTTATCCATATTTTCAGCTTGGTAGTAGAGATACCCGAGATAATTAATAATAGAAGCTTTATTTGGTCCGTTCGGAATTTCATTTAGTTTTTCTAGCTTTTCAATTCTTTTATTTAAGTCAGGATGAGATGTCGCTGCAAAAAATCTGATAAACCAGCCT
>ERZ767114.135-NODE-135-length-54468-cov-6.258885_pt1 | contig 54468 bp, 39 predicted proteins | sample MGYA00374952_ERZ767114 | MGnify/ENA primary metagenome ERZ767114 (study PRJEB28939, sample SAMN06267156) | marine metagenome | isolation source: Columbia River Estuary | place: USA:Columbia River Estuary, USA | collected 2012-05-05 ... | reverse complement strand
GTAACCGATGTGGATAGTAATATAACTGAAGTAGGTATTGATACAGATTTAGATCAGAAAATAGATCATCCCTTCTTCAATAATAATTCCTGGAGTAATTTATCATTTTACACCGGACCAGACATACCACAATCCGATGGGTCACTTGCAAATCCATACGTAGGGTCTGAATGGTTTGATCAACCGGGTTCGTGTTATGTTAGATTTAATTTAATGGCGGTTGATGACCAAGGTGGAATACAGATTATTCCTTACACGTTGTTAGCGGAAGGTTATGGGATTCTTCCTAGCGATGCTGAAAGTTGCCAAGAGGATTATACTAACTTTTCAGAGTAATGACTTGCAAAGGGCCCCCCTTTGCACCAATGGGTGAGCAGACGGTACCCTTTGCTTCAAATTGAATCTGAAGGTTTTCAATTGGAGACCATCTTTAGTTATGCGAATACAAAATAATACAATAGCCCGAAAAGAATTCCGAGGTCGACAGTAACAAACAATATTTTCATCGGTAAAGACATTTTTTTCCACATTTTGCTTAAGGCATTACTCCCTTCATTGTTCGAATTTTCCTCGTTGAATACTGCCAATGGAATCGGCACTCCGACGAAAAAATGGAATATTTTTCCAAATGTGGGTAGAACCCTACGAGGTTTTTTTGCAGGTTTATCTAACACTACCATGGCGCTCGTTTGTTCGTAGGAGGTAATAATTTTTTGCCGGCACAGAAGGCACTCAGGCAAGGTGTGGCCATATCAAAACAATACCTGAATCCAGGATCAATCGAAAAGATTCCTTCTCCAATTGGCAAGAACTTACTCAATATTAACTCAATCGCAAGCGTACGCAGTATTGGATTTTTGAGTAAAGTGCCGGGGGCAGGATTCGAACCTGCGAAGCTTTACGCAGAGGATCTTGAGTCCACCCCCTTTGACCGCTCGGGAACCCCGGCTTCTTGTTGGGCGTGGGACAATCTGTTTTTGACTATTCCTCTTGAGTCAACTCAACCAAATCTTTCGGGCGAGGGGGTGGAAGGCTACTGCGGTCCAGTGCAATGTGGACTTGTTCGGCAGTGAATTGGTGAATTCGCTCTCGTCGTCGGAGAACAGATGCTACGAATATTCCGCATGAGAGCATAAACACAAGCCCTGCGAAACCAAGTGCAGTGGTATTTTGTCCGCTGTTTTGGTCGTATTCGTCAACATTCGCCATTGAAACTGGGACATTTCCCGTATGATTCACAATTTTCACCGTAAGCCCAAGGCGTCCTGTTTTCCATGCTTCAACTTCCCACAGATAGTCAACCCAAGAGCCCCCTTCAATGAGACTCGAATTGGTCGCCAGAAGCGTACCTTCGTCGTCATAACACTCTACAGTCATGTTGCCAGGAAGAACGCCAATGTTAGAAACACGAACAAAGATGGAAATTTGTTCTCCAACTACGGCGCGGTAAGGCGTCGCTACAATGTTCTCGAATTGAGGTTCAAAGGCAATCCATCGGAAATTTGGAGTAATCGGTTCATTTTCAGTTCCAAATCCGGAGAAGATGTTTCCTGATTGGTCTTTACCATTGAACCAAACGATCAACTGGTCGTTCTTAGCCAATAAGGAGGCATTAACAGGTTGCATGTTGACTTGAGATGAAAAGGTGGTCGTCGTACTGGTTTGGCTCAAATAATCGATAGCCGATGACCCTTGTGAGCCATCGACTAAATTGCCCGCACGGGTGAAATACCAATGCATCTGAACCGAAGTGTGGTTCATTCCGACCTCATCGTTAACCATGAGGATGACTTCAACATCATCCAAAGCATTCGAGTCGATTTGAGATAAAACTCCTGGAGGAATTGAAACACGAGGAGGACCGCTATCGAAGGTAATGTTGATTTTTTGGTAGGGTGAAAAACTTTGGAAACCAAGTACTTCCAATTCCAGTTCTGCCTCTTGAAGTTTCACAACGTCCGGGTCAAGATGAATGGACATCATGGCTTGTCCTAAGATGGAGAAACTAACGTTGGAATACGATGTTCGCTCTCCATCGCTCAATACGGCTTGAAGGAGTACATCGTCTGGTAGATACTCTGCAGCAATCGAAGTATTGGCGTGGTACAAACCGGTGCTTACGGAAAGCGTATCGTTCTTGTGAACCCAGAGATTAAATTCCTCAAGAGTACCAGTCGGAAGAGTTTCATCACGTAGAACCAGAGGCCCTAAATCGAGTTGGCTGGAAAGTGTCCAGTCGAATACGGCCATTCGCGACAATCCTAGGCCGAGATCTTGCCCCTCGTCGTAAATTTTCAACGAAGGCGTTCCACTCAACGAAGTCTCAAGAAGACTCCAGGCCATACGGAAATGTATGTCAACCTGCCATTCTGCTACCAAAGGTTGTTTGGTCACATTGACAAGAGGTGTTCTTTCAAAACAATCCACGTCGTAAAGGACTTGATGGAAACGAGGTTCAAACTTTACAACACACTCCTCGTTCTGCTCACGGCCGAGCAGAGCAAACTCGATGGAATCAAACGATTGAATACCGTTGCCATCTGTTACGATGAACGAAAAAGTATGTTCGTGGCCGGGCAATAATTGGGATTGGAACAAATCAAACCAAACGGTCTCTGTATCGATGGTGGTGTCGTACCGTTCTTGCACCTCAAAGGTAGCCAAGTCGTATTGTTCTCCAAATTGGCCACCTCCGTCGAGTGGATTTCCTGCCAAATCGAAACCTTTGATGACAACGCTCGCTTTTCCAGATGATTGGCCGATCGGCAAAATCTGCTCCCAAGGGAGAAGAGGAAGGTCAATCTCTGTCGAGGTTAAACCAGAATTGAACGTTACCGTTTGAACGGTGTACTCGTTCTCTTCCATGGCACCGTTGTTGTTGATGTCATGGCTTGATTCCAACCACGAATAGAACTGCAATGAATTCGACAGACCTTCTGGGTCTTCAAGGGTCAAACGCAATGCTACATCCTGTTTCGCTGTCCAAATATGTCCGTCCGCAGAAACATAACCACCTGAGTCAAGAGCTTCAATCGATAAGGTTGAAGGATGAACTTTATCGTATAAAAACGGGATACTTATCGAGGTTCTGGTTCGGTCTTCACTGGAAGATGTGTCTTCGCTAACAGGGCCTGAACGAGGGATGTGCGGTGAGATGAGAATACGGGTGTTGCTCGGTAGTTCATCCGTGATGGCAGGTGCTTGAATATCGATCGAAAAAGCGCCGTTAGAATCAACCTCTCCAAACCACGAAGCGCTCCATTCTACCGCTTCTCCGGGCCACTGGCTCGGGCCCCCACTAAGATTCAATGGAGGGACTGCCGTAGCATCTATTCGGATTTCAGCATCACCTTCTTCGATAAAAGCACCCGTAATTCCTTCGAAACGTACTTTGCCGGTTGCTTCCATTCCTTGACTTGCGTTCAAGTGGAAAGGCCACTGAGGGTTCGACCAATCGCTGAGTATGCGGTTTGTGTCATCAACTACATTGAAATCGATAACTTCGAGATCATTCTCAACTTCATTGAAAGCCGTTTGTCGAACTTCGACAACCGGTCCAGTCGAGAAACCGTCGACATCGGTTGCCATGGAGAGTATGTACAAGTCATCTACATCGTCCATCAACCAATTGCTGGTAAGAGACCAATTCACAGAGCACGTGTTCATCGTGCACTGTGTCGAAGATAGGGCCGCATTCAAGGAAGCAAATCCTGCACCGGATAATTGTCGGAACTGAGGATTTGTAACGAGGTTGTATGCTTCAATCTCAATCAATCGCCCATCGTAAGTCGGCTGTGTGGAGAGAGCCAAGGTTATCGAAGAAATGTCGGGTGCGTCGACTTCCATGCTGTGTGCGTCTCCTCTCCAGTGATGGGTTTCAAACTGCACTGTTTGCTTTGGCAACCAACGCTCATGGGCTGGAGAAAGTACTTTGTCAACAAGTTTGGTTTGCATGGTATAACTGAAGTTCACCATCATCGAGCCACGTGAGGATTGTACATTCAGGGGCATATTAACCAGTGGCGATGGGCTTTGGGAGTAGGCCTGTTGCAGGAGAGCATTGAGAGTTTGATGGCTTAGTTGGGCTGTCAAGGTTTGTTGATGCGGGATGAATTGCAATTGCGAAAGAACCGCCGTGAAATTACCCTCCAATTGCAATTGAAGTGTACAGATGTCAAGATGTTCTGTGACCTGAACTTGAGTTGAACACACCGATGTGAATTGGATGCGATGAAATTGAGCGGATTCAACGGGAAGAAAATCTACAGTATGGAGGTTTCCGTGCCGTAAAGAGGCAGGAGAGCCGTCGCTGGTGGCTTCAATCAGATAAGTGATGTCAAAACTGGAAGATGACGTCGATTCTCGATTACGAGCCACAAGTACCGATACTTGAGCAGAACTCATACCCCCAGAATGAGAAAAAGATATGTTCTGGGTGCCATTTAGTGTTACGGATTGAGAGTTTTGGAAACTGTAGAAGTGCCGATTCAGCCCGAGTGAAGAACTTGCCGTGGATTCTGGCCACGTGAACAGTGAAGTGGGTGGAGAACCCAGTTCAACTTCAGTTTCCTCCGGAGCCACAGAACAAAACGGTTCGAAGAGGAATCCTTTCGATGATTGTCCGGGTGACCAAGTAAGGGCGACATCGGTTGTCATTTTTGGCCTTCCTTGACGCTCAATGGTCTGGGACAGGACAGGATAAGGGGTGATTTCCCAATTGGATGCAACAACGTAATAATCGCTGTGCGAAACGCTTAGGTTACCTGCTATGAGTTGATGTTTGGCAATCTGGAAAGGGCAAAAAGCCTTGCTTTCCCACATTAAGGACACGTAACTGGCGGCAGTTGAAGTCCTCAAATTATAATCTCCACTGACCTCAAGTTGGTCAAGGTTTGAACCGGTGAAGTCTCCAAGGTAGGACAGATGATAAGCGTCGAAAAAGGTGAGTGTACCGACGGAAAGACGCTCGATACTCGGCGTGATTAAACGGTCAAGACTCGACATGTGAACGCGGATGAAGAGTTCTGGATGTTGAGTTGCATCAATCGGCAAATCAATGGGTAAAGTTCTGTTTTGATAGCCCTCAATGAGCGTTCCGTTTGCATCGAGAACGTCGAATCGAACACTGGTGTTTGAAGGCTCGACTACAAATCCATCCAGTTGACCCCATCCAAACAAGGGGTCGGGCGTAAGTACCTCAGAAGTCCATGAGCCAGTCGGTTCATAGACGTCGATTTCAATACCAGCATCGTCAATATACCAGCCATCGAGTTCGACCAATTGGTCTGAGAAAAAGGTGAACTTCGCACGGACTGAAGATCCGGTAAGGTTAGACAGGTCGTATTCTTTCAAATCAAATCCTCTTTGGACGTTATGGCAACCTCCAACCACTCGGGAACCATCGAAAATAGCCTCATTATACAAGGGAGAGTTAATGTTCGTCGTGGAAATTTGATCGTGAAATCCATTGTAGGTCGGAGGGATAAACCACCAACTCTCGCCCCCATCCGTTGAGATTGAGACAGCGCCACCGTCCCAATTCGCCTCAGTACAAACCCAACTTCTGAAGGTCAATCGTGAGGTTGAATTTTCAGGAATGAAGTATTCTGGAGTATAGAGCTCAGTCCACATATCGCTGCGATATTCATCATCGAGATAGATTCCAGCACCGTTCAAACCAGAATGCCAAACACCCGGTCCAAAACCAGAGGAATTGCTGGTGGTTCCAACATCCCAGCGCCGGTTGGTCTGGGACCAAAGTGACCAACCAGCTGGCAACTCATTCCCGGATTCAAAGTCAAAAACCGCGGCATTTACTGAATTGTGTTCGAAAAAGGTGAGCCACTGCCACTCGTTGGGAGCCGCTCGAGATTCAAGCCAGCCGTCTGTTGAGCCGTTAAGACCAGATGGTTGTGATGTGAAATTCTTAAGACGCGTATAGCTTTGAGTTGCAGTTCCTCGATTCACCCATACTCCCAAGTCGTCTAGAGCGATACCTTCCCATCCTGATGATGTTGCTCCACCGTAGTTGATTTGGTTGTTCGTTTGAACATTGAATCGAAGATAGATACTGCTTGCATTGAGTGGAGCTGTGGTGCTCCACGGCATGACAAATCGGAATGGGCACCATCGATTTGAGGAGTCACCGCCGTTAAACCACTGGCCATTGCAGATGGCACCTGATGAAGGAACGCCAGGATAAGTCGAAAGCGAATAGTATGAAGTGCCATTGTCGTACGAAATATCAAGGGTCAAAGTATCAAAAGCCGCACCCTGAAGGTCCCAATTGGACCAAATTTCAAGTTCGACGTTTTGACCTGTCAAATTTGAAAGATCAACAGGCAGTACAAAATCGCCATCGGCGTTCGGAGCATAGTCTGCAGACAAGTTCCCATGAAACCATGCACCCGGTTCATCACCTTGATTTCGTACTTCGAAATTATCGACGAACCATCCACCACGAATTCCAGCGGTCGAACTCGTTTGGAAACACAATCGGAATTGAACCGACGATTGGAACTCCGCAACCAGTGAATCGAGTTGGAATGATGCGGAACTCCAAGTTGAATCTTCGCCGTTCCATACGGTGGCAGGTGTAGCATTCATCGATGATGTCGAGGTGTAGCCTTCAAGAGGTGAAAGAAGGGCCCAACTTCCATTCTTGTCCCGCATTTCGACCCATGCTGCGTCATCCGTGTAGAGAGCGGTCCAATGTTCAAACTGGAGCGAATAGTTGCTGATGAGAAACGGTGTGTCGACCGTTGGAGAGACGAGGCATCCGTTCATGTCTGGGCCAATATCCCCTTGTGCTTGCGTGGCAAGAAAACCAAGAGAATTCGAACCGTTGATGGGTACGGCCATACCCGAATTGGACGTGAACGAAACAATACTCGGTCGCTGAATAGACCATGCTTCATGATTGGCACCGGTGCCAAGCCATCGTGGAGCGGCAACAACTGTAGATTCAAAATCCGTTATCGTGCCAAGAGAAGAGTTCGTTGCCAGAGTTAATTTTCCACCATGCCCGATTCCATTGGTCATCAAATGGGTTCCATTCCATTGGTTAAAAGCACCCACACCGTAATGAGTCCCGTTCGTAGCAGATCGGTTCCACAACGGCTCTACTTCAAGAGAACCGTCTAAGAAGGTGTGATTCGAAGGGACTTGAATCAAGGAAGAAAAACTAGAATTTACGCTCGATTGGTTTGGTGCCGGATGGAAATACAACTCGCCAGTCGAATCAAAATCAGGCTCAGGAAGTAAAGAGGCCGCAAATTCGGAGTCGTTCGCTGCAGAGAAAGTGCTGCCCAGCATGAGTAACATGAGCAACAAAGCGGTGCCTGCCGACCTACGCCGCGACAAAAGAGAACCACTCATTTGGGACACTGAACTAACACCTCGCTCTGCGAGGTGAGCCATTGAATATGAAGGAGCGCGCTTGATGTTTGATAAATCGGGAATGAAGGGTTCAAAGTATGTCGGCCATAGGAGTGAACGATGTCGAACCTCGGTGACCTTGATAGCGCTCAATCGCGCGAGGTCGAAGAACAGTTGTTTGCGACGCATCGCCTACAAATTAACCGTCATGTTCCAGTCCCGTTGCCTCGGCAAGACTTCTGGGGTATGGTTCACCAACTCCTCGGCAGCCTTGACAATGAAATTCAGAACATGCTCATGAAGGGCATGACGGGAATGAGATTACAAAACCTGCAAAAAAGACAAGCCAATATCCGATTGATTGCTTCAGAACTGGCTCGAAAGAGGCTGGTCGCCATGATGCAACACGTCTCTTCTCAATCGTTGCGGACCTCAACCCAAACCGGGCAAGATTTGCCAGCGTTGGATTGGCAGCGACACGACCCGGCCGAGAAAGCGATTTATCACATGATGCAGGTGCAAATTGACCGGTTCAAAATGGAGGTCGATTGGAACTCCATGCAGAACGGAATTGCTGGAGAAATCCGCCCAGAACAGGCACGGCATGCGCCAGGAACAATGCAACTCGATTCATACATTGATGCAAGTTTGACAGGTACTGCACCGCCGGATTTAGCATTCGAAGACAAAGAACCCCCTGTCGAGGCCATGGAATTCAGCGGTGATGACGAAGAACGGTTTGTTGAGGAGGAATGGCCTGATCTCGACGAATACATTCACGCAGATTTAGCCGAAGCACCTGCAGTGAAAGAAACCGTTCAGCCAAATGCTGTGGCGCCCGTAATGGAGCACAAGAAACACGCTGCGGCATTAGAGCTCGCCCCCTCAAAGAAAGCATCACCTGCAATCGAAATGTTTGATATGGATGCTGAGCCAGTAAGTGAACCAATTGTTGTAGAAGAACAGCAATCTGAACAAACGGAATTGCATCGCATCAGAGTTTTAATCTCAAGCCCTGAACCGATTGCAACGAAGAACGGTGAGGAACTCATGCTCGAAGAAGGCGATGTACAATTTGTAGATGCAGACACTGCTGAGTGGCTCATCGAATCCGGTGTTGCAGAAGCCGCTTCACTCTGATGACGACCTATACGTGTGTCAAGGACCTGAAAGGCTCGTGAAACAGCCTTACGGCATTCACGAGTAAAGGCAGATAATATTCGTTGAACGAATCAGTTGACTGAGCGCATCGAAAGTTCGATGCTCACGGTATCAGGGATTGGAATACGTGTCACTTGGCGCAGAGCAGATTCGCCCTTACCAGATGTGATGTCCATCTCAAGAAGTCGCTTGTGAACACGGAGTTCCCAGTGATCGTATGTCTCAACGCCTTCACCATCAGGTGCTTTGCGTACTGGGACAACAAGGTGACGAGTCGGCAACGGGATAGGACCTCGTAGAGAGATTCCGCCGGTGTCGCAGATGGTCTTAATCTGGCTAGCAACGTTATCGATATCTCGATGGTTTTGGCCGGTGAGCTTGATAATCGTGACTGCTGCCATAATGATTCCTTCCGATTCCTTCCGATTTCTTCAAGTGATGAATCACTTCTTGTCAATCTTCAAACAAACGCCTGCTGCGACGGTCTTACCCATGTCACGGATAGCGAAGCGAGAGAGTTCAGGGAACGTGTCCATTTGCTCAATAGCCATTGGCTTGTTAGGTTGGAAACGGATGAGGCATGCGTCACCAGTCTTGAGGAAAGACGGGTTAGCTTCCTTACCGGATTTGTTGGTCTTCTCAAGGAGTTCGAGGAATCGAACAGCGACTTGAGCGGTGTGTGCGTGGAATACTGGTGTGTATCCGACGGAAACAGCCTTTGGAATGTCCATCAATTGGATTTGTCCGACGAATGTTTCGTCGTGACGAACGAACATAGGTTCGCTGTCAGCGTATCCAGCAACGTCACCACGGCGGATGTCGACTTGTGCAAGGCCACGGACGTTGAAACCAACGTTGTCTCCAGGCTCTGCCTTAGGGACCATAGTGTGGTGCATCTCGATGGACTTGACTTCAGCAGACTTCTGTGAAGGGTTGAAGATAACAGTCTTTCCAACGTTGAGAGTTCCTGTTTCAATCTTACCGACTGGCACTGTACCGATACCGGAAATCTTGTAGACATCCTGAATTGGCAAACGAAGAGGCTTGTTGATTGGCTTCGATGGCATGGTGATCTTGTCGATAGCTTCGAAAAGTGTAGGTCCGTTGTACCAAGGACACTTGTCGGACTTGTTGAACACGTTGTCGCCGTTCAAGGAAGAAGCAGGAATCATTGGGATGTCATCCGGCTTGAATCCAGCCATCTTGAGGAGGGTACCAACTTCAGAGCAGGCAGCCTTGTACTTGTCTTCTGACCAGTCAACACCGGAAATATCCATCTTGTTAACGTGAACAATCAGTTGCTTGACACCAAGTACCTTTGCGAGGAAAGCGTGTTCCTTGGTTTGTGCGTTGACACCGTCGTTAGCAGCACAGAGAAGAACTGCTGCGTCAGCTTGTGAAGCACCAGTAATCATGTTCTTGACGAAATCTCGGTGACCTGGAGCGTCAATGACAGTCCAGTAGTAGTTAGGGGTAAAGAATTCCTTGTGAGCAACGTCGATGGTAATACCACGTTCGCGCTCTTCCTTGAGTCCGTCCATAACGTAAGCAAGACCGAATCCAGCCTTACCGGATTCAGCAGCGAGTTTTTCGTTCTTTTCAATAACGTGGCCTTCAATGTGACCGGAGTCTAGTAGTAGACGTCCGACAGTTGTTGACTTTCCGTGATCGACGTGTCCGATGAACACGATATTTAGGTGAGGCTTGCTCTTATCTTCCCATTGACTTCCCATGGTAATTACTCCTTAGCGAACCCTCCGAACAACCACCCCTATTTGAAAAGCGCGACGCGGCATTGCATAAGTAAATCAGAACGATTGGCTCGCAATACTCGCTTTTTACCGTTCAAACAGCGAAATTGGCGAAAAAGCAGTCGTCATTTCACTCTGCACCGTGAATAGAGCCGTCCTCGGCAATTTTGTACAATCGTATCGTACTGGTCGCACCAGAGATGGCTTTAGGACTACCCGAAATAGCCACGATTCTATCCCCTACACCGATTGTTCCCGATTCCATAAGAGTATGAAGTGAAGATTGCATGGTCTGTGAACCTCGGTCGTACTCTTCGACCATGAGCCCTTCTACACCCGGAATGAGTTGCAACCGGCGCATTGCTCGAATACGATTGCTGACAGCGGTAACTGGAATGCCTGGACAGTAACCCGCAACCAATCGAGCTGCGTTACCGTGCTGCGTTGCAACAACAATACGCTTGGCTTTGGAAATCTTCGCCAACTCAACACCTGCATGAGCGACGGAACGAGTTGAGACAAAACGAGCCAATCCGCTTGGACGTTGATCTGAGGAATTCAATCCTTTCTCGCTTGCAACTGCAATCTTTGCCATCGTTTCAACCGCTTCAAGAGGATACTGCCCTAGGGCGGTTTCTCCAGATAGCATCACTGCGGTGGCTCCGTGACGAATGGCACCGGATACATCGCTCACTTCGGCCCGTGTAGGCCGAGGTTGAAGCGTCATGGATTCAAGCATCTGTGTAGCTACAATGACAATCTTCCCCCTTGTTAGAGCGCCATCAATGATGCGCTGCTGAGCTTCTGGTACATCCTCAAGAGGTATTTCTACGCCCAAATCACCACGAGCAACCATGACTGCATCTGCTGAATCAAGGATTTCTTCCAGATGCTCAAGAGCGACAGGATGCTCGATTTTCGCAATCAAGGGCACATGAAGACCAGCGTCACGAACTGCTTTTTGGGCCGGTTCGAGATCTTTGGCGGTCCGAACATAACTTACCGCAACGTAATCCGCACCGGCCTTGAGAGCGTGTGCAAGTGCCGCTTCGTCGTTTGGTCCAATCGCTGGTAGGTCAACCATTGTCCCTGGAACATTGACGCCTTTACGCTCGCTCAAAACCCCGCCGTCTTCAACAATACACTCGACAACGCTGTTTGGCTGACCGGGGGAATGAAGAACCTTGAGACGAACCAGTCCGTCTGCGATGAGAACGGGGTCCCCGTTGGTTAATTCTGCGGACAAACCGGCGTACTCGACGGGAATATTGTTTGCATCAGCGTTTTCCATGAACGTTTGACCGCAGTGAAGATTCAAGGACTGGCCTCGTTCCAATACCACGACATCTGAAAAACGACCAAGACGGAGTTTAGGGCCTGGCAAATCTGCAAGAATACACGTTGGTCGACCAAGCGTTTCTTCAAGCGAACGTATTCGCTCATACAGTGGCGTCTTATCTTCAGGAACACCGTGAGAGTAATTGAGTCGACAAACATTCACTCCGGCTTGTAGGAGTGAAAGTAGCGTTTCAGCATCGTCACAGGCAGGCCCTATCGTGGCCACTATTCGTGTTCTTCGCATTCAGTTCATCTCCGTAAGTACCAAGTGAGAACTCAGCGATAATGCAGTCGAATAACAAAGGATTCAACTTCTAAGTCATTGACTTTCTCATTGCGGATTTGGAAAATCCATTCACCGTCGCCGTATGTAGATTCAGTATCGGTGAACATGTAGGAACTCAAGGTAAGATGAACACAATCGTTGGTGTCCTCGTCGCAATCATCGCCATCTGTTCGCTGATCGAGACCTGTATCGGAGGTGTTTGTCGCCTCTTCGTCTTCTTCATTGATAGCGTGAACATCGAGTTTGGCACGACAGTTCGAAGCACCCGGTACGTTTGTACAATCTCCATCGAGTTGTGGATAGGTCAGTTCTCCAACCGCCTTGCGAATCGTATTACCCTTGTCTTTATCGTAAACGATCTTAACGTCAAAATCAAGCGTTTGAGCGTTTCCTGAAGTGTTACCGCCCATTTCAAAGTCAGACCACTGGCCTGCATAACTGACGTAAACCTTGATGGAATCGGAATCCGTCATGCCCGCACTGTTCAAAACATTGAGATTGACTTCGTATTCACCGGGCTCAACATTGGTCCAATCAACCGATTCGCCGGTCAAATCTGCGTCGTTTTCTGAATCGCCATCGTTATCCTTGTCGGTTTCCGAATCAAGGTCCCAGTGCCATTCAGAAATGTACTGGCTTGAATCACCTGCAGTGGAGTCGGATGCGTCCAATGTGACGGTGGTCGTGGCCGAAACATCTCGATCCGTCATCGACTTGTCCATTTCACAAATCCACAGTACAATGTGGGTGTTCTCATCCAGGTCCTCGTTGGAACAGTCCTCATCATCGGCATATTGAGTGATTTCTGCCATAGGTGGCTGGGCTGTTGCTTCAACAACATTGAGCGTCTTTGATTGGATGGAGGTTTTCGAACCGTCGGAAACGGTGAGTTCGATTGTTTTCTCACCCGGGGAGTCGAAATCCCATTCTGCTGTTCGACCAGTGTCGTCAATCGAGCCATCTTGGTCGAAATCCCACCGGTACGTCAAGCCATTACTTGGCGTGGAACTTGATGCGTCAAAAGAGACGACATCACCGGTTCGAATGTTTTTCGATGGAGAAAAGGTAAACACGGCGAGAACTTCGCCGTCTGAACTGCTCGAAGTGTCATCAAAAACGCAACCTGCAAGCGTGGATAAGACCATCACTGAGGAGAGGAGGATTGGCAAAAAGGCCGACTTCATGAAGGGTCTGTGAACGGCCTTCATCAAAAGCCCTTTCTCTCTATTCATCATCTTAGAAGGAAAACAGCGTAGTTTGTTTGTTGCCGGAGACCAGTTCTTTGGCAGTCCACCCGAATGCCTCAGTGATACGGCCCAGTGCAGCAGCCAAACGTTCGGCATAAAATTGGCCATCGTAGGCGCTTATGCCCCCGTTTTCCTCGTTCTCCAACCATGGCTCGACCCGCATTGGGCGTTGAGAAGCATCGGTCACAATGTAAGACACTTTCATTCCAGATGTAAAACCAAGGCCTAGAGCAATCCGGGCTTTAGCCACTCGAACCTGAGCCATACTGTCCGGATTCGCATAGTCTTTGGTAAAGTCAATATCCCCGTTTGAGGAAACTCGACCCTTACACGACTTGGCAAGAATAAGTTCGGATGCGTCGATTTCAGCCTTTTTGACCGCTTGGACCCTTGCTAATGCGTACTTGACAAGTTCATCGCCTTCGTCTGCTAAAGCATGGCTGAACATGCGTTTCATGGTCGAAGTAAGGTAGTTGAATGAATCCGTTCTTTGGGTCTCATAACCGCGAATCAACATTTCATCAGATGGCCACACGACTTGACCGACGTAGCGTTTCTTGGCACCGTGGCTGAAAAAAACAGATAGACCTTTCTCAAACTCCAAGACTGCAGAATCACGGCTGTAACGTTCTGCGATTTCAAGTCCGAAGTCAATCATGGATTGCTTGGCGATGTTCCATTCCTTCATCTTCGCAACAGCAGCCTTCTCACCGTTTTGAGCCGCCGTGATTTCTTCTTCTCGAAGCGAAGAAGGAGCGGACTCATCAACGGGTGAGCGAACAAAGATTGAATCTGTATCTGAATACACCACTCCATGGCCTTCTTCCTCCAATTGGGCGATAATGGCTTTGATGTTGTGACGGGCCCAGGCAGTAATAGATGAACCTAAATCACGATGAGTGAACCGGTAAAAGCCACTCGCAAAGACCCCATAGAAGGTATTCATGAGGATTTTAACCGCATATTGCATCGAGTCATGGAACGATTCCTGCTGAACGTTTCCTTCCTGTTTCGCTGCTTTCAACGCTGCCTTGTGGACATCGCGTTGGGCCATCAAATCTTCAAGAAGGCGGGGCACAAGTCCTTTGCGAACCGATTGGTGTCGAAATCTGGCACCGGTTGGAGCGGTATAGACCGGTTCATCGTCAGCAGGCTGATCGGGTTGTGCTGGGTCGATTCGAGTCGTATAGCAGATGTTTTGACCAATCATAATGGAGGGATACATGCTCTTGAAATCCAAAACGGCAATCCAAGGGTGCAACCCTGCATCAACTTCGTGAACGTAGCCTCCAGTGATTTGGCCTTCTTTGGCCTCAGCAGAACCTGTTAGAGGTACTGCGACGTTTTCAGAGTCTGCCAGACGAATCACAAGTGAGTCGACAAGTTGGCTTGTGCTGCCAATCGCAGCAGTGTCAAAGGTAACTTTCGCAACAGCTGCTACCGCTTCTTTGCGTCGAATAACTTGCAATGCATTGAGTATATCGAGAGGGAGTGCAGCATCCCGAATACAGTACTCCATGACTTCATCTGGCCGATTGGCCCACTCCATATCCATCTTGGATGCATCTACATCCATCTTGTGTTTTTCTTTGTCTTCAGGAAACAACAAATTGCTGATGAACGAGAGGGTCTCCCTTTGCGGGCGCAGAGCCATTCGAGCCTGCCACCATGCGTCAACAACGCTTCTTCCAGCAACGTTCCAAGCGCGTGTCGATTGGCGGCGAGGGAAGAGGCCTGAACGGTTTCGTTTGGATTCGCTTTCGCTTTGTTCAACGCGACCCCATCCGAATAACTGTGCTTTTTTGCGCCATTGCTTGGATTTGGTTTGGGCTTGCATACGGTCGTACATTCGCGGTAAATCGAAGTTGTCGATGTTGTAGCCAGTTATGATGTCGGGGTCCATGCTGCGAACAATAAGGGTGAGGTTTTCCATGATGCTCGATTCTTCACCTTTGAACGAGTAAGATTGACGGGTTCCCGTCCCCATATCTTCAACCCAGGCCGCAGCACAGAGAATCGTTTCATGCTCGATACTTGTCTCAAGGTCAAACGAGAACACTTTGAAAGGAACAGGGAACGGCTCACAATCCTTCAGTTGCGAAACATTGCATGCGACCGTGACATCGACTGAATACCTGCCCGAACCTCCTGCTTGAACAACGGCGTGCGTCCGTTCAAGGTTCTCATTCGGTTCATTGCGTCGGTCAACAACCGTCCCTTCAACCGACATATGCATCCGTAAATCATAATCGAGAAACAGCCGGTTGAGGAAAGGAATGTCGCCAGAATAGATTTGCCACGATTGCTTGGAAAGCATCTTTCGCAGATTCGGGACCAAAAACGGTTGGCGTACGGTCACCGACCAGATTGGTCGAACGCCGAGGTCGGTCAGTTTCATGACGGGGCCTGAAACGCCGACGACGTCTTTCATCGCCTCGACTTCTTTGATTCGTTGAAGAATGAAGTCACTGACCCCGAGTTCTTCACTCCATGCGCTCAATGGTGTGATCTCGAACGAGGGGTTAAGTCCTGATACGAGCAAACAGACGGATTCACCCGACTTACTGCGCCCAAAGAGTTCCAAAACGGTAGACTCACTGGTTCCAGCATCGGTGTTCGCTTCAACCGAATGATAGCGCCCACTGATGATGCCGATGTCGTCAATGTACGTCATCGCCTCACCTTGTGATGAAGCATGTTAAACCACTCTAAGGGTCTTGCCTTCACCGCCATACCAGCAATTTGTTGCCTACAGTCCAAAAACTCATGTAAACCTCATCAAATGAAAGAGGAATGATTGAAAGCCGAAGCACCTTGGATAAAACGCTACGGCAGGGTGCGAAGGATGGTTGAAGAAATTGATTGGGATAGCCTCACGTTTTCGCTTACTCCTACCGACACGATGTATTTGACCGAAACCACTGCTACCGAGCCGTGGATGCCTGGGTCTCTGCGCCCCTATGGAGCGATTCCGATGTCACCTGCGGCTGGCGTATTGAATTACGGCCAAGGCCTGTTTGAAGGAATGAAAGCGTTCCGCACTTCGAAAGATAGAATTGTCTTTTTCCGGCCTGAAGAAAATGCGCGAAGAATGCAAAGAGGGGCTGACCGGCTGAAAATGCCACCTGTGCCTGAATCAATCTTCATCGACGCTGTCGAACAGTGCGTGCAAGCGAACATCAAGTGGGTTCCACCGACTGGCCGAGGTGCTCTGTATGTGCGCCCATTGCTCATGGGCTCAGGCCCGATTCTTGGCGTTGCACCCGCCCCATCCTACACGTATCTGGTCTACGTTACCCCTGTTGGCCCGTACTTCAAAGGCGGAGTTTCAGCGATTGATTTGCTGATTTCAGAAGAGTATCACCGAGCCGCCCCAGGTGGGTCTGGTGGCGTCAAAGCAATTGGGAACTATGCCCCGGGAATGATGCCGAGCAAGAAAGCAAAAGCTGCGGGATTTGCTGAAGTGATTTACTTGGATGCTGAAACCCACAATTACATCGAAGAAGTCGGCGCTGCCAACTTTTTCTGCGTCAAGGACAATACATTGTACACTCCTGAATTAACGGGAACGATTCTCCCCGGAATTACTCGCCAATCCATCATCGAATTAGCGCGTCACAATGGATATGAAGTCGTCGAAACAAAAGTCTCAGCAGAATTTGCTATGGCATCGGATGAGGCGTTTTGCTGTGGCACTGCAGCCGTCATATCACCAATCGGATCAATCACCAAAGGTGAACTGAAGTCGGTCTATGGAGACGGAAAGCCTGGCCCAATAACCGAACAACTGTACAGCCATCTGGTCGGGATACAAAATGAAACCGAAGAAGATGTCTTCGGTTGGCTGCACGAAATTCCAAAATGATTAACGCTTCTTGAAGCCGGAACGCTTCTTGAAACTGGTTTTCTTTTCAATTGCTGAGTCGCCAGAGCGAACTTTACGTTGTGAGCGTGCTCGTCGGTCACCGGTTTGAGGGCCTTTAGCGATACGGTCGGCAGTTGCTTCCTTTTGATCACGCTGCATTTGTCGCCATTCAGCGCCGATGAGTTGGAGCAACTCCTCTTTCGATTGGGCACCAACCGATTGTTTAGAACCACCACGAGAAACCCACATTCTGCCCTCTTTCATGTGAGGTCGAGAGGGGTGAGATGTGCCTTCTTCTCGCTTGATTTTCTTTAATCCCAATTTTCGAGCCGCAAGGAATAAGCCATCCAAATCTGGTTTAATGACAGAGGAATCCTTTGGAACACGGCGACCGTTACGGCGAGAGAGCCGTGTATCAAAATAACCTGGCCATACGCAAATGCGGTCAGGGTTGTGGTCCATCATCAGTCACCATCTGCACCGTAGAGCGCGAACGACTTGAATCCTACGGAAGGTATTCAATCGAGAAGAACGCCGTTGATGACGCCATCCTTGCCTGGACGAGAAGTGATTCGAACACGACCTTGGTCAGTTTCGATTACTGCTCCCTTCACGAGAATGTTACGTCGAACGTAGTTCGGGTCCGATTCGTTCTCGATAACGTTGTGAATTTTTCCAATCTTGGTTGTACCCTTTTTTGGGTTGTTGATGGAGACACGGTTTTCAGCCATGACTCGAACGAGTGTGTTTCCACCGGTTCGGCGGTAAATCTTGCGCTTTGGTTCTCCGACCAAAGCCATTTGCTTCTCAGAAGAAATTTCTGTAGAGCGCTTGCTGCGAGCCTGAACTTTGCGTCCGCCACTTGGTTTACGTCGAGAGATACCGTGCCATTGAGCCATAATGATGCCACCTTGCAGACCAAAGCCACCAACAGGGCATATAAGAAATCAACCCTAATCGCACCGTGCATGAATTGACGACAAAACTCCCTTGTCTTTTGATTCAAGCGTGGCTTTGAGCGTGTCTCCGGGATGCAACTGACCAACTCCAGACGGTGTACCCGTGAACAGATAATCACCCGCGTTGACCGGCGCCCATGTCAACAGTTCTTCCATCTGTAGAGAAGGGGGAATGGTCATTTCCGACAACAAGGCGCTTTGCACCAAAACATCGTTGACCCAAAGGTTCAGTTTGAGTCCTGTATCTGCATGGACCAGGGATTCAAACGAGGCATCCCAATCAACAAAACCACCTACATAGGCGCTTGCACGGAAGCACTTTCCTTTCGTCCATGGCAACTGCTCAGAACGTAGTTCTCCTTGAGTGAGGCGGTCGGTCAAGTCCAATCCAACAGCAATAGCTTCGGGTTGGGCATGCTGATTAAGCCTAATCACGCATTCAACTTCATGGTGAACTTCACCAAGATGCTGTGATACTGGAATAGAGCCGTGTCTTTGAATGCAGTTGTTGGGTTTGACAAAGAACACTGGTGTTGCAGGTTGTTCATTTCCTAATTCTGCAGCGTGTTTGGCAAAAGTTCGAATGGTGCACCAAAGGGCCATGTCCAAACCAATAGGTTCACCTTCATCAAACACAGGGTCAAGCCAAGCGTCAAGAAGTGGGTTCACCTGTGCAGTTCATGACCCGTGATTGGAGCATGCGGAAAAGAAGACCTGTTCGCAGGAAAAAAATCGCTCCTTTACTCTTGAATTTAGAAGAAGCACTCAACATCGACTTGCAAGTTGATGGGGCATTCCTTGAGATGGCTGAATTTGGACCATGGACGGTTGTTCTTGTGGACAAAGTTGCCAAGGCAATCGAAATTCAAAACGAGGATTTGGAGCGCTTTGTGTTCTTGACTCTTCGAGGATTTATGGAGCATGATGATGCCTGCAAATGGGTTGAAGTCGACCACGGTGCGATTCCGTTTCTGATGAAAGGTGCCGACTGCATGATCGCTGGAGTTCACGGAGCGGACTCAACCGTTGAAGTAGGCGATTTGGTGTGGATTAGAGACATGAAGCACAAACGCCCACTTGCCATTGGATGGGCTACGATGAACGCTGAGGAACTTGTGAACGGTTCGAAGGGCAAAGGCATCAAAACACTCCACTGGGTTGGAGATGAACTTTGGGATATGGAACTTTAGATTCGGGACAATTCACCCTAAGCATAAATACAACAACGGAGTACGAGTACCGTGCGAATCAATGCTTTACTCACAATATTCGTCGTGTCGTTACTGATACCACTCCATGCTATGGCAAGCGATGCGAACCCAGGAACGGATGTTAATCCATCAAACGAGGATGTCCCATTCACCGTATCTGAACGAACATCTCCATCCGTTGATGGTCGTGAATGGAGTCTTTCAATTGAAATGGATCAAGATGCATATGACAACGGCACAACGTTTCAAATCACAACACAGGTATGTACCAACGACGGAGTTTGCGACCCCCCAGTGCTCAGAGATGCTGGGGTTTCAGAACGAGTCTATTCAGTATCGCTTACGCCTCCATCGGACCACACCTATGTGAATTGGAGAGTCAAGGCCATTTACGATGATGATTCTTCAACCAATTTCCCTCAAGGAGACTGGTACAAGACGTGGTCCTCGTGCCACTATCAGCAAGATTCCGGATGGGGCGGCACCGATTACAAAGACGGTGAGTGTGCATCGAATTCAGATGAAACTCTTCCTGGGTTCGGAGCTCTCCTTGCTGTAGGAAGTGTTTCCTTGGCCGTTGCCTTCACTCGACGTGATTGAAATACTCAACCATTCGCTCAATGAAGCGTCGCTGTTCAATACCCCATTCAACCATGTTCGCTGAACATGTTCGGCGGTCCTTAGCAAGTTTACCATGGGTGAACCCCGGTTGGAGTAAATCACTCACAACCAAAGGTAGGTCAGTACCTTTGAATGATATTTTACAACCATGTTCTCCAATGCTTGCTTTACCAAATGAAAACTTGATTGAATCTTTTTTCTTGCTTAATTTGGCTTCGACTCCACCCGCTTTGAGAAAGCGCTGAAGTGCCGAAAATATCGCTTGGCCGTCGCCTTCTGAGGACGACCCACCATAGGCAGATAGAAAATCAAGTTCCGTTGAATTTTGTTCCATAAGGTGGTCTAAGTCGCGACTCTTACCAGGGCTCTTGGACATGATACTCAACGATGATATGCGGTGATTGTTTTTTGATGTGCCGGCTCCCACCATATGGAGAGAGCCCATCGTTTTCTCATTCACTTCACACGAACCTTGAGGGTATCGAGGGGACATAATTCACGAACAACAGATCCCCCGAGCGAAGCACAAGGAACACTCCAAGTATTCGCTCGAGGGGGTGATCGAGACATGGAAGCCATGCCGCAATACCTCAACGGTCGTCGTGGTAGATTCAGGAGAGCTGAGCAAGTTGCCCAACGTCAGCCTTCGTTCTTCACTGAAAAGAGAACTTCACTCGTTCCTGCGAGATGCAACGAACGCCGCTCCAACCAGAGCGATGGTCGAGAATACTGCAAGGAACCCTGGAACAGATTCTTCTTCGTCATCGTCATCGTTTGAGTTATCTACAGGTTCGATTACTTCTACGACGCCGCCATCACCTACGATGACCTTTCCGAACATACCAGAGGCAAGATGCGGTTCACAAGCATAGTAGAATGTCGTGCTGTCAACGTCAAAGGTGTAACGGAAGTCAACGGTAACTGCTGCGTCTCCGGAAGTTACTCCGTCTGCCTCGTATGTTGAGGATTGATCTCCATCGACTTGGCGCACATTGTGTGCCATACTCGAGTCGGTCCATTGCCAGCAAACTGTGTCGCCAACGTTGATGTTGAGCGTTGCTGGTGAGAACTTGAGTCCGCTTGGAGCAATTCCGACGGTCGCATCACAGTCTGGAAGAGATACTGGCGGTGTCAAAACTTTGTCGATAACGTGGATTACACCGTTGCTAGCAGGGACATCTGCTAACGTGACGTTTGCCATCTCAGTGCCGACCATGACCGAGGAGCCAGTGACATGAATCAACAAGTCGTCTCCGTTTGCTGCTGAAACTGTTGTTTCACCTTCAGTCAAATCGGTTGACAGGGTTGTGCCTGCTACGACGTGGTAAAGGAGGATGTTTGCGAGTGCCGCAATTTCCTCCGGTGTATCGAAAGCGTCAAGGTCAATACCTGCTGCTGCGAATGCTGCATCTGTCGGTGCGAAGACTGTGTATTCGTCTGTACCGCTCAGTGTGGTAACCAGATCTGCGGTTTGGAGTGCTGCGACCAATGAGGCGTGGATTGTTGTAGCGCCTGCTGTCGTTGCAATATTAACAGCTGGAGTCCACATGTATGCGCCACAGATTGCTGCGCTAACATCGGTGACTGCGTGCGTCAATGTGTTGTAACATCCGGTAATGGTTTGTCCACCAACGGTGTAGTTTTCTACATACAAGTAGGAATTGCATTCGACGTTGGTCGACCCAGCAACGATTGTGTGGGAGATCGTGTTGTAACAAATGTCACCTGGTGGTGGAAGGAGTACTTTGTCGATGACGTGAATAATACCGTTGGTTGTTTGAACATCTGCTGTCGTAACGGTCGCTCCGCCAACACTGACGACTCCGTCGGTGCTAACTGCAAAGGTTGCTTTGTCTCCGTTGAGCATGTTGACTGCTAGCCCGTCTGTTACTGCACTGGCAGGGACAGCACCGGCGTAAACGTGGTAGGTTAGAATGTCAGCAAGCGTTGCATTTTCTTCTGGAGTGTCAAACGTCGACAGGTCGATTCCGGCCGCTGTGAATGCCTCGTCCGTTGGAGCAAAGACCGTGAACGGTCCGTCGGCTTGCAGTGCTGCAACAAGGTTTGCTTGCGTGAGTGCTGCGACCAGTGCTGTGTGAACGCCTGTTGATTGTGCAGTCGCAGGTATGTCGAGAGTCGGTGCATCTGCTGGCGGGGTCAATACAGCGTCGATGACGTGAATGATACCGTTGCTGGATTGGACGTCTGCGGTGGTTACTTTTGCATCGCCAATAGAGACTGTACCGTCAGCCGCAACAGCAAAAGTTGCATCGTCGCCGTTGACCATTGCGACGGTGAGTCCGTCGGTTACATCTGCGGCAGCAACGGATCCGGAGTAGACGTGGTAAAGGAGAATGTCAGATAGTGTTGCGTTTTCCTCATCCGTGTCGAAATCAGCGAGATCGATTCCGGCTGCAGCAAACGCTGCGTCCGTTGGTGCAAAGACGGTGAATGGTCCGTCGCCTTGCAATGTGGCAACGAGGTCTGCATGGGTCAGTGCAGCGACTAAGGAGTCGTGTACTCCGGTTGCTGCAGCATTCGTCGGTATGTCGTCAGTTTCGTCCGCAGCTACGTTGAGCGGTAGAGTCGTCATCAGTAGGCTGGCTAAAATCAAGGATGCAAGTGCTCGCTTCATACGGGTGATTTTTCACAGCCCCCATATAAAGCACTGTAAAAAATACTCATTTTAGAACGGGGAGCGGTATTCATCAACATCTTCGGCAATCCGCAAAAGTTGGTTGTATTTGGCTACTCGATCTGAACGAGCAGGTGCACCGGTCTTGATTTGCCCTGCCCGGGTCCCAACTGCCAAATCTGCGATGGTCACATCTTCAGTTTCTCCGCTGCGGTGAGAAATGACGTTGTTGTAACCGTTTGAAGTGGCTAAATCCATCGCTTCAAGCGTCTCAGTGACGGTACCAACCTGATTGAGTTTGACAAGCATGGCGTTTGCTGCACCCAACTCGATACCTTGAGCAAGGCGCTCTGACTGTGTGACGAACAAATCATCGCCTACGGATTGTACTCGGTGTCCTTCACGCTTGGTGAATGTAGCCCATCCTCGCCAGTCGTCTTCATCAAACCCATCTTCGATGGAAAGAATTGGATACTCATCTAACCAACCCGAATATACGTCCACGAGTTCATCGCTTGAGAGGACTTTGCCGTCCATGTGATAGCCTTCCTCGGTATGGAATTCTGTTGCTGCTACGTCCAAGGCGATTCCCATTTCTTCAACAGAATAGCCTGCGCCTTCGATTGCCCGAACCATGTACTTCAGCCCTTCTTCGTTGGCTGGCAAGTTTGGAGCAAAACCTCCTTCATCACCAACTCCCCCGAGCAATCCGTCTGCCTTGAGTTCCTTCTTTAGAGCATGATACGTTTCAACACCGGCTCGCAATCCTTCTTCGAAGGTGTCGAATCCGTGAGGCATTACCATGAATTCTTGTACGTCTACGTTCGATGCAGCATGCGCTCCGCCGTTGAGAATATTGAGCATTGGGACAGGCATTAAGCCTCCTGCAACGCCGCCGATGTATTTCCAAAGAGGTAATTCATGAACAGCAGCCCCGGCATGAAGACACGCCATCGACACTCCAAGCATGGCGTTCGCTCCAAGATTGGCTTTGTTTGGAGTTCCATCGAGTTCAATCATCAGTTCATCAAGAATGCGTTGCTCATCAACCGGCATGCCCAACAAGACTTCCTCGATTCGCTCTGTGATGTTGTCAACTGCTTTAGAGACGCCCTTGCCAAGATAGCGAGATGCGTCGCCATCCCTCATTTCGAGTGATTCATATGCACCCGTCGATGCGCCAGATGGAACCGCTGCCCTACCGAGCAAATTACCATCAACATAGCAATCGACTTCCACAGTAGGATTTCCGCGGCTGTCAAGAATCATTCGAGCATCGAGACCGGTTATGTGGCCAGACATTGTGTTCCCCGGTTCGTTCCAGTGGACGACGGGTTTTGAATCATACGGGGCAAGTGAAGTTGTGCCTGAAAGGTATTTTGGTGCTTTTCATTCCATATTTCGACCATATCATCTCCTGCATTACCGGAAAAAGGCATGAAGGTCATTTGATATACTCTAAACCGTAGGAGAGGTTGTGCCACGAGTAGCAGAAATAGACCGAGCAATTCTCGCCCAACTCCGAACAAACGGAAGAATGTCGTACGTCGAATTAGCAAAAGAGGTTGGAGCCTCCGAGCGTACCGTTCGAACCCACGTTCGTAAGATGGAAGAAGACGGAACAATTCGAGGCTATACCGTACGTGAAGGCGGTGTCGGATTGACTGCACTCGTCCGAATCAAGGTCTCGCCTGGTGCTGAAATTGGCTCGTTCGCTTCAGAAGTGACTGGATGGGAAGGCATTGAAATCATCTATGAAGTGTCTGGAAGCGCTGACCTCGTAGCACTTGTTCACGTTGACGATACAATGGCTTTGCGAAAGTTACTCGACAAAATGTGGCTTGCTGCACCAAACGAAATTGCTTCAACAACAACCGAACTGGTTCTTGAGCAATACTGATTATTCTTCTTCGGCGGGGGGATGAACAACATCCTTTTTCACAGGATCGTCTGGAAGACCGTAATCAATTCCACAGCTACGACAGACCATGTTTTTGTCCCAATCGCATTGACGTCGGCAACCAGACATTCTTACACCTCAGGCTTTCCATTTAACGGAGCATCCAATGGATTCGGTTTGTGCTACAACCGGTGATTCTCCACGCAACATTGCGTCTATGGCATCCCTCAATTCGTTGGTTTGAACTTGCGATGGGTCACGCGGCGAGTCGTCCATCCGACCCGTGTAAACGAGTTTGAGATGTGCGTCGAAGAGAAAAAACTCTGGCGTTCGTTTTGCTTCATATGCATGCGCAACGGTTTGCGTTTCGTCATGAAGATAGGAATAGGACATGTTTTCAGCCCTTTTTTCCATATGTTCAAACGAATCGTTTGGATAAACCTCAGGGTCGTTTGAATTAATGCCGACAAAACCAATCCCCATGGTTGCAGCATCGGCAGCCATCGATTCCAATCGTGAGACGCTGGCAATAACATACGGACAATGATTGCACTCAAAGACGACGATGAGCCCATTCTGCTTTCGAGATTGCTCGAGAGTCAATCGTGATTCGCCCACAGATGCATTTGCATTCTTCAAATTAAACTCCGGTGCAGCATCACCAATCTCGAGGGCCATGGAGTGGTGAAGGAAGGGGGGGTCAAAACCCCTTCGATGTCGTTTTTGTTGTGTTAAAATACTGTAGAACGCTCAATAAGCATGACTCCTCTTGAAAAATATTGTTTGCTCATACCAAGTGAGTACAAAGCAATGACGTGGTTGGAATCAATATGTAAAAACCAAGATTGGGTGAAGATACATAGTTCAGAACATCATGATGTGAAAAGCAACAGGACTGTTGTCGTGATTGAAATGACAATTCACAGTTTATCGCAACGCCTCTATGAGCTGAAAATGGGTGTAAGCATTGAAAAGAACAGATTCGTAATCGTCTTTGAACCAACACTTCGAGGGAAAATGAATATTGAGCCCACCTATGAACAAGAACTGTCTTGGCACGATCAAGAACGGCTTTGGTGCACGCTGTGCTTGGATGTGAGTCACGAGCACCGAAAAGAACTGCCGTTTTGCGACCAATTGGTTTCGATGGCTCTCGGATTACGAGACGATGTCAACACGGCTAAACGCCTCCCTATGCTCGACCTTTTCTTGGCTCACGACCAAGCCGATCATGTCTGGATTGAAGGATATGACTTGAACGGACCTGAGAGAGGAGGGTACGGTCTTGATGATGAGAAAATGATTCCCATTGATATCCGAATGCTGTGTCACAAGTTCGCCTGTTTGATTGAGGAGTTGCAGTATTCTGCTTTCGAAGATTATGACAGATACGATATTATCGGCGAGGAAATGAGAAGTGAAGCCATCAAGATTCGTAGAAATAAACTGAACCATCCTGAATCGTAGCGAGAGTTCATCACTCAATCCCTGTTGGTAGAGTCGACCGACATGGCAGTGGAACGATGCGGGGGGCACATTACGCTCCTGTTTTCGATTTGGAAAGACGCACACTTAGCGCGTTCCCAAGGCAGCCGAGGGGCGGGCTTTAACATCGCTACAGGAGTAGAGGCAACGGTCGAATACGTCTCCACAAACTTGCCAGAAGTCGGGGCGCTTATCTCAGCAGGCTCGGAACTGGATGTTCCGGCAGGACCGGTTGAGAACGGTGCGATTCAGATCGAAGTCGTGAACATGGAGGGTGCTCGAATAGAAGATTCATCGCTCTTGTACATTGATTTGGTCGAAGAATTGCGTAGTTCACGCCTCCTCACTCCAGCAGATTCGTACAGAATCCGTGTGCAACTTGAACTTCCTACAAGCCAAGGGTTTGGCATGTCTGCGGCTGGCCTACTCGCTGTCGCTCGAGGGTTCTACTCAATCACTGGCAAAGGTACTGAAGAGCAGTATCTTCGCATTGCACACCGAATCGAACGAAAACACGGTTCTGGGCTCGGTGATGTGCTTGGCATGTCTAAAAATGGCGTGGAACTGCGATTGCAACCTGGCGCCCCTGGCTCTGGCGGAGAGGTGGTCAGTTTTACTACCGTACAACCGGTTCTCCTCACATGGCAACCTGATGAAAGTCGACATACCTCAAAATACATCGATGATGAACGATGGAAGCGTTCGATTTCTGAAGCCGGTGAACGCTCAGTCTCTCGTCTTAAGCTCAAGGAATGGAATTTCGAACGATGGCCAGATTTGATGCTTGAGTCGCGTAATTTTGGTGAGAACTCAGGATTACTCGACGAACCTGCACGGAAAAAATTACTTTCTACCGTTCGCAGTGAAATTCTCAAACTCGATTTACAAGCTCGCGTGAATGTACGTTTATGCATGCTCGGCGTTTCAGCATGCGTTTTACCACGAAGGCTCGACGGTCCTCTTACCTCAGAGGAATTGGACCAAATTGCCGAGGCACTGAACAAAGCCGGCCTTGGCGCAATTGAGACGCGGATACATTGATCATTCGCCAGGACCGAGTTTGGACAAGTCCAAAACATTCGCATCCAAAAGCGTGCATCCGGGCATGAAGAGATTTGCAGAAAAGCCGTGGCGATAAACTACGGCTCCACTGCCCCATTCCTCGATGTATCGGGCCATCTGTTTCGCCATTTTCTTCCGTTGGAAGTCAACATCTGCGCCATAGAAGTGCTTGGCGTCAATCCAAGCTACTGGCTTACCGTTAATCTCGACATGGTCCAAGAAAAGAATGTCCGGAGTTCGAACCGGTCGGCCCAAATCTTGCTTTTGCTCCTTGACCATTTCCGGTTGTCTGCGGAGTCGGACGCCTTGGTCTTCAAACCAATCAGCCAATATGTCTTCAAACAAGTCAGCACGCTCCTGGGATTCACCTTGGTCAACGTTTGAAACGCGGTCCGCCGCTTCTGCTGCCTCAAATTCACTGCGTTCACGCTTGCTGAGTTTGCTTGGCTGCCGCAAACTTTCTTTGATTTTAGATTTCGACCATCGCATTTCGGTAAGAATAATTCGGAAAATGTTCATTGGTGGAAAATCAAACCGCGTCGAAAGGTCGACAACACTCACGCCTTCGTTGTATAGGCGGAGCATGTTTTTGCCTTGGGAGCGTAATCGGCCGTGACCGTATACCGTCTTTTGCTGGAGGAGGGCTGAGCGGAGTGAAAGGGCTTGTTCAAGAGTCATCTTGTAACCTTCAGCAATAACTGCAATTTGGTCGACGCGTTCATCTTCGAGCCAACCGAATTCACCCTTGCGCATAACTTTGCCAGCCATAGCCTCCTCATCCTTGAGAGGTACTGGTACTGAGGCCCAATCAAACGAGAAGGTCTTCGGCTCGGGAGTGTCTTCGGGAAAACCCATAGGCAGGGGCGACTGTTCAAACCGTGAACGTGCTTGTTTATCCATCCGTGCAATCTCAGTGGCATTACGCTCCTCAAGTGTCGATTTAGGGGTGCTTCCGTAACGGCGCTGTCGATTGTCTCGTCGTCCACCACGGTTCTTGTTCGAGCGGTTTTTGTTACGCGAAGATGAGCCACCTTGATTGTCTCGGTCGGGTCGGGTCATCACACATCGTCATCGCCGACCGTCTTTGAATCCTCGCTTTCCATTTCGACAAAAGTAAGAGGCTGCGAATCGCCAATTGGCTCCGTACCGGGGCCGGATAAATCCGCCAACCACTGTGTTGCGAAGGCTCTGGCCTGTGCATTCACACGCCCTCGAAAAAATCTTGACCAACCGGAAACAGCCCACCATGCGGCAATCTCTATGCCGCCCTCAGGTTCACAAAGTACAGTCACACTCATCTTCAACGATTTCAGTGAAGTCCCAATCGCTTTTCCTTCTCGCTGTTGCCCAAGCCAATCAAATTCCATTTCGAGGAAGTTTGGTTCACCGCCCTTCCGGATGGCGGTTACCTTCCACATTTCCTCAATCAGCCTTTGACGTTCGATTCGATGGAGGTCAAACCGCTGACCAACATCGAGACTCCCCGTCGATTCGGAAAGAACGCGTTGAGCAGAAGTGTTCCATGATGGCCATGAATCGAGATGTGCTAGATTCAAGCTCGCCTGGATTGATTCTTCTTTCTCGAGAGAACGACGCCATACTCCTTGAGGGGCGTCCATGGAATTCCATAGATGGACCCGACATGAACTTGTGGGACAAAAAACACACGGTTTCAAATGCTGTAACATGCTCCGGAATGTATGCGCAAGAGTATCATTCCATTTTTTTTGGTCTGCGTACTCGTTATGGCAAGTCTTTCATCTCTCCCCATTCAACCCGATTTGACACTTGATTCAAAGTTGAATCCATCTTCTACCGAAGAAGACAACTCCACCTCAATCGGTTGGTCTACGAGTTTTGGTGGAGGATTGAGGGATTATGTAGCACACAGCCTCATGTATCCAGATGGCGGTATTGTGACGTCGGGTTGGTTTCAAGGAAACATTCAGTTTGATGATGTAATCGATCCGGTCGGTGCCCGTGGTGGCTCTGAGGATGTCGACTTTTTCCTCGGCTGGACTGAACCAAATGGCACATGGATTACCGCTGTTAGCGAAGGCTCGATTACAACGGATTCAATAGACGCAATCGCATTGATGCCAAACGGTGATTTGATTGTCGCTGGCACGTATTGCATGAACAGCATTGGCATCGTATGCGAACTGGAATTGGGTGATTTAACCCCTCTGACAAAAAACTCATACCTTGAAGAAGGAAATGCCTTTCTTGCGAGAATGGACACCTCAAGAGAATGGGTATGGGCAACTCAGATTCGAAACGAAAATGAACTGTTTGTACTCGACATGCTCGTCACACCAGAAAACAACATCGAATTGGCTGTGGGATTCAATGGAGATGTCGAACTGAACAGAACTCTTCTGGAAGCTTCAACAGACCAATCCCTCCTCGTCGCATCGTTTAGCGAAAACGGCGAGTCGCTCTCTTATGTAAAAACAGATTCAATCGGAGGGATTGTACCTAAGGGGTCTCTTTGCATCGATGGCTCAGGTGCTACATACGTCACCGTTACTTTCACTGGAGAACTCTTTGTCAACGAAACGGTTCTCACTTCAAATGGCTACTCTGATGTAGCCGTTGCCCGGTATTCTGAATTTGGATGGGACTGGGCACTTTTGGCTGGAGGGCCTAATGAAGACCGTGTTTGGGATTGTGACGGCTTGTCTACCTCTGGAATTGAGATCGTTGGCGAATACAATGGTAACGCTTCATTTGGGCCGCTCACCACTGGACAATCCAACGAAACAGATCTGTTTGTAGCAGAAATATCCCAATCCGGTGGATGGGTTGGAGTTGTAACCGCCGGAGGAGTTGGAATTGATCGCGCTACCGGTATAGCTCACAACAAGCAGGGGTCCACATTCGTCACTGGAATGACCTCCGCCGGTCTCACTCTTGGACAAGACACACTAATCGACATCGACGGTTTCAACGACGAAAACCACTACGATATCTTCCTTGCAGAGTTACTTGATGACAACACCTGGGAATGGGCAGTCTCTGCGGGAGGCGATGGATATGACCAGCCGACTGCTCTTGAGATTGCCGAAGACGGGGCGCCGTTCATCTCCTATATTTTCAACGGTGATTTTTCGACTGGCCAATACAACGCTACTTCCCTCGGGTCATTCGATGTTGGAGTATGGCATTACCAGACCGACAGAGACAACGATGGAGTTCTTGATGGAGAAGACAATTGTCCGAGAATTTCAAACATGGCTCAGTTGAACTTTGACGAGGATATCAAGGGCGATGTATGCGATGAGGACGATGATAACGACGGCGTCTTGGATGCAACCGACGATTGTCAATTCGGTGAAAGAAATTGGTTTTCTGAAGATTCAACTGATCACGACGGTGACGGATGCAGGGATGCAACTGAGGATTTCGACGATGATGAAGACACCGTTTTCGACCATGTCGATTTGTGCCCATTGGGCCCTGTTGGATGGAAATCAACACCAGAGGTAGACGCCGAAGGAGACGGATGTGCTGACATCGATACCGATGGAGACGATTGGGTCGACCAAATGGACAATTGCCCATTCCTGTCGAACCCAACGCAGGTAGACCTTGATGGCGATAACATCGGAGACGGTTGCGATATTGACGAAGACGGGGATAAAATTGCTAACCCAACCGACAATTGCCCACGGGATTCTCCGGTTTGGACCTCGAACCAAATCAACGACCACGATCAAGACGGTTGTCACGATTCGATTACTGATTTTGACGACGATGAGGATGGTGTTCTCGATGCTCTTGACTCGTGCCCGAGAGGCGATATCCGATGGAGCGATAGCGCCCTTGTCGATGATTACGATGGCGACGGATGTCGAGACACCAGTGAAGATGATGACGATGACAGTGATGGAGTAAACGATCTGATTGATAATTGCCGAACTGGCATTTTAGGTATCGCTGCTCAAGGACAAGATGTTGATGGAGACGGATGTATTGACAGCGACGAAGATGACGATGATGATGAAGACGGAGTCCTCGACACCAATGACTTGTGTCCTCGCACTGTAGCGGGCCAACAAGTGGGCATAACAGGTTGCAGCCAATACCAACTGGATGACGATTTAGACGGCATTCCAAATGCGATTGACTTGTGTCAAAACACCGATTCTGGACGCATTGTCGACCTTGCAGGTTGCCAGGTTGATATCGGTGCCTCCTCGGATGACGATGCCTCCTCTGAAAGTGGTTTTTCGCTTTCGAATGGCTTGTATGCTCTTGCCATAATATGTGTAATCGGTGCGGTTTATGTGAACTTCTTCAACAATCCGAATTCCTCAAAACCGGCGAAAAATTACTCCACCACGTCACACGACTCTGCTTCAATGGCCACCCCTATTGAAAGCGGTAACGAACAGGAAGAATGAGTTTTCAGCACCATACATTCAATACCTAAACCCCCAAGCAGTTCTTATGAAGTCCTATAAACGCTCAATTCTATGTTTTGCAGTGCTCTTTCTACTCGCAACTGTACCGGCAATTCAAGGGAGTTCCTCTGGCAAGCATAACCAAGCCTCATCTGGCTGCACCTGCCACAGTAACGCAGGGGGCATAACGGTCACCAACGACTTCCCGACTTCGTACAACGCTGGACAGGTGTACAACATCAACATCGGCCACACCGGCGGAACATCAGCGTTTGTCGGAGGATTCAATGTTATGGTTGACAAAGGAACGCTCCAAAACGCTGGAACAGGAGTTAAAATCCAAAGTGGAACCAGTGCAACACATACCGGTTCGAGTCAACTCGGATGGGCATTTGACTGGCAAGCACCTGTGAGTGGAAGCGGTTCTGTAAGCGTCAATATTGCGGTTCTTCAAGGAGACGCAAACGGCTTTGCTACGGGTGATGCATGGGGTACTGACAGCGTTTCAATCACTGAAATCGTCGTACAAAATACACCGCCAGTGGCATCAAATGCATACGTGAGTCTCACTCAGGGCTCAGGCCAAATCACCCAAGCATACCACGACCAGGAACTCTTTGCCAATTACGATTACACCGATGATGACGACGATGTTGAATCAAACACTCAAATTCGATGGTCAAAAGATGGAACGGCTGTCTCGCAGCGGAACGATTTCCTCAATGTACCTCAATCGTACACGTCGATAGGTGAAGTGTGGACAATGACCGTGACACCGAGCGATGGATCAGATTTGGGAACTGCAGTGGCCTCTGCAAACTCGGTTGAAATTATCGATTATGATTCCGATAACGACGGATATGGAGACCAGAATGATGCATTCCCGGACGATCCAAATGAACATCAAGATTCAGACTCCGATGGAGTAGGAGACAACGCTGACGTATTTCCAAACGATTCGACTGAAACCATCGACACCGATGGTGACGGCGTAGGCGACAACGGCGATTGGGCTCCTAATGATGCAACTGAATCGGCAGATACAGATGGAGACGGTGTCGGCGATAACGCTGATGCATTCCCAGACGATGCAACTGAAACCATCGACACCGATGGAGACGGTGTAGGTGATAATGCGGATGCATTCCCAAACGACCCCAACGAGTCAAGTGATTTTGATGGCGATGGCGTCGGCGATATTGCGGATGTGTTCCCGAACGATGCGACTGAGTCGTCTGACGCTGACAGCGATGGGGTCGGCGATAACGCAGATGTGTTTCCGAACGATGCAACTGAATCGGTCGACTCTGACGGGGATGGAGTCGGCGATAACGCAGATGTGTTTCCGAACGATGCAAGTGAAACCATCGACACCGATGGTGACGGCGTAGGCGACAACGCTGACGTATTTCCTGATGACGCTACTGAAACGCTCGACACGGATATGGACGGCGTTGGCGACAACGCTGACGTATTTCCTGATGACGCTACTGAATCGCTCGACACGGATATGGACGGCGTAGGTGACAACGCTGACGCATTCCCTGATGACGCTACCGAAACGCTCGATACGGATATGGACGGTGTTGGTGACAATGCTGATGCGTTCCCGAACAATGCTGCTGAATCTACGGACAGTGACATGGATGGGGTTGGCGATAATGCTGACGCACTACCAAACGATGCGACTGAAACGCTTGATGACGATGGAGACGGTGTTGGAAACAACGCTGACGCATTTCCTACAGATGCGAGCGAATCTGCAGATTCGGACGTTGACGGTGTCGGTGATAACGCCGATGCCTTCCCCGATGATGCCACTGAAACACTCGACACCGATGGAGATGGAGTCGGTGACAATGCACAATTGATTGCAGAAAATCTCGCGGCCGAGGAAGAAGCTGCTCAAAAGCAGATGTTCACCATCATCGGCGTTGTTGCTGTCCTCATCATTGGCGTAGTTGGTGCAGTTCTGTTTATGCGCCGTGGAGAGGATTCAACGGATGAAGCAGTGAAGGATTTCTCGTCTCTTTCTGTCCAGCCGCAGAGTACACCTGTCCAGCAAACTTACCAACAACCCGTTGCTCAACAACCGGTGGTTGCTGCAGAGCCTGTTGTTCTCCAACAGTGGACCGATGAAGCGGGCTACACCTGGCGCCAGATGGACGATGGTTCCAACCATTGGTGGACTGGAAGCGAATGGCAGCGAAGTTGATCAAGCGTAAACAATCGCTGGAGCAAGAGGCATTGAACCACCTGAGCGACCTGTTTGGTCTTCGGTAGATTCACCAAGGACAACCTGTATCGATTGTAAGCCAAGTTCTTGAGCAATAAAGGCTGAACCGTTCGATAGAGCCGCCACTTCATCCAGAGAACTGTGAAGGAGAACGCGTGAAGCATCATCCCACTTGAACACTTGAGGTAACATCTTCTTACCCCAATATCCAATGATTTCGCCTTTACGTTCTCCTTGGGCAATCTCCATTTGTGAAAGATGAGCAATAAAGTTCTTGACGCTGCCCCCTTGCTCAATAAAATTGAGCGCTTCAACCGCCATTACCCGTTTCCAGGTTGGAGCGACAACGATTGTTGCGGACTGAGCAGCACCGTCAAGGTGACGTTCAGCAACGTCCTTGATGCGACGAGCAGAATCAAGAACGCTGCGAAGTACCGTCTCGTTATCAAGCGCTGATTGTTCGGCATCTGTCATCTCTGCCAAGTGTTCAAATTCCACACCGCTGACAAGTCCATCCATGCCCAGTTCTTGCCACCATTGTTCAGCGAGGTGCGGGGTTGAAACAGAAACAAGGTGCGTCCACGACTTGAGGATTTGAAGACCGAGTTCAGCATTCTCTCCACCACGGCGGATGTACCAATTGATGTCTTTAATCAAATCGTAATGGGAGATTTCCACCGCTCTTCGCAAATCCAGTACGTCCATGGCGTGTTGGAACTCAGCACATCGTTGCTTGAGTCGGGCAAGCATCCATGTGTCCATCGGTGAAGGCGAGTGGCTCCAACCGAGTAATTTTTCAGGCATCGAGGCCATTTGAATCATCACTCTGTGGTTTGATGCTATACCAGAATCTGACCAATCCATACCCGCTGTCGGGTTCGCCGCAAACAAGATGAACAAACGGACAGTATCTGCACCGAACTGTTCAATCATCAATCCAGGAGAGACCGTATTACCAAGCGATTTACTCATCTTTGCAGAGCGTTCGGAAAGTTTACCCCCACAGTGAGGACAAGGAGAGCCGCCGTGGGCTACTGAAAGTGTGAGTTGACAGGTGTCGCACCATGGAGCAGGTGAATTGACCATCCCTTGGCACAGCAGCTTATTGAACGGCTCATCAACGGAATGCAAGCCCAAATCACGCAGTGCCTTTGTGTAAAATCGAGCGTAAATCAAATGCATCTGAGCGTGTTCAATTCCACCGCAATAGAAATCGACGTTCATGAAGTGGTTCGCTGTCTCTGCATCGAAACACTTCTCATCGTTCAGAGCGTCAGTAAACCGTAGGAAATACCATGAAGAGTCAACAAAGGTATCCATTGTATCGGTTTCTCGGCGCGCTGATTTACCGCATTTTGGACAGTCAACATTCAAGAATTCTTCAGAGGTTTCGAGAGGGTTTCCTTGTCCAAAGGCTACATCGGTCGGCAATTCAACCGGTAAATCGTGTTCCGGAACTGCAACAATCCCGCAATCTCCACAGTGAATCATAGGTATTGGAGTGCCCCAGTAACGCTGCCTTGAAACGAGCCATGGGCGAATTTTCCAATTGATGGTTTCCTTACCTGAGCCTTTGGCTTCCAGCGCCTCAGTAATAGCCTTCATGGCCTCTTCACCGTATAATCCGTCAAAGCCTTCGAGAGGAGAGTTTACCATCCAACCGTGAGCGGTGTCTGCAGATTCCAATGGCGCATCAGCATCACCATCTTCATCCATGACAAGGACGCGTCGAATTGGGATATCGAATGCTTTAGCAAAATCAAAGTCTCGCTCGTCATGACCCGGTACAGCCATGACCGCTCCAGTTCCATAAGAAGCGATGACAAAGTTCCCAATCCAAATTGGAATTCTCTCACCGGTCAAAGGGTGAAGGGCGAAGCAACCCGAAGGTACACCCTTTTTCTTTTTCATGTCGCGAATTCGATCAAACTCAGCCATCACTGAGACTTCATCGTAGAGGTCTTGCCATGCAGATTCGTACTCTGTTCCTTTGACCAATTGCTTAGCCATTGGGTGTTCTGGAGCAAGGGTCACAAACGTGACTCCAAACAAAGTATCTGGGCGGGTCGTGAACACTTCGACGTTCAGGCCCTTGCCTTCAACCTCGAATGTGATTTCCGCACCTTCTGAGCGCCCAAGCCAGTCTCTTTGCAGTGATTTGACGTTCTCAGGGAATGCGATGGTATCCAACCCATCAACGAGTTCTTGCGCATACTGGTTGATGTTGAGGAACCATTGTTTCATTTCTTTTTGAACAACAGGTCCATTGCATCGCCAGCATCTTCCAGCCTTGACCTGTTCGTTGGCTAGAACTGTTTCGCATTGATGACACCAGTTCACAGGTGCGTGCTCTTGATACGCGAGTCCTTGCTCGTAAAACTTGGTGAAAAAGTATTGGTTCCACTTGTAATACCGTGGGTCGTGGCTCTTGACTTTACGTTTCCAATCGTATGAAAATCCCATACGTTTGATTTGCTGAGTAATCGATGCCATATTACGTTCAGTGATATCGTATGGATGGCCTCCTTCGTCCATTGCTGCGTTTTCAGCAGGCATACCAAATGAATCGAAACCAATTGGGTAAAGCACGTCAAAGCCCATCATTCTCTTGTACCGGGCCATTGCATCCCCGATGGAGTAGTTCCGAACGTGCCCCATGTGCATTTTTCCAGAAGGGTAAGGGTACATTTCAAGGCAATAAAACTTAGGCCTTTCTTCTCGCATTTCACATTCAAAAATCCGAGCTTCATCCCATTTTTGTTGCCATGAGACTTCATCAACGGGGCTGTATTCTTTGTCCATTTTGACACCAACCGTCGTGCGAGACAAACCTTCGTATCAACCATTTGACTTGAATGCCACTCTTCATGTGGGTGGAAATTATCGGGTAATCATGGCCAAGACAATCACCGTCCGTGTCCCAGTTCGGATTGATTTAGCCGGGGGTTGGACGGATGTACCGATGTATTGCCAGGATCATGTAGGTGAAGTGGTGAACTTAGCCATCAACCGATACATTACTGCAGAAATGCACATCGATGATGAGCGCCGTATTTCGGTGAAATACTCATCCGATGTCCCTATTGGTTCTGGTCTTGGAACATCTGGTGCGATGAACGTAGCCTTTCTTTCAGCCATCACGGGGGACGAGAAAACGCCTGATGAAATCGCAGAATTAGCGTTTCAGTTTGAAGCACTGCTGGGAAATACCGGTGGGCGGCAGGATCAGTGGGCAAGTGCCCATGGCGGGTTGCAACACTTACGGTTTGAAGGCGACAAAGTAACTTCACAACGGCTTACTCCCTCGCCTGAATTTTTTGAAGAACTCGAGCAAAACCTTCTGCTTTTTGACAGCGGAATCACACATGTGTCGGGTGAACTTCACGACTCGATTTGGCAGCGTTACGCTGAAGGAGACACAAGCATTCCCGAAGCGCTAAAGCGAATCCGGCACATGGCGCAAGAGATGGTTGAAGCCATTGAATCGGAAAACATCCCGGGAGTCGGGTTGAGTATGTTCAGAACCACCAAAAGCGTCGATTTGCTCGACAAGGCATTCGATGAACCGTTTCGCAGGGCGCTAAAGCCACTTTGGGGGACTCACATCTTCGGCTGGAAAGCGATGGGGGCTGGAGCAGGTGGTGTGGTTGGCGTCATGCTGGAAGAGGAATGGTGTCGCGATGAAGTGATGGCCGTCGCCGAGAAACACGGTTGGAAACACATCGAGTGGGCCGTCGAACATCGAGGAATTCAACGCACAGTCAATCTTCACGAGTGAAATCGGTGTTCGTCTCGAGCAGGAAAATTGCCTCACGGGTAAGTTTGTAACGGTTTTTCAAGCCCATTTTCCTCTTCTCAACCAGTCCAAACTTTTGCAACGTCCGCAAGTGGTGCGATACCAATTGTTGGCTCTTTTCGAGTCGGTTGGCAAGTTCGGCTTGAGTCGGGAATTCTCCAAGTGGGCCATCGTGGTCCAACAAAGAGAGAATCTTGCCTTGAAGACTGTTCGGGTCTGGGGACAACGGTGGCACTGGCAGGTCGTCTTCGTTCATGCCCGGGTGAAGTGAATTAGTCAGTGGGTAATATCGAACAAGACGTCCGTCTTTTCTCCGCCAAATGCCTTCCTCGGATTCAAGAATTCTCAAATGGTGCGTAATCTGTCCGTTGCTCATGTCCAAAGCGGCCATGAGCGCCCGGAAATGACATCCTGGGTTTGCGGTAAGGTATCCCATCAAACGGCCTCGTTGGTATCGCCCATCGCTTGTTTCATGGGTTCTGCCGATCAAGCCGAGGAACCACAGACCTGCTGCGGTTGACGGAATACGAAGCGATTCGTTACTGAGAAGAACCGCAAACAGCATGGAAAGAAGCGAACCAGATGCGACAACAACAATCACGGATGGAACGATGATGGCTACTTGCTCATCCATTGTCTCTTCATCAGAGTCAAGAACTGATTGTTCAACGACCTCTTCAGATTCTTGGAGTGGAGTTTCCGCCTCAAGAGTTCGTACTTGTACAGACGGTGCCTGGAACATTTCACATGCCGGGTGTGCTGGAGCGTTAACGACCTCGTAAGTGCCGCTCCATCCTTGATGCGGAACCCAAGGGCCAAGAAGAGCGCTTGAGAGAAGGATTTGTCCTTCGTCAACTGTTTCGAACATCCAACATGTTCCAAGCTCTGTCTGCAATCCTGACCATGTTCCACTGACCATTCTCGGCTCCTCTTCAACAACGGCTTCCACGGTTTGCTCAACGGTAGAAACTTGACCCTCCAACGGCCAATTGAGAGCGAATCCTACACGGACCGGCTGCGATGATTGGAACGTCAAGACCATTTGATATTGGCCTTCTTCGAGTGATTGAGACATCTCATCGGTCATCTTGACGGTGCCTGCCTGCAAGATAAGTGGGTCTTCTTCGCCGTATGGGAGGACAAAATGACGCCCTTCAAGTGAATTGCACATGAGGAATTGTTCACTGACTTCTGTGATGGTTGAAAGGTCGATAATGGCTACACTAAGCGAACACGAGTCAATCCATCGAAGGTTGACCTCGGACCTTACAGCGTCAAGTGTCAAATTCAAATTAAATCCTGAAGTTGTCGGCGTCAATTCAGGATAAACCTCGAACTGTGGTGAAGATGCACAATCGGAAGATGAATATTGTTGGTATTCAATGGTATGATGAACAGCAAGGTGGAATTCAGGTATCTCTGCGACAAGTGAATACTTGCCTGTAGGGACTTCGCAACCTTCTAAATCGGTAAATGTCCAGTCAGGTAATGTGAATTGCAACTGGCCGTCTTTTTCGATGGAATAATCAAGTTCCAGAGCGTTGCAATTTTTGAGCAGGCGGCTGTCGAAAACCACTTCACTCAAATCGTTTACAACCCACATCTCAGCACGGCAAGAGTCCGTAAAATGAAATTCGAGGGTGTTTTCACCCGAGTTTTCAATTTGGACAACAGATGAAAAGGTATCCTGGCCACTGTACCGGTACTCTTCCGGAGCGTTTGGTTGCAGTTGTACTTCAGTACGTGATTGAACAGAAGTATCGATTGGTTCTGATGCTTCAAGCGTGAACGATGTCGTTTCAAGCAGGGCTTGAGATGGGAGACTTACCTGAATCGTATTCAAACCTTGCAAGAGAGAAGAGTCTTGGAGAAGAACATGCCCAAGAAGAATTTGTTCGAAAGGTTCCAAGGATGGTTCCGAATCAAAACAAAGCATAGCAAGAGTGGAAACTCCATTGATGTTGAGTTCTACATAGCAATCATCACTTTGTGGAAGAAGTGAAGTTACCGGAGTGGGGTTACGAAGAACAATACCCAGAATAATTTCTTCACCGTGTTGCAAGGTGGAAAGTCGGCTGTTGAGTTCAAGAATAATCTCTAACTCTGGGGACACATCGACTGATGTTTGAACATAGATTTCTTGTGAAGCGGCCGTTTCTGTCGCAGAATGGAAGGCTTGCACGGTGTATGTACCGGGGTCTACAAACGACCCGTCTTCAAGTCGCAAATCCCAATTAAGGGCGGAAAAAGAATGTTCATCACCGCTGTCAAGGTCAAGGGTTTGAGACTGGCCACGGCAAAGTGATGATTCATCAACGAGTAAAATCCCGTTTGAATCAAGAACTTGCAGGGATACGCCACAGGATGGGTCGTTGTCAATCGACGCATCTACGCCGTTGTTGACAAAGAACGGAATCATGTTGACCGTATCGCCTTCGATGTACCAATCCCTCTGAAGTGCTGATTGGTCCTCAAGCATCAAGACGACGTCGCTGGAGTCTTCACCCGCAGCATACGGAAGAGAGGCCAGCAAGAGCAGCGCGAGGACTGCTACAGTGCAACGCGTACCGCCGGCCATGGTGAACAATCACGCTCATTACTTGAAAGGTAAGCGGTGCATTTGATGTGTAACAAAAGAGCAATCACAACTTGTTCAAGTCGAGCATAGTCGGTACTGCTCCATCCTGAGCGGCTTGTTGTTGCATCTCGTATTGCTTCCATTCTGGAACGGGTGCACTCTCGCTCCAACCAAGCGCTCTGGCTTCATCGAGTTGTCCGGCAGCCACGTAATGATCAATCCAAGCAAGGCGTCGTTCTTCTTCTTCTGAGAAAGCAAGATCCATCTTCACTTCCTGAGCGCGCTCAGCAGATGTCTTACGCTTCGAAGATGCCTTTGCGATTTGGGCTACGAAAATGAGTCCCAAAAGCAAGACAATCAGTCCACCTAATGCCATAAAGGTCGGTGAATCGGTAGAGAAGCCAAGTGCTGAGCCTTCACCGTCGTCGTTGTTGACGCTCGGATCCGAAGTGATGGAGCATTTCACGGCATTGGGCCCAGTCAAGACACCGTTGGTGATTGCAGGGTCCCAAGGACAGATGTCGTTGCTGTCTGCTCTACCGTCACCATCGCTGTCGGGGCAACCGTAGCCTTCACTTTCTGAAAACGGCACTGAAGTTCCGAATTCCTTGCGGCATTCATCCGGTTGGAAGGCTGTTTCTGGACCGAATGGGCCATCTTCGCCGTCCGGGTCAAACACGCTGTTATCACCGTATCCGTCACCATCGAAATCGTTCCATTGGGAAGGTTGGAATGGGAAAGCATCCGGTTGATAGAAGCTGGTTTGGTTGTCGCCCCAACCATCGCCATCCATGTCCGACCATTGGTCCTCAATCGTTGGGAAGGCGTCACCGGTTTGGTTACGAATGGTGTAGGTTTGACCAGGGTTGTCCAGGTCATCTATTGTTTCGTTGAAGTAATCGTAATTGTCGCCCCAGCCATCGCCGTCGGAATCTTTCCACTGCAACGTGTCGTAAGGGAAGACGTCATCAACATCAGCCCAACCATCAAAATCAGCATCTGGGCAACCATGTCGATTGTTTTCATACGATTTACCGAAGACATCTACGCAATCATCGCCGCTTGGAACTGCAGTATTATCTCCCCAGCCATCACCATCAGCGTCTGCCCACTGGAATGGGTCGGTCGGGAATACATCGACTGGGTCGACAAAGCCGTCTTGATCGGTATCTGTGCAACCACGAGTAGTTGGGTCAAGGGAATTACCAGAGACCGTCGGACAAACATCCGAGTTGCCTTCAGAAACGCCATCGCCGTCAACATCGACAAAGTTGTCTCCAAAACCATCGCCATCGGTATCCTCCCATTGCGTACCATCGTTCGGGAAAGCATCGCCGTTGAAACCGCCAGGGTTGTCGCCGTATCCGTCGTTATCCGCATCAACCCACTGGGAAGAATCATCAGGGAATGCATCTGGATTTGTGCCGTTTGCATTGTCGCCTCGGTTGTCTCCATCGCGGTCAGACCACTGTGTGCCATCGTTTGGGAATGGGTCGCCAGCATTCGAATAGCCGTCATCGTCCCAATCGGTGCAGCCGATTCGGTCGACGTTCGAGGTACCTGCTTGGTTCGGACATTCGTCAGCGTTGTTACCGGACTGGTTGCTGCCAAATCCATCGTTGTCCTCATCACACCATTGGGTAGGATCGTTAGGGAAGGCATCAGCGCCGTAGCAATCGGTTGTTGCTGGCCATCCAGCATCAGGGTCTGACCACCCGTCACCATCGGTATCAAGACAACCTAGTCGGTCAAATTGCGAGTTGCCCCAAACAGTCGGGCATCCATCTGCGCGGTCGCTCATCTGTTCATCGCCAAACCAATCTCCATCGGTATCAGCCCATTGCGTTCGGTCGAGCGGGAATGTGTCGCTGTTGTTGGCAACAGAAACAAGCAGACCTGGCCAGTTCTCGCCACGGAAATTATCCCATGTTGCGTTCATGTAGTTGTCACCAAAGTCGTCACCGTCTGTGTCGTTCCACTGCGTTGCATCATCTGGGAAAGCATCTCCTGTTTGATTCATGTGAAGTTGAGCCCCGCTGAGGTCGAAATAGTAGTTATCGCCGTAACCGTCGCCGTCACTATCCGCCCATTGAAGCGGGTCAGCCGGATAGAAATCGCCTGTATCTGACCAGCCATCACCGTCTCCATCAGGGCATCCAAAGCGGTCTTGTGTGGAGGTTCCAGGAACGGTCACACAAGCGTCAGACTGGAAAGCAGGTTCAGGGTTATCCCCATAACCGTCGTTATCTGAATCGTCCCATTGGGTGCCTTCGCTTGGGAAAGCATCGACCACACCATCGCCTTGGTCGGTGGTGTTGTAGCCGTCGTTGTCTTCATCGATGTCGGCGTACCAGTAGTAGACGCCTTCATCGCCCCGTCCGTGTGCTGAAACAATTTTTGTGCTATCAGGGCTCCAAGCAATCCCTTCAATTTGACCGCAATTATTGTTGTTTCCTGAAGAGCAACTGCCCGGGCGAGGGCCCGCGAACGAGTCGATTTGAACTCCAGAATTCGAATCATAAACTCGGGCTGTGTTTCCATCCGCTCCATACCAATACATTCCAGCAACAACTTGAGTGCCGTCGTAGGAGAAATCAGTTGAAGCGCATGAAGTCGTAGTGGACTTTTGCCAAATTACAGACCATGCCGAACCCGTGAACTGATACATATCGAAACTCGCACCATTGCCTTCCCAACCGCCGCACATGGCGATATAGTTTCCATCAGGTGACCATGCAATGGCATTGACTGCTGCTGGTGGGCTTGAGATGCTGTAAACTGTAGCTCGAGAAGACACATTCACGATATAAAAATCGTCGTTACTCGCAAGCGCAATAAATTCACCGTCAGGTGAAAAAGCAGCATCATAGAAACGTCCTTCATTGTTGGGATTCATTCCATTACCGACCTTTTGCCCGTTGGAAACGTCGATGAGGAAGACTTGACCGTTGGTACCAGAGTTTCCAGAACGGCCGATTGAGACTGCGACAAGGCCGCTGTCTGGCGAGAATTCTACATCGTTGACATAATCCCCACTACCAACATCAACACTGATTGCACCGTGAACGGTAGTCAAGTTACTTGAATAATAAATATGCATAGTGTCGTCATCGATTCCTGCTGCAACATACATGCCATCGGGAGAAAAAGAAACTGAAGTTACTTCTCCCGATGTTACAGCAGACCTGAGGTTAATATGCGAGGTTGCGTTCCATAATCGGACAAAAGTATCTTCAGATCCAGTGACGATAAATTGCCCATCAGGAGAGTAATCAACATCGTGATAATCATTGTTCGAAGTTGTTGTAAACTCATTTTGGAAATTCGGATTCGTAATCGACCACGAATCGCTCAAGTCTGAATATCCATCGCCATCACGGTCCGGACAACCGACTTTGTCAATGCTCGATGTGCCTGCTGCCCATCGGCAATCATCGACCGAATCATCGACACCATCACCGTCTGAATCAGCAGCAGTGACCAAGGGTGCCAATGCCATGGTGAGCATCAAGGTTACCAGTAACAAGCCTCTGCGCGCAGAATCCATGATTACGGGAGCATTCATACCTAAAAGGGGTTATGGTCTATATGTGCAAACAAAAATCGAAGAGAGATTTGTAATCAACTAACATGTTTGCCTTTTTCACCCGTCTCATTTGAACGAAAGCATTGAGATAGAACGCACCTTAGCAGATGTATGAGCGCAGGTTTACCAAAGGTCAATGTTGCGGTTCAAGACCGCGTGTTGCTGCATTTGGTTGAGCATGTCGAGCAATTCGACCGCTATGTGGTCGGACCGGAACTTACTCGACCAGGTATTGCCGAAGCATGCGCCCAGCACCCTCCTAATGTGAGTCGGACAATGCGAGCGCTGCTCCGAGATGAGATGGTCACTGAACACACGCGCACAGTCCGTGGTGAAGACCGGCGGCAGAAGACTTGGCAATTAACGGATAAAGGCAAATCCTCATCAGAAGACCTCACCAAAACCCTCGGTTCAATCAAAGTGTTGTTGAGGGATTCGAACGGCGAACTGCTCGAAGTCGAAGCCAGTGAAGCACCTGAGCGCCTCTCTGCAGACATCTCTCTTTTGCAGGTACTCATGCACGCCCAACATGAAGGCGTTCTCACATTCGGAGACATTCGGTTTGGCGCCATCAGCAAACGCAGTGAAGAGAGTCATCCAAAACCTGGCCGCTTAACCCCAATGACGGGGGCACACGCAACATACCACAACAAGCCACCCGTCACCCGACCCGTTCACGGCCGTACGCAAGAATTGCAAGAACTGCACGACTGGTTTGATGCGCGAAAACCATGTGCAGTTGTCCACGGTATAGCAGGAATTGGAAAATCGACTCTTGTGGCACACTGGCTAACACAACGCGTCGAAGATGAGCCCCATCTGTCAATTTGCTGGTATCCTTGTCAACCATGGGACCGATCACTTGGACTCGCTACAAGCTTACTTCACCGGTTTGGCATCGATGAATCTCACGACCCATACAACTTGATTGATACGCTCCCCTTAACCCCTGGGGGGAAGGTCAACGTCGATGCTTGGAGGAGGCGATTACTCTCTTACCTGACCGATGCCAGGACAATCCGCGAGCGGTACAAAGACGAAGCAGGTGGACCTCCACCGTATTGGCTGATTGTTCTAGACGACGTACACCATATGGAAGAAAATGCCAAAGATTTGCTTGGAGCCTTGATGCAGATTTCCTTGAAAGCGCCTTTACGTTTGTTGTTCATCTCTCGTACGACATTACGGATTTACGATCGAAGAGATGTGCATACGCGTGGCTTGGTTCGAGAAATGCCCTTGAGTGGGTTAACCCTTGAAGATACCAAAGATTGGCTCAGTCAATTGGAACACGGTTCATCCATAGGCGTGGATGAAGTCCATGCAGCAACCGGCGGACACCCACTCGCCCTGGAAATGTTGGAACTTTACGGTCAGGCGACGCATGAAGACTGGCTAAGATTCCTCGATGAAGAAATCCTTACCGGACTTCCGTCAATGGAACACGAACTGCTATCGACACTCGCTGTCTCTGAAAAGCCAGTGCCTTGGGAAAAACTCGCTTCTGCTGTTGGCTGGAGTGGAGTTCCGCCAGAAAATCTCATCAAACACGGTTTGTTGCTCGAACTGGATGAAGGAATGTGGTTGCATGAAGCACTTCGGGAACGATTATTGCGCGACGTAGGCGCTCAAAAAAGCGAGCGAGAAAAGCGATTGAGCTGATTAAAAATCGTCAGCTGTCATGTACTCATCAATCCAACTGAGGAGTTGAGGCTTTGGCATTGCTCCACTCTTTTGACTGACGAGGTTTCCATCTCGGAAAAGGAAAAGGGCAGGAATACCACGGACGCCGAGGCGCCCTGCATTCATTGGATTCGAATCTGTGTCAACCTTTGCAACGAGAAGTTCACGCTCTCCAGCAACTTGTTCAAGAACTGGGCCAATTGCCTTACAGGGTCCACACCAGGCTGCCCAAAAATCGACCAACACCCAGCCGTTTCCATTCACTGTTGTCTCAAATTCTGCGTCGGTAACTGCTCGTACTTCTCCCATGGTCGCACCAAAGCACCCTCCGTAAGGAGCATTAAGAGCCTTCGCACTGAAAAGGCATACAAAAAATAAACGAAATGCTCATGGCAATGCGCCTCTTGGGAGTGTTTAGGGAGAGACATGATCATCGCACCTAGCGTCCTAACTGCAGACCTTGCAGACCTTGCCCAATCGTGTCAAAAAGCCGTCGATAGTGGGCTTGATTGGCTCCATCTTGACGTCATGGACGGAAACTTTGTCCCGAACCTTACATTTGGCCCTCCAGTAATTCGTTCGTTGCGAAAGGCGCTCGGACCTGGACCCGTGTTCGATGCACATCTCATGATTTCAAACGCAGAAACTTGCTTCCAAGACTACATCGATGCAGGTTGCAATCACCTCTCTGTCCATGTCGAAGCCGCTACACACCTGCATCGACTCGTAACCGCTATACGCGCCGCAGGCGCAGGGGTTGGCGTTGTATTGAATCCTGGTACACCAGTAGATGCTGCCCTGGAAGTGCTTTCTGAACTGGACCTTGTTCTGGTCATGAGCGTAAACCCTGGTTTCGGAGGTCAGTCGTTCATACCCACCGTCGAGCAAAAAATCCGTCGCCTAAAGGCGGCCATTGACCAACAGGTGGCCGCAGGTGGCCGTCCTGTTCAAATTCAAATTGATGGTGGCGTGAAATCACATAACATCGCAATGTTGCGAGACTGGGGCGTGAGTAACTGCGTCGTTGGTTCCGGACTTTTCAACGATAAGGCGAGTGTTCAAGAGAATCTAGAGATCATCAAAGCAGCACTTGAAGCGTAAGCGAGGCGTTTGAATGCGAATTCTCGTTGTATCGCTGCTTTACCCATTACCAACAAACTCTGCACGCGGGACTTTTGTTGCTGACCAGGTCCAAAGTTTCGTCAACGACGGGCACGATGTACGAGTTGTCAACCCTCTCCCGAGAATGCTTCGATACCAAGAAGCGCGTCGTTCGACGCTCACCGGTGCTGCAAAAGCACCCAAAAAGTTCGAACACGGCGGAGTAAGTGTTTTTGCACCTCGATACTCTGCTTTGCCAAATCATCCTTGGCCCTCGCTCACCGCACGAAGTGTGCGCAAGCACGCAAAAAGCGTCGAGGCGTGGCTGGGAGAATGGAAACCAGAAGTCATTGTTTGCCACACCTTATGGCCTGTAGCAGCCTTAGCCAATGCCCTTTCGTTGCGATTCAAGGTGCCATGGGCAGCAGTCGTCCATGGCTATGACTTCGATGTAGGGTTGACGCATGAAAACATCTCAAAGGTGACGCACAACCTTGCCTCCTCAGCCGACCGGTTGGTTGTCGTTTCGGAACGGCTTCAAGACATCGCAATTCAGTCAGGCATGGATTCAAAAAAAGTCACTGCGATTCCTTGCCATTGTGCTGTGGAAGATGAATGGCTCAAGCCGCTCAAACCATGGAATGGACGATGGCGCAAAGACCGAATTGACATTCTGTTTCCAGCCGACCCACGCAGACCAGAAAAAAACCACTTGCTTGCTCTGCAAACCGGAGAAATTCTTGAAGCACGTGGATGGATTGTGGGGATGACGACGCTCAAGATACAACCTCGACCCATCGTTTGGGACCGGATGTTGGTTGCTGACCTCACCCTCATCACCTCAAAACGCGAATCTGGACCGTTGGTGGCAAGAGAATCAATTGCTTGTGGAACACCAGTGGTTTCTGTTGACGTCGGTGACGTAGGAACCTACCTTCCAGAGGCCCATGTCGTTAGCGAATACGACGCAGTTGCACTCGCTGATGCGTGCGAAGCGGCTTTGAAAGAGCGGTGGATGGAAGGGTTCACTCTGCCTCAATCGTTTTCAGAGGCGTACTTCCTTGAGCAGTGGAACCGACTGCTCGAAGAGCTTGTGGCATGAAGGCAAACAGCACAACTCCAGCAAGGGCGAAGAGCGTTCCGTTAAGCAAGCCGTAACATGCCAATGTCGCACACGATACGGCGACCAGCCATTCTGTGCCTCGCTCCAACACCAGATGCCATGAACCGGACAGATGAATCGAGGCAAGGAGTGCAAATAAAGCTGATAACGTCGAGGCGTAAACTGCTGCAAACAAGCCTTCAGTAAGTCCTTCATCCGCTTGCCAGCCGATGAAGGCAAAGCCAACGGCCGCCGAAAAGCCGACGACGATGACAATAAAGAAGGTGAAACGCCAAGGGTGTAATCCTGCTTGCAATGCCGTGTAAGTAGGGGTTGCCAGAAGCGTGAAGCACCAACCAAGCAACAACACAACGAACAGATCAACTGCCGAAGCTCCAAGGGAGCCATCGAGGTATTGCGAAGGGAAAGCAAGAGGGAGGAACAATTTGACAATCCCTGCGCCAGCAAAGATTCCAACCGGTAAGAGGCCTAAGCATATGTCAAAGGACGCCTTCATTTCTCGATAAAATTCTTCGGGATGGTGGCGAACTTTACCAAGAACTGGAAGCAAAGCGGCTCGCAATGCTTGTGGGATGACCAAACCAGCCAACCATGCTAATTGAGCGACATGGAACAATGCGGCTGAATCAACGCCCAATTCAAGACCGACGATGAACTTCTCAATGCGTACAACATACGGAAGCACGCCAAGGGTGATGGCAAACGGAAGAGCCTGTAGAAGTAAGGTACGATTGTTCAGCCATGCTTCGCCCATGTCGCCTTGGCCTCCTGTCCGTCCAACGTAGATTCGCAGTGTTTTCCTCACCCACAGTAAGGCGAAGAAAAGGCCGAATAAGGCACCGAAAAGAAATGCAGTTGCGTAAGCCACAACCGAAGTAACTCCCAGTGCATACAACGAGAGATAAGCCGCTGTTGTTAGACCACGTTCGAGAATTTTGGTCCAAGCCTCGAGCCGCGCCTCACCGGCTGCTCTCAAACCAGAACGGGGAGCGTAAGTAGCGATGTGGACGATGGCAATCAATCCGCAAACAATCATAATTGGGGCGTGGGCCGACAACTCAGAATCAAAGACTGGAACAAAGAGCAGCGCTCCAAACAGAAACGGAATCACTGCTTTCAATTGCAGATTGTAAATGCGAACAATGGATGGCCAAATTCGATGCGGGGCTCGAGGCCCATCTCTTGCCAGCAAGGTCGGTAATCCGAGGTCAATGACCAAAAAGAGGGTAGCGAAAACATCCAGTGCTAAGACGAACAATCCGTACGACTCTGTCCACAAAGCGCGAGTGAGAACAACCTGTCCTAAGAGCGCAAGAAATACTGCGATAATATCGGCACCTGCAAGCCAAGCGGAATCCCTTCCCATGTGCGGAAGACGGGCTTTCTTCACCGCTTTGCCCTCCATAGTTGGCGCTGATGGTTACGCTCCTTGAAGCATCGGATACAAACGCGAGGTTCAAAGCCCACTTCACCCACCGAGGTTTGAGGCGTGAAGATGGTTGCAACCGAATGGATTGAGGCTGAAGTGCTTAAAGCAGTTCCAGATGCACATGTTGAAGCAATTGATTTGCACCGCTCAGGTGACCATTTCCACGTACGAGTGATTGCTGAATCCTTTGATGGAATGCGCCCATTGCAACGGCAACGGCTCGTTCTTGCCGTGATGAAGCAGCACATCCCTCACCCTATACACGCACTCGACCTCAAATGCATGACTCCAGCACAAGCAGAAACTGCTGGCGATACAGCGTTTGACCCTCACGGCGGTGGACAAGGCGTCCATATTCGTCGAATCGAGAAAAACAAGGAATGATGAAAATGAATTGGACACCTGAAGAATTACAAGCCATTGTTGATGAACACGCACTCGTATTGTTCATGAAAGGAACCCCGAACGAACCACAGTGTGGGTTCTCAAACCGTGCTGCACAAGCTTTGCAGCAATTTGGAGAACCGTTTGCTGCAGTCAATATCCTCTCGGACCAACGCGCCATCCCTTCGGTGTGTGCATGGTCGGACTTCCCTACAATGCCTCAAATCTACGTCCAAGGCGAACTGATTGGCGGCTCCGATATCGTATTGGAAATGTTACAAGACGGCAGCCTGCAAGAAATGTTTGATGAAGGCCGTAGTGCTTAAAATTCAAGGATTTTCAACCTTGCTTAAGCGCTTCAAGAATCATTGCAGCACCGTTTTCCTTTGTTACGCGAAGCCATGGTTCAACAACCTCTGTTTCGTGTTCATTCTTCATCCGCTCAACACCGCCGCCGCTGATGTTGAGAACGGTCACAGCGTCGTGTTTGATCTCTCCAGATGCTAATGCTTGCTGTAAGCTCGAAAGGGCCACAGCTCCTGGTGTCATGATGTCAATACCTTCAATCGATTCGAAAAGAGATTTTGCGGCAACTGCATCGTCGCGCTCAACAACATACGTTTGTCCGTTTGAACCTTTGAGAATGTCATGAACACCGCCGACTTGAGCATAAGCAGGCCCCTTGTTCATCAAATAATCAGAATAGACTTCGACATCATGCGGAGGGAAATCTTCAGCAACCAAATGGTCTCGCTTGGCTTGCCAAGCGTTGTGGATTGGAGAATGCTCAACGTTTTGTGAGAGATGTTGCCGTGGTGCTGGTCCTTCAAACTGACCAGAGGCAATGAGGCGCTCAGCCATCTCATGAACTCCAATTGGACCTGGGCCTCCTCCGATGCCTTGGAAATAATGCTCAGGCATGGAACCAATGGTGAATGCTGCATCAAGAATGAGAGAACCAATGCCGTCACGACGAGCGACGTTGTGAACGCTGCCTTCCATTTGCCAACCGGTAAGTTCCTTTGCAATGCCTTTGGATACTGTTTTTGCATCGTAGTAATCACCGTCTTCAACTACGACCACTTTCACTGAATCGGTTGGATGGCCGGCTTTGGTCCAAATTCGGTAGCCGTGGTCGTTGCCGACGACCACAATCAACGGCATACCTGCCAATCCACAGAAGTGAGTAAAACCACGAGCTGTATTTCCTGCGCTGGCACAGATGAGGCCTTTGCAACCGTGGTCGTGAAGCCGTTGGATGGTTGGAACTGCCTCCATGTCCTTGAAACTGCCAGTTGGGCACATCGCGCCTTTTTCTGGCCAGTAACCATGGAACGTGACCCAAAGATTGGACATTCCTAATTTTTCACCGAGCGCATCTGCCTTGTAGGTCGTGGTTCCAGCCACATACTCGTTCGACTTGGAAACTGGCAACCATGAAAGGTACTTCCAGACGCCTTTGAGCGGTTTGACTTCCATTGGACCGTAGAATTGCGCTTGAAGAAGGGCGTTATCGGTGTACTTGAGTGTGTAAGTGTCTTCGATGAGATCTCCTGTCTTCAGGCATTTGAGTTGATACTTCATTCTTTCACCATGCCAACAGTAGGCTACGCTCCACCGTCCAAGGGCTGTGGTATAACACTTGGTTCATGTACGGCGGAAATCGTATTGTAAAAGCAACTCGGAATCTTCGTGATACGAGATTCTCATTCAAAATCTGAAGTAAATAAAATCAATCGTTTCTGCAGGTCGGAGATAGAATGCCAAACTCAACATGGTGCCGCACGCTGCACCCCATATCACCGAATGACGACGTGCCAGCCATTCTTTGCCGCCCCCCAGTTTCCCGCTGATGCCATGGAGAAGAACAAAGCACGCTGCAAGCATGAAAGTGAGGTACTTGATCTCAGGAAGATGTTCATACATCTCTTCCCTGTCAAAGTGCCCGCCCCAGCCAACAAAGGTTTTCATCGACGGGATGAGCACAGCCGTATCTTCGACTCGGAAAATCAGCCATGTGAAGAACACAAAGAATTGGGTGATGACCCACGAAACGAGGACGCCAACACGCCCAGACGCTCCAAAAAACCACTTTATGAACGGGGTTTCTTTTCCGAAACGATGGACGATGAGCAGCAAGCCGTGAACCAGACCCCACAGCACGAAATTCCACGAAGCACCGTGCCATAATCCACCCAACAGCATCGTCATCATAAGGGCGAAAATCATCCTGTTTCTCCCGTTGCGTGATCCTCCCAGTGGAATGTAGAGGTAATCGCGTAGCCAAGTGGAAAGCGAAATGTGCCATCGTCGCCAAAAGTCTTGAGGCGATGTTGCTGCATACGGCGTTTTGAAGTTCTCTGGAAGTTCGACACCAACCAGATGTGCCGAGCCAATGGCGATGTCTGTATAGGCTGAAAAATCACAATATATTTGGATGCCAAAACATAGAGTCGCCCACCAAATCAAACCCATGTTCCCTAAATGCGCCCCTTCAACAAAAATGGCATTCGCATGAATGGCGACGTTATCGGCGATGACCAATTTTTTGGCTATTCCATAGATGATGAGCGTCAATCCAAGGCGAAAGCGATATGGATTGGTTGAAAGCGGTTTCTCAATTTCTTTTCTGAAATGGTCTGCTCGAACGATTGGTCCTGCAACCAGTTGAGGAAAGAAGGCGGCATAGCAGGCAAAATCAAGGAAGGAATCGTATGGCTTTTGTTTTTTCAAATAAATGTCAATCGTATAGGACATCGTCTGAAAGGTGTAGAATGAAATGCCGACTGGTAAGGCCAAACCGAGCGCATCAGCTTCAAGCGCTCCGGTAAATCGAAGACTTGCAAGGTTCCATGTTTCAATCAAGAAATCAAGATACTTGAACACTGCAAGCAGGGACAAATTCGTCACAAGGCTTACTCGAAGCCATCGTTTTCGTTTCGATGCTTCATCACTAGCTTGAATCTTCTTTCCTGCCGTCCAATCAATCGTTGTTGAGATGAGAAGCAGAATGATATGCCATCCTGAGGCAAGCCAAAAGAACACATAGCTCATCGAGAGAAGAATGAGAAGCTGAGTCCTTCGGCGACGCGAAGCAAGCCCAATGGTAAGAAGGACCACAAGGGGTAAAAAATACAGATAATATTCCGTTTTTACGAAGTCCATTGCATCACCCCTCGAGCAGGTGGTTCAGTTCCACAGCCATCCGCTCGCAATAATATTCTCGGCCAACATCGCCCAAATGATTCCTGTCTCGGAACATTCCAGGTTCCCAAGTTTCCCAATACCAATTGAGTGATTGAACTCCATAAGTTTGTTCGAAAAATTCCAATGTCGCGTTATGGCCGTCTATTTGGCCGGGCTGCAGGTAATCGTAGACCTGTGGATGGTGAGGTGGCGCAACGAGAACCACCTCGATATCAGCTTCAGTCAAGGTTCGAATCATAAAATTCAACGCTTGATGATTCAATGTGCCGTTGGAGTTTGGGTTGTATGCGCCCATTTTGGCCTTATTCGTCATGTTTTCTTGAAACCAATTGTCGACCTCAGATTCATTCCAAGTTTCAAATTTAGGCGGCATGAAGTTTGGTGTTTCCAGATAGGAAAGCCATGCATCAGAACCAATTTCTGGCATGCCGCGATGGTAGTACGGAATGTCGAGGACGTCGTGGAAATGTTTCAAAAAGAGTTCATCGAAAGTGGTTTGTGAATACGAACTCGTAAGTTGCATTCGTTCATGCACGGAATTCGCTATGTACGTTCGATCTCGTTCTCGTAACAAATCACTCCATTCGCCTTCTGCATGCAGTTCAGCGGTAATGCTCAGTACGGTAAATCGGAATTCAATGTAGTCATCAAGACTCTCTGATTCGTAAAAATTCCAAAGTGAATTCGGACCAAGGTCGAGAAGAACCATCCGTGGTTTCATTTCTGTAAGGGCTGGAATTTGAACCATTTCAGTGTAAGGATTTGCTCCAGATATCGCTAAATTGTAAACTCGGGTGTTTTCAGTGGTAAGTTTTTCACTGATGCAAGCGCCATCGGTGGCGTATTGAAGAATGGATGAGCCGATGGTTACGATAGCGTCTGATTCCAGTTCACCGATGCTTTCAATGGCAGGGAAGGTGATGCCGTAACGGCCGCTTGAGAGCGAGTTGCCCTCAACCAGACTTTTGTTGACAAGGTCGGGTACAATAAGGCTTGAACACACAAGATAAGTGACAAAAAGTGCACCGATGGAAGCCATGAGGCTTGCGAGGCTGGTGTTTGAGTCGGGTGGTTGTGGCATGAGGTTCACCTCAATATTCAAAGCTTAAATCGGCTTTCCAACGGCGTAGGTCTGCCACCCTGCTTGCTGAAGACTGGAAAGGTCGAGCACCCTGCGGCCGTCGTAAAGAATCGGGTGGTTCATTTGAGCGAGAAGACTTGACCAGTCAATATCCACGCAGGCCTTGTGTGCAGTAACCAAAACGGCCATGTCATAGCCTTGGGCTGATTCAAGCGAATCAACCCATTCAACATGCTCGGGCATGCCGCTTGCACTGAGATGAGGGTCAAAGACGCCTACGCCAATGCCCTTCTCGTGGAGAGCCTCTGCCAAGGGTTCAGCAGGTGTTTCACGCGGGTCACCTACTTCTGCCTTGTAAGACCAGCCGAGAAGAAGCACCTTGGTGTTCTCCGCGGATAATCCGGCTTTCCAAAGAATGTTGAGAAGTACTTGTGCAACGTGGTTCGGCATCGAGCGGTTAACGGCTCGTGCAGCGGTAATGAGTCCTGCAGGGACACCAACATCGGCTGCTCGTTGAATCATGTAGTACGGGTCAACTGGAATACAGTGGCCACCAACGCCAACACCAGGCGTGTAGCGATGGAAGTTCCACTTGGTTGCGGCTGCAGAAAGCACGTCTTCGACATCGACATCCAAAGCAGGGAAAATACGAGCGAGTTCGTTCACGAGGGCGATGTTGATGTCGCGCTGCACGTTTTCGATGACCTTTGCTGCTTCTGCCACTTCGAGCTTTCCGACGTATCGAACGTCTTCGCTGGTTAATTTGGAATACAGGGCAACCAATGCTTGACCAACCTCCGGGTTTGAGCATCCGATGACGCGTGCAACTTGCCGAACACCATGTGCTGGGTCTCCAGGATTAAATCGCTCTGGACAGTAGGCGATTTCCAAATCCTTGCCAATCTCAAGCCCTAACTCTTCGATGATTGGAGTCCAAGTTTGTGCAGTGACACCAGGATA
>ERZ767114.134-NODE-134-length-54717-cov-7.249597_pt1 | contig 54717 bp, 58 predicted proteins | sample MGYA00374952_ERZ767114 | MGnify/ENA primary metagenome ERZ767114 (study PRJEB28939, sample SAMN06267156) | marine metagenome | isolation source: Columbia River Estuary | place: USA:Columbia River Estuary, USA | collected 2012-05-05 ... | reverse complement strand
GTCATCGCTTGGAATAAAGAATCCTTTTTCATTGAAGCTTACTTCTGATGGGCAGTCCTGACCTGGTACAGTTTGATATGAAGGTGCGCTTAGAGAAGAAAGTTCTAACACTTTGAAACTTGATCCACCTGGATAACAACCAATTGCTAAATGTGTATCATTCATATCTATTCTTCCTAGGTTTGTAAGATTTGGAAGCGAATATGTAGGGTTGTCAGATTTTCCAGGAACACCCTCCCAAATATAAATTGTATCCGAGCCTGAATCTGCAACTGCAAAATAACTGCCGTTATAAGCTATTCCTCTAACACCTTGAAATGTGATATTGCCAATAGACTTTTCATTTAAATCAAAACTATAGTTACCTGTGTTTATTGTATTTTCAATATCGCTCCATCCAAATACACTGTCACCACCTGCTAAATAAATTTCTTTACCGTGAACAACTAAGTCCCAAGGTGGTTGATCGAACCTTCTCATGACTATATCTGGTGTAGCACCAGAACTTCCAGGAAGCTGTTTCCAGATTGAAAGCGATCTGTCGAAATCAGATGAGACAAAAAGCATTGAACCGTTAGATTCAATTATTGGATTTTGAATAATAAATTCGTCTATCAAAGGGTAGTCTGTCGGTTCATTAGCCAGCAATGCCCAGTCTGGTTTTTCTGTTGGAGAAGTAGGAATTGTATCAAAAACAGATATTCGGTTTCCATTATATTCAGCAACAAATAATTTACCACCTACGACTGTTGCTCCTCCATCATCTCCGCCAGCCCATCTATGGCCTTCTCCTGGATTAGCTATTTTTACATTTACCTGTAATTCTTGCGTACTGGTATAAAGTTCATCGTAAAAATACATAGTCTCTCCACCTGCAGCAATACCATAAATTTTTGAATCATGAATAGTGCCTGCGAGCCAATTATCTATACAGGCATCTGGATCTCTTGAAGATGTTGGCCATGAAGTCCAAACATGGGTTGAGCGAGTTCCGTTTGACCCTATACATGGACCATTTGCATTTTCATCACCAAGCATTACATAGTTACCATCTGAAAGAATAGACCTAGGAGTACCAACTTGACTCGATGTTAAAACAACATCTGGCGATGTGGATGGACCTGGAAAAGTGTTCCAAAATAAAACTGCTTTTGCAACAGTTGCTGTAACAACAACTTTCGTGCCATCTGACCAAACACCCCAAGGCCACGAGTCACCAAAATTTACATAGTTAGTAATTGGGAGTGCATAATCGGCAGACTGGCCGGAAGATGCAGGAAAAGATGTCCAAACAAGGACTCTATTATTATCTGAATCCGCTACTAGTACTTTTCCATCGGGAGTAATAATTACTTGACCAGGAAAATCCATATTGTTTAACCCAGTTCCAGAATTATGTGTTGTAAAATTTGCTTGTCCTAAAACTAAATCTGGTGGTGTGTTTGATGATGGAATACTGTTCCAGATTAATACTCTATTATTGAATCTGTCAGTAACGGGTAACTTCCCATAATTTGCTGAAATTGAGACAGGATGATTTAACTTGTTAGCACCTCCTGCGTTATCAAACCCATACCCGGAAAGTAGAATGTCTCCTGTTTCATTTAACCCATAGCCAGTTTTTCCATTTGAGGTAGCAACAGAGTAACTTGGAGAGTATTCATAAATACTCAAGTCATACCATGAACCCATGTTTTTTTCTTCATCACGATCTTGTTTAGAGTTCTCTGAGGGAGATGTTGCCCCATCACCATTATTATCGCCTCCTCCTGCAGGTGGTTGAGCTACATTGTTTGAACTACTTGGATCTTCAAAGCATGCAATCACGATTCCTGACTCAAAACTATCTGGGTTTAAATCAGTGACTATATTTTGATAAATCTCTGTTGGCAATGACTTAGAGATGCACTCTAAAACCTCATCTTCTGCTTCTTGTAAGATTTCTACAGCTTTTTCTATATCAACACCACCATTTTGAGGTGGTGGCGGATTGTCTCCTTCTTGAGGTGGTGGTGGATTGTCTCCTCCTTGAGGTTGTGGAGGATTTTCTTGTTTTTTATCATTCTCTGGAAAATTTTCCTCTCCGGGAGGAGGTGGAGAAGGCATATTTTCCAAATCTGAAGGGTCTGTGGGAAGCGGATTTTCTATAATTTCTGAAGTATTTTCTGGACTAGAACAGGCTTGAAAGAGTAGGAAGAGTATTAACCCTATATTTATTGACTTTTTCATATATATTCTATTATACGAAAATTTAATGAAATATAAATATTTAATAAATAATCAGTAGACTTATTACTAAGACTTCCTTTTGTGCCTTGAACCACTTAAAACAGGGCATAATAAACCAAAAATTACAGCCACGGGGGAGTCATTTGTATTTTTCCGTAAATTTAATTATTAATGTGTATTGTTACGTCTTTTTTAGGAAAAGGGATGGGTGCTGGATTAATTATTAGCGGTTCAGTGGATGAAATCTCCTCAATATTAGAAACCAGCTTATATATGACATTCTTAAATAAATAACTAGCAAAGAATTTTCCAATACATGTATGTGCTCCTCCAGAAAATGGATAATAAGCCTCATTTGGTTCATCTATATTTAAAAATCTCCTTGGATCACACTCTTGAGGATTATCGAAATATCGCTCATCATTGTGCAAAACTAATGGACCAATAGCTACATAAGTTCCTGCATCTAATTCATAGTTGTCAACAACAGTATCTCTCATGACGTACCGCAAAGAGAAAGGGACAGGAGGGTACATTCGCATAGTCTCTGAAAATAAAGATTCACCCTTGATGCCATTTTTTAAATCTGAAGTATCAGTAAGTGACATCCCTTTTGCTTCCTCTCTCAACTCTTCATAAAAAGCTTTATCTGTTGAGAGGTGGTGAATAGCAGTAGTCAATGTACTTGTTGTGGTGTCATGTGCAGCAAGAAGTAAAAATATCATATGCTCTGCAATCTCATAATTGCTTAAGCCAGCCTCATGTTTATTTGTTTTAACTAATTCAGCAAACAATGTATTTGACTCAGTATTTACATTTTTAGCCTTGTTTTCGAAATACTTCAGCAAAGACTGTCTCGCTTTAAGGCCTCTTCTTAATTTTGTAAAAGGTAGTGGGACTCTAACTACAGAAGTTGCAGATTTTATTGCATCTGTGAACAATTTCTCTAATTCTTTTTGTCGAGAGTTATCAACTTCATCAAAAAATAATTGAAGTGAGATTTTGAACATCAACTCCTTCATAGTTGAATACAGATTAATTGATTTACTTTCTTGAAGCTCTTCAATCCATGTATCGAGTAGGGGTTGTACAATCTCTAAATAATTAGCCAGAGCATCTCTTCTAAAGGCGTCTTGGAGCAAACCACGATGAAACCTATGGTCATCAAAATCTCTTAACATCAAACCATTTTCGAATGTTTTTCCTAAAGAAAACTCCCAACCATGTTTAGATGAAAAATTATCTTCAGCATCTAAGAAAATATGTTTAGTCGCACTAGGGGTCATAAACATAGTTACTCTTTTGTGCAAAATAGAAATCTCAAAAATGTCTCCATATTTTTCCTGAAGGTTTTTGACCAATGACAGAGCATTGTTATTAAATTTTATAGAGTGACCAAAGAAAGGGTTTCCTTTATCTAAAGGGGGCTTAATCATCATATATTTACAACTTTAAATAAATTAACTCCAGAAAGCAAAAATCCCAGTTGATCTTGCGACCCTCCGGGATTTTCTACACTATTTCATTTTCGGTCTTGCGACTTCTTTTTCTTTAGTGTTTAATAAATTTACCTAATAATGGTCAGTTTGGCAAGAAAATCATTAATCTATTTTTCGCGAACATTTTAGACATTTAATTCATTTAATAGGCTCTCTAACTCGTCTGCCTCTATGTTTTCGACAAATACAGAATAGGTCTCATCATTAAACGTAAATTTTACAAAGTCTTCATGCAGAACTGCTGCCTGTAGGTCTTGTATGTCTTTAACAACTGTAAGAAGTTTTTCAGAAGTTCTCATTGCTATTTTGTGTTCTGATATTTCAAGAACTGGCTGAAAAATACTTTGTACAGCAGTAAAGAGTTGGAAACCCCCGACAAGTAAAATGAGATAGTATAAAACTTCCTCACGAATGTTTGACCCAAATTCATTCAGTGAAATATAGTTTTTTAAAAAATTCCTAAAAGGGCCATTAAAAATATTGTCAATAGATACATATGAAAGAGAGAAGCCAGTAAGAAGTATTGGCAGCATCTTCTGTGGTGATCTATAAAGTTTTCTGTTCATTATTTTATTTCTTTTCCTATCAGAATAACTCAATTTGGCTATTGTTTTTGTAATGGAAATTGTACTTATAAGACATGGGCAACCAGAGTGGTTAAAAAATGATCAATATAATCTTGATCCCGGTTTAACTGAAAAAGGAACTAGGCAAGCATTACTATCTTCTAGTATTTTTACTAAGGGAGAAGTAGGTAAAACATGGGTATCGCCACTTTTACGTGCCCAACAAACTCTTGCACCGTTCAAAGAAGCTGGAGTATCTGAAGATATTATTGTTCACGACTGGCTACAGGAAATGCGAGATAGTGAAGAAGTAGACCTTATCGGTAAGTCAAATAAAGAGATTGAAGAATTTTTCATTAAGCGTAATAGTAAGTCTTTTGAGGAATGGTTGGTCACTAATCATGGTGAATATATGAAAACTTTTAGTGAAAATATAATTACAAAACTTGGTGAAAATCTTTCAGAGCTTGGAATAGTCAGTATTGATAACAAATATGACAGACTTTTTAATCTTGATGATAATGAGACAGAAAAGCTCATGATTATCTCTCATGCGGGAACAATGTCTGTACTTATTTCTTATTTTTTAAATATGCCTTTGTATCCATGGACGTGGAGAAAGTTTCTACCAAGACATGCGGGTCATACAATTTTGAAATCTACAAAAATTTCATCAGGTCATTTCTTCAGATTAAAAGAATTCAATAATGTATCTTTTATGGATGGCGACGAACTGAAAACTTACTAGTTTAATTATTAATAATTTCCTTAGTAACAGGACTAACGCCTAAGCCACCAATCATATAACCAAACAGTAGTGGCACAGTAACAAGTCCTCCTAGACCATAGAATCTCCAAACCATCTCTTGCTCAAAGTAAATACTTGCAGCAAATAGGTAAAGAACGAAAAGAAGACCATAGGCGCCTGCAACTAGAGAAGTAGCTATTTGCATTTTTTGTTTACTTTCTGTGTTGTAATACCAATTAGTGATTTGAGAACCTAAATAACCAAATAATACTCCCCAAAATAGTTTTGCAACCAAGAGTTCTTGATCGCCAAGCACAGAGTGAAAAGATAGGTACAAAAATGACACGGTGTACATTATGAATATTTGGTTTTTAGTAGGTTTAAATCTAATGATGAAGACAAATATCATACTTGCTAGTAACGCCTGGAAAAATAATGAACCTGCTGCAAGTTCTTCAATCCCGTACCAAAAAAATTCTCCAACATTCAAGTAAGGGTGTAGAAACTGAGTAATAAATGTAATCAAACTAAAAGCAGCACCGACTGTAATTACAGCAGGAGTATCTAGGCTTTCTTTATTTGGTCTAGAAGCAAATACGTAGGCCAACATTAAAAAAGCACCGAGGAAAAGCATTAGGTGAGATGGAGACACTAATGGCTCAACTCCCTGCTCTATTCCAAGAAAGGTATGCCAGAGCAAATCGAGTCCACCACCAATTCCAAAAATAACTGCACCCAAAACACCAATGTCTATTCTGTAATCTTTTATTGAATTTTTAATATACATTGTGGAAAGTACAGAAAATGCATATCCGGAATATAACACAGCATGCCATGGTGTAAAAAAAGATTCTAAATCTCCATTGAGGTAACTATGAGCGCTTGCATCAACCCATGTTCCTATAAGGAACCAGCTCATAGAAAAAATCATTAAGTTTCTATGTTTTGAGTTTTTTATTGGTACGGGTGCTAATTTATCAAACATTTTTATATTTTCTATATTATTAGATGGTAATACAAATAACTAAGATGAAAAACTTTAAAAGAACTTTGACTTTACAAAACTCAATCTTTTTGGGGCTGAGTTCAATGATTGGTGCAGGTTTATTTATAAATATTGCACCTGCAGCAACTATTTCCTCTTATTCTTTATTGTTTGGGTTATTAATTGCTAGTATTTTAGCATTTTCAAATGCTAGCTCTTCGGCTCAGCTCGCAAGACTCTATCCCGAAGCAGGTGGTACATATATATATGCCAGAAAAGTTTTAGGAAATTCTAGCTCACTTATTGCCGGTACAACTTTTATCGTTGGAAAAATTATCAGCTCTATTGCTATAGCTTTAACTTTTGGACATTATTTGTATCCCTCATCACATAAGATTGCCGGTATAGCCTTAGTTTTTATTATTGGTGCTGTTAGCTATTTTGGTGCATCGAAGACTGCCTCTGTTGCAAAATGGTTTGTCTATTCTGTATTGGGTATTCTTCTGTTCTACATTTTTTCTGTAGTTTCTTCAGATAATTTTGATTTTGCTATTCCTATCACGAAAGGATTAACAGTAGAGTCACTACTTTTAAGCAGTAGTATTTGGTTTTTTGCATTTACTGGCTATTCTCGTTTGGCAACATTTGGAGAAGAAGTCGAGAATCCAGAAACAATTATTCCAAAAGCAATTCTTACAGGTCTTGGTATAACCGTATCAATATACTTCTTAACTACTTATGCCACATTGGGAATTATTAATCCGGACATAATTCAAAACTCTTTAACTCCACTTAAAGTTGCTTTTGATATATCAAGATTTTCCAATTTTTCTTTTCTAATTTCTATAGCCTCAACAATTGCAACAGCTTCCGTGCTGCTGGCACTCATACCGGGGATAAGCAGAGTGGTTGTTGCCATGTCTAGAGATAACTACCTACCAAACTCTCTTAGTAGTATCCACAGTAAATATAACTCAGCTTATATTGCAGATATTCTTGTCTCTATTGTTGTGGTGGTTGGAATATTATATTTTGATGTAGTTGAAGCAATAAAACTAAGCTCTTTCTTTGTTCTCTTGTATTACTCCATTACAAACTATTCTGTTATCAAAATTAAAGAATCTAGAAGACTTTACCCTGTAATAACTGCATATTTTGGACTTTTTGGATGCTTATTGCTTGCATCTTCACTTTTTATAAATTTGATTAAATAACTTCACAATAAATAAAGTTTGTGAATTTTTTTTCACAAATAAATTATTCTTGTGAAATTAGTGTTATTTAGAGTTGGTCAGCTTAATGATAGCTCTACCTTCATCAGGTCCTCGCATCATCATCTTTGCCATAAGGCCATATTTCTTAGTTATTGCTTTTATACCGTCCTGCTTCTCTACTCGGTCTTCAACAATTGTTGCATGGAGGTCTAAGTCCTCTGAAAGTTTTTGTGAGCCTGACTGATTAGTTTCGTGAATCGTTGCTTTCCCATTATTTTTAATTCGCTTAACTTTTCCAGAGACCTTACCTGTCGTCACATATAAGGCATCCTCGATCCCAACAACCCAAACAGCTGTCGATACTGGAGTATTGTCTCGCCTGTAGGTAATTAGGTTAATGTACTGCACAGTTGAAAAATCAGTTAATTTCATAGGACAACCATAGGTTAAAAATTATTTAATAGTAGCTCAGGTAGCTGAACGAGTCTTCTTGCCAGATAACCATCGGATACAAATAAGTAAATAATGAATATTGCAGTTATGATTATCCTCATCAAGATTCTGTTATTCATAAATAGCTCTCTATTTATTTCTAAGTCCAAAAAGTGGTCTCAGAAATTTTATATTTTTAATGGCATGGTAAATCGTCAAACTTAAAAAAACTATTAAGAATAGAACTAGAGGGAATTTAATAATTGGATGGATATTTACGCCTGCAAAGTAAGACATTAATGCCATCTGGACGGGTAGGTGTACGATGTAAACCGGATAAACAGCTGTCTTGTAGTAAGTGAGCTGAGGTGAATTTGTATTTAAATAGGTCGCGCCCAACCCGAGCATTGCGAATATAAAATTAAATGACTCAAATGCAATTAAGCGATTATCAAGAGCTAGGCCACTTTCAAAACTATTTATTAATCTATAAAAATACAAACTAAATCCTAAAAATAGATGTATTTTCCAATTTCTTTTATTTGAATTCCAGAAACTATCACCCTGAGAAACAAGGACAATACCCATAAAAAACCATATAAATCCTAAGACAAAACCATGACTGGTATTTGCATATGAAGCATAGTCTATATTGTTGAACAAATGTCCCTCTAAAATTACTGGGATAGAAAACACAAATACCCCAGCAGGTTTGTCTAAAAGCTTTGAAATAATATTTACTTTTGAATCTTTATTTGAAATTAGATTCAGTAAAGGAATAAGCACCAAGCAGTAAAAAAGAATATTTTTTAAAAACCATAGATGAATGCCATCAAAAATTGTATACATGCCTATCCAAAGATATTCATCCGACCACCCCTCATAATAAGTTGCAGCTATTGCGACAGAGGCAGCTCCAAAGGTAAGCGATCCAAAAATATAAGGAAGCCCCAACATTTTTAATCTTTCTTTTAAGATTTGAGATTTACCTCTTTTTTGAAAAGATAAACGGAGGGCAATTCCAGCTATCAAAAAAACAAGGGGAATTCTCCAGGTGTTCAGAAAGCTGAGAATAATCCATAAACTATCTGTGACTCGTTTGTTTTGAACAAATGCGATATATGGAGCAATAGAAGTAAAAGAAATTCCAAGGTGATAAAAAATAAGTAAGAACATTGCAATAGATCGCAATGCATCAATATCATATCTTCTTTGGCTAGGCATATAAGCGTATTCTATTGAGTTTTATATTTTACTAATCGGCATACTTTTCGGCACCGGCAAAATGGATTGATACATAATCTTCATCTCCAACAACCCAACTATCGTGTGGTTTTTGTGACACATAAAAAAGATCTCCTGCTGTAATTTCCCTCACGGGTTCACCTTCAATTGCAACTGTTGCAGTGCCTGAAATAACCATTCCTAAATGTTCAGTCTCACAAAATTCTGTGCCTGAGAGTGGAGAGACGTCCACAGACCATTTCCACCCTTTGTAATAAGTAGCTTTACCTATTGTCATGCCGGGTAAGTTAATGACTTCGTATTTTCCTTTATCGAATTCTCTGACTTCATCAGGGTTTTCAAACCTTTTTATTATGTAGTCATCCATTTCTATAATGGAGAGTCTCCTTCGTTAAAATCTCTAAATAGATTAGCTGCAAACACGGGACCCATATATGCTAATGTATCTCCATCAAATAAATTGGACTCTGATTCGCTATCCAAAGCTGATTGTAATTTTTCAACTGCTGTATCCATGGCTTCTTTGCTATCCCAGAAATTCCAACTTATTGCGCTATTGCCATCAAAGATTGCCCCTGTTATTTGAAGTCCATCTGAATCTTCATAAATAGGTTCGACTTTTTCTTTTAAAAAGTTTAAGACGGCGTTAGTGTCTTTAGCAACACCTACAACTAGTCTCATATAACTTGGTTTTTGCTCACCCACAGTAATACTTTTATAAACATTTCCATATACTGCTTCACCCTCATAAATTATAGGTGGTGCGGCCATGAAAGAAGCTGCCTCGGCTAAGGTCGCTTGAATCTTTTCTGCAGCTGCTTCGCTTGATTCTTTATTTTCCCATGCAGACATATTTATTGCAGAAACTTCTCCTGTAATAGCAGCCGACATTGAAAGCAAGCCAGGTGTTCCGTCAAACTCAGTCATTACTTTGTCTCTGACAAAAGAAATTGCTTCATCTTTTTTTCCATCTTGTAAGGATGGGATAGTTATTCTAAAGTACATATTTCTACTCTCTTCTGTAAATATATTATCCTTCTGTTTTCTGGTAGTTACCTATCGCATCCCCTATTCCAATCATGAAGAGTGGGTAGAGAATAACTCCGCCTAAAACAAATAAAGGTGCAAATACCACTTGAGGAACTAGTCCGAATAAAGTGAGAATTTGTACTGGAACTATTATTCCAGCAAAAATTTTACCAACATTCTGAGTTCTTTTACTTAGTAAGTTATTGTGATCACGTGTAACTAACAGATACGCATAAAGTCCATAGAGGATAAATGCAGTGTTGTTAAATGACCCTGAAACTGCCCAAATTGTATTAGTATCTAAGGCTGTTTCGAATACACTGTTGTAATTGTAGACAGCACCTAACGCAAAAAGCATTTGAGCACAAACAGCTACAAATAATACGTTGTGCATGTGAGCTAGGTCAAATGTCTTTTTTACATCAAATACAACATATATCCCCATAAGAACACCTGATGTACAGAATGCTATTACGAAGTTTAATATCCCAGTAATTGGAGAATAAGTTGGATCAAAGCCAACAGCATCAGGTCCCACTAATACGGCGATTATTACAAAGTTGATCAACACTGCAACAGCTACGACTCTCGTGAGCATTTTAATATTTTTTATTTCATCCATGAAAGTGTCCATAAATTTTCCTATCTCTAATTTTTATTTGTTAAGGATAGTTTACAAAAAATTTATATTGCGTGTAGAGAAATATGTTAAATAATTGTTAATAGGTTTGTTCGATATTTTAAAGATTTAGTTAATTATTGACTTTACTAATGGCTTGACTTTTTCTCCAATAAGGGAGTATGTTTCCATTAGATCTTCATGTGTTAAACCAGCATTATCAATTTGAAAAGTAAAACGTGATATTCCACCTAATGCCTCACTGTGTCGAACTAGTTTTTCTGCTACTTCCTCTGGACTGCCAATAACGTATGCTCCTAAATCATCTATTTGCTGCTCAAATCTCTCCATAGTTACGGGTGGCCAACCACGTTCTTTGCCAATTTGATTAAACCAAACTCGATAACCGGGATAATATTTTTCAATTGCTTCTTCTTTTGAGTTAGCTACAAAACCTAAAGAATGTAAACCAACTTTTAAAGATGACTTATCGTGACCGGCTTTTTCTGCAGCTTCATAATAAAGATCGACTAATGGTCTAAATCTATGTGTCTCTCCTCCAATAACCGCAACCATGAGAGGTAATCCTAATTCACCAGCTCTTACAAAAGATGCAGGTGTTCCTCCTACTCCGACCCATACAGGTAACTTTTCCTGCAATGGTCTTGGGTATATTGTTTGATCCTCTAATGGTGGCCGGAAATTACCTGACCATGTAACTAGTTCTTCGTCTCTAATTTTTAATAATAAATCTAGCTTCTCAGCATAGAGATTGTCATAGTCTGCAAAATCTAGACCAAAAAGTGGAAATGCTTCTGTGAAAGAACCTCTGCCAGCTACGATTTCAGCTCTTCCATTCGAGATTAGATCAAGCGTGGCATAGTTTTGAAATAGTCGAACTGGATCCATTGCACTAATAACAGCTACTGCACTTGTAAGTCTTATGTTTTCAGTTTTAGCTGCTGCTGCTGAGAGAATATTATGTGCCGCAGAATCTAAAAACTCTTCTCGGTGGTGTTCTCCAATACCAAATATATCGAGTCCCACTTTATCAGCATGAACTATTCTTTCAATTAATTCGTTCATTGCTCGTGCATTATCACTAATACCTCCACCCTCATTGGTTTGAGTCTTTTTGGCAAATGAATCTATTCCGATTTCCATAAATATTCTCCAGTTTTTAAAAGGTAACTAGTTAAGAAAAATCTTTTAAAGTCTTTATTAAACTTTTGATAAGATTTTCAATATCTTCAATTTGAACACTTTCATTCGGAGCATGGGCGTTACCCATTTCTTCATCTCCAGCTCCAACAAGCACCAACTCTGCATTAGGAAACTTCTCTACAAAGTCATTAGCAAAAGGTATTGATCCGCCTACACCCATATATGCTGCATTGTTATCCCAAACCTCTTCAAAGTTTTTAACTAATATCTTAGTAAATTCTTTATTGGGGTCTGCAACAATGCCCGAACCCATTGCTTCAGGTTCAAAACTAACCTTTGCACCCCATGGAATATTTTTCATAATATGTTCTTCAAGCATTTTCATTGCATGTTCAGGATTTTCAGTTGGGGGTAATCGCAAACTTACCTTAGCTTTAGCATTTGGAATAAGTAAATTAACAGCTTCATCAGTTGAAGGCGCATCAATAGCTAAGATGCTTAAAGCTGGCTCAAGCCACAATCTCTTGGAGATACTATCTAGTTCAAATAAATTAATATCCTTGGAGCCAAAGATTTCCTTTATGTCTTTTTCTTCAAGTTCTAATACTTCCATATCGCTTGAGGTTAACCCTTCAATTTGGAGCTCACCTTTTTCATTGTGAAATGAAGCAATTATCTTACTAAGTACCATAAATGCATCCGGGACAACACCTCCACCAAGGCCAGAGTGAACTGCTCTCATTGGTTGTTCAACAACAATAACTCCGTCTACCAGTCCCCTTAGAGAGGTTGTCACTGTTGGTGTGCCTATTTTAATGTTTCCTGAATCTGCAATGATGATCACATCTGCTTCTAGATCATCTTGATACTCATCTAGAAACTCAGCCATACATGGAGATCCTATTTCCTCTTCTCCTTCGATAAATACTTTTATGTTTACTGGGAGATTATCTTTTAAAGCTTTTACTACTTCATAATGTGTTACCACGCCAGCTTTATTATCTCCAGAACCTCTGCCGTATAGTCTTCCATCAATAATTTGTGGGGTAAATGGTTCTGTCTTCCATTTGTCAATATCACCGACAGGTTGTACGTCGTGGTGGGCATACAATAAAACTGTTTTTTTCTGTGGGTCTATTGCTGTTTGAGCTAATACAGCTGGTCTACTATTCCCAGATGTAGCTATTTTGGTTTCTAGTCCTAATTCTAAAAATAACTTCTCTACATATTGAGCAGATTTCATCACATCTTCTTGATGACCTTGGTCAGAACTAATTGATTCAATCGCAACAAGTTCACTTAAAATTTCGATAGTATTTTTTTCATGCATAGTATTAATTTTATACGCTTATGTTTTATTTGTTATTCATAAGAGATTGCTTCTAATATATTTTGTCTAGAAGCTCGTATCGCTGGGAGTATTGCTGCAACTACTCCTGCCACAATAGAAATTCCAATCCACATAAGGGTTTGTGAAATTGAGACTGCAAACACCGTGAATCCATCATCAGCTAATGTTTGAATTAAACTCCAAGCAAAAAATATTCCAAGTGCCGTTCCTAATGCTGCTCCAAATATAGAAATTATTGATGACTCAATAAATATCATTCTTCTTATTTGTTTTCTATAAGTCCCAATTGCTCTCATCAATCCAATTTCTCTAGTTCTTTCGTAAACAGATAGAGAAAGTGTATTAGTTATACCAAATAGGGCTACAAATATTGAAATTGATAAAAAGCCATAAATTACGTTTAATAAAAGCTGAATCTGATTGTTTGCCTCTTCAACAAGACCATCTTCGTCTCTTATTTCAACACCAGGATATTCAGCAACAAGTGCATTTATTTTCTCTTCCAAGGCATCTGATTTTTCATTCACGTTGAAATATAGCTCGGTGTCTAGTGACTCTTCGGCGAAGAAGGAACTATTTTCTAATAAAACAAAGAACTCTGCTGGTGGTTGTGTTGTCCAGTCAAAAATATAAGCAACAATAAAAGTAAGTTGTCCCTCCTCTGGAATAGTTAAGAGAACTTCGTCACCTATTTGGAGTTCTTCTCTTTCTGCTGTTTGTTTTAAAATCCCAAGTGCATTTTGCTTGAGAAAATCTTTACGACTACCCGCAATATCATCTGTTTTAACTAGATCGAAGACAGTTTCATCGACAGCACCAAGTATTAAAGGTCGGTCGTTATAACCCACAACTGTAGCTCTTGTCCTAGATAATTTTGTTACCTCATCAAGTTCAATTAACTCGTCAGCAAGTCCTGTTGGAATTCCAGGTGATGCAAAAACATTTGCAGCTCCAACTTGGTAGTCAGCAAGAATAACTTCTCCTATAAGCGATTCTGCTTGAGCTTTAAATGAAGTAGTTATTACATTTGCTAGAGATATTAAAGTAAGACCAATCATTAACGCTGAAGCTGTAGAAGCTGTTCTTCTTGGTGTTCTCTTGGAGTTCTCAGTAGCTAGTTTTCCTAATATTCCAAAAATTAGCCTATAGATTCTATCAAAAAGAAAAACGAAAGGTTTTGTAATTGAAGGAGTAATAATTGATATACCTACAAATACAATTCCTGCACCAAATCCAACTTGTTGTAAACCAGAAAGGGTTGGAAGGTCTAAAAAGTCATACAGAACGCCAAATAACATTGTGAAGCCCAATCCGGAAACAGCTATTCCTATAATTAAACGAGTAAATAGGGATTTTCGTCTTGGAGTTGAAACACTGTCTCTGATAGCTTCCATTGGACTTACTTGTGAGGCTTTTCTTGCAGGAAGTAAAGATGATAAAATCGTTACTGTTACTCCAATAATTAATCCTGTAATTGCAGCTTCTGTTGTTAATACCAATGGACCATCTGGAAGACCAAATTCAAAATATTGTAAACCCTCTTTTACAGCTACCGCTAGACCTATACCCAAACCAATGCCTAATCCTGAGCCAATGACTGACATAAATAATGATTCAGAAATAACAAGTCTGTATATCTGTCTTTTTGAGGTGCCTAAAGCTCTAAGCAGAGATAACTCTTTTGTTCTTTGTAGCAATAAAATTCTAAAAGTGTTTTGGATAATAAAAGCACCGACGAAAATTGCAATACCAGCAAAGACATTCAAGATTGTATTAAAGAAGTCGAGGCCTTGTTTAATGGAGTCTGCCTGCTCTGCTGCTGCTTCTTGTGCGTTAATAACGTTCAAGTTTTCACTATCTAGATCTGTAATATTATTTTTTATATCATTAACGTCAAAATTATTTTCAACAACAACGTTGATTAAATCAACTTTTCCGACTGAGTCAAGAAGCTGTTGTGCGGTTCTAAATTCAAATAAAGCGAAAGTAGCGCCCCCAGCCGCAAAAGCTGAGTCTGCAATACCCACGATTGTAAATGTTGCAGGCGTAGCTCCTGCTAATACTGTGACTTTATCTCCTATGTTAAATTCAAAGTTTTCTGCTGTAACCGTATCCATAACAACTTCTTTTTTATTTACTGGGGCTTTACCTTCTAGAAGAGTCCACTGCTTTGCAAACTCACTACTGTCCCAGGCGGTACCAAATGTTGGTGCAAATCCATTTGATAATAAGACTGTTTCCCCGTCTACAACTTTTATGAACTGTGCAAAACCGACAACCTCGCCCCACGCTGCCCTAACTCCTGGTAGTTCCTGGATTTCTTGAATTCTTTCATCAGGGATTTTCTTTACTTCAAAAGATATTGGTCCCTGTCCTCCATCTCCACTGAATCCTTGAGCAAAATCTTCTTGAATGGGTTGAACTACTAAATCAATACCCTCATAAATTCCAGAAAATAAATTATCAAAAGCTGATTTGTTACTTTCAGAGAAGATATTTGATGCAATGATTACAGCAACACCAAGAATTATTGAAGAAGTAGTTAGAAATATCCTAACTGGATAAGTTTTGAGATTCTTCCACGCAATTAGAAAAAGAGGGCGTTTTGTAAATCCAAACATTATACGTTCGTTAAAGCTGTAACCTCTGCAACAATTTCTTCTTGTGTTGGTTTTTCTAAATCACTAGCTATTTTTCCATCTTTTAACATTACAACCCTTCCAGCAAATGACGCTGCATATGGGTCATGGGTAACCATAACTATTGTTTGATTTAACTCTTCAACAACAGATTTCATAAAAGTTAATAGCTCTCTACTTGATTTTGAGTCTAAGTTACCAGATGGTTCATCGGCAAAAATAACCTCTGGCTTTGTCGCCATTGCACGAGCTGCTGCAACTCTTTGTTGTTGTCCTCCTGATAGTTCATTTGGTCTATGACTGAGTCTATCTGCAATGTCTACAGTCTCTACAACCTCTTTTACCCATTCCATATCAGGCTGTCTTCCCGCTATTGAAGCCGGTAGAGTAATATTTTCTTCCGCTGTAAGTGTTGGAATGAGGTTGAAGGCTTGGAAAATAAATCCAAAACTATCTCTTCTAATTTTTGTTAATTCTTTGTCATTTAAAGTAGCAATATCATTCCCTTTTAAAAATATTTTTCCAGAGGAAGGCCTATCTAGTCCTGCAAGACAGTGAAGAAGCGTGGATTTCCCTGATCCAGAGGGTCCCATTATTGCAGTAAATTCATTTTCTCTAAATTCAATATTGATGTCATCTAGAGCGGTAACACTAGTTTCTTTCTCTCCATATATTTTTGTGAGATTATTAGCTTCTATAATTTTTGCCATGGAGTTAATGATAGATAAAGGGTTGTTATATCTGTATTCGTAAAAATTATGGTTTTTTGTTTTTTCTGTCTCTGGCTTTACTTTTTAACTTAATGTTGTTTTAATAGTCAATATGTACAAAGTAAACAACTGGCACTGGATTCTACATAGGTAGGTGTCTAGTTAGTTGTTCTTTAGTTAAACCGGGCACCGCCCGGTTTTTTTATTGTTTGTCACTGAAAATAATTATCCGGGCGAAACCCAGTAGATAGCTTAAATAGATTTTTGCTACGAAGAAATTAACTCAGGGTGAAACAATTAGTCTAGCAAATTCGTAACCACTGGCATGATTTTCAATTTCGAATTCACCAGCTATAGTTAGTTCAATTTTTAGAATATTATCTTGATTTGGATAAACCATAAAATGTATATCATATCCATGTACATGAATTTCTTTTTCAACATCTCTAGCTTCAAATTGTATTACAGTTTCTTCTCCTAAGTTATAATTTAAAACTTCGAGTTGATCTGGAACACCATCTGGAACGATGAGGTAATAATCAAATGGAAGCAAGCTAATCGGTTTGGGTGTTTCTTCATTATTGTGGTCGTAATGTTCTTCTTTATTATGGTTTTCTTCACCATGATGATCGTGATCATCATGACTTTCATCTGATGACAAAGTGGTAGTCACTTGAACTATTGGTTCTTCTTCAGTGTTGGGCACTACTTCAGGTGGGGATGAGATGTTAACTGAACAGGAAATTAGAAAAATGAAAACTATATATAATTTTTTCATAACTCAAACTTTAATCAATTCAAGAAATTATTAATTTGCGTTTAAGCAGTAATTTTCTTGAGAGAAGAGACAACATAAAAATTCCAGAAGCTACTAAAGACATTGTTGGACCAGAAGGAAGGTTAAAATAGTAAGATAGATATAGTCCTGCTACGGAAGAGACACCTCCAAAAAATGCACTAATTTTTATTGACTTAACAAAAGTTTTTGTAACAAGCTTTGCTGCAGCAGCCGGTATTAGTAGCATACTTAAAACTAATACAATACCAACTGTCTGCAGAGAACCTACTATCGATAAAGATAAAATAATTAAAAATAGGTAATTTAGAAAAGTTACATTCAAATTCCTCACTTGGGCTCCTAAAGGATCGAATGAGTAAAATAAAATCTGTTTGAAGAAGAGAAATAAAGTACTAAGAACAACACTGGCAAGGATAAAAATTACAAAAACATCAACCGTGCTTACTGCGAGTATTTGACCAAACAGCAAGTCCTCTAAATTAATTGATACGTCGAGTACTGATATTAAAACAAAGCCTAGAGCAAAAAAAGAAGAGAATATTATCCCTATAGAGGTATCTTCTCCAATGTTTGTGTTTTTAATTATAAAACCCAGAAATAAAGCAATCATTATCGCAGCTGGTGCTCCGAGTGAAGAAATGCTAAACCCAAAAAAAACACCAACAGCAATGATTGGTAGAGTTGCATGAGCCATAGCATCTGCCATGAATCCCATATTTTTATTTATAGTAAAAGATCCTAATACTGAAAGCATGATTCCAGATAAAAGTGCTGTGATTAATGCACGCACCATAAAATCATACTCTAATGGTTCTATTAAAATCTCAATTCCCATTACTATCACCGTGGCTTCCTGGTCTGTGCTCTTTAAGTATTTGGTTGTGTGATCCGTACATTTCCTCTACAACATCTTCTGTGAGAACTTCAGAAGGATCCCCAAATGCACAACAATGTCTGTTTAAACATAAAACTTCATCATATTTTTCTTCAATGTTGTTGATGTCATGGGTTGCAATCAAAATAGTTTTACCATCTTGTTTAATATCATTTATTATTTTCATGACATCTTCTTCAGCGCCAATGTCAACAGCGCTAAATGCTTCATCTAGTAATAAGATATCTGCACCCTGAGTTAATGTTCTAGCTAGAAGAACTCTTTGAATTTGTCCTCCTGACAAATTATTAATATTTTCATCAATTCTTTCAAGAAGACCTACTTTGCTCAATGACTCTTCAATAATTTCGTTATTTTTTTTATTAGAGAATGGGTTAAAAGTATTTTTTCTTATCAATCCCATTTCCACTACTTGTTTAACTGAAAGAGGAAAGTTCCAATTTATTTGGTTGTTTTGTGGAACATATCCAATAAAACTTCTGGCATCACTAGGATCTAATCCTTTTATCTTTAAGGACCCATGTGACAAAGGAGTTATACCGGCCATAGCGTTAAAAAGTGTAGATTTTCCTCCACCGTTAGGTCCAACTACAGCTACTAACTTTCCTTCTGTTATCGAAAAGGTAACATCATCAAGAGCTAGTGCGTCACCATATTGAACACAACATCCATCAGAAATTATAAGACTTTTATTTGTAATGTTTTTTAACTTTCATCCCTGTGACCATCCTAAGGAAGGTCAACCAAGTTTTCTACAATTAACTCAACATTCTCTATTAACCAATCACCATATGATTGATTTTCTCTTAAAGTCTCAACCCATAAACCTGTAACGGTTTTTATGTTAGCTTCTGCTGATATTGTCTCTGCATATACAGATGGAGCTTCAGATTCAACAAAAATAACTTTTATGTCGTTATCTTCAATGACATCAAGAACATCTACTAATTCTGCAGGTGATATTTCATCAGCTGAAGACAAGCTTGGAATGATGGTAGTAAGAACTTCTACACCATATCTAGCTTCTAAATAGCCAAGAGACTCGTGAGTTGTTATAAGTTTTCTATTTTTAGAAGGTACTGTTTCAATTAATGCAGATACTGTAGAATCTAATTCATTCAACTCGCTGATATAAGCTTCTCCTGCAGTTTTATATGCTTCAGAATTGCTTGGGTCAAGCTCTATTAATTGATTCATCATTAATTCTGCTGCCATTGCAACTCTTAACGGATCGAACCAAAAGTGTGGATCTTCTGAACCGTGGTCATGATCGTCGTGACCTTCTTCATCGTGGTCATCATGTCCTTCTTCATCATCATGATCGTCGTGACCTTCTTCATCGTGGTCATCGTGACCTTCTTCATCATGATCGTCATGATCTTTGTGGTCATCGTGGTCATCGTGACCTTCTTCACTAAATTCTATAGGATTGATGCTTTCTCCCACTTCAACTAAAACTGAATCACTATTTGATGTGTTTTCTAGTAATTTAATTAGTGCTGAAGGTTCATATTTAAGACCTATATAAAATACTACATCGGCATCTGCAATTTTAGTAGCATCTTGAGGTGATGGATCATATGTATGCGGGTCTACTTCCGGTGGCATTAAAATAGTTAAATTAATGTTTTCACCACCTATTTGGTTGACAAAGTCACCGAGCATTGGAGTAGTAGCTAAAACGTTTATTTTGCCTGATGTAGCTTCATCTGTTGTGCTACCGGTACCGCAAGCGATTAAAACTATAGACAGTACAATTGCACCAATTTTATAAATAGGTCTAGTTCTCATTAATTTTCCTTAATATTTAAATAATTACAATAAATGAGAATAAGTCTCATTTAAAAGTTTGTCAAGCATAAATGAGAATAATTCTCATTTATTTTAATAAGTCCATTTGCTATACTCCAAACATGGGTAAAAATTCAGAACAGATATTATCAGATCATAATGTTTCAATTACTAATCCTAGAATTTTGGTCTTAGAGGCGCTTCTTGAAAACAAAGGGCCTATTACCCTTGATGAACTTCAGGCTTTATTAAAAAATAAGGTTGCGAAGTCCACTCTTTATAGGGTATTAAACGATTTAAAGAAGATTGATATTTTAGATGAATTTACTTCACCAGAAAATCAGACAGTCATTGAACTTGTTCTAGAAGACCGTGCTCATCATCATCACCTATTCTGCAGTGATTGTGGGGAAATTATTGACGTTGAGCTGAGTAATGAATTTGAAAACTTTTTAGATTTAGAAATAAAAAAGATTGAAGAAAAATTTAAATTTAAGATTTCAGATCACAGGGTTGAAATGTTTGGTAAATGCACAGATCAGTGTGAAAATTGTAAAAGCTAAATTGTTACAGTAAAAACCCTATTAACGAAGCTTGTATTAGAAAAGATTCAATTACTTGAAAAGTATGCATTTCGAATAAGTTATTCATTACGGGTACGATGATTGAAGTTCCAGAGTCTGTTTGAGCAGCAATTTGCATTACCTCTACGCTGGTTTGTTCAACTACATTACATCCTATACACATTTTAAATAACTCCTGTAGATGATATTTTAGTCGACATGTAATATGTAGTAAAGAATAATGAAATTATTACTAACTTTAGATAATTTTCAACATGGAATAGGAAGTGTTGGAGATTTACCAATTCCATTTGAAACGGTTTTAAATGTTTCAGCTTTGGTTATTGTTTTAACATTTGTTTTCTTAAAAATCTCTTGGAAACAATCTGTTCTAATTCAAAAAGAAGTGATTGTTGAACAAAAACTGCCTATTTTGGGAAAAGTGTTCGGGGGACTTATTTTGTCACTCTTAATCCTTCCAGGTTTTATTGGAAATGAGGAAGCTAAGACATCTATTACTCCTCTTATTATCTGGGTATTTTTATGGATAGGAGTTCCCGTACTTGGACTTGTTTTTGGTGATATATATGCAAAATTTAATCCTTTATCACTATTTCCCTCAGCTGAAGAAAAGCCATCTAATGTATGGATAGCTTCTGGTTTGTTCCTAGGGCTGACCTGGTTTGAATTGGTATGGAGAAAGCCAGGTAATCCTACTCACATTGGTACAGTCTTTATCTTGCTACTGCTTATAACAACAGGATCAAGAATTTTACTTAGTAAGACCTCGATTGAAGTTGACCCTCTTCATTTACTTCATCACTTATACGCAAAACTACGATTTAGTGTTTCACGTCCAGTTTATAAAAATATGCTTGAAAACATAGCCAATCTCTCAAATTTTAAAGGAATGGAGTATTTCATACTGTTAATGATTGGAACGGTTACTTACGATGGATTGAGAGGTACCACTTTTTGGTACAACTTATTTGGTTCTTCAACATTAGATATGGGTTTTTCAACGTTTGCATTTTTTGCGATCAACATAATTATCATAAGCTCATACCGGTTTGCATGTTGGTTTGCCTTGAGGGTGAGTGGAGAGCAACAAGATCTAAATAAAGTATCACTTTTATTTGGACATACAATGCTTCCAATAGCTTTTGCATATCACGTAACCCATTATTTAAGTTTATTATTGTATGAATCCCAGACAATTCTTTACAGGTTGAATGACCCTTATGGTGTTGGTTGGAATCTATTTGGGGTTGAGGAGATTACAATCAATTATTTCTTAACTCCAGTTGGTTTGTGGGGTATACAAGTATTCGTAACTTTAGCTGGACATATGTTGAGTGTAATTCTAGCGCATGATTTAGCTATAAAACTTTTTGGACATCATCAAAGTGATAAAACACAGTATATTTTCTTATTAATAACGGTCGGTCTGACCCTACAAGCACTATTCGTACTTAGCGTTCCTTAATTCTTTTTCTTACCCTCTAAACTTTTTACACGCTCTGCAATCGGTGGGTGTGAATAATAGTAAGAGCTATATAAATTATCCGGTGTTAGGTTTGAAGAGTTATCCTTACTCAACTTAAGAAGACCCGAAATCATACTTTCAACTTCTGTGTACTCAATTGAAAAATCATCAGCAGCAAATTCTCTTTGTCTAGAAATATAGGAGGTAAAAGGTTTAGTAAAAAAAGTATATGAGCCAATAACAAGATAGAATAGTAAGAATTTAGAATATAGAGTTATTTCATCTAACCCATGACCATAAAAGAATTGATCAGCCATAAAAACCTGGCCTAGAATGTAAAAACCAAGAAAACCAAAGAAGATGGAACTTATAAGCGTTCTTCTAATGTGCCCTAATTTATAATGGCCTAATTCATGTCCAAGTATTGACTCCATTTCTTTTGGAGTAATGGTTTCTAATAATGTGTCATAAAAAACTATTCTCTTGTTATTTCCAAATCCTGTAAAAAATGCATTTCCATGCGAGCTTCTTAAGCTTCCATCCATTACAAAAAGTCCTTTTGCTTTAAAGTTAATTTTGTTGAGAAGTTTCTCAATAGGTTCTTTAAATTTCTCATCAGTAATTGGCTCTAGTTTATTAAAAAGTGGAAGAATCAAAACGGGATATAAATAAAATATTATGGCTTGAAATAAAAAAACTGCTACGAAAGCATATATCCACCAGTTATCTCCAAGTCGTTCAATTATTGAAATTACAACAGCATATAGGGTTGAAGAAAAAATAATAGAGATCAAAAGACTTTTTATTAAGTCTTGAATAAATGTTTTTGTTGTTGTTTTGTTAAAGCCATACTTTTCTTCAAGATAGAAGGTCGAGTATATAGCTAATGGAATTCCTATTATTTCATCAATTAAAACTATAAATAACCCAAGTAAAATAATCCCTACAACATTTGATTGAGTAACTCCTTGGACTACTTTTGTTAGAGAATTAAGTAACCCGCCGGTAGTGAATAGTAACAAAACTCCAACCGAAATAAGAGCTGTAAGCATTGAAAATCGAATTCTCTCTGTATTGTAATTAATTGATTTTTTGTATTCCTCTTCTGTCACAACACCTACAAAACGCTCAGGTATAGCATCTTTATTGTCTTCCATAGATTGGATGTTTCTCTGTTTTAAATAGGTTTCAAGGAGAAACTTGAATCCTATGAACAACGGGAAAAGTACATTGAAGTTCAGCTCATTGATTATTTCAACTAGATTCATAGAACTTTATTTTACCTTTGTTTGGATTGTAAGGAAAGGGGGTGAGCTATTTACCAAATCTTCTTTCGCGTTGTACGTATTCTCTCAAACAACGTAAAAAGTCGATTTTTCTAAACTCTGGCCAAAAAACATCCTGAAATATAAATTCTGAATATGCACTTTGCCATAACAAAAAACCTGAAAGTCTTGCTTCTCCACTAGTTCTTATAACCAAGTCTATATCAGGAACTCCTGGTGAATACAGATGCTCTCTTAGATCTTCATCTGTCATGTTTTCAATTAGCTCATCAATATCTCCATCTTTATTGTTTTTAAGTAAACTTTTAATTGCATCTACTATTTCTTGCCTACCCCCATAGCCAAGAGCAATTGTTAGAGTTTTTTCGCCACCACCTCTAACTTCCTGAAGTTTTTGAATAGTTTGTTGAAGGTAGTCGGGTAGTTGATCAAAACTACCAATAAACTGTATTTTAAAATTGTCTACAATATCGTCGATAATTAACTCTTCAAAAAGTTCATTTACAACCTTGTAATATGGCTCTAGTTCTTCTTGTGGTCGAGAAAGGTTTTCTTTTGACAGCAACCAGCTTGTTATATGTTTAATTCCTAACTCGTCACACCATGAAACACATTCTTTGAATCGAACCATCCCAATTCTGTATGAGACCTCATAGCTTAATAACTTTTCTCTACGCGCATATCTTCTGTGTCCATCGTGAATAAGTCCAATATGCTGAGGTAATTGTTTCGTTAAAAGTTCTTTTTGAAGACGTGATTCATAAATACCATAAACAAACTTTGGTGAGACCATAATTAGCTACAAATATTTTCTATTTCATCTATGCTTCGAGGCAATGCTTCGGTTAAGTTAACTGATTTATTTTCAGTACAAAGAATATTATCTTCTATTCTTACTCCAATACCTAGTAAGCTTTCTGGAATTTTATGTTCAACAGTTTTTGCTTCTCGCATTTCTTTTTGCTCCAACCTTGTAGCAGCCTCCATACCCATTTCTTTTCTTCTTATTTTTATCTTTTCAGGATCTCGTTCTAATAGGGGAAAATTGATGACTGGTTTTGATGGCCTGATGTAAATACCAGGTTCAATTGTTGTAACCATACCTGGGGCAAACTTTCTCGGTTCATTGTTTAACTCATTACTCCCAGCATCATGAACATCTAAACCTAACCAGTGACCTGTACCGTGCATGAAAAATTGAAAGTAGTGCATCATTGAAATTGTATCTTCAATATTATTTGGAACCAGTTCTAAATTGACTAATGATTCTGCAATGGAAGCGATAGTTTCCTTATGAACGTCTTGCATAGTGTTTTGGGTTGTCACCATTTCAATTCCTAGATTTTGAACTTTCAGCACTTCTGAATAAACTGCTTTTTGTTCAGGAGTATATTTTCCGTTTACAGGAAAGGTTCTTGTAATATCTGATGAGTACATTCCATACTCTGCAGCAGCATCTATTAATAAGAGTTTTCCATCTTCAAGTTCTTCTCTGTTTGTGGCATAGTGGAGAATACAAGAATTGTCTCCTCCTGCAACAATTGAGTTATATCCAAGTCTTTCTGCTCCAAGGTGGTAAAAAGTCTTTTCCATTTCAGCAGCAACTTGATATTCATAAGCTCCAGGTTTTGTAAACTTCATTGCAGCAAGGTGGCCTTCAATACTTATATCACATGCTTTTTGTAAAAGTTCTAACTCTCCCTCCTGCTTAATTAACCTTAATTCAGAAAGTATTGGTTGAAGTGAATGTAGGTTAGCTTTACTAAAGTTTCCTCCCCTTTGGTCATAAGGAACTGCAAGATTAAGAACCTGTTGGTCTATTTCCTGAAAAGAATTTGATGAATAATCGCAATAAATGTCTGTATGACCTTTTAGAAGGTTTATTAATTCACTTTTATATTGTGTATTCGAATAAGCAATCTTTGCTCCATAAAGATCTACAGCGCCTTGTTTTCCAATCCTTTTTCCGTCCCATGTTTCCATTTCTTCATTTTTATCTAAAACAAACATATGGAGTTCTGGCACTGAATCGTTAACTAGTATTACTGCGTGAGCATCAGGTTCTGGCCACTCTGTCAAATAATGAAAATCAGAAAACTGACGAAATGGATAGTTTGCATCATTGTTTCTATAAATAGTTTTATTTCCATGGAGTAAGACTGCACCATTTTTAATAGTCTTTGCAATTCTCTCTCTAGCTTTTTTTGATAAATTCATAACTTCATTAAGGATAATGTATCTATAGGTTCTTTTGCCAATACTATTTATAAAGAAAAAGGAGCGACTAGCGCTCCTTTTTAAAAACCAGTTTAACTGGAACTCTACTTCAGATTTTCAGCTGAAGCTTTGCCATTTTTTTCTACAATCTCAAATTCAACCTCTTGATCTTCTTCAAGATTATTCATTCCAGCATTGCGTACTGCGGTGATGTGAACAAACACATCTTTATCACCATCTTCAGGTGCTATGAAACCATAGCCCTTGGTTTGGTTGAACCATTTTACTTTGCCCTTCGGCATATATTCTCCTTATTAGTCTGTGTCTTTCGACTAGATTACTTTAGTAGTAGAGATTATTTAAATATAATTTTTATTTTCTGTTTTTATTTGCTAAGTAAGTTGTTTTTATTGACTTTTTACGATTTATAACAATTCTTGAAAATATTTTTCTAACACTTTTCCCCAATATGACTCATTATGCATTCCTTCTTCCTCTATTAAGTATTCATATTTTATGTCATTTTCTATAAAAGAATTCTCCATTAAGTTAACTCCTGAAACATAAAAATTATCATTCGTCGAAAAATCTAGTTCCCATTCTTTTGGGAATATATTTTTGACCTCATCATTGAAAATATGACCTTCTTTTTGACCTGTGTAAAGGTAAAGAAAAGTATTATTATCTAAATTTTTAATATCTAATATTACGCCAGGAAAGCCAAACCAAAATGCAGGCGATAAACATATTATATTATTGAACTCAGGATTGATTATTGAGAATTTAATAGCCATTAATGCTCCCATAGATGCTCCCAATACATGTTTTTTAGTATTTGTAATGTCTAGCTTAAAATTTTCAAGAACTGAAGGAATGACATCTAAAATAATCATTTTAAGATGCGACGAAGATATTTTTGAAGCTTTACGTGGATAAGGATTATATTGTGTTTGTCTTTGATTGTTGGAAGTAACAGCAATAACTAATATATTTTTGTCTCGGTCAGTTTCTGCAGTCTGGATAAGTTTCTCTAGGTTGAAAATACTACCAAAATGACTTGTTTTTTTATCAAAGAGATTCTGTCCATCGAAACTAAGGATGACATCTGTAATTGGCTTTTTAGAATCTGGAATACGAACTAAAACTTGGTTAGGACTGTTTAGACTTTTATCCACAATTGGCTCGCTGATAAATAAATTATCATGAATTTTTTTATCGGAATATTTTAAATATTCAAGCATTCATAAAAATCTCAGCCAAGAACATTTTCAATATTTTTTGAAATTATTTTTGCTTTTTCTTCACTGCTTGAAATAATTAAAACTACGTTGTCACCTGCTAATGAGGCTATTACATTATCTAAAAATAGATTATCAATAGCTTCAGCAACTACCTGTGCTGCTGCAGTGGTAGTTTTAACTACAACTTGATTTAGTACTGAATCTACTTCCAAAACAAAGTCGTTTAAAGCATTTATAGCAATTTTTCTATGGGCATTGTTATCTTGATCCTTTGGTAAAACATAAACTAATAAACCATCTTTTTGTCTTTTTTTTATAGCCCCCAGCTCACTTAAGTCTCTTGATAGTGTTGCTTGAGTTATTAAAAGACTGTTTTTCTTCAACAGACCCTTAAGTTGGTTTTGAGAAGAGATATTACCACTTTCAATCAGGTCAGCTATTATTTTTTGCCTTTGTAGGGTTGACTTTGTCATTGTATAAATATACATTAAAATGCATATTTATACAATTATAATTTTTTAAAAATATCTTCGGCTAACTGAATTGCCTCTTCTTTAGAAACTTCGCCTTCATTCAATCTCTGTTCGTAAAGAGCTTTCATTATTATTCCAACACTGGGTCCTGGTTTCAAGTTAAATAGTTTCATTATGTCATCACCAGATACTGGAGGTCTTAAGTTAGAAAGTTCCTCTTTCTCTTTAACTTCTGCAATCCTTGATTCCATATCATCAAGATATTTGTTAATTTCGTCGTACTTATTTTTGTTTTTAGTTGTTATATCTGCACGAACTAAATCATTTAACTGATCCATCAATTCACCAGAATCAACAATATATCTTCTTACAGCTGAATCTGTCCATCCCATTTTAAAAGTATGAGGACGCAAGTGATTCTCTACTAGTAAGCATATGTCCTGTATTTCTTTTTTGCTAAATTTTAATCTTTTTAGAATTTGTTTAGTCATTCTTGCACCAACAACTTCATGGTGTCTAAAATGAACTTTTCCATTTTCTATGCCCTTCGTTTTTGGTTTTCCAATATCGTGTAGCAAAGCACCTAGCCTAGAAACAATATTTGGTAAAACTCTGTCTACGACAATAAGAGTATGCTCGTAAACATCTTTATGATGATGTTTTGGATCAACTTCAATCTTCAGCTCATCAAGTTCAGGCATTATTTTGATACTTAATCCACTTTCAACAAATGCTCTTATACCCAAAGATGGATTGGCTCCAATTAAAAGTTTCGTAAGCTCATCTCTAACTCGCTCACTACTGACTATCTCGATTCTATCTATATTTTTTTTAATGGCTTCAAAAGTATTCGCGTCAGGCGAAAATCCATGAGAGCTTATGAACCGACAAGCTCTAAGCATTCGTAAAGGGTCATCTGAAAATGAGATATCTGCGGAAAGAGGTGTTGTTATAACTCCTTGAGATAAATCTTTTAATCCTCCGTAGGGATCAATTAACTTATTCTCTAAAATATCATAAGCAATTGCGTTGATTGTAAAATCTCTTCGTTTTAAGTCATTCTCTAAATTGTTTGAACTAATAATATCCGGTTTTCGTGATGTTTCTTCATAAGAATCTTCTCTAAAGGTAGTTATATGTAAAGAAAAATTTTCATACAAGGCTTCTATCGTTCCAAAAGCCTTACCAATTTCAGTTGTCTGAAATCCATTTTCTTTAAATAGTTTCAATGACTCATCAACATTCGCATCAGTAGTAAAGTCAAAATCTTTAGTTGAGATATCCAGTATTCCATCTCTTACCGCACCACCAACCAAATAGAGCTGATAGCCTGCATTTTTATAAAATGTCGCAACATCCTTCAAAAATGGGTTTTCATTTAAAACTTTTAATAATGTTGTTGGTACCATATTGATAGCTTAGAAGAAGATTGGAAACTATACAGTATGAATTCTAAAGTAGATTTTGCAGCTGGTGGAATTGTTTTTTATAACAACTTAATACTTATTGTTAAAAATAAAAGAAATGATGGAATTGTAGATAAAAGTTTTTGGGGTTTTCCAAAAGGACACTTAGAAGAAGGTGAAAAACCGACCGACACTGCAGTTCGAGAAGTTTATGAAGAAACCGGATTCAGGGTTGAGTTAAATCATGATAAACCTATTGCTGAATCTAGATATGAAATCAGATTAGTTGATGAAGTAATTAATAAAACTGTGTGGTTTTATGAAATGAAAGTTATCCAAGCTTTTGATAAAGAACCTGACAGTGAGATTGAAGAGTTAGCAATTGTTGGCTACGAAGAAGCAAAAAATTTACTAACTTTTGAAGAGGATAAAAAGATTTTAAAATATGTATTTAACAAATGAAAAAAAACTAAATTACTCTTTCAACGGATCTTACTATACAAGAAAATGGAACGACTACTACCCATATGTATATTTTGAAAAAGTTTACGGTGGGCACGGTTTATTAAAAAAGTTCTCAAATATCTCAAATGATACTGGTGTAGTCTTTCATTCTTCAATGATTTCAGAAAATCAAATAGCCTCCTGGGAGTCAGCAGGTTGGTGTGTTTATAAAAAGCTATATGTTTGTGATCAAATTATGAGATATTACTCAAGTGACAAAATGGATGGTGTAACTAGCATCACACACAAGAACTTAGAAGTAGCTGATTTTCAGTATTTATTAAAGCTAGATGAAAGAATATTCGACCGCTATTGGAGAAACTCATCTAATTCCTTTCATGAAACTTTAAAAAGTTGTGTAAACAATAATCTTTTCCTTCAAAAAAATAATGGCGAGCTAATAGGCTATGCAATTTTAGGAGAAACTAGAAAACTTTCATATCTTCAAAGAATTGGAGTGGATAAGTCTTATCAAGGGCTGGGTTATGGGGAAGAATTACTTCAATCAGTTTTATCATTTAGCAAGCAAAAGAAATTTCTAAGTATGAAATTAAACACCCAAGAAACAAATGAGTCTGCTTTAAATTTATATAAAAAAAATGGGTTCCGTGTTCAAAAAAATAAACTTATCATTATGAGTAGTACTCAAAATAGTGAAACATAAAGTCTTACAAGAATAAACCTATATCGCTTATTATTACATTATGGAAGATGATAAATTTTTAGAAACATTTGAAAGTCTTATTAAAACTATAAAAGATTTAATAGTTAAGCCTGTCAAAAGGTTTACAGGTTTTGCTAGCCTTGGATTGCTTCTAATTGTATTGCTTCTGACAGCACTTGTTTTTTTATTTATGGGTGTACTGAAAATTATGCAAGGTTTGGGGGTTCTTATAGGAGTAAATCCAACAGGATTTGCCCTATCAGCATTAGGTATAGTTTTTTTAGTTTTATCATTAAACAATTACAGAAGGAAGAAAAAAAATGCATGAAGTAGCAATTATAGGTTCAGGCCCAGCTGGATATACAGCAGGAGTTTATGCTGGAAGGGCTAATCTGAAGCCAATTTTATTCGAAGGCCTTGAGTCCGGTGGTCAACTTATGTTGACGACTGATGTAGAAAATTATCCAGGATTCGAAGATGGGATAATGGGTCCAGAATTAATGCAAGTTTTTAAAAAACAAGCTCAGAGATTTGGAACAGAAATAAAGACTGAAACTGTTGATTCAATTGAAAAAATAGATGATGGATTTTCATTAAAAACCTCAAAGGAAACCTACCAGTTTAAAACAGTGATCCTCAGTACTGGTGCTTCTGCAAAATGGCTTGGAGTTAAAGGTGAAAAAGAACTGCAGGGATACGGTGTGTCCGCTTGTGCTACTTGTGATGGCTTTTTCTTTAAAGACCTAGAAGTTGTAGTGGTTGGTGGTGGTGATTCAGCTATGGAAGAAGCACTATTTTTAACAAAGTTTGCAAAAAAAGTCTACGTTGTGCACAGAAGAGATTCTTTCAGAGCAAGTAAAATTATGCAAGATAGGGTAATAAACCATGAGCAAATAAACGTACTTTGGAATAAAGAAATTACTGAAATTAAGGGTGATAAAAAGGTTTCATCTGTAACGGTAAAAGATTTGAAAGAAAATACCGAAGAAGATATGAATATTGATGGAGTTTTTCTCGCTATTGGACACACACCAAATGTTTCATTTCTTGAAGGCCTTCTTGAGCTTGATGATAAGGGTTATATTAAAACAGGTTTTACCACAGATACCAGCACTTCTGTTCCAGGTATTTTTGCAGCAGGAGATGTTGCAGACTCTGTATACAGACAAGCAATTACGGCTGCAGGAACTGGTTGCCAAGCTGCGATAGATGCTGAAAGGTGGCTCGACAATTAGTCTTGATGTAGCCTCTCTCTTAAAGAGTCTTTCAGATGTTGAATTAGATGACCTTCTCAATAAATTAATTTATGCAGGGTATGCCTCATCAGCAGACACTGGTGAAATTTTTTCTGCTGTTTCTCTTTTTATTGATGATAAGAATTTGAATTTAATAAAGAGTAAAGAAGACCTCTGGTCAGAGCTTATTAATCATGGATATAAACTAGGAGATCGCATCTTGAATTTTTCAAAACCAGAATTACAGGGATCTGATGTAGAGGAACTCCAAGAGCTTTTATCTAGACTCGGTTTTTACTCAGAACCAATAAACGGAGTTTTTAATGTGGGTCTTGAAACTTCTGTCGTTGAGTTTCAAGAAAATAGGGGTTTATCAGTAGATGGAAATGTGGGTCTTGGGACGGTTCATGAAATTAGAATGTTGATGAGACCAAACTTAAATACCTCATTAAACGAAGCGATAAAATCTATTGCTCCCAATTTAAATACCTCGTTATTGGGCTACTCGGTATGTTTTGATTTTCCAAATGAAGAAGATTATCCAGTACAGATTGAAACTTATGAAGCAACTAAAGAAGTGTGTTTAAAAAATAATGTTGTTGCATCTTTTGCATCCGAAGTGGGAATAGATGTTGAAGAAGAGAATATTATTAAATATGTAAATAAACTTCGGCCAACCCTATTTATTTCGTTTAAAAAGTCTGAAGAAAACTCAATTGCATATTTTAAGGGAAGTTTTACGGAAAGTAAATTTGGTAGAGATCTGTCACGTGAGGTTGGAGATAAATTAAAAATAACCCAATCTGGTAAAGCACATAATTTGTTGAAAAATACAAAATCAGTAACTTTAGTTTTATTTGGTAATTATTACCAATATCATAAAGTTGCTGACGTATTAGAAGTTATCTTAAAAAGTCTGAATAAGAGTTTTGAAAATTAATTTATCTTTTCAACAAATGTTTTCAATGCCTCTGAAGAGTTAAAGTTTAATATAACTTTAAACTTCCCTTTTCTACTCTGTACTTCCACTTTGGATCCTATTTTATCCTCAAAATAGTTTTTATAATAAACAGAAGTTTCATCTGAACTCGGTTCTGAGGAATTAATGTTTCTTACTTTATCCTCAACTTGTCTACTAGAAAGTTTTAATAATATAATTTCATCTAAAATTTTTTCTTGTATGTTGATAGGTAAATTTATTAGAGGACGGATTTGCCCCATGGTCACATTATCAGCTTTTAGTGAAGAGATAACTTTTTGTGATAGTTTAGATAACCTTAAAGAGTTTGCTACATACGATCTACTCTTTCCAACTAAGAGAGCAATTTCTTTAGATTCAAGGTTGTATGTTTCCACGAGATGATTAAAACCTGCTGATTCATCAATTGCATTCAATTGTGCTCTTTGAATGTTTTCTACTAAACCAATTACAGCTGCATCTCTGGAACTTACATCTTTTACTAGACAGGGTATTTTTTCTAATCCAGCTAATTTGGATGCTCGTAATCTTCTTTCTCCAGCAATTAATTCATAGTTATTTCCAGATAATTCTTGAACTATCAAGGGTTGAAGTATTCCATTTTTACGAATAGATTCAGTCAGTTCATTTAGTTTTGAATCATTAAATTCGGTTCTAGCTTGTGAAGTGCTTTCTTTAATTAGTTTAGTTTCAATTTCTAATGCATTAAATTCTCTAACATTAGTATCTGTTATCAGGGAGCTCAGTGATCTCTTCATGTAGTCCAACCTTCCTTAGTATTTCATTTGCTAAATCAAAATATTCATTTCTTGATTTACTATCTTCTTTAAAATCTACAACAGTTTTAGCATAAAATGGTCCGTCAGCAATTTCAGCAGTTTGAGAAATTTTTGTTGTTAACAATTTTTCTGCGAGTAGATACTCTAATTCTGTTACAAATTCTAAATAGCTTGATCTTCTCTTATCTATCTGGTTTAACAAAACACCTAAAAATAATGGATTTGTATTTTGTATTGATTTTATGGATTCTTTTGCAAAATTCATTGCTTGTGCCACACCTTCAACAGCTAAAAATTCAGGTTTTGCAGGTATTAGGTAAAAATCAGAAACTGCAAGTGCTTCTTGTACTAATGAACTCATTGTTGGAGGTGTGTCTATGATAATGAGATCATAACTATCCAGTTTATTAATATTAAAAGAATGTTGTAACTTAGAACCTCCGACTATTTTTTCTTCATTGAATTTAGAGATTTTTATATTTGAACTTAATATATCAAGATTATTACTAATTTTTCCTGGAACTATGTCATTTTTTTTCTCAAGTAAGTCGATTGCATTTGAATCTTTTTCGGGATTTTTATCATAATTTAAATATGTAGAGACGTTTCCTTGTGGGTCTAGATCAATGATTAAAGTCTTGTATCCTAAGGTAGAAAATATTTTTGCGACATTTACTACAGTAGTTGTTTTACCTACGCCACCTTTTTGGCAAATTATGGAAATTGTCTTCACTTAACTGTTATAACATCAATAAATCTATATTCATCGTTATTAATAAGAAATTTTTCTCGTTTCACGTGAAACGCTTCTTCAGAAAGGCCTTCAGTGTTTGAGTTAGAAGATACAATAAAAGTATTACTTTTGTTATTTGATATGTGTTTTTCTAATTTCTTTATTAAGTCATTTTTAGGAAGGTAACACCTCATTAAAAAGATAGAATTAACTTCTTGTTGAATATACTTTTGAGCATCAGCTTTTACGGCGTTTACATTATTAAGTTTTTCAGATGATATGAATCGCTCTAATTCATAAATTCTCTTTTGTTTAATATCAATTAAGTTGATATTTTCATTAGAAACAATTCCTACTGGTAAACCTGGTATTCCGCCACCAGTCCCGAGATCATATATATCATTATTTGAAATGTTTAAATCAAGAATAATTTTATAAAAATAAAGAGAGTGAACAATAAATTCATCCCATATAAACTGATCATTTTTAGGACTAATTAACCCAGTTTTAACACCTGTATTTTTAAGCCAGTTGTGGTATGTAGTTAAATTATCTAAATTTTTAGCTAAAAAACTTTTTCCCCAACTCGGAATTTGGGGATCAAAGCTCATTCTTCTTCTTTTTTAGTTCCCTGATCTCCAGTAGGAGCAAAAACAACAGATCTATATGGCTCTCTACCTTCAGAATAAGACTGAATTCCATCAATATCTGCTACTGCATCGTGAAGAGTTTTCCTGTCAACAGAGTTCATAGGTTCGAGCATTACTTCTTGATGGTCTTCTAAAATCTGCTTTGTTAGTCTTTCAGCATAAATAGTTAAAGCTTCTTTTCTTTTAACTGCATAATCGGCAACATCTAGCCTAAGCCTTGTACCAGCACCTGTCTTTCTTTGAATAACAGTTCTAGTTAATTCATGTAGAGAGCGAATTATGTTACCTTTTTCACCCACTAAAGCTTCAGTTTGCTCACCTTTTACCGCCACAAGTAAGTTCTGTTCATCAACTTCTCCAGTTACGGTTCCTTCAAGTCCAAATGATTTTATTAAACCCTCTAAAAATTTAATAGAAACGTCAAGTTGCTCTTTAGGATCAGCTTCAACTCTTGGTTTTTTTTCATATGATTTCTTTTTTTCGTAAGTTTTAGGTGTTCTTTTACTTTGGTTATTGTTGCGTGAATTACCACCACGGCTATTTCCATTTCTGTTGTTACTTTGCGCGCCATTTCTTACTGAAATACGAACTAGTGCTTTTGTTCCACCAACTCCAAAAACTCCACCTTCTGGTTCTCTTAAAATGTTTATATTGGCTTGAGTTGCATCTTCAAGGCTAAGTTCTTTTAACCCTGCTTTTATAGCGTCATCAATGGTTTTTGCTTCAACTTCTACCCATTTATTAGACATTATTTTCTCCTTCTTTTTTTTCTGTTTTTGCGAGGATCATCTTTTTCATCTTTGTTTTCAGTTGATGTTTCTGATGTATTATTATCCTCTTTTTGATCTTTTTGTGTTTCTTTAGCTTTTTGATTCTCTTCTATTTTTACAATTAAAGCTTGTTGTCCAATCCTAAATATGTTTCCAGTTAGGAAATATACAACCAAACCAGATGGTAAAGTCCATGAAATGAAACCAAAAAATAGTGGCATTATTTTTCCAATCATTTGCATTTGCTGCGCCTGTGGGTTGTTTGAATTACCAGATTTTTTAGTTAACTGGTTTTGTTGAAATAGTGCTGTTAAAACAACAAATAAAATTAGTACTAAATAGGGAATTCTATCGATCCATGCTCCTATTTCTGATGCTGGAATCTGAAGATCCATTGTGTAAAATAAAACACTGGAATGATCACCTAGTTGAGTAAACAATGAAGCCTCTTTTGGAATAAAAACGAGTGGCTCTCTTAAGACTCTAAATAAAGCAAACCAGATAGGCATTTGAATAATAAGAGGTAAAACACAACCCAATGGGTTTATACCTTTTGTTTTATATAAATCAGCAATTGCCTTATTTAATTGCTCTTTATCATCTTTATGTTGTTTCTGAAGTTTTTTAAGCTCGGGTTGAATATCTTGCATTCTTTTAGTGGATCTGGTCTGTCTTAATGTAAGCGGAAATATCACAATATTGATGATCACAGTTAAAACTACAATTGAAAACCCGTATGAATTTGTAAAATCATAAGAATAAGATAATAAAAATCCAATAGCTAGTGCAAATGGTTCTAAAATTGCCAATTTTTACCAAATTTCATGTAAATTGGATTGCAAACATAAATTCTTTTTAAAAGTAAAGGTAATGATGCAATCAATCCTTTTTTTTCTATTGAATTTTTCATAATTTCACTACATGTCGGATAATATAAACAATTACCTTGGCCAAAACCAAAAAAATTGAGTAATGATCTTACTGAGATATAAAATAATTTTGAAATTTTCATTTAATTTTTAAGTATGGGGTGAGATTTAAGTATTTCACTTATATCACTTAGGTTCAGTTTGGAAGATTGTGTTGAACCAATAACATATATGTCAATATTTTTGTTTGTCTCTAACGCCCGTACAGCCTCTTTTATCCTTCTTTTAAATTTATTTCTATTAACAGCATTTGTTCCTTTGCTTGAGATGTTTATTCCAAGCCTTGAGGTTTCTAACTCATTTATCATTAGATAAACTCTTAAACCATTTGCCTTAATAGCGTTTTCTTCTTTTTTTAGGTTGTAAAAATGCTCACTAGTATTTAGTGCAGTAAAGCTTACCAATTAGTTACGCAGAAATTATCTTGCGTCCTTTGCTTCTTCTCCTTTTAAGGATTTGTCTTCCAGCTCGGGTGCGCATTCTTAATCTAAAACCGTGTTTTCTGCTTCTTTTCCTGTTACTAGGTTGATAAGTTCTTTTCATTTTTCTCCTGTTTAATCACAATAAGACAATAAATTATTTAAACAAACTAAATATAATTTTTTATTTAATGTTCGCGAAAACGAAATTATCTTCGCGAAAACTAAATTAACTAATAATCGTAATCTAAAATTTAGGTAGTGAATTATAAATACTTTTATACGAAAAAAGCAGTAAAAACAATGTTTTTTCCGCATATTAAATATTCATAGTTATTTAAGCTTGCTTTTCGCACTCTATGAAAATTTTTAATTCTTTATTAGTTTTATATAGAACATGAATCACAATCTACAAATATTTAAAGAAAAAATACTTCAAGAGAACCTTAGTAAAACGGAAACATATTGGATTGATCAAATTGATTTTCAAATTGTAGATAATGATTTAAATTTATGTGTAAATTCAGAATTTGTAAAAACTTCTATTGAAAAAAAAGTTTTTGATAAGATATTAAACGTTTCAAAAAGCATTTCAGAGATAGATAATTGCATTTTTATTTTAGATCCGAGTAAAAAAGTAAAAAAAACGGAACTCTCTTCTCCCTTGGTTGAAGAGGTAATAGTTTTTGAGGAAAAAGAGGTTGTAGAAGTAGATTTAAGTGTTTTTAACAACCTTTTAGTTGGTAGTTCTAATAATTTAGCAATTACCGCTGCGAAAAATGTTGTTCAGAGCCCTGGGAGTAGATTTAATCCTTTATTTATACATGGTAAACCTGGTGTTGGTAAAACCCACCTTTTGAAAACTATGGAAGAATCTTCGAGGTCTTCTTATTATATTGATTCAGAATCTTTTCTTGAGTCATATGTGTCTGGAATTAAAAATCAGAGTATCGATTTGTTTAAAAATAAAATTAGATCAGTAGATATTCTGTTAATTGATGATATTCAGTTTTTTATGGGCAAAAAAGGTGTTTCAGAGGAACTTTTTCATACAATTAATTATTTCTTAAACAACAACAAGGCTGTTGTTCTGGTTTCTGATCAAAAACCTCAAGACTTACTAGGTTTTCCAGAAAGATTAATATCGAGAATATTGAATGGTCTTGTTACAGACATTGAGCAACCTAGCTCAGAAATGTTTAAAGATTTTTTAATAAAGATAAATGAAGAAAATAACAAAACTCTTTTGACCGAATCAAATATTGAAGATTTATCTAAGATTGATATTTCTAGTTTTAGAGATATTAATGGAATAGTTAATAGTTTGGTTATTAATAAACAAACAGGTGTTAATAATACAGATTATATATTGGGGTTGGTTCGCTCTTCTTTAAACCAAAACACTATTGTTTTAACGCCTGAATATATTTTTGATTATGTATCAAACGTTCACCAGATAGATAAGAAACTTATTTCTTCAAAAAACAGAAGTCTAGAGGTTGGTGCGGCACGACACCTATTGGTTGCTTTAATGAGAAAACATACTGATCTATCATTATCTCAAATAGGTCTTTATCTTGGAAACCGTTCTCATTCGACTGTGTTGTCCTATTTAAATAAAGCAAAAAGTTCCGCTGTTGTGTTAAGAGAAATAAACAGTTTCGACAATAAACTAAATATGGTGGAAGCTTCTTAGTTTTTATGTTTGTTTTGTTTAAAGTGTTCAACAGTAAAAACTATAGTTTTGTGGGTTTAAAGAAAGTTTTCAACATGTCCGACGTCTTTATTATTATTAAATATATATAGGAGTAAATTGAAGTTCAAAATAAAAACAGAAGATTTAAAAAACATAGTATCAACAGTATCAAGGATTGTTGATCCAAGGCCAGCTTCCCCGGCCCTACAAGGTATCTACTTCAGAACCAGTGAAAACTTCATAGAAGTAATCGGTTCCGATTTAGACATTGTTATTAAAGCTAAATCCACAGCAGAGGTAGAAGTTGAAGGAAAAGCTTTGATAAACGCAAGGGTTCTTTCTGATATAGTTAGAAAACTTCCAAGGGGTGAGGTAACTGTTTCAGACATAGGTAGTGAACTTAGGGTAGAGCAAAAAAAACTAAATTTTACTTTAAGAAAATTAGACGACCAAGCATACCCAGAAGCCTTACTTCAAAAAAATTACGATGAAAAAAACAGTCAAAGCGTTGAACCCAACGAACTTTTTGAGTCCCTTAAAAAAGTAGGTATTGCTGCCTCTCCAGAGGGTGGAAGACCTATTTTGACAGGAGTTTATTTCAACAACGCGAATGAAAAAACTGAACTAGCTGCTACAGACAGCTACAGGTTAGCAACACACGATTTAACAAACTTTCCAATTGAAGATGCAGGAATACTTTCTTTCAGATCTCTTAGTGAAACAGCAAGAATCTTTGAGCAAACAGAAGAAAAAATAGAAATTAACTCTACAGACAGAGAGTTACATTTTTATGACAACAAGTTTTCCGCTTCAGTAAGAAAACTTGAAGGAACGTTTCCTGATTATATAAACCTTTTCCCTAAAGAAAACCTTTTCTCCATAGAGGTTGAAAAAAATGACATTCTCGAAGCTTTAGATAGGGCAACCGTTGTTGCGGAGGGTTTTATACCAGTAAAAATCGAAATTTTAAACTCCGAGACTTTAAAAATAACAACAATCAACAAAGACATAGGTGGTGGAAACGAAGAGGTTTCTATAAAAACCCTTGGTTTGGATATAGGTGATATAACAGGGTTTACCATGTCATTTAATCCCAATTACTTAATCCAAGGAATAGAGGTTTTGGACGGTAAAACTGTTTACCTACGTTTTTCAGGAAACGAAAAACCGGTTGTTATTCAAGGCGAACACGAAACTTTTAAATACTTATTAATGCCGGTTAGACCCAATTAATGGAATCAAAACACCCAACCAAGATAAACGCAGAAACAAACGATTTAGGTATCAGTTTTTCTAAATCAAAAAAAATAGAAAAATATTTCTCTAAAAATAAATATAAATGGTCAAAAGAAATATCCATTGGACCGGTGTTGAAAAACAAAGCTATCATTTATACGGAATCTTCAAGGGTTAAAGATTTAATTCAACTCGAAGAACAAAAGATACTTATAGATATCGAAAAAAAATCAGAAATAAAACTACTTTCAATAGATGTTCAAATATTGAATAACCAACAATAGCTTTATTTTTCTACTAAAATAGGAGTTCAGCAAGGGGCTGTACACAAAAAAATAGAGACGTTTCTTAGGAGATCTGTGCCAAAAAAAGATTCAAACACCTACGATTCTAAAGATATAAAAATTCTTGAGGGTCTTGAGGCTGTTCGTAAAAGACCCGCCATGTATATTGGCTCAACCGGTCCCATCGGCCTACACCACCTCATTTGGGAGGTTGTTGATAATTCAGTTGATGAAGCTATGGCCGGAAGGTGCACAGCTATAGAAATAGAACTCGAAAAAAATGGATCTGTAACTGTTTCCGATAACGGAAGCGGAATACCAGTTAAACCACATCCAAAAACAAAAGTTTCAGCCCTTACAACCGTCTTAACAACCCTTCACGCTGGAGGTAAGTTCGAATCAGGCGCATACACCGTTAGCGGTGGACTACACGGGGTTGGTATATCTGTTGTTAATGCATTGTCGACATTTGTAAAGGTAGAGGTTCAAAGAGACGAACATGTCTGGAGTCAAAATTTTGATTTTGGAAAACCAACATCAAAAATTAAAAAAGGTAAGCCCTCAAAAAAAACTGGAACAAAAGTCAACTTTTTACCAGATCCAAAAATATTTACAGAAACTCAGACTTTTGAATACAACATAGTTTCAGAAAGAATAAGACAGACAGCATTTTTAAACAAAGGTTTAAAAATTGTTTTAAAAGATAACCGTGTTAAACCCGCAACAAAAGAAGAATTTCTCTATAAAGGTGGTTTAACAGATTTTGTTGATTATTTAAACGACGGACACGAAGTACTTCACGATAAAGTTATTTCATTTTCAGATAAAGCAAAAGACTCCGAGATTGAAGTAGCAATGCAATGGAAAGCAGAAGATGAAGTAACTATTAAAAGTTTCGCTAATAATATCCACACATTAGAAGGTGGAACCCACGAAGAGGGTCTTAGAACAGCTATTACTAAAGCAATAAATGATTTTGCAAAATCTAGGAATCTTCACTCAGATATCTCACTTACCGGCGATGATATAAGGGAAGGTTTAACTGGAGTGGTCTCTGTAAGAGTTCAAGAACCACAATTCGAAGGACAAACAAAAACAAAACTTGGTAATACGGAAATGAAGTCAAAAGTACAAGTTTTAGTGAACCAAGAACTTCCAAAATGGTTATTAAAAAACACAAAAGAGGGAAGAGCCATCGTAGAAAGGTGTGCACTTGCAGCAAAAGCCAGAATGAGTGCAAAGAAAGCCAGAGAATTAACAAAAAGAAAAAGCATACTGGAAACAGCCGGATTACCAGGAAAACTTGCAGACTGTTCTTCTAAAGATCCCTCTGAAAGTGAGTTGTTTATTGTTGAAGGTGACTCCGCAGCTGGTCCCGCTAAACAAGCACGCGAATCAAGAACACAAGCAATCCTACCAATTCGTGGAAAGATTATAAACGTCCAAAAAGTTACAGAAAACAGAGCACTTCAAAATGAAGAAATTAGTTCACTTATTAAAGCTATAGGTACTGGTATAAATACCGAATATAACGGAGAGGAATCTCGATATGATAAAATCATTTTTCTCACAGATGCAGATGTTGACGGTGCCCATATTAGGACCCTCCTCTTAACATTCTTTTTTAAATTTATGCCCGGTTTAATTAAAGAAGGAAAGGTCTGGATAGCAGAACCTCCTTTGTATAGAGCAAAATCGACAGGAGGTGTGAATTATCTTAAAGATGATGATGCACTTGAAAAATTCAAAAAAGAAAATAAAAACAAAAAATTCATAATTTCCCGATTCAAAGGATTGGGTGAGATGAATGCTGGAGAACTTTGGGATACCGCTATGAATCCAGAATCGAGAACTCTTATTAAAGTTAACATTGCTGATGGAAAAGCAGCTGAAGCAAAAGCTGCAGATATGTTTGAAGTTTTAATGGGTACAGATGTATCGAGAAGAAAAACATTCATTGAGCAAAACGCAAAAGACGTAAGATTTTTGGATGTCTAATGGTTGAAAAAAAACACCCAGCAAAAAAACCAGCAGCAAAAAAACCAGCAGCAAAAAAACCAGCAGCAAAAAAACCAGCAGCAAAAAAACCAGCAGCAAAAAAAGATGTAGACACAAAAGTAATTAATAACGAAACATCAATTCAAGTTGAGGACGAAATATCTAAGTCATTTTTAGATTATGCAATGGCTGTGATTGTCTCGAGAGCTCTACCAGATGTAAAAGATGGACTTAAACCAGTGCAGAGGCGAATACTGTATTCAATGTATGAAACCGGTATAAGACCTACTGGTCCTTTTAGGAAATGCTCAAAAGTAGTTGGTGATGTAATGGGTAACTATCACCCACATGGAAATGATGCAATTTATGGAACGTTGGTAAGACTTGGACAACATTTCAGCACACGCTATCCCTTAATAGAGCCACAAGGAAACTTTGGCACACCTGATGATCCACCTGCTGCTATGAGGTACACAGAATCAAGAATGTCATCACTATCTTCACAACTCTTAGATGGAATTGATGAAGATACTGTTACTTTTGAACCAAACTACTCAGGAGAGAGCTTTGAGCCAAAGGTTTTACCAGGAAGATTTCCAAATCTTCTTATTAATGGTGCAGAAGGTATTGCAGTTGCAATGGCAACAAACATGCCTCCATATAATTTAAGAGAGATTACTGAGGCTGTTAAATTTACACTAAATACTAAAAATCCAAAGCCATCAGATTATTTAAAAATAATAAAAGCTCCCGATTTTCCAACAGGCGGTCTTGTTGTAGAAACCCCGACAATTAAAGATGCAATCCTAAAAGGCAGGGGTTCTATTAAATTAAGAGCTGTCGCAGATGTTGAAGAACTTGGAAAAGGTAAATCTGCAATTATTGTAAAAGAACTTCCATACCAAGCATCTATTGATAGAATCATGGAAAAAATTGCATCCTTAGTTCAAGACAAAAAACTAACAGGAGTTTCTGATTTAAGAAATGAAAGTAGTGATAGAAACGGTACAAGACTAGTTATTGAACTAAAAAGAGATGCGGTTCCACAAGTTGTTCTCAATCATTTATTTAAACAAACACAATTACAAGATACTTTTGCGGTAAATTCAGTCGCTCTTGTTGATGGCGTACCAAAAGTTTTGTCTGTCCCACAATTAATTAACTATTACATAGAACACCAAATTGACGTTATACAAAGAAGAACTCAATACAGATTAAAAAAAGCTGAAGACAGACTTCACATTGTTGAAGGTTTGATATTAGCTTTAGATAAAATTGACCAAATTATAAAGGTTATACGCGCATCAAAAGATGCGGAAACAGCAAGAACTTCTTTAATGAAAAAATTCAAACTTTCTGAAATACAAGCATCACACATTCTTGATATGCCACTACGAAGATTAACCGCGCTAGAGCGAGAAAAACTGGAAGAAGAAAAAGTAGAACTTAAAAAAACAATCAAAGAATTAGCAACGATTCTTAAAAGTAGAAAAAAACAAGATGACATTCTCGTTGAAGAACTTGAGGAAATAACTAAAAAATTTGGTGATGAAAGAAGATCACGCATCGTGCCAGATGTTGGTGAAGTCTCAATTGAAGATCTGATTGAAGATGAAGAAATTATTGTATCAGTCTCTGCAAATGGTTATGTGAAATCTGTTCCCTCTACTGCTTATAAAAAACAAGGAAGGGGTGGTAAGGGCGTAAAAGCAGCTTCATCTGATGAGGATGTTATTGAACATTTACTATCTACTTCTGTACATGCATATTTACTATTTTTTACAGATCAAGGAAAGGTTTACAGGGCAAAAGCTCACGAGCTACCTAAAACAACAAGAACAGCACAAGGTTCACTAATCCACAATGTACTTTCGATGTCCCAAGATGAGAAAGTTCAGGCCATTATTGATACAAGAGATTATGAGACAGAGAAGTTTCTTTTAATTATGACTGAAAAAGGAACCGTTAAAAAATCAGCATTTAAAGATTTTGATTCAAACTACAAATCACTACAAGCAATAAAACTTAAAGAGGAAGATAAGGTTGTTTCAGTTAAAACTACCTCTGGAAAAGAAGATGTGATTCTAGTTTCTAGAAAAGGTCAGGCTATTAGATTTGATGAAAATAATCTCAAGCCACAAGGAAGAACAGCAATGGGTGTCAGGGGTATAAAACTCCGTGAAGGAGATAAAGTCGTCGGAGCAGCAACATCTAGAGATGAAACCTTATTATTTGTAACAGCAAAAGGATACGGAAAGAGGACAAATCTTGATGAGTTCAGAAAAGCCGGTAGAGGTGGAATGGGCGTTAAAGCTTTGAAAGTAACAGAAACAAAAGGAGATTTAATTGGTGCACGTTCTGTAGATGAAGATACAGAGGTTATGCTTATGAGTACAGGTGGAACCGCAATAAGATGTGCAGTGAAACAAATAAAAAAAATGAGTAGAGCAGCTCAAGGGGTCAGAGTTATGAAACTTGCAAAAGAAGAGGAAATATCTGCTTTTATTCCAATAAAGAGCGATTAAAAATGGTCAAAGTAAACAGAGTAAGAAGAATAATTAGAAAGATAGACCCATGGACGGTCTTAAAGGTAACATTTGTTCTAAATTTTATCGTCGCACTAACTATAGTTTTGGGTTTTTCCATACTCTGGGTACTTCTCGTCAATGCCGGGGTTCCCCAAGGCCTAGAAGATATAGCTAGAAGGCTAGCTTTACTTGATGCGGACGCATCACTAGTTGGGAATATTGAACCACTTTTTTCATCAGTTGTATTTCTTGCGACTGTTTACCTTTTAACACAAACAGCTTTAGCAACAATTGGAGCTTTTTTCTACAATCTAGTCTCAGATCTGGTCGGAGGTATTGAAGTAGTCGTTCTTGAAGAATCTTATAGTGAAGCACAAGAAACTACTCCAGTAGCTTCACAAGACGAAAACCAAGACAGTAAAGAAACCATGATGATGACTTTTTCAAAAACATTAAAAAATCTTAAAAACGAAGAAGAAGACACAGAATAATTTGCTACAATCTTTTAAACAAAGAAATTAAAAAGCGAAGTTAGTGAAACTCTAACACTGTCCCGCAACTGTAATTCGAAAGATAAGTCAGGTCGCCTTTTTAGTTTTATTAAAACAACAATCCTCGAGAGAAGGAATGGAGTATCAATCTTTTCTCGTGGTAAGAAAGGAAATTATGAAATATAAGATACTAATTCTTGCCGCGTTGATAACGATGTGTACAGGCTCTGAAGAGTCGAGCACAGAACAAAGAGTTGTTTCGTTATCTACTACACACACAGAAGTCATCCAAGTTCTAGGAGCTGAAAGTCTTTTAGTCGGCGTTGACTCATTCTCGGAAACAGAACTACCTATTGATAAAATTGATGCATTTACTGTTACTGCTGAAGAATTATTAGAGTTAAATCCTGATCTTGTAGTGGTAGCATTTGATTTTAATGGAATCATTGAAGGGTTAGAAAGCTTAGAAATAAACTATGCTTTACTTCCTCCCGCAAGAGATTTCGATGATGTATATACACAAATTGAAGAAATTGGAAATCTAATAAACAAATCTGACGAATCATTAGAACTCGTTTCAGCAATGCAAAGTGATGTTGAAGAGATTATTCAAAACTTTTCATCAGAAAACACAACCGTTTTTCATGAAATTGGATTTACTTATGGAATATACACTATAAATGAGAATTCTTTTATAGGTGAAATCTATAATCTTTTGGGAATAAACAATGTTGCCAACCTAAAAGAAGATCCATTTGGCAGTGGATATCCTGAGTTTTCAGAAGAAGAAGTATTGGCCTCCAATCCAAATCTAATTGTTGTTGGCCACTCAGACTATTTGAATAAAGACCTATCTACAAGAGTTGGATGGGGAGAGATTACCGCAGTACAAAGTGGAAATGTTTTCTTTTTAGATGAAAATTTAGCCAACAACTGGGGAGCCAGCACAGTTGACTTGTTAAATACTTTATCTGCAATAGGACAATCTCAAGAAGATCCAGGAATCGTTTATTCGAATCTATATTCTGAGGAGATACAAAATTCCTCAGTCTTTGAAAATAATATACTCTATCTAGTACTGTTTATCTTGATAGGTTTAGTTGCATATTCACGAACTAGGCAAAAAGAAACAGTTTAAGGAGAAAAATGAAGGGTTATTCACAAGATTTATACATATTAGCTTTTGATCACAGGGGAACTATAACTAAAGGTCTTTTGGGAGTAGAGGGTAGAGAACCTACCGCAGAAGAGTCAGAAAAAGTCACTGAATTGAAAAACATCATCTTTGACGGCTTTTTAAAAGCTAAAGAATCTGGAATAACTGGTGGGGATCCCGCAATACTCGTTGATGAAACTTTTGGTCTAGATGTTCAACAAAAAGCAAAAGAAATGGGGATTAAGTTTGCTGCCCCAGTTGAAAAATCTGGCCAAAAAGTTTTCGATTTTGAATATGGCGATCAATTCGGTGAAAAAATTAATGAAATCGGTGCAGATTTTGTAAAAATCTTAGTTCGATGGAATCCAGATGACGATGAAGAAACTAGAGCAACGCAGGGAAGCAGGATTAAAGAATTATCAGATTGGCTTACAGAAAATGATAAAAAATTTCTTTTAGAGTTTCTTGTACCCGCAACAGAAGAACAACTAGCATCTGTCGAAAATGACCAAGCTCGTTATGATTCTGAGATCAGACCCATGCTAGCTGTCAAGGTAGTAGAGGAAATGCGTGAAAGAGGAGCTGATCCTGACATCTGGAAGATAGAGGGACTTGACACAGCTGAAGACTGTGAGAAAGTAGCTGCCGCTATTAAAGCTGGAGACAGAGAAAATGTTATTGCTGTCGTTTTGGGTAGAGGGGCAACTGATGAAAAAGTTAACGAATGGCTCCGTGCGGGATCTTCGGTAGAGGGCTATAAGGGTTTTGCCATAGGGAGATCTATTTTTTGGAATGCACTAAAAAGTTTTCATGAAGGAGAAAAATCCAGAGAAGAAGCAGTTAGTGAAATTGCTGAATCATACCTTGGGTTCCTCTCTGTTTATCAAAACGGGAGTTAAATAAGTGTCAGCAGGAAAAGCTGTTATTGGACAATCTGGCGGACCAACCGCAGTCATCAACAGGTCCCTTGTTGGTTTTATTAAAGAAGCAGTAAATCATGATTTTGATGAAATATTAGGCGCAAAACATGGATTAGCTGGGATGCTAGGGGAAGACTTTGTTGATCTATCAAATTTATCTGAATCCCAACTATACGGGATTGGAAAAACTCCTGCCGCTGCTTTAGGTTCAGTAAGACAAAAACCAACTGATTCGGATATTGAAAAATTAATTTCTATATTTGAAAAGCAAAATATAAGGAATTTTTTCTATATCGGAGGAAACGATTCTGCAGAAACAGCAAATTTAGTATCTGAGGGTGCAAAAAATATCGGATATGAAATGAAGGCATTCCACATACCTAAAACAATTGATAACGATCTTCGTGAAACCGATCACTGTCCTGGGTATGGTTCTGCTGCTAGGTTCGTAGCTCACGCATTTCAAGGTGATGATGCTGACAACAGGAGTCTTGGTGGAATAAAAATTAATGTATTAATGGGAAGGCATGCAGGTTGGTTAACAGCAGCTAGTACACTAGGAAAATCTGCAGAGGAAGATGGTCCACATCTAGTTTATGTTCCAGAGAAAACTTTTAACATTGACACATTCTTAAAAGAAGTAAAAGAGGTCTACGATGCTCTTGGGAGATGTGTTATTGCTATTTCCGAAGGAGTTCACAACGAAGATGGCGAATACTTTCTACAAACATATGCTGACCAAACCGGTTCAGGACTTGCCGGTAAAACTGATAGTCATGGAAATATTCAACTATCTGGTTCTGGAGCCCTTGGAGATACTTTAACCAACATAGTTTCTGAACACATAGAAGGAGCAAGAGTTAGAGCAGACACATTTGGATACCTACAGAGATCATTTATAGCTGATATCTCTCAAGTTGATGCAGAAGAAGCAGAGAGAGTTGGACAACATGCAGTTATTGCATCAAAAGAACTTGATAGTGGGTCTGTAATACTTAAAAGACAATTTTCAGAAAAATATCATTGTGATGTAGAGGTTGTTGACCTTCATAAAGTGGCAAAACACACAAAAGATATGCCTGAAGAGTTCTTAGACAGTACAAAACCCTATGTCACAAATGACTTTTTTGAATATGCAATGCCGCTTACGGGTGGGATAGAGCCCAAAACTCAAATTTTTGTATAGATGTCCAAAATAATCCTATCAAGAAGCGATTTTCAAGCTTTTTGGGAAGCAACAGTAAGATACTATGAACTTGATCCTCAAGGTGTAATGCACAATGCGAACCATGTTGCATTTTTTGATCAAGCAATAACTGCGTATTTTAAACATGTTAATTATGACTACTTGAATGACATAGAGGAGACAAAAAAAGATTTTCATACTGTCCAGGTCAAAGTTCAATACAATAAACCTCTTTATTTTGATCAAGAAGTTGAGATAGGTACAAAAATTAAAGAAATAGGAAATACAAGTATGACTTGGATAATGGGAATGTTTTTGATAGAAACAGGTGAGTTAGTGAGTTCCTGCGAGGCGGTTCACGTATATACAGATCAAATAACAATGAAACCAACACCAATAACAGAAGACCTTAAAGAAAAACTCAAATTTAAACCTAAAATATAGAACATGATAAAAAATCGGTTTGTAACAGCATTAGTAGTTCTATTCTTCGCTACCGCATGCTCGACGGGAACAGATTCAAATGTTGTTTCTTTGTCAGCCGAATCAACAACTACTTCAACCATACCTGAAGAAGACTATCCAATTGTTTTAACTCAGTGCTTAAATGAAGAAAAAGATTATGACATATTAACTCCATTTGATATACAAGATTTAAAAACAACAATTAGTCAGTTAAGTACAAGCAAAGATGAAGAATTACAACTGGGAGAGGATGTTAATTACTGTATTAACAAATACAATCTTTGGTCGGACTCATCTTCACAAAACCCAGAAGAGCTTGCAAAATTATATGATGAAAATCTTGAATTAGCTAAATGCTTAAGAGAAAAAGGGATAAACGTGCCAGACCCAACCCAACAAGTGCCTAAGCTTGATTTAAGTGGATTAAAAAGTTCAAAAGATAGTATTACCCCATTGTTACAAGAGTGTGGTTGGGAGAAATAAGTATTTAAAAACTAACTATAAACTTAGCTCCACCAAGATCAGACTTACCCACGGTAATCTTCCAACCATATTTTAAAACAATATTTTTTACAATACTCAAACCAAGACCTTTACCACCAATACTAAAATGTAACCATGAAAAAATTAATACCCGAAATAATCGAAAATAAAATTCCGAGTAACAAATTTGTTTACTACTTTTGCTGGTTATTAACCGGATTCAATTTATTTAGAAGCCTTGAACATATATTTGCGAAAGATGGCGGAGCTGAATCTATTGCGGGCATTCCACTAAGCAGTTATTCACCTGAAGTAGCAAACAATATAGTTTCAATATTTGCTCAGTGGGGTTTTTCACAGCTAGTTTTATCATGCATTTTGTTACTTGTTGTTTTGAAAATAAGAGAACTTATTCCGCTTATGTTATTAATTATTGCTTTAGAAAACATTTTCAGAGCAGGAATTGCTTTCTACAAGCCTTTAATCATAAGCGAAGCTCCTCCAGGAGCAATTTCTCCTTTAATAGGTTTAGTGACTTTAGTTTTCTTTTTTATTTCGATAAGAGAAAATCGTTAAACTTATGAAAAAATACTTAACTAACGTCTTGTTAACTGTATTTGTTCTTATTTCTGCCTGCTCTTCGTCAGATGATTCGCAAGGTGTTATTTCTAAAAATGATTTATCAAATGAAACAACAGTGACAACGATTAAAGAAGAGGTCGTTCAAGAAATAATTTCACCCGAAGATGCTCAATTTTTACTAGCTAGATGCTTAAGAGACAAGGGATACGACATTAATGATCCAAAAAATGGTGAAAGTTTGCGAAGTGTTATACAGCCAGTGTTTTTAGCTACTGATCAAAAAGGTAGGGAAGAACTCTTTGATACAATTCAGACATGTGCGGAAGAAAACAATATTCCACTTGGCGACAATGCAGACTTTGAAAATCCAGAAGATGTAGCGGATAGACTAGACACAGAGCTAGAGTTTGCACAATGCTTAAGAGAAAAAGGCATAGAGGTTGAAGACCCCAGCACTGAAAGACCCCTTAGGCCTATACTTGTTGGCCTCGTACAGTCTGGACAATACCTAGAAGACCAAATTAGAGAAGCTGCTGGAGAATGTTTTGATGATCTAGAACTTGAACCACCACGACAAGGTTGAGGTTAAAGCTACATATAATTTATAATTTTATATGTATAAAAAAGCTTCAGTAATTTTGATATTATTTACAGCTTGTTCATTATTCCAACAAGAAGAACAATCTGTTGTCTCTGTTGCAGATACCGATAAAGGAAAAGAAGCAATTGCTCTTGGAGTTGAACTTACAAACGAACAAGAAGAAATTTCAGATGAAGATGCCCCACTAGTCCTTGTTCAGTGTGTAAATGAATCTGGATATAAATTTAAAGAGCCAAGAAATTTTTTAGATTTATATACAACTATCGCTTCCTATTTTGAAACTTTAACTACTGAAGAACAAGAGGAACTATGGAGTAAAATAGAAGACTGTGCTTTGGAGTATAATTTATGGGGAGTTGCAGACGAGAATCAATTTGAAAACCCAGCTGAAACCGGGAAAGAGTTAGACAGAGCACTTCACATAGCAACTTGCTTTAGAGAGAATGGATACCCGAAGGTCCCAGATCCTAACTACTTTAATAGAGATGTGAACCTTGACGCATATACAAGTGAAGAATGGGATTTTAGTGAAGATGACCCAATTGTTCAGACATGGCAAGCCTGTGAGGAAACATTGCCAGAAGAGTTGAAAGGTGAGGATTGGGATGATTAAGAAACTTATAAAAATAATTTCTCAGAAAATTTACAGGTTTAATAAACTAAGGTAACTAGAACAATGATAAAAAATATATTTAAATTAAAAAACCTGTATGTGGTAATTACCATAACTGCTCTTGCTTATGGAGGTTATTATTTTGGTACTCAAAACACTGATTCCTTAACTAATAGTAAAACTCTAGAATTAACAACCGTAAGCATTCAACAGGGTGATTTATCAAAAAAAGAAGAATATAACGGGACACTAAGGCAAACCGACAGCAAAATTCTTAAAACTCCTATTGCTGGAGTGGTCACTTATCTTCCAGAAGAAGGAACAGTAGTAAATTATGGAGAAATCCTTTTTGCCGTCGATAACAAGCCTGTAATTTTAGTTGAGGGATCGATACCTTTTTACAGGACACTAGATTTAAATTCAAAGCCTGGACCAGATGTTTTACAACTCGAAAAAGCTCTACAGTTTTTGGGTTATGCTTCTGAAGATTTTATTCCAGATGAGACATTTGATGAGATAACTTCGACCATGTTAAATTCTCTTTATATTGACTACAAAATTGACACTAAATCAGAAATAACTCCGACAGAACAAGTTGCAATCAACTTAAAAGAGTCAGCCGTTGAAGCTATTGAGCAGACAATTGAAAATGGAGGAACAACCTTAACACAAGTCAACGATAAAAAGAAAAAGCTAGATGATGCCAAAGAAACAGCAATTGAGGAAAGCACTGCATGGAAAGCAGCAGATACTGCTATCAAGAATGCAGAACAAAGTTTGACATTATATAGAGACGCATCGAATCCAAAGACAAAAGAAAAGACTGCTGACGGAACCTTAGATGGTGCCATTGAGGACTTAGAGCAGTCAATTGAAGAGCAAAAAAGAATTAAAAATTTAGAAAAAGGAAAAGAGTCAGGAATTGATGCTTCTGAAGCTTTAGCAATCGAAACAGCCCAAAAGGCTTATGATGAGACACTAGAGGCATATAATGATGGCGTCGATCAGGTGGCAGAATTGGCCAAAGAGAAAGAAGAGCTAGATGAACTCATGCTTTCATCAAAATCAGAGACTTTTTCGCCAACCAATGCTTATGCATCTAAATCTCCACTTATTGTTGGATCATACATAAACAGTCTTGGTTCAGCGGTTGTCCTTAATTCTCAACTTTACAATATATCTTCTATCGGAATCGAAGTTGTATTTCAGGTAGATGCAACAGATCAGGAGACTGTTTCCTTAGGTGATAGTGTAGAAATTGAACTACCAACGGATGAAAGGGTCCCAACAATAATTACCTTCATAGACCAAGTTGTCACACAAACGCAAGCTGGTGATTTCATAGAGGTGACGCTAGATGTTCTTAATCCAGAATCAATCGAAGTTTACGACCAAGCTCCAGTAAAAGTATTTGTTACAACTGAAGTATCTGAGAATGTTTTATATGTACCCGTTAATGCTTTAATAGCACTAGCTGAAGGTGGGTATGCGGTAGAAATATTCAACGGAGATGAAGAGGTTGAAGTATTTGATGGAGATTCTGGAACTGACACCACTTATGTTGCAGTTGAAATAGGTGTATTTACTGATGGATTTGTAGAAATTATTGGAAATTTTCAAAAAGGACAATTGGTAGTTGTACCTAGATGAAATCAAAACAAAAAACTGTAATTGCTCTAAAAAATATATCCAAAATTTATGAAGGGCCACCACAAGTTAAGGCTATAGACGAACTTTCTTTAGAAATTCAAGAAGGTGACCTTGTCTCTATAGTTGGTCAATCCGGTAGCGGCAAGTCAACACTACTCAATATGATCGGGCTACTCGACACAGTAACAGAAGGTACTGTTGAGATAGAGGGTCAAGATATTTCAAGTCTCTCAGATAATGAGTTATCAAAATTTAGGGGCGAAAAAATTGGATTTATATTTCAAAGTTTTTTTCTACTTCCCGGTCTTACTGCTCAGGAAAATGTCGCAGAAGGCTTGCTCTATCAAGGTATTAAAAGAGAAGAAAGATTAAAAAAAGCAGCAGAAGTATTAGAAGAGGTTGGCTTGGGCGACAGAATAACACATCAACCAACAGAACTTTCTGGAGGACAGCAGCAAAGAGTCGCCATTGCAAGAGCACTTGTGCAAAATCCAGCTTTTATTCTTGCAGACGAGCCGACTGGAAACTTAGACAAAGAATCTGGAATGAATATTCTCAATATTCTTAAAGAATTAAACAAACAGGGAAAAACTGTAGTCATGATTACTCACAATCAAGAGCATGCAAAGAAATTTAAAAAAGTTATAACTCTAACTGATGGAAAGATTGTTGCTTAAATGAAACAGAGATTAAAAATTAAAGACCTTTTTTTTGTTGCATTATATGGAGTAAGAGCAAGAAGAGGTAGAGCAGCTCTTACATCGATCGGTATAGGTATCGGGATTGCTGCAATAGTAGCAGTAACAGGTATTTCAGCATCTGGTCGTGCTGACCTATTGGCAACTCTTGAATCTCTTGGTACAAACCTAATAAAAGCTTCTCCACAGGCAGGTTTTTTTGGAACTCAAGAAAAACTACCTGATGGTGTTGTGGGTATGGTTGAAAGGATAGGACCAGTAGAAGAAGTTACGTCTACAACTCAAACAGATTTAATCGTAAGACGCAGTGATTTTATTTCTGAGTTCGAAGGCGGTGGAATATCGACTATAGTCACAAGTCCAGAACTTCTTCAGGTTGTTGGGGGAAATTTAATTGAAGGAAGATTTATACAGGATGGTCTATCAAATATTCCAGTCACTGTTTTAGGTAGTGTTACAGCTTCTAGGTTAGGAATAAACACCTTAGACACTCCTACAAAAATTTTAATTGGTAATGAATGGTTTGGTGTTGTAGGGATTATAGATGAGCTAAAAATTCATCCAGACTTAGACAGATCTGTATTTATCGGATATGGAGTTGCAAAAACTCTTTTTGATATAGACAAGGAACCAACAACAATTTATGTTAGAGCAAATCCTACATACATTGAAGATGTTGTTGAAGTAATAGCGCCCTCAATGAATCCAGAAAATCCAGATCAAGTTCAAGTTTCTAGACCCTCTGATGCACTAGAAGCACAAGAGGCTGCTGACGCAGCATTTACAAATTTACTTCTTGGCCTTGGTTCTGTTGCGTTACTTGTCGGAGGGGTAGCTATTGCAAATGTGATGGTTATGTCAGTTCTTGAAAGAAGGATGGAGATTGGCGTTAGGAGGTCTATTGGAGCAACTCGTAAAGAGATAAGATATCAATTTTTATTAGAGAGCATTGTTTTATCTGGAATAGGAGGACTTGTAGGAGTAGTCTTGGGAACCGGTGTTACCCTAGGTTATACAAACTATACAGATATAGTATTTTCGATACCTGTTAGCCAAGTTTTAGGTGCGATCCTATTGGCCTTATTAATTGGGGCAATTTCAGGGGTATATCCAGCTATTAAGGCTTCAAAGATACAGCCAGCAGAAGCAGTTAGAAAATGAGAAATATAATTTTAACTTTTACATTGGTTTTTATAACAGCTTGCACAATTGGTGGCGAGGAAGCTTCGGAAGGTGTAGCAACTATAGAAAGTACAACACGAATCGAAGTTGTTGAAGTCGAAAAAACATTTGAAGAGGGCGTATTAGATTTTGCACAATGTATGAGAGAAGAAGGTATAAACTTTCCTGATCCGAGCTTCGATATTGATGGAAACCCTGAGTTTGATGATTTAAATATAGAAAATGAAGAAGAATTCGAAGAAGCTTTTGTTAACTGTGAAGATATTTTAAGAGAAGCCCTTCCAGAACAATTTGATCTCGATCCGGAGGTTGAAGCAGCCTTAGTTGATTCTTCTCTAGAATTTTCGCAATGCATGAGAGATGAAGGAATTGATTTTCCAGACCCCAAACCTGGTGAATTCGGATTTTTTGCCTTCAGAGATGCAGATATTGATTTTGAATCAGAAGATGTTCAAAAAGCATTTGAAATATGTCAACCTGAAAATCCTCTTGAAAATCTTGATGACTAAGTAAATATTAGAAAGTCAAAGTAAAAGCTTTATTATCTCCAATAATTTACAAATACCTACATTTGTGGATTAACTAAAAATTTATTACCAGTTTTTTGTTGGGCGTATGCTTGTATTATTTCAGGTTGAAGCATTTCTTCGAAAGAAATTTCTTGACCATACCCGCTGGCAAAAGTTGTTTTGATTTCTT
>ERZ767114.131-NODE-131-length-55033-cov-3.815798_pt1 | contig 55033 bp, 53 predicted proteins | sample MGYA00374952_ERZ767114 | MGnify/ENA primary metagenome ERZ767114 (study PRJEB28939, sample SAMN06267156) | marine metagenome | isolation source: Columbia River Estuary | place: USA:Columbia River Estuary, USA | collected 2012-05-05 ... | reverse complement strand
GGATTAAATATGATATGTTTACCTATTAATTCCTCATTTGATTTTACTAACCAAATAGGTCCTCCAGGTCTTGGATCATTAATATTATTAAAGTCCTTTAATGTCTCTCTAACTTTAATATATAACTCTTGAATTCTTGAATCAGGCATAATCTCTCTTCCTGAACGATCTTGACGATGACTAATATCATATAATACATCACCGGATAAGAATCCTAACTGTCTTGCGCGAAGTAATGTCATTAACTTAACTCTATCACCTCCGCAGATATCGTTATTTAGTACATAAGCATGTGTACCATAAATACCCATACTATCAAAATCAAGCACATTTCCAAGTCCTCCTAATGCTGACTGAGGATCTATTTTTGCGCATGTTCCATCTTGCATCATATTCATGAATAATACTAATGCTCCTGGATTTCCTTCAGATAACTTTATTAAAACTGTCTGCATAGTATCCATTAATGATACTCTCTCTTTGTGGTCAATTGGTTTTTTGTTCATTATTGCTGTTATTAAAATGTTACTATTTAATTACCTTGACTGACCTAGACTCAACGGTGTCAAATACAGGCTATGCATTTGAGTCCTCCTCTAGGCCGGTTCATAAGTAAACTGCCTACGTCATCTGATGACAAGCTATAACCTCGGGTGTGATGCTCCAGTTATTGCCACGCCTTACACACCCATATCATACGCAGACAAATATTGTTATTTGATTATAAAGTTACTTTTGTGTTAATTTATAATGTTCTCTAATCTTTTCTTCATTAGTTTTATAAGGCTTCATATCTAATGAGGATGATTCTGAAACACAATTTTTAATTCTTCTACAGGCGTCTTTGCCTTCCTCATACTGCCTTTTAAGTGACTCATTGAAGCTCTTAATCCTTCGTTCAAACCACCAACTGTGATCATCACATATTTTTAGGCATCTTTCTCTTTCTTTAAGCAATAATGCTACTACTTCTTCTTCTGTAAATGTTTTCATAGATTTTTAGATTGAAACGGTCAGGTTACCAATCCGACCGTTTTGAGTGACTTCTATAATCTATCCCGAGGCTTTATCCCCGATGATATTTTTAAGATAACGAGCTATTAGTTTTACTATCATACTATAATGTTGATTAAAACCTTTAGTTCTATACATAGCACGCCCATTTTGGTAAATGTAGGTTAGTGGAGTAGATTCTACTCTTAATGTATCTGATAAGCTCTTGTTATCGTTAATGTCTAATTTAATAGCGGATATCTCACCGCCATACAGTATAGTAAGCTTAGTTAGCCCATCTGTTACTGTTATTTCTTCGTTCTTCTTTGATTTATCATAGAATACTAGAACAGTAGGTGATTCACACCCAATTACTTCTCCAAATGTTAGTGTTTTTGACATAGTTTATTATTTTAGTACTATTTATTTCTTTTTTATCCAACCTCATTACGTCGATAACCAGGATGATAACTCTAACGAGTCACTCATTACACGATTATAAAGAAAGACTACTGATATTAGTACGATATTCTATCCATCAGCTGATTGTGGCAGCTTTTTGTAGGTAGTATAGTAGTAAAGAAATTAATCGTGGAAATATCCACAATATAAATAAATTGGTATCTGTCGCAGTTAGGAAATAACCTCAACCCTATTGATTCCATCTGTTTGTTTTAGCTCTCCAATTCATTCAGATTAGCCATATAGGACAACCTCTTACTTTGCTTACTTCAAACGTCTTAGGTTAATAGTTATTTAATTGCAGTGTGACTTGCTATTCAACAGTGCTCACACTTATTTATACACAGGTCTTTTAGTTCGCTAGATGACATCCAGTTCTTTTCATAGACAGGTGTTGAAAACTACCAATAACAAAATACTTCCGCTCTCTTATGAGGCAGCATCAATAGTATATTATTATTGGTAGTATTATTACATAGAATGACCTATTCTTCCAAAGTCACTTCTTCCAATTATTTCTCTATCATCAGTATCAAAGATTAAATCAATCTCATCATCATCTATAAGCACAGGTTCTACTCGTCCTTTTGAATATTCAATATAAGTATCAATGATATCCTTAGATTCTTTTAATCCTAATGTTAAAGCTTCTTACATACTCTTAACAGCTTGTAGTTTTCTACCTTCATTAACATCTGTAACAATACCTTGTAATACTTCATCTTTGAATATATTAGGACTTATTAACTCTGTAGTACCTTTAAGTACAGCTTTTAATGCATCAACATGTGTAGCATACTTTGTAGGCTCTGTCTTTCCAGGTTCTATTGTCTTAGGCTTAGGCTTTACCATAAAGGAGGCTAATAATTGATCAATGGTTATATTTTTCTTACTCATAACCAAATAATTCTGATAAACTGCCAAATATTACAACCACTGCGATTATAAACCCTATTACACACCATACAGATAGTAATTCTCCGTCTTTTTCTTGATATGGCTTCAATCTTTTGTTACCATTTTTATCTTTTGTTGCTCGTATCATTAGCTAGTTGTTAAATTAAAAAATTCATTGAACTGATCCATTATTCCTTTACACTCTTTTAATCCAAGGCGTGTGTACTCTTTAAGTATCTTAATTCCCCCTAATCTTCCTCCTACTTTTAAACTATCTCTATTGATTTCAATGATAGATAGTATCTCTGAGTCAGGTATAGATATATTGTAACGCTCGATTTGTATGCGTAAGTAGTTAATATATGTCTTATTATCTATTTCTGACACTTCATCTTGAAGAGAATTTAATAGATCGTTAATTGTTAATGGTTTCTTTTTCACAGTTGTTGTTATTATATAGATTAATAAAACCCACCCCTGAGCGTCGTGAGTCCAGGTGTGGGCAAGTTGCATAGCGCAATGAATTACCTAATCATTCAAGGTTAATGTCTTTCTATAATCTATTTTTGTTGCTGTTTATTTAAATTTAAAGGGTTGATCTTTACTATTTATCGTCACAGTTAATTTACTGATTACTTCCTCTATTGATTTATTATCTGAGTGGAAAGTATATACACCTGCATATGTTCCGTCTTTGTACAAACTATATACAAGTCCTCTATCAGTGGAAAGTTTAGACTTTATAGTTAGATGTTCATTTAATACTATTGCATCTTTACCATTGATTTTTATAATAGTATATTCATTTGAATTAAATACTTCTGTTGGTATAGAGTTTGTTGCTTCTATAACAACTTCAGTTCGATCTCTTCCTCTTATTTTTTGTTTTTCTGATATATTCTCTTTACAAGAAATAAGCACTACTAATAATAGGGTGATTAAATATCTCATGGTTTATTTGGTTTTTATTGTTGTTGTTTAATAAAAACCTCCCGCCTACACATGTTGTACAGAGGTGGTGCGGGAGGAAAATTGCTATGAAAAGAAAGGCATCACACCTCGATAGGCTGTTCATAAACTAGCTTAAGTAGCATTTTAATCAGGTAAAAATTTCTTTATGCCCTGTATGTTTGTTTATTTTATATACTGAATTATCTGTGGAAAGAAAGTAGAAGTTTTCACTATCCATAGTGCTATATGATTGACAGATAAGTTCATTAGTAAATGTACTATAGTAGTTTCTATCAACACTATAAATAGCATTACATAATAAATAGGATGATCCAAATTGATCAAATACTTTTGTTTCTTTACCCTCTTTATTTATTAAACAGAATCGCCCTTTTAAATGTTTTCTTGCTGCAGGATTCTTTTTAGTTTCTGAGGTTAGATTTTTATCATAATAGTCTTCAGTATATTTAATGATGTGAAGAAAGTCAAGACCTTTATTATGGAACAATCCTCCTTTTCTATAGTACGAGTTACTGATGATTTTACCATCTCTGCATAATACAAGAAAATCAGTACATCTTTCATTCCATTCTTTAGCATACTCTTCAGGTATACTTATTGGCTCTAATGTCAGATCAGTATTCTTAATCTTTATTGAGCGTGATGTTGCTTCAATATATTTAGTGGATCTTATCGGTTTCATAGCTATAGGATTTATAAATTAATGTTTTTAACACACTCCGTTGATAAGGAAAATTGCTGTAAACCTTATCTAATTGTAGAAAGGAATGGAGTGTGTTAAGTTGTAATAAACTCTTGTAAGGTTGCCATCCTTATTTGTCAGTAATAAGCTGAACCACGCGTATTGTACACTCTGCGAATATATGAGTTCGTTCTTGGTGTGGTCAATGTGGAGTCTTCAAAGCTATCGAAGAACAAGAGTTTAATAATATCCCCTATACTGCGCGTTACCTCTACAGCCTAGTGTTACAATGCGTGCTCTTTCAAACACATAAGGAGGATTATTATTTAATGAGTGGGGAGTTTCGTTTCTCCCCAACGTCCTTATGCAGCCACTTGAAGTGTTTGCGTAGGAATCATTTGTATAACTTTGTTAGTTATTTATATTATTAATACCTAGTTTAATAGACACAAGATCTAATGCTTCACTCTGCAACAGTCAAAACCAGTCGTCCCCATTTGAGGGTTGATAACTACAACAACCCTCTAATAATAGTAAAGCGAAAATAAATACTCTTTAGCCTTTCGACTCAGTGCATTAGTGGAGACGCCGGGAATCGAACCCGGGTCCAAATCGCAAGATTCACAACCTAACAGTAATAATAATGTGGTAAAGATAGTAATTTAAAGTACAGGTAATTGAATTTAACACGTTAATTGTTAGCCCTATACTTTAAACTCCATCCTATTTGTTTATTTAATATCTAATATCTCACAAGTTTGCTTGAACATCTTTTCATCTCTGAAGAACATAAATGGTTCATCGCATCTTCTATCATCTTCGATCTTAAGCCAACCTTGAATGTTTGACCTTTTTAATCTTAGACCTTCTTTTAAACTGTGAGTGTGCTCATCTTCATACATCTGATCAATCCATACACCTAAATCAAGTAGTATATCTTTTGGGCAGATAACATACAACCCATTATGTAATTGAGTTGTTGTTAGTTTATCATCAGCACTTAGCATGGCCAATGAGTGAAGAGCTGTAGGGACTGCACCCCATTCAAATTCTGCTGCTCCCATATAATCAAAGGAGAAGATATCATTGATTGCTTTCATTGCTTCTTTACTAAAGCCACCATCAATCAAACCACCTCCAAAACTGAAGGGGTTAGATCTACCAACTGGTGCTTGTAATCTTTGTACTTTCCAGATTCGTTTCATTATGACTTCTTCTTTTTAAGTTCATCGATTCTTATCTTCCAAGACTCATTCTCAGCGGCTAATACAGTAACAGTTGCTCCTAGAAATTCTAGTGAGGCAATTGCTTCAGTGTTATTTAATCCTGATCTTGGTGTTAATATTAACGCAGATCTTGATTGATATGTATCACCTGTAATATCAGCAACTACAGTATACTTCATGTAACTGTCTTCTGCATATTTAGTAAATATATCAAACATATGTTGTCTGATTGATTCAAGTGATAATAAAACTTCTAATCCTTTATCGGATACTTTACCTTTTGGATAAGGTATTGTTACTCTAAGTCTTGGCATATTATGGTTTATTTATTGTTGTTGTTTAATTTATTTAATAACCCTAGTTCCTCCTTACTATACTTCAGGAGGTTAGGGCCTATGAAAAAGATCGACAAAACTAAATAGCTCATCTAACTTTATTGTGTTCGTATTATGTATTAACCAGCGGGAGCTGCAAGAGTAAATAGTACTGTTCCGGTTACTGTCTTCACCGTACTTCTTCGTATTTTATGTCTCGAGTTCTTGCCAGGCTCAGTTACCTTCGTATTCAAAGTATGCACCCACTATCAGATATTCAGGGTCTTAATAACTGTCTTTGTTTCCTGGATCATTGCTGTTCGCGCTGAGGAAATGTGTAGTGTATTAAGGCTGTTTATCGAAGAGCTTTATTAATTATTCGTAGGTTATGAAGACAACGTATTATTAATGGGTGCTTTACTATTGAAATTACTCAGCGTAATGAGTCTTTTTATGTATTATTTAATGGGAGTATTACTTAAGGAGGTTATATTAGGATGATCGCTACTATCTTCACGTCTTCAACTAATTGTCCTTGTTTATACTCTCATCGGGTATTTTTTATGATTTAATTCATCTCTTTTACAACTTCTTCATTCAACTAGCTTGATTCTTACTCTCTTTAATACTCAGTACATCGGTATTAAATTTTCGCAATCTCTTGTTGAAATTCAGTTGTTCTATTCTAATAATCTATGGATGATGGGTAATAATAAGTATTAATTGTTGATTGTATTGTTGAAATGTGACACAAAAGTAACCCTTACTCCTAACACTGGGTCAGAAGTAAGAGTAGATACTACAAGTATATGGTGTTTGAAGCCTTATATCTTGATTGTAATGTTTTTGTTAGGTTCCGCTGTCTCGAAGCGTTTCTCTAACTCTCCTGCGTACAATCCAGTCATAAATTCAAAGTCATTGTAAATAGAATCTAAAGTACCATCCCATTCAGGATCAGCTCTTAATTCTTTCACTCTTTCATTGTAAGCAGCATAACAATAAGGAGGATACATAACATTATCTGTCCCTTCTTGCTTTCTGTTTTCAACGTTAACAACTTTAAACTCACCTGGTAAGTTCACATCTTTCTTGTCCTCAATAGAGTTGATCAACCATTCGTGAACGCGCATAGTTGGAGTTTCTGCAGTGAACTCAGTGTTATCCGAGTCAATAGTAGCAACATCCATATTCAACAAAGATCTAATAGGCACTAAAAATGCTTTAGAGTTTTCTTTGTTTACATATTTCGCTTTAACAAATGTGTTGTCTTCACCAACTGCTTTCAAATCAGTAGACTTGTCAGGATCATTGGTAACCATAGAATGCAATACGAATACTTGGTCTTTTAAATCAGACTCTTTCGCGTTTAACATTCCTCTCTTTGGTGCAAGAGCATTCAATACGTCAATACCGATTTTAATTTCGGCAACCTTTAAATTAGCCATAAGCTTTTTAAATTTAATTAATAATTAATAAATAGATTAATAGAAGCGTGTAACTACATTTAATGAACCAGTTGTTGGCCATTATGGCACTCCTACACGCGGGAGCGACAAAGAAATATATGGACAAGGGGAAGCTTTAGCAACTCTGCTACCATTATAATCACGTTCAGTTGCTCGCGTTGTTCTGGGTGATGGGTGGGTGCCGGGGGTGGGCGGCAAGAAATAAAAAGGGTGCTAATCCTTTCTATCTAATACATTATAAGAACCTCTTTTGATAAGTTCTGAATGTTTATACATAGGGGCAACGTCCCAATTAACGATTCCCTTAGCATTACAACGAATGTATAAATGCTCTAAGCTATTAACTATACCAATAGGTACTCCCCAATTAGTAGCAAGTTCATTAGCCGTTGTTCTGATTACATTTAATGTTTTCATATCTATATGGTATTAATGGTTACAATTTAATATGAATACAACTGACTATCTAAAAAAAAAGCAAGCCCGTACTGTACTTCGGGGCTCGCTCTTCGCGAAGATGTTATTAATAATTATTGATTACTTACCTTTTGGGTATGTAATAAGTGGCTTATCGACTGTAAGCGTACGATAAAATTTGTCTTCGAAACCGTCTTTGATTTCAGAAGCAAATAATGCAGTATACTCCTCTTGAGGAATACGTGCAGTCGCAGGCTCGTCGTTAGCTTTACTCTCGGCATTTTTCTCACGTATCGCTTTAGATACTTTAGAAAATTCCTCAAATCCCTCGTAACAGAATGGTGGATACATTTTGTTCTCGGTGTCCTTGATTAGAGTAGGCTCACACTTTAAGACTTTAAAGGCTAATGTCAATGTCGCTTTCACACCATTTTCAGGTAAGAAGTGATTCATAAACATTTTAGTATCGAACTTAAATCGCTTTAAGTCGTACATTGTGAATTTATATACACCGCCCTTTGAAGAGGCAAAAGTAAATATTGGGAACTTATCGTCGTCCAATGAATACTCTGTGCTTTTTTGCATAAGCACGTGTGTAAATTCAACACCCTCTTCAATGTCGTTTAGGAACATTGAAACAGGTCTTACAACAGAATTAATAACATCTTCGCTGATAGTTATAACAGTTGTCTTCATAAGTACATTAAAGGACAAAGAGAAGCTTTACCCGATATGATATTTCCTCCTTACTCCGTTGCTCAAGGCTGGGGTGCCGGGCTTTCAGGGCGGTGGAAATAAAATAAGAGGGTTGCTAATCCTCCTGTTTTACTTCATTCTTTAATAATATACCTAAATAGGCGTGTAACATTTCTATTTGTTCAGGTTCAATATTCATTTCAATGATAGGCCCTTGTTCTTCGTTATCACATTCTACAAGCTTAATATTTAGATTGCCTAAGTAATGTGAACTTACCTCTATTAAAAATGTATCTATTTGATGACTAGCTTGCTTGAACATAAACTCGTTATCATCTGATACCATTCTTAAAGTGGTTGAAGTTCTAAAGTTTCTCTTTGTAGGTAGTTTAGACATACTTTATTGTTATTTAATAGTTAAAAAAAAGGAAGGATACTGTTACATATCCCTCCTAATAATAATAGTTTAGTGTGAGCCCTGTGATGTGGGCATAATTTGATTCTCACATTCATACAATTGTATCTCTTTGTCGATACTCTCATAATTAGTGATGCTAATAAAATCATACACTTCAGCCAATTTACCCAATGCCTTAAGTTCATAGTAGGTAAGTTGTGCTGAGTCTGAAGTATATGTCAACTCTCCGTCCTTTGTGAAAGTTGTTCCGTTATCGCCAAGTATACTCATAGCTTGAGAGTATGACCCAACAGGTGTGAATACTATCGCATTGATAATAAACATACATAATACTCCTACCACGAATGATAGGAATATATGTGTTTTGTTTAGCTTTTTCATTACTTCTTGTTTTTCTTGTTAGACTTTTTGTTTACTTGTTCTTGTTCTTTCATAAACTTCTCAATATCAGCTCTCAAGTCATCACAAGAGTCATCTGTTACTAATGAGTTTATAAATCCTGTCATAGATTGACGAGCCATTTCAAATCTATAGTGTTCTACTAATATTTGATACTCTTCTTCCATAATCTTCTTCAAGAACCATTGTCTAATCATATTTGCAAATAGATATAACATAATACCAAAGAATAATACTTTAGTGAATATGTTAATCTTGTCTCCTACTGTCTCTGATTGCTCAAAGGCTAATAACCATAGGTTTAACAATGCAAATAAAATAGTAATGTAACTAACGAATAATAATACTTTCAATAATGTTTTCATAATAAATTGTTGTTGTTAATGATAATTAATAAATAAGTTTAAAGCCGAAGTGGTTAGCCTCGGCTGTGATAGTGTGAATACTTGCTATTCAAACATAGTTTTACTGAACTCTTCCATAGTGGTTGGTTCAATCTTATCAATGTTTAATATCTTTTTAGCAAGAGTTCTAAGAAAGGTACGACACTCTTCATCTACTTGTCTGTGAGCAATACTCATCAAGTCACATTCATCGTGTGCTTGTTTATGTTGTTCTTCAGTAAATCTTTCGATACGATTTTTCAATGCCTGCTCACTTTTAGATGTTATACCTAATAGTCTTCTTGCATCTTCAAGTGTGAAGTGTACTTTAACGCCTGATACAGGGTTTACTTCGATGTCCTTTCTTACTAATTCAAATTTAGATGTTCTCATAATTACGCTGAAATTCATTTAAGCCGTATGTCTACAATATGTATCCACTTAAGCTATTGATTAGTATTTAGTATGTACCAATGAGTATTCATTGATGGTTATGTTTCCCTTACCATAAGGTTTAATTAGACGACGAGCCTGCTCAAAGATACATACTATCTACATAATGATATAAGAGGACAAGGAGAAGCTTGAACCATAACTACTACACCCTACCACCCCTTGATACTATCATATGATACTATGGTATGATACTATCTACTCTTCAATGACCCTACACCCCCTATCATGTGGTAGTATAGTGTTGGGTATCAGCAAAGGTTTATTTTATATACTACCCACCCTCTACCATATGATTCGCTTTTGAAATAAGTTTGCCTACCCAACTTTTTGTGAGGATTTCATTTTCCCTAGCCGTTTGGGCGGGGGGTTCCATGCTATGTGGTTCACTGCGCGCTTAAAACTCGTAAATTTTGCATACAATAGCTCTAACAAATATTAAGCAGTAATAACCTAGTGTCCTATATACAAGGTCACATATATCAATCAGGATAAGTGTTAATGGAGTTCATAAATGTTATAGAATGAACTTTATAATGGTACAAAGTGAGCAGAAAGTAGTTAAATGAATACTTCTGTTAAGAAAAGACCAGTATAGTGGTCAGCTATAAAAAATAAGAGGTGTGAAAAAAGACCCTACCCCTAAATTCTGTACGCATTCGAACTGTCTTAAGAAAAGGGTGGGGGGTTAATAGGTAGGTGTCCGGGGTTAGTGTACGAGTGAGTGTGGCCTGGTTACAAAAAGCCCTACGCTCCTGGTTTTTTATTGTTCTACTATAAGTCGATATCAAGAGGTAGGGACAGATCATTGTGTTATATAAGCTTGTTGCGTATTCGTATATTGTTTAGTGCCTCGCTGGCGGTACTAGAGGGAGATCTCAAAACACCTCCTTCCTCGTAAAGTCTTTCACCATTAATAGTATAAAGGCCATCGTCAGGTTGAAAAGGGTATTCTGCCGGGTTTAGTGAGACTAGTCCTTTACTTGTCATCATGGTCTGTGGTCTAAGTGAGAAACCTTCTCCCTTACTAGAAGGCGAAGCCGGCGTTTCTGATTGCGGTAGGCCGAAATATTTGAAATGATCCTTTCCTTTACCACGTATATTAGCGTTAGCCCAGTTCTCTGCTATACTATCAGGAGAGTGAGTCGTACTTTTAGTTACCCATTCGTCTGCGTATAGTTGTTGATCTGATATAGTACCATCAAGAAATTCTCCGAACTTGTTACCTTTCATCTTTAGATTAGCATATGCTAGTACAGCTTGTTCCTCTTCAGATAGCTCGTCTGGATTATTTGCTTTTAAAATTTTTAGCAACGGCGACTGTAGTCCTTGAGCAACTATGCCTTCAGAGTAGTTATCGTCCTTCATCATATTTCTAAGTCTATTTTGAGCTGTTTGAAACGAAGATGTAGCGTTATTACCGGCAGCATCATATCTACCTCCCTTAACTTTCTGTCCTCGTTTGTTATATCCTCCTCCATTTCCTATTAAGAAATGAAATATACCTGAAGCTGAAGATTTCTTATTGTACTTCTTTTTACCTTTAAAGGATTCTACTTCTGCCATAGTTCCTAGGAAGTTAACGACTTTATTAAAATCGCCTCTCTTCTCTGTTGTATGGTAGAGTTTTTTTAGTATAGATTCTGGCATTATAGAGTTTATTTAGGTTTAGCAAATGCTCCTAGTTGTTGTGTATATTTTGATTGTGCTTGTTGTGACCTGGCTTTCCATGCATTCTTACGCATCATTTTAGCTAATGATCCAGCTACTGTAGGTACAGTTCCAGGTATATTACCTTTACTAAATGATGCTGCTGATATAGCTGTTGGAGGTTTGGCGTTATAGGTTGGCGCGGAAGGTGTAGTATCAGCAGTGTTTGGTAGCTGAAGCTTATTCACACGCAAACTGTCCAGGGATTGTTGTTGTATATTTCCGGGTGACGGAATTCCTGGTGAAGCTGGTTTGAGAGGTGATGGAGGTATTGGTCCACCTGCTTGGTACTTCATCTTTCCTCCTCCACATCCACAGTCTCCTACTCCACCTTTAGCGATCTTCTTTACTCTCTTCTTCATGATAGGAGTCTTTAGTTCTAACTTAGCTCCTTTTTCTGCTATACTAATAGGGGCTGCTTTAGGTTTCATTCTTGTGTCTCCTGCTGCAGGTATCTTAGTTATTTTCATTAATGGTTTCATAGGAAAGTCTTATATATTATACAATGTATTATTATAATACTATATTTAGAGCTAAGTGAACAGATATAAGTATGAATTTCTTCAATGAAGGAGGGAAATTTTTGGGATACCAAGAATGGGAGGATGCATGGCACAGCCGAGTTGTTCCCCCCAGAACAGACGCTCGCCACGACGAGGTTGTCCCTTGTTATTGTTAGAGGCTTGTGGGAAACTAGGGCTCAGAGAGTTATGAAGATTTGAGGGTCAAAAAGTGCAGCTTTGAGTATCAAAAGATGCAGGTTTTATAGCATCTACTTCTGATTGGTGAAAAGTAGGTATTGTTGGTGAAAAGTAGGTATTATTAGGTATGCTTTGGGAAAAGTAGTTACAGTCCTTGTAGGGTCATTGTAAGTATACTGAGTATCAAGTAGTTATAAAGAGCTGAGTATCAAAAGATGCAGGTTTGAGTGTCAATTATTGCAGAAAAAAAGCCTAACAAATTAATGCTAGGCTCTTCTTAGTTACTTCTTTTTACCCTTAAAATAATTGGCTCCCCTTAATGCTTTAGTGAATTCTTTCTCTGCTCTTTCATTCATCAGGAATACTGGTGTAAGTCCTGAATGGTTGTTTGCAGTATCTTCTATAATCTTTTTTAACCCCTTTATTTTTCTGTAAGTTTTCATACTATAAATATAGTGATTATCAATTAAATTTACTACCTTTAAGGAAAGAAATTTGCGCCAGCGGGCTGATTCGCTACCTATCGTTGGACACTAGGCCACTATTAAGTTAGTGGCTTTTTTGTGGGACAACCTGGAGTCGAACCAGAATCTACGGATTTTCAGTCCGCCGCTTTGACCACCTCAGCCATTGCCCCATTATATGTTTTTGCATACAGTAAATCTCTGCAGCCCTTTAAATACGTTTTCGCTATATGCAATTACATATGATTTTATACCCGTAAAGGTGTAATATACTGCACTATTAATCGGATTATACCCGATTAGGTATAGAAATACTAACATTAGTGCAACATATGGCACTTAATGATGGCATTTACTAGCGCGACAGGTAGGATTCGAACCCACAACTAACAGGTTTGGAAGCTGCTACCATTCCCAGACGGTCCCTGAAGCTTATTATAGTTTTTCAGCATTTACTAAAATAAGACTAGACCTTATTATAGTTTTTTGCCGTTTACTAAACTAAGAATGCCGGGTGAGATTCGAACTCACGATCTTCAGGGTTGCAACCTTCTACCTTGGGCCACTCGGACACCAGCACATTATATTGAGTCAAGGGTTGGTTTCGAACCAACGACCTGAGTGTTAACAGCACCCTGCTCTACCACTGAGCTACCAAGACATAATTGTAGAGAGAAGAGGCCCTGATCCCCCGCCGTTTCCGACTCATCTGCTTAGCAAGCAGTGCCCACCCTGGTGAGTTCACTCTCTATTTATTGTAGAAGGAAGAGGACCCGACCCCCAGACAACCTAATGCCCTACAGTTTTCAAGACTGCCCGCCACTCCACTGTAGCTGCTTCACCTTCTATTTGTATACATATACGTTTACTTTTTTCGAGTTTTGTATACATATATGTTTACTTTTTACGCTTTTCTATGCATAAGAGGACATATATGTATACTAATTTGGGATTTTTTATCCTTATAGCTATACTTTTGTGGGGACGAAAGGATTCGAACCTCCAACGCCTTTCGGTACAGATTTACAGTCTGCTCGCTTCAACCAATTTGCATACGGCCCCAGTTTATCCATAATAACTATCCATCCAGTTATCAGGTAATATTTCTTCGAATGTTTTAAGATCTTCCTTCTTTATTTTATCCTCATGAACTAACCGATGACAGTTAGGACATAGTAAAGTTAGATTTTTATGATTATGTGGATCAGTAATCTTCCTTCCTTCTATATGATGAATATCACAACTACCTTTATCCCAACCACAACTAGAGCACCCTAACCCTAACCTTTTGATAATTTTTTGTACTGTACGACTACTTAACTCCCAGATACTTAGGATACTAGCTTTATGTTTTCCAATACTATGCTTTATAGCCGAAGCTCTAAGCTTTTCTTTAGTCTCGTCTGTAACTACTCTTGTCTTATTATTATATATAACCCCACAAGATCTGCTACAAAACTTTTGACTTTTTGGCTTACCTTCTAAAGACTTACCACACTCTTTACAATCTTTCATAATGTAAAGATAATCAATTCTACCGAACTATCAAAGAACTATTTACAGTCCCGGCCCCAACCTGAGGCAACCCATTATTCTTTTAAACAAAAAAAAGTCTTACATTTCTGCAAGACCTTCTTTAGAGACAAATTTATATTGTTAAATATGTCATACAGTAGAAGTCCCGCCCGAACGAATCGACCAGAAATTATAATTACTATATGAACATACTATTGCTTTCATCCTGTAAATATACAACTATTTATTAAATAAACAAATTATTTTTTCACAGCTTCTACGATATTATCAACTTTATCAGCGACTTTATCTATTTTCTTCTTGTTATTTCTGTAGACAAATATTGCTACAACTCCACCTATTGCTAGTCCTAAGAGTAATCCTTCTATAAAATTTATCATAATAAAATATTTTTGTAAATATACAACTAATTAATTAATTATCTGTTGTTGTTATAGTAAAATATGGGTTAAGTACTGTTGGGCTAGTTATTGTAGGTTCCCCAAAGTAGGGATCAGTCCCTCCATAGTAGTATGGCTCAATAGGTGCATATGGAACATATGGCAGGTATGGATTTCCTATGGTAAAAGGATAATTAACTGGGTATGAGTACTCTGGCGGAATTATTTTATACTCTTTCCATAAATCATTAGGTAACAGAGATTTAAGTGTATCTAGTAGTTCTACAATATTTACAGAATTATCCATAGATACTGTTTTAGCTGCTGTGTCGATTATTATTTTCATGGTTGTGTTTTGTGTGAAGAGTTTGCTTCTAGAGTATTTAGAATTTTAGTTCGGTCGTAAAGTATTGTAGTACCTATTTTAGAGAAAGGAAGACTGCCATTAAGTCTCATATTCTGTAGAGTTCCGGCTGAGATACCAAAAAGTTTCCTAACTTCTGCTGAACGCATCCATCTATCCTTTTCTGTCTTTGCTGTTACTGGTTGTACACTGATTAAGTCTCTAATCGAAGCTATAATCTCTTTTTTAAACTCCTGAAGATCTTCGCTTGTTACTATTTCTATATTCATATCTTTGCCTATTTTATATTAGCATTAGGCTAAGATAGTAAATTTATGTTAATAATGCTAGAAATAATGCAATTGATATTGTTGTCCCGGAGAGATTTGAACTCTCGACCATCCACTTATGAGGCGGGCGCTCTACCCCTGAGCTACGGGACGATATGAGGGCGAGAACAGATTCGAACTGTCGACCGCAGGTTTAGAAAACCCGTGCTCTTCCGCTGAGCTACAAGCCCTTGACGCAGTTTATAGCTAAGCCGGGGAAACTGCAAAACCCTTAGTACAGCGAGTAGGGATCGAACCTACGACATCTTCCATGTAAAAGAAGCGCTACTTCCACTGAGCTACCGCTGCAAGTGAGGCTATCTAGTCTGACCTTCCAGACAGTACATGTCGAATATACGTCTCGTTATGTAGTAGACAACCTCGTAAAAGACTTAATCTGGGACACTTCAAGACTTCACGAGAGGTGTATTAAGTACTATTTGATCCGCAAGTCGGGTTCGAACCGACGACCTGCTGCTTACAAGGCAGCTGCTCTACCACTGAGCTATTCCGGAAGGTTGTGGGATATCGCTTAACCCACTTATACTTTCATATATTAAATCATATTAAATGACCCAAGACGATTTTTTTTGCGGTGACGACGGGACTCGAACCCGCAATCTTCTGCGTGACAGGCAGACGTCATGCTCCCATGTATGCTGCGACACCGTTTGTGCCCTATCTAAAACCCTCTCTGGGGAAAAGCCGCTGAGCACGTCTTAATTATTGTAGCGAGAGAGGGATTCGAACCCCCGACCTGATGATTATGAGCCACCCGAGCTGGCCATCTGCTCTATCTCGCGATATATTTTGTTGCGATGGTGGGATTTGAACCCACGACCTGGAGGATATGAACCAACTGCTCCACCCCTGAGCTACATCGCGATATTTGTGTAGGTAACGAGATTCGAACTCGCCAACTCCTGCTTGGAAGGCAGGTGCCACACCATAGCGGCCTCACCTACATGTGGGGCTATTCTCCCTTAACCTGTCTCTATATAGAGTTAACTTCCTTGTTGGAATAATAGGATTTGAACCTATGACCGCTCACGTATCAGGCGAGTGCTCTACCATCTGAGCTATATTCCAATTTACTTTATCAACCAATATGTCAAATTTCGTTCCCCCGGCCAGTACCGATCTGGCGGTCATCTGATTAAAAGTCAGAAGCTTTACCATTAAGCTACGAGGGAATATGCCCTCATCACTAAGGGTTAGTTACTTCTTATATTTCTTCTTACTTAAATACATTCTTCTAATCATTTATTATTGTGGAGAATACGAGATTCGAACTCGTGACCTATGCCTTGCAAAAGCACCGCTCTACCATCTGAGCTAAAACCCCAAAAAAAAATCCCTCTAATTTCTTAGAAGGATTCCTTGTATACTGTTATGTCTGTTCACATCAGCCTGCAACGGTTCCTCCAGAAGAGATCTTATCAATCCCGCCTACTCTTACTATCGTCGCTATGTCCATTACTGAATTCACTGAAAATGTTTTATCTTTATATTAAGTGACAAATATATACCTATTAATTAAGACTGGCAACATTTTTTAAATCTTTTTTAAAAATATTTTCCATAGCCTCTACAAATATGACTGCAAACCTAAGATTACTGAAGCTGGCTATGCCCGCAAAGGTACTTGGTTCTATATGACTATAGACCTCAAGGAAGTCACTTTTTTTGCATATTATCATATCACCTGTCTCTAATCCTTTAAGATATCCGGCTTCTTGAAGCTCATCTAAAGTCATTAATTCATTTGTTATTCTTACCATTTTCCTAGTGGGCATTTAGTGTTTTCATCTGTAGATAGTATTTTAGCCGATAATACACATCCACATCCTCTAACAATTTCTCCTGTCTTTACGTTTCTGCCTGACGCCATTGGATTACATATTAAATGAAACCTTACTGGGCATACATTACAGATAATAATTCTCTTCTCCGCCATCTTCTTAGTTGACTCAGGAAGAAGGTTAAATGTTCCCTTAAGAGCATTTCCCCAACCGTTGATTATTTCATTAAGTTTACTCATAGAACAAATATACAAAAAATAATTGAATCCCGGGAGAGATTCGAACTCTCGTTTCTGGTGCCGTAAACCAGGGTTTTTCCCCTAAACTACCAGGATATATTTGTACCGAAGAAGGGAGTCGAACCCTCACGACCTTTACAGGCCCACAGATTTTAAGTCTGCTATGTCTACCAGTTCCATCACTAAGGCATTATGCGCCGATGAGAATATTCGGACGCCTGATTATACCCGAAAACTCAGGGTTAATTAATTCCCACGCTGCCTTCTTCTCATCTATTGTACTCCTGACGGGACTCGAACCCACACTCTATTAAAAGAACTAGATCCTAAATCTAGCGCGTATTATCCAGTTTCGCCACAGGAGCGTATCTACAGCAAATTAACCCCTGCTGTAGTATTGGGGTGTATGAGGAGACTCGAACTCCCTTAGGCCAGCACCACAAGCTGGGGCCTCGACCACTTCGGCATCATACACAGATGGGCTGCGGGAATCGAACCCTGTCTGCCTGGATCAAAACCAGATGTGCCTTACCATTACACTACAACCCAATTTCTAATTCTACGCTTCCAGATCCCTACAGGAGTTCTATAAATTAGTAACAGTCACCAACGTAACGCGACGGAGAGTCGAACTCCGGTTTTTGGGATGAAAACCCAAGGTCCTGTCCACTAGACGACCGCGTCAAATACAGCTTTTATTTTTTGATAGGGGTTCAAAGCTGCAAACATTTCCTTCCCAGTATAGTAGGCCGGAATCGAACCGGCGCATTTCTTGCTCCCAAAGCAAGCGGGTTCTTCCATCTGCCCTAGCTACTATATTTATTGGTATAAACTAAAAAATCCCTCTAATTTCTTAGAAGGACTCTTGTATGTGTTACACCGAGGGTAGATTAAAGACCGTCGACACCGAATACAGGGTTCCTTCCATTACATTGTAACGGTTGCTCCAGTAATTCGATATGGCGTAATACTTTAATCATGCTACAAATATAACACTTTATTTTAAACTAGCAACATAAATCAATTTATTTTTAGTATCTTTATAATACTAATTGTGTAATTATGAACAGTAAAGTAAAAAGACCAAATAAAATTACGATTGATACCCATAGAGGTAAAGAAAATACCGCTTTTGGAAAACACTCGAGAGTACCGTTCAATATAGATGATATAGATGCTAAGAGTTTATTAGTATTGGCCTTTATAGATATTGATCAGTTCCTTGATTCGAAGTTTAAAATAAAGAATATTAGAAGAGTTATTAGACTTGAAGATTTTTGTAGTAGCTTACATGTAAGTAAAAATACTATAAAGAGATGTCTAAAAGAACTTGAGGAGAAAGGATTTATCACCTCAACATATAAACATAGTGTAGGAACTTCTTACATATCTAATATTGTAAAGCTTCATGTAAAGTATCAGATCATAACATACTCATTTATTACTAGGGAAGATTTATCTCATGCAGTAAAGGCTTTTATTGTAAAGGTTGTTATGCTTGGAGAACCTAGAATTACTAATATACGAAATGTAACAGCTTTGGTAAAAGAGACTGGAGTACCCAGGAGAAAGATAAATGATGTCTTAACTGACTTACTTTCAAGAGGTTATATATTAGATCACCCCACCGAAAGCTCTATACAAATATTGGATGTTGCTGGAATCATGTTAGATTCTGAAGAGAAATTAATGCTGGAGCATAGACAACTTAGGGAAACAATAGCTTTTTATGAAGCTAACTTTCCTACTTTTAATGAGGACGACACAGAGGAGATCACTAGGCTTAAGTCTGAAGTAAACAGATTATTAAAGAAGATAATGATGTTACAAAATGGCAACAGTGAAAACAATAAAAAAACATAGCGAGAAAAAATATACTAAGAAGAAACCTAAGAAGAAGAAAGCCCCAGTAGCGAAAAAGGAGATAGTCCCCAGACGTAAAAAGAAAACTTACCCTTCCCACGAGAAAAAACTAGTCTATACCTATGTCTTAAAAGATATCAAACGAAACATTTATAAAATTGGAAAGACTGCCGATCCTCATGCAAGATTTAAATCTTTATGTAGAAAGGGTAAGGTACTTCCTATTGCACTAGTTAGGAAGGATGTAGAGGATCAACTTCATAAAGAATACGCAGAAAATCGTATGTTTAATGAAGAATATAAAATGAATGGAGCCACTGAATGGTTCAGACCTGGAGGAAAGTTTGATGCTTTCATAGCTACTGTAGATAAAGGGAAATTCCTTCCTTATATTACTGTGCATACAATGACTAAGCAACTTATAGAAGATAATTGTATAAGATTAAATGACTCTACTGTAGAATGGGAACTTGCTCAGAGCACTTTCGGGTATTATTTTATAGGGTTGGAGTTACTTAAGATGTTAGGGTATATTAAAAAAGCCGGAGATATATTAATTTCTGAGAATAAACATGATGTTATGCTTATAGGTAGAAGGGCATCTGTATCAGATAAAGTCTACGAAGATATTAGAGATAACTATATGGTATGTATTGCTCACAAGGCCAAGGAGGGCTTAATAGCAGAAAATAAACGTGATATATCAAGACTTAGAAAAGTTACGATAGAGACTATAGAATTTGATTCAGAAGTCTTTTTATTATTAAATAGTGTATAATAATATAGTACACAAAGATTAATTAATTAATTTCGAAAAAATGAATTACTATAAAAACCATAAGGGAGCTAAAAGAAAGTTCCAGACAGCAGGTGTACTTCCTATCACAGGTAGTACAGGCGTTTCGCCATTAACATATGGGCCAGGACCTGGTGAAGAAGGATTTACAACACCAGTATCAACTATTACAGGAAGTACTTCTAGATCAGGGCTTACTTATGGTCCTAAACCGGTAGGAGGACCTGATGCTGAAACTAGACTAGCATATATGCACCCTGAAAAAAGAAGAATGGAGTTAGTTAGGATACAGAAAAACCTGGCATCCGGACAAACTATTCCTCAAGCAGATAAAGATCTGTTAAATGCAGCATATAGACAGAATAATCCTAACCCAAATAGTCAGATGACTGATGACCCTGAGTTATTAAAGAAAATATTTCCAGGAGGAGATCCTATTAGTAACATAAACCCAGGTCAAACAGGCCCACCACAAACAGTAGTGAATCCTGATGGTACAGTAGCTCCTAAAACACCTGTAACACCTGTAGACACTGTAGTAGCACCAGCAACATCTACTGTAACTAATGAAGAGTTATTAGATGCTTTAGATGCCAAATTAGCAGGGGCAAAAGATAAGGCTTCTATTGAGGCATTACAGGCGCAATTAAAAGTACCAGTTGATGGTAAATGGGGACCGGTTTCTCAAGCAGCTTTTAATAAGCAAAGGAGAGTAATTAATTTAGGTACTAAGGCAGGTAAGGAAACTGATGAGAAGATCAGAAGAATCCAGAGACGTCTTGGAGTAGGAGTAGACGGAATATGGGGGACTAAGACTGACACCGCATTTAAAAAACTTAAAGCATTACAAGGAGATCTTGGCGTAACAGCTGATGGTGTCTGGGGACCGAACACAAAGAAAGCAGCAATAGCTCGTAGCACTAAAACAGCTGATGAGATTCAAAGTCTTGCTACTAATGGGTTACCAAAACAAGACTTACAAAGAAGTAGCAGGCCTACTAATACCTTATCAAATGGAGATGCTCGTAAGAAAGCAAGAGGAATGAGAAAGGAAGCAAGACAAGAAAAAAGATCTGGTCGTAAACTTGATAGACAGCTAAGAAGAGATGCCGATAAGTTCAACGCAGATGGCTCACCTAAATTAAGAAGAGGCGGACTATTCTACAATTCAGTAGAAAAATAAGACTACATTAATAGTAGTAAATAAGAATAATATGAAAATCAATAACTATGTTAGTAGAAGATTGGAGACCTAAATTATACTGTAAAGACGTTGAGTGTCAGAACCTTACGCCAAACAAGCAAGTTCTGTTCATTGAAGAAGGACATAAATATTATCACGCAGATGATATTGTTGGAGGACAGTTGAAACCTTTTGAGGATTCAAAATATATGTTTAGATCACCTACAGGAATTATTGGAGATATGCACGAGCATTTTGATACTATTCCACAAGCAAAGAAATACGTTAAGAAACATAAACTGCCAATCACCTGGGAACAACTCGTATATGCGTGGGAATTCTTAGGTGATTTTGCGTCTGATCAAGGTACAGTTCTACATGGATACGGAGAAGCCTTATTCAACAAATGGCCTATGCCTGCACCAGATTTACAGAAACAACCGTATGTACATGATTTATATATGGAGCTTACTGATAGATACAAGCTGGCAAAGACGGAGTTATTAGTATACTCTACAAAATTAAGGATAGCCGGACAGGTCGATCTACTTATGAAGAGTAAAGACGGTTCAGAATACCACATACTAGATTGGAAGTTTTTAAATGCTCCTATAGAGAAGAAAAGCTTCTTTAACTGGGGAACCAGGAAATTTAAGATGATGTATGGACCATTTAATAAACTTATGGACTGTAATTTCTACCATTATAGTGTACAAATGGAAATATATAGGTACCTTATGGGCGCCGCAGGTAAAAAAGTAAAAAGTAAAACATTGATGGTAGTAACATCTGATGGATATGAACTTGTACCGGGACACCCTATGAAAATATGGGTATCTGAAGATGGTATACTTCATGCACGATACAGACACTACAAGAATAAATTATATGATAGTTCTAAAGATATGGACTATCTAGAAAATGGTTATAAAATAATATAATATGGCACTAAGAAATTTAAGACCTAGAGGAGAAAGAATATTCTTTGCCTCAGGCGATATCGTAGAAATTAAGCATGACTTACCAAATAAGCCTCAGATGCTTGTTCAATCAGTAGATAAATCTACTATGAAAGTAAAACAGTATTCTCCAGGAGAACATTCTGATGATTCAGATGAAAAAGATAAAGGAACCCTTTTAGGCCTTACTTGTATTTGGTTCACTGCTAATGGAGAGTTACAAAAACATAGGTTTAATACAAAAGACCTACAAAAAGTAGAGTTAGATGATTAAATTTACTATATCAGGTGGAAAACTTGTTCTTGACAATAGTATAGTTTTGTTCGATGAACTTAAAGAGCTGTACAATGTAAAGGATGGAGAGAAGTGGCTGCAGGTCATATACTATCTGCATTCTACTGATACTGAGAATCCTTTTAGAGATCTTGATACTTTTGTATTAGAGGAGAATGTTATGATGGCAGTATTTAAACAACCCTCATTCAAAGCCATGAAAATGACTAAGAAATTAGAGGATCAATTTAAAGCTGCGGAAAGATTATTTCTAAAGTATACTAGCACACCCGAGAAGAGGCTACTTAAATCTATTGATAGAAAGTTAGATGAAATCACTAAAATGCTGGACGATAATATACCTATCATAGAGGAATCTGTTACCAGTAGTGGAGAAACTAAGTTTAATACCAATCTTACTATTATGCTTAATGCGTTCGCTAAAATTGAGACTATTATGAAGAGTAAAACAATACTTGCTAATGCAGTAATGAAATCAGAAGGAGCAGGGCGTACCCGTGGTGGAGGTACTACAAGTTTCAGAGAACGAGGACTAGAAGACTAAGATATGAGAATTAGCGCGAAGACAAAATATAATAGGTATAGTGAGACTAAGCTTCCTTTTCTAACTAAGACAGGAGATAAAATAATGAATGGTCATTGGGATGTATCCGAGACCAAGGAGTTTCTTGAAGGAATTAGAACAGGAGAAGAAGAAATTAGACTTAAAGACTATCTAGTATACAGACCATTACCAAAAGCTATTACAGCGCTGAGAGATAAACCAGATGTTCATCCTCAGAGTTATGATATGCAACTTTACTATAAGAAGATAGATAAGGTTATGCGTGAGGGCATCTATATAGGTTCAGAGTATTATAATCCTATGTTTTGTTTTTGGCATATTTTATTCATCTTTGAGATCCCGATGTATGATAAGAATAACAATCCTATAGAAGGGTCAGAGATCGGAAGACCTTTGTATTCTACAATAGATAGATATATTTTTGACTTGCTATGGAAAGGATTTAAACAAAAGAAGTACGGCTCTATAATGGGTGGAAGGGGTATTGGTAAATCTTTTATTACCGACTCTGTAGTTGCTTGGTTCTATATGATATTTGATAATCAAGAGATTATTATATCTGCTACCTCTGATCCAATTGTGGAGGAAGCTTGGGATAAAGTAGAAGACACTATTAAGCTTATAGAAGAAGAGTACCCTGGGTATAGACAGAAACAAATGACTAGCTCTACTAAAAAGATTGTAGCTGGTGAAGAGTACTATGACTCTAATAATGATAAAAAAGTTAGGGGTTCTCAGAACGAGATAAGAAAAATTACTTACGCAGATAACCCTAACGTAACAAGGGGTAGGCGTCCTCACTTTCAACATATTGAGGAGTTCGCATCTTTCCCATCACACCCATCTAAAGGCTCTTTAAAAAACTGTTTAACACAGTCTAAGGGTTCTTGGAAGATCATGGGATCTATTATGAAAGCATTCGTAATGATGACAGGTACGGGTGGATCTGTGAACAATAAAGATGCTGAAGATGTATTTACCAATCCAGATGGTTTCAATCTATTGAAGGTAATGGAATGGACAGATAATCCAAAAGGTACAGGTATATTTATTCCTGCCTATCTTAAGTATGGAGGTACTTGGGAGGGCGTAGGGACACCGAATATTGAACTTGCTATGCTGTTACTGATTAAGTCTAGAAAGGCGTTAGAATCAGACCCTATAGCATTCATTGGGGAACTACAGGAATTTCCAATAACTCTAGATGAGGTATTTACTGTAACAGGTACTAATATCTTCAACCAGGATAAAATAGCTGAGCAGCTTACTAAATTAAAAGTAGCTACCAAGAAGCCGTGGAAGACAGGACAACTAAATTACATTCTTGATAAAGACGGTAATGTATTAGGTGTTGAGTTCGTAGAGAAAGCTGGGGGTAAAATTATTATAGTAGAAGAACCTGATAGAGAACCTGATGGTCAGATAATGAATAATCTTTATGTAGGTGGAGTAGATAGTATTGACCAAGGTAGAAAAGATTCATTAGTAGATGGATCTAAATTAGCTGTAGCTATAAAGAAGAGGATGACTAATTCACTATTTACTAGAACAAGTCAAATATATGTAGCTTTCTATAATGAACGTTCTGATGACGTACGTTGGGATTATGAAAATGTCCTGAAGTTATCGATGTATTTCAATGCTAAGATGAATATTGAGTACACTAAAATAAATATAGTGTCCTTCTTTAGAGAGAAAAAACAATTATGGAGAGTATTAAAAAGGCCTTCAATTGCTATAGGGTCTAATGTAAGTGGACAGAAAGCAAGTACACTTATAGGTACTCCTGCTACTACTGCAGTAATTGATCACCAAGATCAAAAATTTGCTGACTATATTGATGATAATTACTACCAAATTTTGTATATTCCCGTGCTGGAACAGTGCAGGGATTACTCAAGAGAAAATAGGACAAAATACGATTTTGTGGTAGCCTGCGGATTAGCTGAATTAGCTGATGAAGATTTTTTAGGTAGGCCAGCATCAACAACAGGTACAGCATCAGGGGAGTTAACTATGATAGGTATGTATCGAGACGGCAATGGTAGAAAGCGTTGGGGAACTATCCCAGTTAATGATAGCAAAGAAATAAACTCTATCTCAGAGGAGGAAATAGGTGAGAATAATCAATCTACTCCTTTTAAGTGGATAGATCCTACTCAATAGGAGTATAGTATCAAAATTAATTAGTATTATATAAACAGGATTAATAATTCAATAAGAAAAATATGAGTAATGAAAACAAAAGTATGGATCTTGGCCAGGTAAAGGCTGACATTGCGTACAGACATGGAGGATCAGAACAAATGAAAAGTATGGCAAATGCCAAGAATCTGACTGCCAACAATGATTTAGATGAGGTTGTACCAGTAGGTGATAGGATAGTAGTATCCTTGAAAGCCTGGCCAGCTCAAAGTGTTAACGGTTTATTTATGCCGGAGAGCTACACTGTTATTAGAGGTGATATGTATTCAACTCAAGTTGAAGCTGTAGGAGCTGATGTAACACTAGTTAAAAAAGGGGATGTTATTATAGTATCTATTTATTCAGGATATCATATAACAACAAAAACCGGCCACGCAAAAATCATTTCACAAGCAGACATACTAATTCATAAGACAAAAGAAGACATGGAAAAAGATCAATCCTTCGACCCTAAAACATTTAAACCAGGAATCAATTTTATTTTGGTTGAAATGATAGAAAAGAAACAACAAAGAACAGCGTCAGGTATTATCACAGAAATGGGAGAAGACGATGCACTTAATAAAAATGATGTAGCTACTAAGACAGCTATAGTATTAGCTAAAGGTGAGGTTGACAAGTTCGGAAAGGAATATAAAGAGGTAAACATTGGAAGTACTATTATTATGGACTCATACGTGGGTATAGTATTAAATACATCAGATGTTACAGACGAGGCTAAGTATAGAATTATGTTAAGTAATGATATCCTTGGGTATATTGAAAAGAAATAATATAACGATTTATGTACACTAATAGCTATACAACTATAAAGAGGGAAGTATTTTTAACCGATAAGGAAAAGCTTAACCCTCAATACTTTAAGGATCAATCAGATTTCTATATAGCTAGTTTGACTACTGCTAAGATGGGAGTCGAAACATCTCGTAATTACTATTCTAGTATGAGAGATCAGCTAGACTTTGAGTATTTAGAGGATATCTATGGTATGCAAAACCCTATTGATTTAGGATTTACAAACATTATAAAACCCCGTGTAGATGCACTAGTTGGGCTTAGTTTATTATCTGAGCCCAATTTTAGTGTCGCATATACTGATAGTGATACCGTTAAAGCTGTAGAGCAAGAGAAACTTGATAAGGTTCTTGGTGAGCTTGAGACAGAACTCGGTAGAAAACTAGAAAGTAACAGGAGAGCAGCTGCAAAGAATCCACAGCAAGCTCCTGAGGCTAGCGAAACTCCTTCAGCGGGAGTAAAAGACTGGCTAGGAAATTTAACTAAAAAATACGGTCCATCATATGTTTCTTCATTTGAGATAGCCGCCCAAAATATTATCCGTCATATAGAGACTGACTCTGAGATAGATATGGGGAACGTCAAAAAAGAAGTATCAAAAGATTACTTTACTACAGGTGAAGGGTATTCTCGCTCCATTTATAAAGGAGAAGGGAAGGATCCTAAGATTGAGTGTGTAAAACCAGAGCACATCTTCACTAATAAACCTAGACAAGATAGAGACCTTAAGAATACAGATGTAGTAGTTCATAGAAGAAGAGTTACTGTACATAATATATTAAAGGAACTTGGAGATGTAATCACAAAGGCTGAGGCAGAAAAATTATTTACTGCTTATAGCACGTTAGGATCTGATCTTGATTTACGATTTGGAGCTCCGGATGTAATGATTCAAAATGCCCAGGGAAATGAAATGGATAATGTAGGCCTTAAAACAGGTTGGACAGATGCTCCACTTTCAGGACTTATAGGAGATCTAGTTGATTTCTATCACGTTGAGTGGTTAGCTTCCACTAGAATCCCTGACGGTAAAGGTGGGCATGTATACAGAGAAGATCGTTACGAGTGCTATCGTATTGGTACTGAGATACATATAGGCGGAAGACGTTGTGCAGAAGCGCCAAGAAAAGAAGATTCCTTATGGAAAACTACACTATCTTATAAAGGACTAATAAATGTTTCTCCTAAAGGAATTGTAGAGTCTATGGTGAATAGTATGAGAGAACTTCAGGATCTATATGATATTATGATGTTCTTCAGAAATAATACAGTAGCAAACTCAGGTGTATCTGGATCTCGTGTGAACGTTGCCGCTATACCGAAAGCGCTAGGTAAAAAGTTCATGGATAGATTAACGAAGTGGATTACTTTCCGTAAGCAGGGTATAGAACTTGTGGATCCTACAGAAGAAGGGGCCCAGTTATTCCAACACTATGGTGATTTTAATGCTGCTATAAAAGGAGATTCCATTAACGCTATTAACGCTATCTTAGAGTCCTTGACAGTTCAAGCTGATATTGTATCAGGTGTACCTCGTCAGATGCTAGGAGTTATAGAACAAAGAGATGCAGTAGAAAATGTGAAAGTAGGTATCAATCAGGTATCAGTACTTTCATTAGAATTATTTAGAGATATAGATCGTTGCTTGAATAGAACAGTACAAGAATCTTTAGATGCTTTTAAATTCGCCTATAGAAATATGGAGAAGAGAGGTATCCATAGACATGGTTCAATGTTGATACCTTTTACTGTAAGTCCTAGTCATTTTGCTATGTCTGATCATAAAGTATCTGTAGTTTCTTCAGGGATAGAAAACCCTAAGTTACTGAAGATCATAGGGTTGGCCAAAGAATTCGTAGCTGCAGGAGCACTTCCTCCAGAGGTAATGGTTAAAATGCTTAATAAAAGATCTGTACCAGAAGTAGAGATTATGTTGGACGAAGCTATTGCCAAGCAGAAAGAAGAGCAAATGAATATTCAGAAGATGCAGCAAGCATTGGATGAGTCTGAGTCTACAATTAAACAGCTAGAGGCAGAGATAGCTAGACTTGAGAATAATGCTCAGGCTGCAAACAAAGAGAGACTAGAACTTGATAAGAAAGTAGCTGGGTTCCAAAACGAACAGAAAACTAGAGAGCTTGATATTATAGAGAATAAAAATAAAAAAGACGGAGAAGTAAAAGATAAGGAGGTAGTTCTTAAGGCACAGACAGTTGAGCTTGAGAAGGAACAACTTTTATTTGGATCCGGAAATGCAAAAGAAGTTAACAATTTTTAATTAGATTAGAATGGACGATATAAAAAGCGTATCAATAAAAGATACAAACGGAAGCCTATCTGAGGATATTATTAAAATATACTTAGAAAAGTCATCGCTTAATGCATGGCTAACTGATGGAGAGGACGGTAGGAGAACTCTTAAATTATCTCCTTCAAATGTTAGATTCGATTCTGTTCCTAATATTAATGGTTCTACATATAAAACTTTTTTAGCTTATAATGGGAGTCTAGGTTACTCTAATAAGATATTCTCTACTGTAGTAGCAGATGCCTCAGGTATATTTGTTCCTGGAGATCTTCCTGTACTAGAGTATGATCCATCTACTGTAGTAAAACCAGATCTAGAAGAGTTAGAAGATGTTGTTATAGATATTAAAATGTATAATGGAACTGTTGATGTTCTAAATTATTCTGAAGGTATACTATCAAATGGGGAGAAATCCTACTTTGTAAAATCCAGAAGGGCTTATCCTACGCAGGTAACAAGTCTTCCTAACGTAGCTGGGAGTAAGGTTTATATGGATGGATGGTATTCATACACCACAATAATCTTTAGACCTCTTATTGTAGGAGCAGTACTATCAGAAGGAAACTTCTATGGGTACGAAGGGTTTATTTTTAAGGCTTCAGATAACGGTATTTTATCTAAAAGTATTGAGGGTGATTTATATATAATGAGAGAAGGAGATACTGTTGTAAAGGATGGTGTAATGCAGGTAGAGAACGCAGATTATGAAGGACTTTTATTTACTTTAAATGAAACTACTGGATTAGGTGCAATGGGTAATAATGTGTACTTACATTCACAAGTACTTGTTATGGATGAGATAAGAGATGCTATAACAAAAGAGGCTGTAGAGCAGGCATTTGCAGATGATCAGGATTATATAGATTTTCAAAACTGGCAGAAGTTGACTCTTAAAAGAGCAAGTGCATATATAATGTTTCAGAACGAGTTGTTCGAAAACGCTCAGATTCTTTTAGAGTCTGCTAGAGCTTTTTGTACAAAAGGAAGATATAACTTTAATTGTAAATAATCATGATTGTAATACAAGACATTTGGACTGCGGTTGATAGAGCTTACGAAGAGATAGCTATGTTACAGCTAGAAATAGCTAAGAGGTCCCGTGTATCTGGTGATGTTACCATATTTAATAAAAAACAAATGGTGTCAACAGAGTTATATGCGTATGTAGATGCTATAAACAGTATTTCTTTCAATCATGACAGTACAAAAAATAAAACTATAGAGAGACTATATTATAAAATAAAATTAATTACTAAAGATTTAAGACAATGGGATTAAATAACTATCGATCATTCAAAGATAATGTTGTGGATGACGGAGAAGAAGTTTTCGCAGTAGTGGAAGCAGATTTTTCACCAGACTTTAAGAATAGAAACACAATTCAACTATGGGATGTAACAGCTATAGCTAATCCTATAATCAATAAATGGAAGGGTACTACTCTGACAGACAGGACCTTACATGAGGTTACAATAGTGAATAATGGTAACACATTAAAGGCAGTAAGATTTACATCTAACTTTAAATTTACAGACGAGGAATTTGTAACTGATTTAGATATAAAAATAGGTCCTAATGGTTCAGCTCACTTTTATTGTACCGCCATTTTAGACAACGGTAATCTTGTATTTAATATGCGTACAGGGTCGCAAGATAAAAGAAAATTATAATAATATCACCTTTCAGGTATATCTTTATAAATTAATAGTGTATTATAAGAATATGTAAATAACAAATAAGAATAATAAGATGACAAAAATCAAAAAGTATCAGCAAGGAGCGATCATCGATGAAGATGATTTGTTCGAAGACGACGAAGTAGCAACAGGAGATGCAGGGGGAGCCTTAGACGGTGAATTAGTCGAAGGGACACCTCCAGGAGCAGGAGATGGAGAAGATGAAGCAGCGAGAGCAGCAGCCGATGAAGCAGCCGCAGCCGCAGCAGAACTTGAAGCAGCAGGAGGAGATGGAGCACCAGAACCGCCAGCACCAGCTTTCGCAGAGTTAACAGGAGTAGAAAACTTTTTAACGAACTATGGAGTACAGGGAGGTATCATAACATATGAAGACGGTACCACAGCAAGATTCTCGGAGTTAGGTAATGACGAGCAAAATGAAATATTAAGTTCTTTGGTAAAAGAGAGTGTCCCTAGTATTGAAGAAAAATTCAATTTAGACGAGGATGAGATCAATCTTTTGAATGCAGTTCGTGGAAGCGATTTAAGTTCTGAGGAGTTCATTAATAGTATAGTTGATCATAGGTTACAGACAGTTCTAGCTAACAGAGATGCAGATAACACAGACTATGAAAACCTTTCACAAGACGCTATTTTTGTAAAGAATCTTAAAGACAATGATGCAGACATCACAGAAGAAGCTATAGCAGAGGAATTAGTAAAAGCTAAAGACCTTACTAGTTATAAATCTACAGTAGAGGCTATGAGAAAATTATATATCTCAGAGCAGACAGCAGAATATAATGCTACTCAAGCTGAAAGAGATGCGTTATTTAATAGTGAGATAGAAGCTCAACGACACGATATAGTGCAGTCAATAGAGACTATCGATGACATCGGAGGTGCAGCAGTTACTCAAGAAATGAAGGAGTTCTTACTACACGATATGATGGAGTTGAATGAAGATAAGGATCCTATATTAATGGAGAAGATATTTTCTAACCCGCAAACCATGTTCGAAGTAAATTGGTTCATGAACTACGGAAAAGATTATATGCAACAGGTTAACAACTATTGGAAAAAGGAAGTTTCTAAAGCCCACAAAACAGGCTATGAGCAAGCTACCGGAAGAATGCCAGGAAACCCTACAATCATAGGAGAGAATGGTAAGCCTATCCCAGTGACAGGAGACCCAGTACCAGATGGATTACCAGGAAGTTTTGGAAAAGTAATATCCGAAGAAGAACTTTTTGAAGAACAGTAAGAGTATAAACAATTAAAAAAATAATAATTAATATTAATTTCTAGAAAATGAGAATAGTAGATCGTAAATTTATCGACAAAAACATTCATACGACTAGAACTCGCCAACATTTCGGTACTCTTTTAGGAGAGAAACCACACGTAATGGGGCAAGTGGTACGTATGTATCCGCGTTTAACTATCAGTAATCTTACTGAAGGGTTAAGAAACGTGTACACAAATAAGAAAGCTCAGGGTGGATTCACTCCGATTAATTCTTATGCAATCGAATGGAGAATCGACGTTAACTTTATTAAAAAAGTTAAAATCGCAGCTGATGCAACACCTACAGCAGGTGTATTCACAGTAGCTCTTGAGGAAAAATATTACAACAAAAATGAGACTTTCGCTTTAGATAACGGAACTCAATTGTTCGTAGTAGCACCTCCAGTTTATAAAGGAGCTAAACGCTTCGATTATAAAGTAAAAATGGTTTCCAACAATGCAGGAACACCTGATGCAGCGATGTTAAAGAAAGGGAAAACAACACGTTTCCGTTCAAATTATCATCCAGAATTATCTGTGAGAGGTTACGTTAAGTACCAATTCAACACAGAAAAGCACCGTAATTACTTATCTAAACATAGATCTAGTGATGTGCAATCTGCTGAGTATTCAGCTTCTCAAGATTATTTAGTTGAGAGAGGAAAGAAAAATGCTGCTAACGGTAAGTTAGAGTATGAATACTTTAGATTACAAAAACTTGAGAAAGATGTATTAGAGTCTTACTTATGGGCAAGAGAAAATCATTTACTTTTCGGAGAAACTAACTTCGATGCTAACGGTAAATGTACTATGCAAGATGAAAAAGGTCAAGACATTCCAATTGGTGATGGTGTGATCAAGCAAATCGAAAGATATTGTGAGAAATTTGCATATTCTGTACTAACAACACGTTGGTTAGAAGACATTATGGCTTCAATGAGAGAGAAGTCTGCTAACTCTATCGGTAATACATACGCGTTTGTAGTGAACGAAAGATTGTATGACCAATTAGGTAGATTATTGAAAGATGATTTACGTTTCCAAGGGAACTCTAACGGGTCTCATTACTGGACTAATAACGGAGGTAGTAAAATTAAAGTTGGTGCACACTACGATAGCTACACATTCCAAGGGAATACAGTAGTATTTATGGTAGATAAAATCTTATCTGATGAGTACCCTTACTCAGGATATGGTTTCTGTATCAATGTAGGAATTGACCAAACTAATTCTAACTCTGGTATCTCAATGTTTACATTAGAAGGACGTGAAATGCTTTCTGGTAAATTAAAAGGTATGGGTGGATTTAGTGGAAAAGAAAATAACATGGATCTTGCAACATCTGTTGATGGTAGTGAGTACCACTTATTAGGATATTCTGCTGCAGTTGTATTTAACCCTTACAACGCTGCAATCGTGAAAGAATCTTTCTCTCCGGTTATGCCAGCTTAATAAAATAGGTTACCTTTAGGGGGAGAATTTAAACCTCTCCCCCTTTTTTTTAAATAAATGTTAATAAGAAAAATAATATACAAATGAATACAAATAAAAACACTGTTGGGATCTCACGAAACCAACTAGCAAACGGAACACCAAGTGATAAACGATTAATCTTACATTCATTCTATAAGGATGACAAGTGTACGATATCTCCAGCAAAGGATATAAATGGTAGGTACTTAGGTATCAACGAAAACATTCCGGAGATTAAAAAGTTAGAAATGGGCTATGTTCCATCAATTGAAAGCCGAATTAAGTTATACGATGGGATTGAGATAGATCTTAATAACAAGACATGGGCTGCTGATTGGGAGTGGATGCAACATTGTGCTGAGATCGCAGATGATTTCAAAACAGGGCAAGCAGCTCCAGGAGCGTATTTTTATATCTTCAGACCAGGTTTCGAATCTGCTCAGAAAGTATCTGATACGGAAAAAAGAGTTAAGTTGATGAATTACATTTTAAATGACTCAGCTGAAAACTTATATAATAGAACAAGTATCTTAGGTGTTGATATGACTAATTCAGTTATCTCTGACGTAAAAGAATACTTATTAGGTATGGTAAATACAGAACCTGAAAAAATAGAGTCTGTATATGAGAGTAAAACATTCTCTTTAGAATTATTATTCTTACACGCACTTAAGAAAGGAGTTATTCAAAAAAGAAATGGTATCTTTACTTTCGGAGAAATATTATTAGGATTAGAGGATAGAGCTGTAGTAGCTTACTTCGCAAACCCTAAGAATCATATTACAACGAGAGCAATTGAAGCTGTAACATATGGTAATAGAGATAAAGTAGCGAACCCTCTAGAAAATGAAGCTGTTCAGGGAACTGATGATGAAGGCGAAGCGGAACTTCATAATGATGTATCTTTAGATACTACCATTAAAACAAGTACTCTAGAAGTTGAACGTGAATTAACACCGCAGGAAAAAGCGGCCATCACTAGAAAGAAAAACGCGGAAAACGCAGGTAAATAATAAAATAGAATGTATAGTACAAGCAGACAAGCATACATAGATATATTAACGGAGCTTCTTAAAGAGGAGGCTCCGACTTTATATCTTGAAGATTTTTTGTATTACTATAATAAAGCTATCAGTGAGTATATGAAGACTAGGTATGAACTATTCGAAGTTACTCAACAATTATCTGACGACTTAAGATCTTGGAAGAAAGATTTTAATACTAGCGGACTAATTGTACCTATAGATAGTATATATGAGACACACGAAGGGAAAAAAATCGATTTGTACAGGCATTTACTGGGTTGTATTATTTCTGCTACTGTCATTAGGCCTATCAGCAAATGTGATCAGAGAGCGGGGATTAATAAATCGTATAAGGTTACTCGTATGTCCTCAGAGATCAAAGCAGGAATCTTAAATAATGTTTACTTAGAACCTAGGTTTTATAGACCTTATTTTGAAGTGATAGGAAATACTATTAAAATAAATATCGGCGATAAAGACACAAAGTCGATAGAAATTAGTAATATAGTAATAGAATATCTTTGCCAACCTGCATATGTAGATTTAACTGAGGAACAAGTTGAGATCGATGAAGATACTAGTCAGGTGCTAGAATTCTCAAAGGATGTTGGAGAAGAAATATCTAAAGTAGCTTTAAAGCTTATTTTAGAAAGAGGTTCAAGTCCTAGGACACAATCACATATAGCAGTAAATCAAGCTATTAGCGATGTATCTACAGGGATGAAAGGAGGAAAATAACAACATTGGGGATACCAGCTCCAAGTTTAATATATAAACAGAGAAGCCTATACTGGTATAAGGCGGATCACAAAATAAATAAATTATGTTCAATTTAGGATTTAAACAAATTGTAATCAACAGTAATTCTGTTGTAAAAGCCTACACGGCAGCAGACACTAGCTTTGCAACTCCTGTAATAGGGGCAGCTGTAGTAGAAGGGTCTATCGTTAAGATCGATGGATTTGGTTCTTTCGTAGTTCCAGCTCTAGTAGAAGACGCAGCAGTTCCAGCTTTTGGTACTACTACAGTATCTTCTCCAGCAGCAGTTGGGATATACACTGCAGTAATTGCAGGATTTGATTCAGCTAAAAAGTATGATATCAAATTAAAAGTAAAAAATGCACGTGACGTAGCAGGTATTTATACTGGTCATAGTGGTGATATCTGGACTTTTCAGACAGGCGCAGGAGCTAGCTTCGGTTTAGCAGCAGCAGCAGGTCAGATTGCCGGTTTCAACGATAATTTAGTAAAATTCTCTGCAAGTGGTGCTGATTTAGTTATCACATTCCAAGCAGGTCTTGAAGGAATGACATTAGAGTCTCTTGAAGTTCTTGAATCTGTTGCTGAAGTATCTATGCCTATCACTTCAATTGCTATTACTCAAGCTCCATCTTACGGTGTTGGTTTAGGTAAAATGATCGAAGAGGAAGTTATGAACTCAACTGGAGCTAATCTTGATCCTTATGGATTCCCTGTAGGTGGTAAAGATGGTCCTGTAGATGTTCGTGGAACTTATACTGAAGTATACTGGAAATCAGCTGCTCCAATGAATGGCTTTGAACCACATGCTATGACAGGATATGGTGATGCTAACACTGAAACTAATCATGTAGGAACAGAGCAAATTGCGTATCTTAATGATGCGTCAGTTAGTGCTGATGTTTTAGCTATCATGAAAAAGTTGACTGGGTTCGTAAATGAGGTTGCATAAACCAAACCAAAAATTTTTATAAAAAAGCACTCTTTAATCAGGGTGCTTTTTTTAGTTCTAGATAATATGTATTATAATAGTAGAAAATTACGATACATATGACACTTTCACAAATGGCTAGCGCAATTAGAAACCATGTAGTAGATGGCTTAGACGGCATATCTTCTGCATCATTTTCTACAGAACAGTTAAAGGATGAGATACTACTTACTGCTTCTAGTTCTTTAGTAACCCTTACAGCCCAGGGTCTTATTGATATAAGCAAGTTTACTCAAAGAATAGACGGTATTAAAATAGAATGTAAGGATATCTCAAGTAATTGTGATGTTGAGTCTGATATTGAAGTACCACATTTTACTATACCAGATGTTAATAGGGTAGCAAATACTCCTATAACATATTTAGGTACGATGGACGGTAAACTTTCTTTTAAAGTATACTTCGACAGAGAGTATAGATTTCATAAATATAGATTGGCATCTTCTAGATTTCCATTTGCATGGGTGAGTTCTACAGCTAATGCTGATGGTATGCATGATGTATTTCTATTCAATGTACCTAAATATAATAACCTTCAATTTATATCTATTGATGCTGTATTTGATAACCCTTATGAAATACAGAAGACTCCGTACTACGAACAGTTCTCTCAGGCTGAGTTTTACGCCCCTCTGTACGTTCAAAAAGAAATTATAGACAAGTTGTCCCAACAGTATATAAACTACTACAGACAGCTTCATATGAACCCAAAACCTAATACACAACAAGCATAATGGAACAGAGAGATACCGCACGTAACGAACACACACAGAACATTAGATCTGGACTTCCTATACTTAAAACACAATACGGTCTTAACATAGATGAGTATGACTATCTTGATATAGCTGTAGATGCTTTAAGAGATATAAAACATTTTGGTACGACTGAATATGTTTCATATGTTACAGTAGGGAAAGATGGTAAAGTTAATCTTCCTTGTAATATAGACTGTATCGACGCAGTTACCACAGAGCATATGGGTAAGAAGGCATATAGTACTAGAGTAGAATTTGAGGTTGATGGAATTATAGGAACTGATTCTTACTATTCTTTTATGGAGATTATAGATAATTTAGGTTATATATGGAGCCCAGGACTAGGTGGATTTAGAGGTAAAGGTTATATTAGCTATCAACTAGATGGAAAGACTATGACCGTGGATACTGAGTTGGCAGGTCAGAAGATCGCCATAGCTTACACTGGAATAATAGTAGATGCTGAAGGATTTCCTACAATTACAAGGAAACAAGCTAATGCTATTGCTGCAATATGTGCAAGAATAATTATGGTAAAGGGAGCAAACCTAGGGCAAAAAGGGGCTGCTTCTATGATAGAATATTATACAGGTTTATCAGGTAGACTGAAGCAAGCGGCATCAATTCCTGAAGATATTACAGACAATGAGATGGATGAAGCTTTAAATGCTCAGACAACATTTAATAGAAAGAGTTATAATAGACCAACAAGATATAGCAGGTAATGAGTACAAGAAAAACATTTAATACCCCTTCAAATGTTGTAATCTCAATGTCAGAGTTACTGTCAGGAGAATTAAAGAAAATTAAATACAAGAAGGGATTTAATAATAAGGATATAGTATCAGATGGAGGAACATCTCGTGCGTACAGTGCGATTTTATTTAGGTTGATGGAGCTAATTGTTATGGATGTAATTGCCGGGCATATAGTTTACTTTAATAAAAAGAGAGGATCAAAGTTCTATGTAGACTGGCAACCAGCTGGTCCTGAGTTGATTAAGGGTAAAGGTATTAAAGAAGATATGGATTTTCCATTAGTCGACCTTAGAGTAACAAGATATAAGATGCCTATCATAGCCTTTGATCCAGGATATAAAAATTCTACTCCTTGTGTATGCATTGTACCTAAGTATTTATACGCGATGCTTATTGAAGAAGTAAATAAAGGTAAGAAATATCCCAAAGGTACAAAGGATTTTTGGTATAATAAACAAGGTGGATAATGGTTGATAAATGCACAGATGATTATATAGATGAATTAGGAGGATATTTTCCTCAAATAGAAAAAAGAGAACTAAGACGAATGGTTAATAGTATGACCTATTTACTAACTAGTTATATGAAGGATTGGTACAGAGGATTTTCATTAAGATCGAAAGATTCTCTAGTAGCGGATGGTAAGCTAAATAGATTTAGAGTACAAAGAATTTTTGGTACCGCGCACCTAATGAAGATGAGAAAAGTAGCTAAAACATACGCAAAAAAGAATGGCACAGGGAAATAACATATCAGCAACAAACTCTTTCGAGGGAGGAATAGTAACAGATCTACATAATCTAACTAGTGCTAGTAACACAGTAGTGGATTCATTAAATATGGAACTAGTAACTGTAGGAGATGATCAATATATCTATCAGAATATTAGAGGGAATAAACTTGAAGTAGAATTTCCTTTCTATACATATGAGGGTAAACAATATAGATTCTCGCCACAAGGGTTAAAAGTTCACAATAATATAGCCTATATACTAGTAGGTGCGTTTAAGCCTGATGGAACATTCTTAGCAGGAGCTGTAGGAACATATCCTAGTCCTGATTGGGCTGTTTTAAATTCAGGAGATTCCACTACTCATACTAGACTAGAAAATAAATTTAGATTTTTACATAATTATAAGAAACCTGGAGATGTAGCCTATAAGTCACCATTTATCTCTACTCTTTTTGAGTTTGAGCGTAATAGACATATAGATATAGATATTCAGGGAGACTTTGATAGTTCAGTTAATATTCTTTTTACAGATAGTTTAAATAATCCTAGTATAATAAACTCTAGGTTTAAACGTGTAGACTTCAATGAGTTAGTGCAATTGGCAGACAGAACCGGCACAAATGATAGTAATACATACAGCGATTCAGATTGGGACAGGATTACTCTTATACAAAATACTAATTTTCCTGTAGAGATTGTAGATGATAATGGAGATAAAGGATTCACTGTAGCTGAAGGAGGTTACCTTAGGGGTGGTGGGTATAGATATTACTTTAAATATACTACACAGGAAGGGAATACAACGGAGATTTTATATGAGTCCCCACTAATTCCTATATCTAACGGAGGACTTGGACTTGATAAGAGCCAGCTTTCTGATAAGCTTGTAAGATTTACACTAAGAAAATTAGATTCCTCATATACTGGAATAAAAGTATTTTTTGCGCACTTTGATGGAAAGGACCAGGCTGAGATGGAAGTATTCAAGATAGACTATGTTTATACATATGGTGATGAGAGTACTACAGTTGTTACCCATACAGGACTTGAAGATGTTACTGCAGTAGATGCTACAGAAATAAACGTTGGATTTACTCCTATAGATACTGTAAAATCTGCTGTTATTATAAATGATAGGTTAGCTTTGGCAGGAGCTTCTTCTACAATTAGTGAAAGAGACTTAGATATATTACGTAAAGCAGCTATAGATATTACTTTATGGGAAAAACAGAGATCTTTAGAGAAGATAATACCAAATGCAAATAAACCAGAGGAGTTTTATTATCCTGATTACTCTGATGCAGAGACTGCAGCTAATAGCTTAGGTTACTGGAAGGGAGAGGTATATGAATTTGCAGCTGTATTTATGCTAAAAAATAAAGGTTTATCTCCGGCTTTTCCTTTAACAGGAATGGATAATCTTATAGCTCTTCAGAATTCATTTACTTACCCTAATTATCCTGACTATACAGGCCTTATAAAAGAGGATGGGTTTGCTGATGGAAGTCTTATAAATAATAAAGGTCTTTTTAGAACATCTAATAAAGGTCTTATTTATACACCACTAGGTGACGGGGACGGTATTAGACATATAACATATTTAAATGCTAATGTAGCTAAATTATCAGAGGCTAATAATCCTGATCTACATAAGATCTCTTCTGGGTTCTTTATTGTTAGAAGACAGAGAATTAAAAACGTTCTTATACAAGGAATGGCCATACCTGTTATAAAATTACCTGCTAAATACCCTTCATTATATGAGGGAGTACTAGATAAGCAAGCTAGTTTATCTGCAAGTAAAAGATATTTAATAAAACACTTTGGAGGGGATGACGAAGACTTAGGGGATGATCCTACTATAGGATTAAATGCTCCTTATAAATCTGGGGTAAGAGATGGAGAGGCACTTTTTAATGATGACTTTAATACTGTTTTTGTACCTCAACCTACACAGATATTAAATACGCTTACAGCTGAAAAGGCATGGATAGTTTCAGGGGCAGTTAGTCAGTATGTAAGTACGTTACCTCCGTTATTAGCGGAGACTCAGGCTCCTTATGGTGAGACTGTTGATAAAGATAATAAAAGAACTGGGGATATGCATTTAGGATTCTACTCTTGTGAGATGGAACTAAATTTCCCTAATATAAAAAGCTACCTTAATGGAATAGATCCAGAGATGGAGATTCAGTACGCTAAGAACAATGAATCACCTGTAGGTTATACATATACAGGATATAAATATAGAGATAACCCTAATACAGTAACATATATAGCTGAGCCTGTTTCTATGGATAGATCTGGATGGTCGACAATACCTTCTAAAGCAGTGAAAGCTACAATATTAGAGAGTGGTAGATCAGTCTACTCTAATGGAAGTTTTTCATCTAAGACAGATAGAGCTTTAGGATTTATGTCAGATAATATAACTGATACAGATCCAGATGCTGCTGGTGATGGGGCTACAAAAATTACATACGGTTTACCTTATAAAAGGTTTACTGGTAGAGACGGAATATATAATATACTAGCCTCAACCTCAAAAGTTGCCTTTAACGTTGGTTTTATAGGTAGTATAGGGAGCTTTCACCCTTACTCAGTTATAAGTAATTCATATTCAAGGTATATGGGAGTTAAGATAAACCTGGAGGATATTCAGATAGCTCCTGAATTCTACTATAAGAAGAATCTACTAAGAACTACTGAGACACTTTTAAATAATACTAATATCCTAAAGGATCCTTCTGGAGAATTAGATAAAAGATACTTTGTTAACACAGGGCATCTTGCTAATGTATTCAGATCAGCAACAGGTAGATGGGGTGAGACTGAATTAAGAACAATTTATAAGTACGATAGCAATAAAGCTTATCATGCCGTTACAGACAGAACACCTCTCGATATAGAGGGAGGATCAATTGATATTTATAGAGGCGATGGATTTATATCTAGAATATTTAAGAAGACATCTTATAAGAATGGCGTGCCAAGTTCTAAATCTGCTACGTCAGCGGATGCTACTGACTACGGCGTAGGGCTTGTAAAAAATGAAAGTAGTAGTATTGATCAAGCAGATCTTAACGAGTCAGAAAGAGATGATTTAGGAAGAAATCTATTTGATGTAGGTCAAGTAATAGAGATTGCTACTTATTCTAATATAAATGCTGATATACGATCTACAGAGAAATTATCAGAGGAGGACTCATTATTATATGGTGGAGATAGAGATTTCTTCCCTAATAAAGAAGATGTGTTTGGGGATGCAAGGCCTGATGCTACTTCTTATAATCATGGATATACTGGAGAGGATAATCCTATATCATACTCTAGAATAGAAGAATATTCACCGTCTTTTAATACTGAATTTCCTAATAGAGTACTATTATCAGAAAGAAATAAGACACAAAGCTTCTTTAATTCCTTTAGAGATTTAAAAGGGTTTAATTATAGAGATTATGGAGTGGAGCTTGGTCCTATTGTTAAGTTAGCTTCTATCAAGAACTTACTTCTAACTATTCATCCTACAGGTGTACTAGCAATTGGTGTAGATGATAGAACATTAGTAGCTGAAGGAAGCGACGTTTATGTAAATACAGCTCAATCACTGAGCCCTACTGCAAAAACAATATCTGATATTTATGGTAGTGTTCACCCAGAATCAGTTGTAAAGACCGATACTACAGTAGCCGGAGTTGACTACAACGCTAGCGCTGTATGGATTTTCCAAGGAGAAAAATTATCTATAATAAGTGAATTCGCTATAAAAACATTACTAGAGAAATTTAAATCGGCTATTACTTCTGGTGGGTTTAGAGCAGGTGATCAGGACATTAGTTATAATGCGAGAGTATACTCTACATTCAATCACTCTAAACATACACTATATATCTCATACGTAGCGGAGCATCCTCAGGATAAACTGCAATACCATGTAGGGACAGTTTCTTATAGTACTGTTCTACAGAAATGGATGTCACGAGTATCTGAGGGTAATAAATTCTCTATGTTTATAGGGGCTCATACATATACTACAGGATTCAAGGCACTTAATGGCGCTATTGAGCAAGCTGACTATGCTATTTGGAAAGAGGACGCGTTAGTAAATAATGAAGGAAAAGGTTTAAGAGCTAGATTAAGAGGAATAGATTATAAATATGAATTCGAAATAGTTGTAAATAAAGAACCTGCTCTTGAGAAAGTTCTTAATAACATTAGAATGATTACAAATAAAAGTATCCCTATTACAGTAGAATATATTACTACAGGAGACGAAAATGATGCGGCTGTAGATATTTGGGGAGCAGAGAATGGTGAGAGAAAAGTAACACAAAAGATAATTACTAGAAATAAAAGTGCAAGAAAAGCTCTCCGTCTTGGTATTCTAGATGAAAATGCGTATTATAAAAATAGCGGATTGTATATCGAGGTAGGAAGAATTAATTCTATACTAAGAAAAAACATCGGAAACAAAAGAATTAGAGACAAAAGTATAAGAGTAAGGTTTATTTATTCAGGAAATGATGAGACCTTCTTACAAGGAATAATATCAATGTTAAGCATAAGCCACAGCTAATGAAAAAAATACATGACATAATCAGCAGCGAATTAGTAGCAAGAACCAATAATATCAGACTTAAACAAGAGTTTGGACAGGTTGGTATAGATACTAATATCACATCAGAAGGAACTTCTACTATTTTTACTACGAAGTTCGTAATTCAAGAGATTAATTATATTACAGTAAATGGTATAAATCTTATTGAAGGAGTTCACTATACCACAGATACTGAGAAGACTATTAAGATAAGTAATAAAGGAGCACCGGTTAGAAAAAATCCTAGCTTAACAACTACTATCTTAGTTAGTTACTATACTAAGCCTGCTGTTAGTTCTTATACAAAAGTTCCTCCAGTTATTAATTCATTTACACTAAACTCGTACTTAGGTAGAGCAGGAGAGATTATATTTGATTTTAATATAGCTCCATTTGATGGTAAGAATATTTATTGGTCTATATTAAAAGACGGAGATAAAACTCCTTTATACTCTGGTAATTCAACGTCTACTTCAGGAGGTTATTCCTATGATGCTGATAATGTGGCTACTAAACTCAACCATTTCATTTCTAATACTGAATATGCTGAAAGACAAGGGGGTAAAATACCATTTACTTTTGTAGTGGTATACGATCTTACCAATGACGGATCAATATTAAATGAGAGGTTATTATCTTCAGCTGTATATGTTCTAGAAGCAAACGAGACTGTTACTGGTAATTTATCAGTTACACCTGGTATGATATCAACAGCAGGAGCAGCTAAAGAAATAGCTATCACCTATAATATAAATGATCTTGGTATAGGTGGTCCTTCTTATGAATGGGCTATTACACGTTCTAAAGATGGTGCTGTAGAAACAACACTTCGTTATGGAAATCAAGCTAGTGTAAATTTAGCAGACACTTTTACAGAAACGGTGGCTACTGTAGCAGGAGATAACTTTGAATATAGATATTTTCTTAAAGTAAAAGCAATAGGATCAACAGATTATACTACTGTTGCCAATGATAAGACAGTTATCGCTGTTCCAGTTGGAGAACTAGTAGCTCATGCAGGATATTTAGATGCTGCTATCATGAGTTATATAGATCCTGAAGATAGTGTAAGAAAGAAAATAGGTTCGTTAGGAACAGCACAAGATTTAGTAGAATATAATAATAGAGTACCTGGTGAGATATTCACTAAGGATATTACTAAGGTTTACTTAACAAATGAAGAATTTATAAATCCTTTCCTTAATGATTTTGGAGGAACAGTAACAGCTGTTTACTTTGTTATTGAATTACCAGATAACTGGGGACCAGTAGATTTCTATCAAACATTAGGTCTTGTAAGTCCAACAGCATTTAATATAATACCTCTAGGAAATGGATACACAGCATACTTATATAAAGATGCTCCATCAGCAGTGGCAAACCCATCAGATTACTACCTTAAAAGCAGAGTATAATGAATCAGATGTATAATAATAAAACAAATGCAGCAGGTATACATATTACCGAAGCCTCTCCTATAGATGATAGAAAGTATATAGAAACAGAGGCTGAGATAGCTGTTTTAGAGAACATTGAACCCTTCCCTAGTATTATGTACAATGGGATGGTAGTTCAGATAACCGAGAATCGTAAAGAGTATATATGGGTAGAGTCGTCAATTGGTCTAATGGCTGTTGGATACACATACCCTGAGTACATGGATGATATTCAAGGACAGAATTATGCAAATAAAACATATAACCTAGTATTGTACGATAGAGTAAGTAAGGTTAGCGTTACCTTTACTAACGTAAATGATGCTGGCTTATTTATAGCAAATAAATATTTACCTCAGCATATTCTAAATGATAAAGAGTCAGCTCAGGTAATGTTAAAATCTAGTGAATCCTCTTATGAAGAAATAGAGTGGCCGGATAAAATAGTTGTTGATACTACTGGTATTACAGTTATCTTAGATCCTAAACCTATTGTTTCAGAGAATTTTAAAGTAACAATATCATAATAATTATAGCATGAAGATAAGAGGATCATTAATAGTAACTAAGAATCTGATACTACCTGGACCAAGTGGTGGTGACCCTTCTGAGGGTTTCGTAGCTTTATCGGACTCAACTGGAAAAGTATACTGGGGTAACCTTGCTATACTTCCACTTAATACAGGCTATACATACCCTGCAAAAGGTTCTTTAGTTTTATCGAATAATAAAATATTTTATTCTATTGTAGATAATGCTCCAGGTAATGCTACGGGGGATACTGCTATCTGGCTAGAAGTTGGATCAGGTACACAAGGATCAGTACTTTCTGCAGATATTATAGCAGCCCTAGAAGCAGCAAATGTACCTACAGCAGGTAATCCGTTTGCTACATTAGCAGATATAAAGAATCTTACTATAAAAGGTACAGCTACTTCAGCAGTAATTATAACTAAGAATGCAGCCATAAAGAATAGTCTTTGGATTTCTTCTACTACAGGCACTGATAGTTATGGTACCGCAGTAGTTATTGGAGATGGGTTAATATCTGACGGTTCTGGATGGAAAACTATAGGCCAAATTAGAGGTCCAATAGGGGAGACAGGAGTAGGTGAAGCAGGTCCACAAGGAGAAACAGGTAAAGGAATTTATTTAAAAGGCTCGGCTGTTGTTTCTATGATTGTAGCAAGTAATGCAGCAGTAATTGGAAATGTATGGATAGCTACAGACGCAGGAGTAGATGAATATGGAACACCTGTAAAAGTAGGGGATGGCCTTATGGCTGACGGAACAAAATGGATAAACATTGGAGCTATAAGAGGCCCAGCAGGTATATCAGCATATTCAGGTACTTATTTAATAAAAGGTGGAGTGATATGGTTATATGATTATACCTATTTAGTTAAAGCAGACTCCTATGTAATTAATGGTATTCTATATAGTGCAGCACCTAAGATCTTTACACTAACTCCTTCAGCAGTTGCTGAGGATAGGATAGATAAATTTTTAGGGGATACTAATGGTACTATCGTAATTAGTGAAGGAAATTTCGGAGACCCGGCAATAGAGCCTAGTGTTAATGAATCAATTCATTGTTATATAGGTAAGGTTGATATAGACAGAAATACTACACAACCAACTGCAGCCGCTAGTACATTAATATTTGATGAGAATACAGGTATTGGAGGAGGCGAGTTTGATGCTACTATAGATACTAATAATGGAGCTACGATTAATCTAGCATATGCTACAGCTTCATATACTAATGCTACATCTATTAGAATAATTAATGGTAGAAATGAGATAATTAGTTTTGCAGCGCCGGCACCAATAGTATTTAATACTTCTTTCACAGGACTTACACTAAGAATAAAATCTCTTGATGCTAGCTTTAAAGCTAATGTTACAGTACGATTATATAAAGATGGCGCAAAAGTAGGTAAAGCTTTGTTAATAGATAATTTTGGATTTAATTACTCTAATGTAACTGATTGGCAGTTAGTATCTATGACAATCAATGATTTCGCCCCTATATCAGCTGACTTCAATAGTGTTAGTATTGTTATAGAGGATCCTACCTTTTCAGGTAAGAGTGATATCCTTATTGATGATATTAGATACCAGGCAGGTATTTATGTAGTCCCATCAACAGAACAATTAGAATATACATCACAATTAATAAATAATGGAGATGGAAGTTCTCCTTTTATTACAATCTTAGATCTACCGGCTGCCTTAGGCGTTGGTCTTCAAGAGATTACAGACACTAATCCTATTACTACCGTACCTATTACTATATTAGATGCAGGAGTATCTAGAACAGTATTAGCGGCTGACACTCTTCTTATAGATAATTTAGGATTACCTGGAAATTCTAGTGAGCTTAAATATAATAGTCTTGTATTTTTTCAGGGTGCTAATAGTATTAAAATAGATACATCAGTAGCTACAGGTAGTAGAATTCAAACATTGCAGGATTTAGATGGTGTAATAGCCTTATTAAGTGATATAACTCTTGATAGTGCTACAGATAGAGGAAATGTTACTACAAATAATATAACAACACAGGTATTAACTAGTTCAGGATTAAGGTCCTCATCTAATATATTAGTAGGTCTGGGTGATTATGATGGAACCGGTAATGGTACTAAACTATGGATCGATGATGCTAATGCTACTATAGGTCTAGCAGCTGGAGATGGAATAACTTCCTTTCTTTCTGGACCAGGAGCTAACATCTCTACTGGATTATTAAAACTTAATAATTTAGATAGTAGAACCATGTATGAAATTACTGGTAATGCTAGCGGTTTTAAAAATATATTTAAGGTAGCAGTAGCTACTCAAGAAAATACATACACCTTCCCAGATAAGAGCGGGGAAGTAGCTTTAAAATCAGACTCTGATACATATATTTTCAACCAACCTACTGTAGAAACATCTTGGTTAGTTGCTCATAATACAAATAAATTTCCATCAGTGACAGTAGTGGATTCAGCTAGAACAACCTTGGATGCCTCTGTAACATATATAGATGCAAACAATTTAATAATAACAGTAAGCCCAGGCTCGTCCGGATATGCTTATTTAAACTAAATTTAAAAGATTATGTCAAAAAAGAATTATCTAGTTCATATTGATTTAAACAAGAATGAACTTCAGAACGCGGTGATTCAGAATCTTTCTACAGCACCGGCTGCCCCTAAAGTAGGTCAAATATACTATGATATAGAGGACACAACAGCATGGATGTGGAATGGATCCTGGGTAGACTTAGCACAACAATCTATAGCAGATGGAGATTATGGTGATATTACCGTAAGTGCTTCTGGTGCAACCTGGTCAATTGATGCAGACTCTGTAACCTACGCTAAGATGCAGAACATGACTACTGCTAGAATGTTAGGTAGAGTCACAGCAGCTACAGGAGTAGTTGAAGAATTAACTGCAGCCCAAGTACGTACATTAATAAATGTAGAGGATGGGGCAACAGCTGATCAAACCTCTATTGTAGGTATAACAGGAACTAAAGCGCAATTTGATGCTGCTGTAACAGATGGGAATTTCTTATATGTTGGTGATGTAGTTACTTTCCCAGGATTTGGGTCAGTAGCAAATCATACTGATGTTGTAAGTGCTACTAATACTGCAGGATTTGTACTTGTTGCAAATGGTACTACAGGTTACGTAGGAAGAGCATTACTTGAGGCTGATATAAGTGATTTTGGTAGCTATCTAGCAACTGGAATTACTACATTAGCAGGATACGGAATATCAGATACTAAAGCGAATTTTAATACTGCTTTATCTGACGGTTCTTTCCTATTCTCTGGGGATATTAGCCAGTATACTGATGAATTAGCTCAGGATGCTACAGGGGCAATGATAGCTAATACTGCTACTATTAATTTAACATATGTAGATGCAACACCTGCACTTACAGCCGATGTTAATAATAACAGTATTACATACGCTAAAATGCAGAATGCTGCAGGAGCAAATATATTCTTAGGGAATATAGGTGTTGCAGGGGCATTGGAAGAACTTACAGGTACACAAGCTACCTCAATGTTAGATATATTTACTTCTGCATTAAAAGGACTAGTTCCTGCTTCAGGTGGAGGTACATCTAACTTCTTAAGAGCTGATGGTACTTTTGCTGCCCCAACCGGTGGATTTATAAACTACTCAGTAGGTGGGGATGTTAATGCAAATCAAGTAATTAATTCTGGTAATGTATTAGATATTGTTGGTGGTACTGGTTTAACAACTACTATTACTAAAGCTTCTACTACAGCTACATTATCTGTGGCTCTAGATAGTACAACGGTAGGGGCAGGTTCTTATGGAAGTGCTTCAGCAGTAGCTACATTTACAGTGGATGCTCAAGGAAGACTTACTGCGGCAGCTACTACTGCTATTTCTATAACAGCTTCTCAAATAAATGACCTATTAGATGATGATACTTTTGCTTCAGCTAGTGCGACTACAGTTGCATCTTCTGAATCTATTAAAGCATATATTGCTAGTGTAGTATCTGGTCAAATGGTTTATTCTGGTGGATACGACGCTTCTGTCGCTCCTCCAACAGGTGCAGGTATTCTTAAAGGTTTCACATACACAGTTACAGTAGCCGGTAATGGTTCAGCATTCTTTGCAGAGACTTTACAGATAGGTGATATGATTGTAGCTGAGCAAAACAATCCTACATTAGATGCTCACTGGACACAAGTAAATAAAAATATTCCTGATATTGTTAACGCAAGTGAAACAGCTAAAGGTATAGTTGAAGAAGCTACTGATGCTGAGGTTGCTGCGGGTACTGCAACAGGAGCTACAGGAGCTAAATTATTTATTACTCCAGCTAAATTAAAAACTCATTTAGGGGAGACAGCTACTGTTTCTACAGCTAGAGTATTTAGACTTGCTATTGGTAATGGAGCTTTGCTTACTATACCAGTTACGCATGATTTAGGAGAGCAATTTGTTAAAGCGACTGTAGTAAGAAACTCAGTTCCTTATGATGTAATAGAATGTGAGGTTCAGTGTACTAGTACTACTGTAACTACGTTCTTATTTAACGAGGCTCCAACAGCAAGCGAATTTATGGTTGTTATTACAGGATAATTCGTATCTTTATAAAATTATAGGGTCGATTTAATAGATTGACCCTTTATTAAATATATCAGAATGGCATTAAAACAAATAGAAAGTGACTTACAAGTTCACGGAGCAGCTACAGTACAGGTCTTAGAAGTAATAGCTTCTACTGATGGTGCTGATGGTGTAGTATTAAAATTTCCTGCCGGAACTGCTGGCGATGCTATCGAGGTTGTTTTTCAAGGAAATGATGGTACATTTAATATTAAATATGCGTCAATAACAGGCGGGGTGGAGGCCTGGTCTCCTGATGACGGGTTTATAGGATTTAGAACATCTGATGGTGGTATACTGTCAGAGAAAGTTAGGGTAACTGCTGCTGGGACATTAGAAGTAGGAGGAGCAAGCACAGGTACAAGTGGTACATTAGTAGGAGGATTAGTAGTTGCAGGAGCATCTTATCTAAATACTATAGCTCATGAAACAACTGATGTAGATGTATTTCTAGTTTCAAACGCTGGATTAATTAAATATAGAACAGGGGCTGAACTAAGGAGTGATATTGGTGCTGGTACAAGTTCTTCAGATACTTGGATACCTCTTACAGGGGTAACTTCAGGATATGTTACTGCTCAAGGTGCTTCTAACACAGCGGTATTTTTAAATGGTAATGGAGCATGGTCTACACCAGTAAACACAACCTATTCTCAATATGCAGGTACTACAGCTGGACTTGTACCTACAGGTGCAAATAGCACAACTAAATATCTAAGAGAAGATGGTACGTGGGTAGTTCCGCCAGACACTAATACACAGATACCTGCTCTTACTACTGAACAAGTACAAGATATAGCAGGAGGGATGGTAAATGTTACCGGGGCTCAATCAGGTATGGGGTTTGTGTATAATGATACTACAGGTAAATTTGATATTGATTTAGCACATACACATTCGTATGATAACTATTCTAGTTGGACATTTGAGGCTAAAAATTCGGCTGGGACCTCTTTAGGTAGTTCACCTATTACCTCAGGAGATATAGCAGTTATAAAAGCCGGTACTGGGATAACATTATCCTGGGTAGATGATGAAATAACAGTTACAAATAGTAGTCCTAATATTGTATATACAGATTACGCAGAGCCTGGGATATTCTCTGGTGGAGGTACTCCAACTTTAGCTAGTGGAGTTACAGCTGCAGAAATTAGAGCTTTAATTGGAGCAGGAACAAGCTCCTCTGATACACAATTAACTAACGCTCAGGTGATAGCAATGTTGCTAACTGGATTCACAACGTTTGGATCTGCTAGTACGGTAGCTGCCACAGATAGTATATTTACTGCATTTAGGAAGTTAGAATATAGAGTAGCCTTAAATGATTCTAAGGTTACAAACTCAACTCAAACCACTATAAATATAACAGCCAATAATACTAATAACGAAACAGTTTATCCTGTTTTTGTTGATGGTGCTACTGGTACTCAAGGATTAGAATCTGATACTGGTTATTACTATAATCCTTCAACAGGCCTACTTTCATCAGTAGATTACGCAGGTACTTCAGATATAAGATCTAAAGAAAATATAGTTGACTTTGAATCTATAGAGTTGGATACCAAGTATAAAAAGTTTAATTTTAAAAGGGTTAAAGGACAACAAAGAATTGGGTTAATAGCACAAGAAGTAGAGGAAAAATATCCTATATTTGTAAGAACAAGTGTTGAGGGGGAAAAATCAATCTCTTATAATGATCTACACTCTGCTGAGATAGCGTTCTTAAAGAAAGAGCGTAGAGAAAGTTCTAAAAGAGAAGAAGCCTTATTAGATAGAGTTGAAGCATTAGAAGCTACACTTAAAGATATATTATCAAAATTAGATAAATAATGGCTAAGTCGAAAGTAGATATAAATTTACCTATAGAATTTTCTGAGATCTGTGAGGTAGTATACCAAGATCTTGCAGGGACTGCGGGAAGAACTCTTAGCGGTACATTCGCTGCAGCGGCTGCCCAAGGCGGAATATTCAACGCTACCTATCAAGGGTCTAAAGATAGAATGAGTAATTTTAGGGATTATTATCTAGCGGCTATTTTTAAAACTACTAATACGTCATATACATTTTCACCACAATTAGTTACTAACCCGGGGGATATTTTAGAGTGGTCTGTTACAGGAGGAGTAACAACTTCTGCAGTAGCTAATGATCCTACATTTGATTTTCATACAAATACTGGTGTAGCTTTAATCAATATAAAGAACTTTAATTCTGTAACTTCTTTTACTCTTACTAGCCAGCAACTTACAGATGTTGACATTAGGTTTGAGAATAATTTAACTAGTTTAAATGTATCCTCTAATAACCTTCCTTTAATTAATATAACAGGTTGTGCTAACTTAGAATATTTATATGCTTATCAGAATACTTTCAGCACTATAGATATATCTAACAGCCCTAATTTATTACTAGTGAATGTAGAACAAAATGATAGTTTAACTTCGTTGAATGTTACTGATCAACCTCTTTTGCAAACTCTTTTAGTACGTAATTGTTTAGGAATAACTTCTATAAATTTATCGGCTAACACTGCACTTACCTCATTTCAAGGAGGAAGGTGTAATTTAGGAGGATTAAATCTTTCTTACGCTAATGGATTGATAGATGTAGCAGTAGTAGATAATGAATTTACAGAGGCAGAAGTAAATACTATTCTTGTAGATCTTGCAGCTAATGGTGCATCTAATGGAGTTCTAAGTATTAGAGATAATAAAAGTGGAGCAGGTATAACAGCTTATAATACATTAATAGGGAGAGGGTGGACGATAAATGAATACGACGAAGATATTCCAATTACTTTTACAATATCAAATAGCTCAAAAACAGCCACATCAATAAATAATGTGTGGGGAGCAGATCCTGGGGGAACTACTTTCTATGGGTATGAATATCAATATAAAGCTTCAAGCAGTGGAACATGGATAGGTTCAGCAGATGACTATACCCCGGTAAATATTACAGGGCTTCTTGAAGGTGTAGCATATGATTTTAGAGTTAGGGCTATTAATCAAAATTTAATGTCTATACGCGCAAATTATACAGGACCATGGAGTACCACATTTACAACAAGTACTTTATTATCTGATACTACACTACCTACTCCTGGTACATTAACGTGGAATGTAGGTCTTTACTGGAATAGTACTACAGCAGCACTAAGTTGGACATCAGGTAGTGATAATGTAGGGATTACAAAAATAATAGTACAACGAAATTATAATGGGGGAGCATTTTCTGATATATACACATATACTGGAACCCCTCCATCAACTAGTTCAGTTAATAATACTATAGCTAGAACTGAAGGTGCTGGGTATGCCTATAGAATAGCATATTACGATGCTGCAGACAATGTTTCATATAGTAATGAAAGAGGAGCTATATATGACGGTGTAGCACCATCTGTTCCTACTGGATTAAGTGCTATTAGCATAACAAATACTACCTTCTCCCTATATTGGAGTGCGTCTACAGATAGTCTCTCTGGGGTAGAAGGGTATAGAATCTATAAAAATGGTACATGGACGTATACTGTAACATCAGGAACATCTGTAGGTATAGTAGGACAGACAGAAGGTGCTTCAAATAACTGGACTATGGCCGCATATGATACTGCTGGGAATGTATCAGCACAGTCTAGTATATTAAATGTAACTCAGACAAATACAAACCCAACAGCGCCTGGAACACCTACATTTAGTAATACTACTACGTCAGGATACACTGTGAGTTGGACAGCCTCTTCAGATACTAGTGGTATCTTAAGATATGAAGTTTCAAGAGATGGTTCTGCCAGCCCTTTTAGTGTTGGTACAGCTACTTCTTATTCGGCAACTGACATAGCAGGAGATACAGATTCTTGGAGAATACGTGCAGTAGATAATGTAGGTAACACTGGAGCATATGGAGGAACAGCAAGTTGGGCAACCTTATGTATAGCACCTACAATATCATTATCTAGCAAGACTGATTCTAGTATTACAGTGTCCTGGACTGCAGTTACAGGTGCTGGTCTATATGACTTAGAGTACAAAGCTGCTTCTAGTGGTACCTGGCTAAATAGTGGAGATAACACATCTACTGCACTATTTAGCGGACTTCTTTCGTCAACAAGTTATAACTTTAGGGTAAGAGCTAGGAATGCCTATAGTTTATGGGGTGCTTATAGTATCACATTTACAACATCAACAGAAGCAGGTCCAATTCCACTTTCTACTCCAACAGGTTTAGCAGAGACTGTAGATACAGATACAAGTATTTCAATGTCTTGGAGCGCAGTAACTAATAACTCAGGGTATAGAATAGCAAGAGGGTCTACAAGTACTATAGTTAGAACAAATGCTACTAATGATGTGACTTGGACTAATACTGGGCTAGCGTGTAACGCAACTAGCTATACTTATTATGTTCAAGCTATAGGGGATGGTGTTACTTATAGTGATAGTGCTTGGTCTTCAGGGGTAAGTATGGCTACTAACCCAGATACTACTGGTCCTACAACGCCTGCAAATTTTATTGTAACAGGAAGAACTACTTCAAGTTTCAGTGTATCTTGGGATGCATCAACAGACACATGTACAGGAGTACAAAACTATGGGGTATATAGAAATGCGGTACTTCAATCAACACAAACTACTAGAACGTATAATCATACAGGACTATCGGCCGGTACACAATATTCTTCATATATTTATCCTAAGGATAATGCAGGAAATATAGGTTCATTAGCATCACTATCAATGTATACACTATGTATAGCTCCTACCCTTACAGCAGGGACAACTACTTATAGTAGTGCTGTTATTAACAGAAACACTGTAACTGGTGGAAGTTCATATACCTTATACTACCAAGAACAAGGTGCCCCTGGCTGGACAATATGGTCTACTTCAATGGGTACATCAGTAACGGTAACAGGACTAAATTCAAATGCTACATATGGTTTTTATGCTGTAGCTTATAATTCTGATGGATTTCCTTCAGCTAACGGCTCGTCTATTGTTGTGAACACCCCTGCCCCTCCGGATACAACTCCACCTTCAAACTCAACTATCTCAGGAGGTTCATCAGTACTAACAACTTCGTATATTATTAACTGGACTACTTCTACCGATGCAACAAGTCCTCCTGTTGTGTATGATTTATTTATGAATAATAGTGGTACAGCTACTTATAGTGGAACATCCACATCCTATACAAAAACAGGCCTTACAATTGGTACTTCATATAATTGGAAAGTTAGAGCTAGAGATAGTGCAGCCTCTCCTAATTATGCAACAACAAGTGCTAATGTAGGTATTATGACACAAACAGCAGGATTATCATTATCCTCAAGTGCAATCACTAGCAGTTCAATTACTGTTAGTTGGCCGGCTGTTACTGGGGCAAGTGCTTATAGAATAGCCTGGAGACCATCAGGAGGAAGTTATACATATATTAATAATATTGCAGGTTTGTCTACTGTTATTAGTGGACTGTCTGCTAGTACCCTTTATGAATTTTATGGAGCATCATATAATGCACAAAGTGTTCTTGGAGGAGGTGGTATACTTGCTAGTGCTAGCACAACAGCGGTAGCCGATACTATAGCTCCTACAGTACCAGGAACACCTTATCTTAATGCACCACAATCATCCTCTACAGCCCTACTGTACTGGACCGCTTCAACAGATGCAGTAGGTGTTACAGGTTATCAGGTATATAGAAATGGAGTTCTTCATAAAACTACAGCTACTAATTCAGTTACTGTTGATGCTGTTGCTGCTGGTGAAGAGGATGTTTATAAGGTAAGAGCTTATGATGCCGCAGGAAATTATTCAGGGTTTAGTGCAGATTTCGAAGTTCATTTTGCTCCTATAGCTGTAACAGTTACTGTTGTTGATAATGGTGTTGACTGGATGACAGTTAACTGGACGTTTGTGGGAACTAATGGAGGAGTAGATAACCTAGATGCAGAAATTGACTATGAATTTGCCGCTTTTGAGCCAGAGAGTCAACAGACAACAGATCAAGGTTTTGAATTTACTATCTATAGTATAGATGTTAGTGCAGAAAGTGGAGGGGATTGTGCGATTAGAATAAGGCTTAATGTAGGACAAGTTAAAGGGGCATGGTCTAATTGGGGAGTAACCTCTT
>ERZ767114.129-NODE-129-length-55776-cov-4.534965_pt1 | contig 55776 bp, 43 predicted proteins | sample MGYA00374952_ERZ767114 | MGnify/ENA primary metagenome ERZ767114 (study PRJEB28939, sample SAMN06267156) | marine metagenome | isolation source: Columbia River Estuary | place: USA:Columbia River Estuary, USA | collected 2012-05-05 ... | reverse complement strand
AAATCCAAATCGTCTTCGAAATTAAACATGTTGCGAGGAAATTGTGACTCTTGAAATGGTTGATAAGATTGTTGTTGATCCAGCATAATCAACATTGAATTTTAAAACGCCATTGTTTTGTATTTCAAAAGCATTTCCAGAAGTCCACGAAGCATTTTGCAATTGAACAACTAAAGGGACTACAGAAGTTGAAACAGGTTGAATTCTTACCGCATTATCTGTACTGACTCTAGCTGGAGAACCATAAGAGCCCCAACCTACACCTCCAAAAGAGATTGCAGTGGAAGTCATTGAAGCTTCGCCACCACCAGTATTTACTATAAATGGGCCAGTACTTACAAAAAGATTGCCTTCAACAACTAATCGGCCTTGAGTAGAATAAGTTGTGCCATAAACTTTTGCTGGGTTTGTTCCTGAATTTGGCCAAGCTATTTTGTAAGAAGAATCAATTATTAAAGAAGTTGTTCCAGTTGAGCTAACAATTCTCAAGTAATCTTCGGCTTGTGATGATGCTCCTTGGATTACAATACTTGGAACGGTAGAAGCAGAATTTCTTATATTGATTTGACCATTGAGTAAATCAGTGCCAATTCCAACTCTACCACCAATATTAACAGATCCACCTATACCTACTCCACCAGATACAACTAAAGCTCCAGTGGTTGAATTAGTGGAGGCTGTAGAACCACTAATATTAGCTCCAGAAGCTGTTACAGTATTACCTAAAGCACTTACGCCTGATAAAACATATGATGGAGTAGATCCAATTGAAGCATTACTTCTGGAACCAGTTAAGTAAATTGTAGATGTTGTATCTAAAACTACATTGGTATTAGCAGCGTTAGTTGCTGTTCCAGCGCTACCAGCAGTTACAGACGTACCAGCACTTCCTGCGTTTGTAGCTGTTCCTGCTGTACCAGCAGAAGTAGCGGTTGTGGCAGATCCAGCTGAACCAGCGTTGACAGCTGTACCAGCACTTCCTGCATTTGTTGCTGTAGTGGCTGAGCCAGCAGATCCAGAGTTTACTGCTGTACCAGCACTTCCAGCGTTAGTGGCAGTACCAGCTGTACCAGCGGAAATAGAGGTGCCTGCACTACCAGCATTAGTGGCTGTTCCTGCTGTACCAGCGGATGTAGATGTCGTTGCATTACCGCTGAATGTAGTAGCAGTAATTGTATTACCAAGAGCACTTACTCCAGATAATACATAGACAGCAGTAGATCCTATAGATGCATTGCTTCTGGAACCTGTTAAATAAATTGTTGAAGTGGTATCTAGTACTACATTAGTATTAGCAGAGTTTGTTGCTGTTCCGGCACTGCCTGCGTTGGTAGCAGTTCCTGCTGTACCAGCATTAGTAGCAGTGGTAGCAGCTCCAGCAAAACCAGCATTTGTAGCAGTACCTGCTGTTCCAGCAGATGTTGCTGTAGTAGCACTACCAGAAGTACCAGATGTTACAGAGGTTCCTGCGGAACCTGCATTAGTGGCCGTTCCTGCAGTTCCAGCAGAAGTAGCAGTGGTAGCACTTCCAGCGCTTCCAGCATTGGTAGCTGTTCCCGCTGTTCCAGCGGAAACAGAAGTTCCTGCAGACCCTGCGTTAGTGGCTGTTCCTGCTGTTCCAGCATTAGTTGCTGTAGTGGCTGCGCCAGCAAAACCAGCATTAGTAGCAGTGGTAGCGCTTCCAGCACTACCAGCGTTAGTGGCTGTCCCTGCTGTTCCAGCAGATGTTGCTGTAGTGGCTGCGCCTGCAAAACCAGCATTAGTGGATGTTCCCGCTGTTCCAGCGGAAACAGAAGTTCCTGCGGATCCAGCAGTTGTTGCAGATGTAGCAGTACCGGTTAAATTGCCTACAAATCCACCGCTTGCATATGCTTGGCCTGCTATATGTAATTTATATGATGGGTTTGTAATGCCAATTCCGACATTACCAGAAAATTCAGCAAGTCCAACAGTTCCATCAGCATGTACTCTAAATGATGGAATACCAGATATATCATTAATAGAAAATATATATCCAGAAGATAAATTATTATTTACCGAGAATAGTTGTCCAGATGATCCTTCAAATGATAATGTATTATCATCAAGTACATATAATGAAATAGGGGCATTTGTAGACCCAGTGAATGCTATTCTAGGTAGAGAGGTTGTATCTCTGTTTGGTGTGATACGAATATTCTTATCGGAATTGGCCATTTTTACGCTCTTTTAAGAAGGGAAAGAATAAAATTATTCTGCTTAATTATTCAAGCAGATATACTTGTTTATCCTTCTGTTAGAGGTGCTGTCCACTCTGAAGTAGATAAGATTGCTAAAATCTCTTCATGTGTGTATTCTTGTGATTTTGTTGTAAGAGCTGCCACAGAAGCTGGTTGAGTTCCTTCATATTTTACAAAGGTTTTACTTTCATCAACAGACTTCCTCACTGTATCTGCTGAAGTTTCCATAACTTCAGAAAAATTAACAGATGGCAATTCGGAACAATCCAAAATTACATACTTTCTTTCATTCATAATATTTTCTCCTTATTATATTTATAACCCATATCTAACTCTTAAAGCATTGTAATTTTGCTTTATTTCATTATTAGACATGTTTCTTGCATACATATAAACACCAGCAATTCTTACAGTGGCAAATTGTTGTATTGTATTGGCATTAGAACCGATTGTCATTCTTGAGACACTGGCATAATTAAAAGCTGTTGTGATTGATGTTGTAGCTTCCTGTATGCCGTTAACAAAATATTGAGTTGTTGATGCTGCAGTCCATCTTATTGTAATTATTTTAAAATCATCATTTGCAGTTTGGAGTACGCTTGTAGAATAAAATCCACCTGGATTATTTTTGTACCAAAGACCAAACTTTGAACTAACTTGAGAGGCTAAACAAAAATAGGTATTATAATCAACATCACCTACTTCACCAGCACTACAAGCTATAATTCTTGAAGATCCACCAAATGAATTATTATTTAAGCTAGACATTACAATAAATATGGTTGCATTAGAAGCAAAATCTTGAGTAAAAGAACCATTTCTTACGAAGTATTGACTACTAGAACCATTAACATTAAAGCATGGGGTATTTTTATGAGTGGCGAAAGATGGTGAATTGGTTAATGTAAAATTGTAATTATTTCCACTTACATCGTACCAAGTATTTCCAGTTCCAGGATAAGATCTAGGATTAGTTGCATCAAGAGAAAGCATTAAACCTTCGGGTGAAACATTTGGGCTAACAATTACTGCCATTAGTATCCAAACCTCTTTTTTATAGCATTGTAATTTTGTTTAATTTCATCAGCTGTAAGAAGTCTGTTGTAGAACATTAAAAAACTAATTTCTGCTGTTGAAAATTCTGTGTTCCCTTGCCAACCCCCAAGACACAAACCGTTGGGGCCTTGAGATCCATTACTATTGCTTACAGATAAAGAGCCATTAATATACATGCTCCATATATCAGAACTATAATTTTCAACTCCTGTAGTGATTTGCCAATTTGTATTATTTGGAACTCCAGGGCCAACGATCCAGCCTTCTGCATAGTAGACAGGATTTTGAAAATTCCAATGTCCTAGTAGCCAGTTATTGCTGATTGCGGAAATTATTCTTCCACGAGTTGCTCCAGAGTATCTCACAGCAGCCATAACTGTATGGTTTGTAAATCTTTGATCGAATGGTGACAATACTATGTAATCATTTGTTCCATCTGTTTGCATTACTCCACCACTTACTGAACTAAACCCCACTCCATTAACAAGAGTCATATGGTTATTGTTGCCTGATAAGTCATACCAAGTGTTGCCAGTTCCAGGATAAGATCTAGGATTAGCAGCGTCAACATATACAACTAATCCATCTGAAATCATAGATGTGTTATAAGCAATTCCCATTAGATTCCATACCTCTTTCTTGTGGCATTAAAGTTTTGGCGGATTTCTGTGGCGGATAAAGCTCTGTTGAAAGATTGAAAAACGCCTAAATTGCCAGTAGAATATAAATTACTATTGGGTCCAGCATTAGGGGTTGTGTATCCTAAATATAAAGTTGTGGCTGTACCTGCTGTGCTTTGTATTGTTCCGTTATAAGACAAAGTTTGAATAACACCATTAATATAACATTTTAATCTTTCAGAATTACCAGTTAAAGTGCCATTGTAAACCATTGAAACATGTTGCCAATTTGTTGATGAATTGCTTAAAGTGGCATATTGATTTGATCCATTGCCAATTTCAAGATACAAATTGCCATCACTCCAAAGCTCACATGAAATATCATTCTCTGCATTTTCAAATTGCATCAAAGTCATAAGAGAATTGCTTGCACTTCTCTTCATCCAAGCACACCATGTAAGTTGTGATGCCCCATTGTTTTGAGAAATTGCTGGTAAATACATGTAGTCATTAGTGCCATCGAATGAAAATACACCTGTAAAATCTGTAGTTGTGCCAATTCCGTTTACAGTTATCGCATTGCTTGATTTGCCAGAAAGATCATCTGAATTAGTGTATTTAAATCTTGCTTCAACATATAATCGTTTGGAAATACCTCCACAAGGGTCTCCAAAAACTCCATTGGTAGCTGGAATTGTCCCTGTACTATTATTAAGTAAATAACTGGCTACAGCAGCTGTTGATCCTGTTGCATGACAAGCTCCGTTGGTATACAATCCGCACGTACCATTAGGTGTTCCATAACTTGCATAAACGATTTGATCAAATATAGCTCCTATAGGTGCTGTCAAAGTCAAGTTTTGACCTTCGAATGCAGTGCCACACACAGTTCCATATGAGTTTTTTGGATAGCTTCTTGAATTGCCAGGATCAATCATAAAGACTAATCCATCAATTACAATGCCAGGAGAATGTGAAAGTCCCATTTAGATTCCGTACCTGTCTCTTGTTGCTTCAAAGTTTTGCTTAATTTCTGTGGCCGATAAAGCTCTGTTGTAGATTTTCACAATACTTAGATTACCGCTCCAATATTCATCACCATCCCAACGTCTCATTAATCTTATTCCACCAGTGTTTGCAGTCGGTGTTCCTGTATTAGCTGTGGTTACTTGATTTACGCCATTTATATACAATCTAAAATTTGCGCCATCATAATTTCCTACAATGTGATACCAATTGTTCGCTGATAATGCATATATTGATGACTCATTCCAGCCACCATTGTAATAGCCAATTTTAAGGCCGATCCCATTTGTTGTACTTCCCAAATTAAAGTTAATCTGACCATTACTTCCATAATAAAATTCTGTAACAATGCAAGGCGCTGGACCTGTAAGTACCCCAGTATAATAATGCCAAACCTCTACGCTAAATCTTGTCATTAAAGAAAGACTTGTAGATGAACTTGCCCAATGACTATTAGCAGCAGTAAACCCAATACTTCCACCAGCAGAATTAGCAAAAAATGGAGGATTATTTTGAAGAGTAAAGTTTCTATTGCCTCTTAAATCATACCAAGTGTTTCCAGTACCAGGATATGATCTAGTATTAGCAGCATCTAAATAAATCATCAATCCATCAGTAATAACGCTAGGAGAATGTGCAAGTCCCATTAGATTCCATACCTATCCCTTGTAGCATTAAAGTTTTGAGCAATTTCTTGTTCTGTGAGGCCTCTGTTGTAGATTTGCACTTGGGATATAGCACCAGAGAAAGAGCTATTAGATGAACTTCCAGCATTTCGCCTCTGTCCAATTGTTAAATTAGATGTATTACTGTTTGGAGTTATAGTAGATCCTATAACAGTAGCAGCAATTCTAGTGCCATTCAAATATAATCTTAAATCGGAATTACCACCAGATCTAGTATGTGTGCAGCAAACGTTGTACCAAGTGTTTGCAGCTGTAGTATAGCTTGGCTGAATATAAGGTCCGCTATTATTCCCAACATCAAAATAAACACTATTTGATGCAAAAATAATTGTATACTCTTCATCTGTATCACCAGTGCCTTTACCTATCAAATCACTGTATCTTGAGCTAGTGAAATTAGATCTTACCCACATGTTTATAGTTAGATTATTGGGATTAGTGAGAAGAGAATTGTGAGGGATATTAATAAAATCATCAGTACCATCAAGAATAAAATATCCATTGTTAGTAGTGCCAAACCCGACTCCATTAACAAGAGTTCCACCTATACCACTTACTAAACTATTTACAGTGTTACCATACCCGCTATAGCATCTTGTATTTCCAGCATCAAGAGCAAATACAAGATTATCAGTGACAATTGATGTGTTATATGCTATTCCCATTAGATTCCATACCTGTCCCTAGTGGCTTCAAAATTGTTCTTAATCTCTTGGGCGGATAAAGCACGATTGTAAAGCTGAATTGTTGAAACAGATGATGATGTAAATGAAGAAAAAGCTCTGTTGGCGCCGATTTCAAACTCACTTCCTGCTGTCGTGGTTATATTTGGTATTGTCCCAGAAAATGATATAGATTGTTCAACTCCATTTTCATACATCTTCAATCTATTACTATTACCAGTTTGAGTTCCATCAAATACTGCTACAAAATGTCTGTAGCTTGTAGAGGTATTGAAATAATATCCATAAGCTTGTGCGCCTGTATTTGCAGATATAGAGAAATAAACAGTTGAACTATATAAACTTAAAAAAGTACTTTCAGGATAAGAAACACCTTGATTAATTCCCAAAAAACCACCTTCTCTTGCACAAAATACTGAAAATGTGAAAGCTGTTTTACCATTCAAAACATCTAATTTCGGGAATCCTATATAGTCATTCGTACCGTCAAAATCAAAATATGGAGAAGGTGATTGAGAAAATGTAACTCCATTAAATAAAGTTCCACCTAGCCCAGAACATAAATCATATATTACTGTTCCAACACCTGAATAGCTTCTAATATTAGCCGCATCGATTGAAAACACTAATCCAGAAGAGGCAATATTTGGGTCAATGATTATCGCCATTACAATCCAAATCTCCCTTTAGTGGCGTTATAATTTTGTTGGATTTCTTCTTGGGATAGAGCTCTGTTGTAAACATAAGCTGAACCAATTCTTCCAGTTAAATTGTTTCCAGTGCTATAAGATCCAATTGAAATTTCTTGGTTTCCAGTAAATGTTGTTGTATCTCCATTTGATCCGTCTTGAACGCCATTTAAATACAACTTCCATCCTGTTGTGCTGCTATATGTCACTGCTCCAAAGTACCAAGCATTCAAAGAAAGAGTTGTTGCACCTGTCACTTGACTCCACGCACCATTGTGACCAGCATATAATCTATTACTTCCAAACAACCAAAAAGCATGTTGACCTGAAAATCCACCACTGATTATATTGTTAGAAGTACTAAAACTTGTAAAATAAAAATAAGCAATCTTAGTATATTCAGTTTTAGAAAGAATGTTTGCAGCATTATTCACTAAGACATAATCATTGCTTCCATCTAATACTAAAGAACCACCATTAAAAGCTGAAAATGTTGGCCCGTTAGTTAAAGCACCTGTATTTCCAGATCCAGATAAATCAAAAATTGTATTGCCAATTCCAGAATATGAAGAAGATTCACTTACATTATAATAAACAACTAATCCATTTGTCACTATATTTTCAGGTGTGATATATCTACCTTTTGAAGCATTATAGTTTTGAACAATTTCATCATTTGTTAAAGCTCTATTATAAGCTTTCAAATCATAAATATTACCTTTTAAATATTGTTCAGACCCAGGATAATACCAACGACCAACTGCAAAGCCATTAGCGGTGAAATTAAAGTTACTTGATGTTGTTGTAGTACCGATAGAAGCACCATCAACAAAAAATTCAATTTGAGATGTATTTTTTGTAACAGTCACATTGTATATTTTGTTTGTTTCAAAATTATAGTATCTTTCAATTGCGGTGGAAGTAGGTTGGTGCCATAAAGCCAAAGCATAATAAGAAGTTGCTGTTCCCGAAAATCTAAAAATTGAACTATTATTTGTTAAAGCAGCTCCAGCACAAATCATAGAACCATATCCACCTGAAAATCCATTAGACAATCCATTTAGTTTCAATGTTGTTTGTATGGTGAAATCGCTTGAACTAAAATCCATGCTTGTGTCATTGCTAAACATATAACCAGAAGATCCATTAAAGTTTAGATTCTTCTTGTTATCGTTGTCATATGTAATACCTGTAATAATTGTTGCAGCTATTCCACTGTTTGCAAGATTAAACACAGTATTCCCACTTCCAGAATATGACCTTGGATTAGTTATGTCCATATACATAACTAATCCTTGAATTACAGCAGCAGGATTATAATTCAGTCCCATGATTATATGTTGTACCTAGTTCTGTAATAATCAAAGTTCTGCTTTATTTCATAGGCAGATAAAGCTCGGTTGTAAATAGTAAATAAATTCCATTTGGTTGTTGTATATCCGTGATAACCAACACCTAAGCGTAAATTATTTCCTCCATAAGTTCCAACTCCAATAGATGCTGTACCTATAGCAGAGCCGTTTTTATAAGATGTCCATACATTATTAGTATATGTCAATGTAATGTATGCAAATTCATTTGTTGACAAATCTACCAAGAATCTATAATCACCGTCAAGATACCAATATATTTGTGAGGAAGATTGCCTTTTTAAATATATCCAAGGCATACCAGTTCCTAAAGAATCTGATATTTCAAGTAAACCACCAGATGTTGATGTCATGGATAATAAAAATGTAATTGTTAGATTAGAGCCAATTACAGTTTTATTGACATCAGAAATTATGTAATCATTACTTCCATCAGTCAAAATTGTAGATGTTGCGCCTATTCCTGAAAAAGTGGGGCCATTTGTCAAGGTTCCATTCAAACTATTCCCACTTAAATCATACCAAGTGTTACCTGCCCCTGAATATGATGATCTTTGTCCAGCATCTAATTCCAACACTAAACCTTTGCGAACAGGAGGCAAAGCATTAACAAATCTATTCTTTGTAGCATTGTAGTTTTGCTGGATTTCTTGTGCGGATAAAACTTTGTTATAGATTTGAACTCCTGAAATATTACCCCCAAACCTTTCAGGAGTACCTGAATGTCTCATACCCACATGAAATTCATTTGTAGAATATGTTAGTGTTCTAGCAGACCCTCCGCTAAAACCATATGATGTTTCTATTCCATTTGCATATAACTTTATAACTGAACCACCACCAGAAACTGTCACTGCAACATGTGTCCATTTATTTAATTGAAAAACATAACTATTTGAAATTTTAATACAATTGTCTTGGCCTAATGAAATCATCAATGATTGAAAAGTTCCAAAATTATTATTTGAAATACAAAAAAACCAGCCATTATCAGTTGAAAAAGGATAGCCGTTGCCTATTATTGCATTTCTTCCTCCTCCAGATAATGATGTAGGGTAAATCCATGCAGTTACTGAGAAATTTTGCCCTGTGTTTAAAGCTGAACTTCTTGTAATATACGAATTACCATTAAAAACTAGACTCCCGCTATTTAAAGAAGAAAATGTAGGTGAACTGACTAAAGTACCTGTATTACCAGATCCACTTAAATCATATATTGTATTTCCTGTGCCTGGATATGATGTATTTTTACTTGGATCAATATGTAATACTAATCCATTTGTAACTATATTTTCATCTGGATCGTATTTCTTCTTTGTGGCATTAAAGTTTTGCAAGATTTCGTCTGAAGATAAAGCTTTGTTATATAATGATACTATTCCAATATTGCCATAATGATAATAATCTGTTAAATTTGAATACCATTTAGCAAGATAAAAATTTTGGGCTGAGCTTGCTACAACTTGAGTGTTAGAACCTGTTTGTAAAACACCATTTATATATAAATAATTAGTACCACTTCTTCTCAAGCCAGTGACGTGATACCAAGTATTTAGGGAAAAAGTACTGTCTGCATATAAATAGGTTGCATTAGGTTGGGATCCAGTTAAAAATGCGAATTTGTTACTTGGTTGGATATTTAAATTAAATCCAGAATAATTTGAACTTGGACCAAAATTTCCTAAAATAGCTCTATCACCATATACAGAACTTTTTACCCAACAAGATAAAGTAAAATTGTCAGTTAATTTAAAAAGGCTTGAACTGCCAAAATCTACATAATCATTACTACCGTCAAAGAATACAGTTCTATTTTCAGTGTTATCTATTGGGTTAGAAGTGTATCCAACAAATGTGCCACCAATAGAAGGATTCACTAAATTGTATATCGTGTTACCAGAACCAGAATAGCAATTGGTGTTGTTTGGATCGATCATAAAAACTAATCCGTCAACAACTATAGAGGGTGAATGTCCAAGGCCCATGATTAAATGTTATACCGCCCACGTAAAGCATTGAAGTTTTGAGCGATTTCTGTGGCTGATAATACTTTGTTGTAGATTTTAAAATTATATATATCAATTTTTGTGTTTTGACCCTGATTAGAATGTCTACAAGCTAAATTAATATTCAAAGAACTTGCTACAGTTGTTGCTACTGATGTTGTGAAAATAAGAACCCCATTTCTGTAAATATTTGATGTTGATAGAGATCTTGTGATTGTATACGTTTCGATAGTATCAGGAGTAATATATTGGCTAGTATTTACCCATCCAGCAACTAATAATTTAATTTCATACAAACCATTATTTTGACCAACAGCAAATTCAAACTCATCATTGTTTCCTGTACTGATAATTCTTGAATAAAAATATCCACTATTTGCATAAAGTTTGAATGTAATATCAACAGTAAAATTATTTGGCCAAGTAAAAGTAGTTATTGCAGTATCATTAGTACCATCGAAATATAAAGATCCACCGCTTGTAGCCGTAAATCCAGTGCCATTTACAAGAGAAGTAGTATTTCCAAAACCACTCAAATCAAATGCTGTATTTCCAGTTCCAGCATAAGAAGATGGATTAGCAGCATCTAGATTAAATATTAATCCATTTGTTACTATATTTTCTTCCGATAAATATCTTTTTTTTGTTGCATTGTAATTTTGCACTACTTCAGAAGCAGATAAAGCTCTATTATATATTTTTACTTCACCAATTGAACCTTTGACATTATATATATTGGTAAATGCAGAATATCTACCTATTTGATTCATTTGTAAGATATTAGAATATGATTGTGTGTTAGATGTAGAACCTATACCATTTAGATATATTGACATATTATTGCTGGCATCTCTGGTCATCACTAAATTTGACCATTGATTTAAATTTAATTGTGGAAATTGGAAATATTTACCAGCAGTAGGATTACCAGCAACAAGAATACTTTTTCCACTAAAATAGTGAATTACTTCATTGTTACCATAAGACACTTCAGGACCAGAAGCACTAAAGACAGGAGAATCATCAACAACATTTTTTACCCAAGCAGAAACAGTGATTGGCGATGTAAGATTAAACAAGGGAGTGAAAATATAATCATTGTTCCCATCTACTACAACTACACCTTTTGAATAGTTCTGGTAAAATGCTCCATTAACAAAATAGCTTGTGTTATTATTACCAGACATATCGTAAATGATAGTACCAACGCCAGAATATGATCTCGGATTAGCTGGGTCAATGTGATAAATTAGCCCATCAACAGGTTTTAGAGGTCCAGAATAAGTTCCCATTACACTCCATACCTCCCTCTATTGGATTGATATATATGAACTAATTCTGAAGGTGATAAAACACGATTATAAAGCATGAAAGAGTAAACTCTTCCTTTGTAATTGTAAGTTTGAGCTAATGAATACCCAATTCTTGTATTGTTCATGGTCACAGAGCCAGATGATGAAGTCTTGTATTGCAAAACTGCATTTTGGTATAACTTCCATTCTGAACTGCTTGATGTGACGCTAACCATGTGAATATTAGTTCTTGTAACATTTGCACTTAATGTTATTGGACCAATTCTGCCATTCCTAAATGTAGCCAGATAAGCTGAACCATTTACCCAAGGATAATGGTCGTTTTCACCACCACTTCCAAATCCAATGAATCCAGTATATGTTGTAGTTGCAGGTGTGGCTTCATCATTTTTAAGCCATATAACCATAGTGGCATTTGTGGTGAAAAGAGCAGAATTTACAGTGGAAGCAATAAAGTCATTTGTTCCATCTAATGTAAAATATGAAGAACTTCCCACACTTGTAAATGTAGGACCATTAGTAAGAACACCATCATTCTTGTTACCAGATAAATCAGCAACAATTGTACCTGAACCCTGATAAGACACTACATTTCCAGCATCATAATATAAAACTAAACCATCAGTAAATATAGGATTTGAAAATGCATATCTAGTTTTATTTGCATCATAATTTTGCTTTACTTCATCAGGTGTTAAAGCTTTATTATATATTCTGACTATTGAACTATCTGATTTTGTGTAATAATTGTTCAAAGCTGAATTAGCAATTCTAATATTTCTTCCTGAAATATTATTAACAGAAGTAGTGACTGCCATTCCTACAGGTGATGAAGTTCCAATCATCGCACCATTCATATAGACAGACAAACCAGCTCCAGCCCTTATTCCTACAATTTGATTCCATAGATAAAGTGTAGGGGTGTTTGAAATTGCTATAAAATATGAAGTTGTTCCACTCTCAATAGCAAATATAGTTGTTTCCCCTATTCCTGAAAAACCATTTCCTAAAGATAAATCCCATTCATTAGTTCCAGCGCCACCACCACCACTATTCCACTTATTTACGCCCCAATAATTACTGTTAGATGATGTAGCATTCTTTCTAAACCAATACTCTACTGTAAAATTATTGGATCCAAAATCAAATATAGAATTATCTAGTATTTCTATGTAGTCATTAGTGCCATCACAACTTATAAAACCACCTAAATTACTTGAATATGCTGGGCCATTAACAAGAGTGCCATGATTACCTCTTCCAGTAATGTCAAACCAAGTATTCCCAGAACCAGAATATGATTTAGGATTTGCGGCATCTAAAGCTAAAATTAAATTAGATGTTACTATAGAAGGTGAATGTGATAAGCCCATTAGCTGTATCTCCCTCTCATAGCATCGTAGTTTTGCTGGATTTCAAATGGTTCTAGTACACGATTGTAGAATTGTATAGCTGCTAATCTTCCAGTAAAAGGTTCATTATAGGAAAATCTATTTCCATAAGAAATTTCGCCTGTGCCATTAGATGTTAATTCACAATAAATATGCAACCATTGATTTCTAGGAAAGACAGTTGTATTGTTGGAAGCTGAATTTGGATCTCTTTTAATACCATTTACATATAATTTGCTAAGACCTCCAGCTCCTCCATACCAAATATATGCATTAATTCCATTTCTTCCATCAAATATGAAATTAACTCCAGCTATAGAAGATGAAATCCAAGTTACAAATGAAAAAGACCTGATTGTGTTTGAACTAAAAGCAATTACGTTTGCTGTGGTTCCACCAATATTTGCATAAGCTGTAGAACCTGAACCAACAATAGTAGGCCCGTCTCGTAAATCAGCAGTAGCCCCAGCAGCAGAAGTGACATTATAGATTCTAGACCCTGAACCTGGATAAGATAAAGCAGAACCAACATCAAAAGCACTCACAAGGCCATTAGTGACAATATCAGCAGTGTAAGCATATCTGCCTTTTGTAGCATTATAATTTTGGCTGACTTCAATGGCGGATAATTCTCTGTTATATAAAAGAACTTGAGAGAGATTACCATTCATATACCTATTACCATCATAAACAGGAAAGCCTACATATAAAGGTGAGCTTAAAGTGTTAATTGCTAAGCTTGAAGTACTATCATATTGTCCATCTATATAGAAATTATGATTTGTACCATCACAAGTAATAGCAAAGTGATACCATCTGTTGAGCTTAATACTTGGGGATGTATATACAAATGATGGAGATCCACTATTTCTATGCATTATAAGTCTACTAGCATTGACCTGCATTTCAAATGATTGGCCACCTGTAGGTCCTAATCTTGCGATTACACTTGCATACAAATCACCCATCCAAGCCCAAGCCATTAAGGTTCTTGGAGTGGTGCCAGCAATTCCAGTGTTATTTACAGATACTATATAATCATTACCACCATCAAAAACTGTATATTTGGCTAGATTATTAGAAATTGTTGGGCCATTAGTAAGAGTGCCATGATTATTGTTGCCAGATAAATCATAAAATGTTACACCAGAACCAGGGTAACATTTTGGATTTGCAGGATCATAGGCAACAACTAATCCACTTGAAACAATAGTTGGATTATAAGCAAGGGCCACAATTTAATACTCCACTAACAATTTAGGAATGTCTATTCTTTCTGCATACACTGTAAAGTAGCAATTTATAAGATTTAAACAATTATCTTGTACATAGACAATATTATTTTCAATATTTTCTACATATAATTCACTAAATCTACCTATAGGAGTGAGAGTAACTGTAATTGAATCATAATCCACTAAATTAACCCAATAATCAGGCAATTCAATGGTGTTTTTATTCTTCAATCTGCCTCTGACATACACACCGTTTTCAGGTCCTTCTAAAGAACCATATCGTAAATGCATGCCTTCTTTTGTAGGGTGATCAATTACGAAGCTTTTATTTGTTGCAGATAATTCACCGATAATGTGTAAATCGTATTGAGGTGTAGCTGTGTTAATTCCAACTCTGTTATTAGTAGTGTCAAAATAAACATATGCAGTACCAGCTGAGTTACCAATACTTACACCAGAAGCAGCATCAATTCCAGGTCTAATTGAAAGTGATGATGTTGCAGTGACGATTGATGCTCCCACTGCAGATGTTGATGGATTGACAAATAATGTACCAGTGTTAAATACTCCACTACTTCCAGTTCCAGAGTAAGAATATAACAATCTTCTGTTTGTATTTGTAGTGTCAGCAGAGAAGATTACATTAGTGGCATTTGTTGCGGTTGTAGCAGTACCAGTTAAAGATCCTACAAAAGTGGTGGCTGTAAGAGTGTTTCCAAGAGCAGAAATACCAGTGTCAACATAAATAGCAGTACCAGCAAAACCAGTTGAAGATCTTGACCCCAAAAGATACAATGTTGAGGTGGTATCAGTGGTGGTAGCTAATAATTGTGAAGATGTTGCAGTACCAGATAAAGCTCCACTAAATGTTGTTGCTGATAATGTTCCAGTAGAAGATACAAAACTTAATCCAGAACCAACTTGTAATGCAGTACCACCAGAAGCAGCACCAGAAATTAATGTACCAGTTAAATACATTGTTCCTGAAAGTGCTGTTGTTGTTGTGTTGGTAGATGTTGAAGCAGTACCAGTTAAAGATGCAGTGATTGTTCCAGCAGAGAAATTACCACTTCCATCTCTTAATACAATTGCGGAAGATGTATTAGTGGAAACAGCTGATGAATAAATTACATATCCAGTACCATCAGAAGCCGCAGCAGAAGTAGCAGTAATACCAGAACCAGATACAGTAATTGTTTCTGCATATTGACCAGTAGTATCAGTGCCCAAAGCAACAGAATTAGCGGCGATTGTAGCAGTTAAAGTGGTATTTCCAGAACCACTAAATACAACAGAACCAGATAAATCCCCACCCAATGAAATAGTTCTTGGTGTGGTTAATTGATCTGCAAATAAAGCTGTTGTTGAAGTATCTGCATTCCCCTGAATATTAGCAAGCAATGTGTTTGATGATAAATTTAATCTAAGAGTATTAGAACTAGATACTGCTAGACCTGATCCACCGTTTTGAGGAGTGAATAAAAGATAGTGTGTGCCGCTGCCCGAGGCTCCAACAGTTGTAAGATTTAGTGCATTTGTAGCTGTAGTAGCAGTACCAGTAAGATTTGCAGTAATTGTTCCAGCTGAGAAATTACCTGAAGCATCTCTTAATACAATAGAAGATGCTGTATTTGTAGAAACAGCTGATGAATGGATTGTATATGCTGTTCCATCATCTCCAGCTGCTGTCGTTGCTGTAATACCTGAACCTGATATTGCAATTGTTGAAGCATATTGTCCAGTGGTGTCAGTTCCAAGAGCGACAGAATTAGCTGCTATTGTTGCTGTTAATGTAGTGTTTCCTGTACCTGAGAAAGAAACAGAACCACTTAAATCACCGCCAAGAGAGAAAGTGATCGGATTAGTCCAAGCAGCAGCAGTACCAGTGATTCTTGTAGCGTCAATTACTCCAGTAGTTCCAGAGAATACTTCAGAAGAATTAGCAGCGTCAGGAATAAATGTAAAGAAACCAGTGGAATCATCAAAACCAAAGAATCCAGTTTTTGCAGTACCAGAGAAATATTTAAACTCTATACCACGATCTTTATTATCATCTGTTCCTGGGTTTGTTCCACCAGTAGCAGTTCCTAAAGTAAATACAGGGTCAACTAATGTGGAAATTGTGGAATTGACAGTAGTAGTAGTTCCATTAATTGTCAAGTTTCCAGTAACAGTTACATCATTAGAGAATGTTTTAGAACCAGCAAATGTCTGTGTTCCTGTTGTTACTAAACCTCTATTAGAACCTGAAGCATCTGGAATGTTGAATGTGTGTGATGATCCAGAAGATGAAATATTAAAATCACTACCAGAACTTCCCACTGCCAATGTCTGAGATGAACCAGATAAACCATTAAGATTTGTGATTCCAGCTCCAGTGGTAGAAACAGTAATTGCCCCAGATGCGTTAGTGATTAAAATACCACTTCCAGCAGTTAAGGTAGATTTTATTAAAGAGTTACCAGTGGAGGAACCTATTAATAACTGTCCATCTGTATAGCTAGTTTGTCCAGTACCGCCATAAAGAACACCAATTGTAGTAGCATTCCAAGTACCAGAAGTAAGAGTGCCTACGGAAGTAAGTGAAGAACTAACAACTGCACTTCCTAAAGAAATAGCATCAATTACTTTCGTGCCATTAATTCTATAAGTGTATCCAGTGCCAATATTAACATCACCCATTACATGAAGTTTAAATCCAGGTAATGATGTGCCTACTCCAACATTAGTCCCAAACTCTGCCATTGAAAGAGTGCCATTAGCATTAGCACGTAAAATTGGTAAACCTGAAATATCATTGACAGAGAAAATTGTGCCTGATGATAAGTTGTTATTAATAGAGAATAACTGACCAGATGAACCTTCAAATGAAAGAGTATTATCAGCTAAAATCGATAATGTAATTGGATTGTTTGTTTGTCCAATAAAAGCAATAGAAGGAATTACTGTAGTACCAGCATTTCCCACTGTTGCTTGGTTAAAATATAATCTGCCTTGGACATATTCATCACTAGCAAAATATGATGTCTGTCCAATTCCAATTCCACCTGTTACTACTAATGCGCCAGATGTTGAAGATGTAGATGCTGTAGAACTGTTTATCTTTGCAGTTCCATTTACATTTATATTTTCAGATATTCCAACTCCACCAAATACTGTTAATGCACCAGAAGAAAAGCCTGTTGAAGATGTTGATGCAGATACTATTAATGCTGATGAGAATGTTTTTGCACCAGCTATTGTTTGTGCTAGAGTGGTAATTAAACCAGTAGAAGCAGCACCAGCATAAGGAATGTTAAATGTATGTGTGGATGTTGTGGAAGAGATGTTAAAATCAGATCCAGAAGTACCAGTAGCAAATGTCTGTGTTGCAGCTGTTAATCCATTTAAAGATGTAATTGCTGATGTTAGGAATGAAGTAAATCCTAAAGCAGCAGAACCATTTGTAATTAAAGCTTGATTTGCAGAGCCATCAGCTATAGGCAATGTAAAGGTGACGTTAGCTGAAGAAGCGCCAGATCTTAATCCTGTGTAAAATGTATTACCAGAGTTAAAGAATCTTACTTCTTTTTGTGCTAATACTTCAATGTTATTTAAAACATCAATAGTTCCAAATACATTTAAACTTCCGCCAATTCCAACACCACCAGTAACAACCAATGCGCCTGTAGATGTAGAACCAGAAGCTGTTGCCCCTTGAATAAAGACAGAACTAGCAAAATATGATGTTAAGCCTACACCAATACCACCTGAAAATACAACACCACCAGTAGCAGAAGAAGTAGATGCTGTAGCTGAAGTAAATCTTGAAACGCCACCAACATTTATAGATCCACCAATTCCAACACCACCAGTAATAATAACAGCACCAGTAGTAGTGTTTGTAGATGCAGTAGAAGAGTATGCTTGTAAAACACCGCCATAAACTAAACCTGATGGATAAAGACCTACTGCTAAGCTTCCAGGGTTATTTTGTACCTCAATAGCTGGATATGCGTCAGAGTTAAAACCTCTTGCAACAATACCGGCAGCGTTATCTTTTTGAACAGAAATACCAGGAGTTCTACCATCTGCGTGAGTGAAAGAAGCTCCAAAACTAAACGTACCAGCACTGTTAATCCAAGAAAGGTTTGATGCAGAGCTATTTTGCCATTGTTGAAGGTTACCAGTTTGAGATGTTGCGCCCCTAACTGTAATACCTGTACCTGTTGCAGTAGGTATAGTAACAAGCATTCTCTGAAGTGCATTTAAAACAGTTATATCAGAGTTAGTACCAGCAGTAGCAGCACTTAAATTAGTTCTAGCATCAGCAGCAGTGGTAGCGCCTGTACCACCATACAATACTGCAATAGTGCTACCGTTCCAAGTACCAGAAGTAACTGTGCCAAAACCAGTAAGAGAAGAATTAACAACAGAAGAACCAAGAGTTGTAGAATCTAATACTCTTGTTCCGCCAATTCTATATGTTTTTGAAGATCCAGCATTAATATCGCCATTGACATCAAGCTTATATAGTGGATTTACAGTACCAACACCAACATTGCCAGAATACTCAGCAATACCTACAGTACCATCAGCATCAATTCTTAAAGATGGAATACCAGATATATCGTTGACTGAAAAAATAGTCCCTGATGTAACTGAATTGGAAACAGAAAAAAGCTGACCAGTAGAACCTTCAAAAGATATTGTATTGTCATCTAAAACATAAAGGTAAATAGGATCGTTTGTAGAGCCAATAAACGCAATATTAGGATAACCACTTTTACCTTTGTTTGTTTCTATACGAATATTCTTATCTGAATTGGCCATTTTTATGCTCTTTTATTTGGGAGAAAAGAAATTGAGTTTCTTCTTATTTATTTGGCTATTGTAATGCTTTCATCCTTGCAGATAAGATTACACACCATATCTGGATCTCATCAGTTCAAAGTTTTCTCTCATCTCTTTTGGATTTAGAGCTTTGTTGTAGATTTGCACTTGATATATAGTGCCGTTGAAATAGTCTCTAGGAATAAGACCATAAGTACCCCTTCCTATATTTATGTCATTTACATCAGTGAGAGTTGTAGAAGCTAAAGCTATATTTCCATCTTCTACACCATTAATATAAAGACGCATAAGTGAAGCAGCTCTATCATAAACTACAGCTCCGCAAAATATCTTTCCAGTGTTAACAGATTGAGAAGATGATTTGCCATCCGTATTAGCGCCATCTGCATATAATTTTGCGCTTAAAACATAAAGTTGAAAACCATCTCCGGCACTTCTTTTTGATGCTATACAATTTAAACCAGATGAAGTAGTTTTAAACCATCCTATAATTGTTGCGCTTCCTGTTCCTAAATCAAATCTACTTGCTGTTGGAACTAATGCATACGTTGTAGAACCATTAAATATAAACCCACCACCATTTGTAGGTGTAAATGTAGGGCTATTTGTTAAAGTTGCAGTACTTCCACTTCCACTAATTTCATACCAAGAAGTACCGGTTCCAGGATATGAATTGATATTTCCAGCGTCTAAATGTAAGATAAGATTTTGTTGTGGAATAGAAAAATATCTACCTTTTAATGCCCTATAATTTGTCATCACTTCATTAGGAGTTAATTCTCTATCATAAAGCAATATTTGAGATATTCTGCCTTTTGTGTATCTTCCTAATGCAGCACTATCTCTGGCTAATTGAATATCTCCAAAGGCATGTGCACCCCTAGATCTTACTTGAGTATTACCACGAACATCATTTAAATAATAGTTGGATTCAGTGGGAGAAACTGTACCAACCATATAATTCCATTTATTTGCCGAAGGAATAATCCCAGAATTAAATGCCTCTCCGCCATCATTATTCCAAGTAGTAGAAACATAATTATTGTCATGTAAAATTAATCCAGTAGCAGATCCCCTATCAAAAATAATTGCATCATATGTGTCTGGAGTACCATCATAATAAACCCAAGTACTAAAAGTTGCTTCAGTTACAGTTTCACTTAAAAAGCTTATAGTTTCGCCATAATCATTCGCTCCATCAAAATAAAAATAAGCTGTTGATCCTGTTCCTGTAAAAGCTGGGCCATTATATAAAATAGAGTGATAATTATTGCCAGAAATGTCATACCAAATAGTTCCAACACCAGCATAAGAAAGAGGATTGGCGGCATCGTAATGAATTAATAAACCATCTCTAACTATTGGTAAATTATAAGTATATTTTAATTTATTTGCTTGAAAGTTATTTGCAATTTCTGTATCTGTTAATTCTCTATTATATATTTTGACAGAGTAGATTCTTCCATTAAAATAAAATCCAGAACCAAAATGTTTACCTAGAAAAACTGAAGCGCTATTAGATGCTACTTTAGATGCATATGAAGCTGAAATTACTTGACTACCATCTTTGTATATTTTTTTATTTGTCGTAGAACTATTTATTGTAGCAGTAACAGTTTGGACATTTCTGTTCTCTCTAAATGATGATGTTGGAAGACTATTGCCTGTACCAGCAGAATCTCCAGTAAGCCAAAAAAGATCAGTAGAATTAAAAATCATATAATCAGTGGCAGTGGAAGCATCTGATGAACGTTTTGCAATTAAAGATGCTGCTGTGGAAAAATTATAAACATCATATATAATCTCAATAGTGGCTGATGTTCCTGTTCCAATATTTAAAGAAGATGCATGAGGTATTTCTATATAGTCATTACTTCCATCAAACTCAAAGAAACCACCATAGGAATTATATAAAACACCATTATTAAGAGTGCCATTGTTTCCAAATCCACTCAAGTCATACCAAGTGTTTCCAGACCCAGAATAAGATTTAGTGTTTGTCGCATCTAAATGTAATACTAAATTGGAAGAGGTTAAGTTTTTACCTTGAAAAAGAGCCATTATAAACCAAACCTCCCTCTTAATGCATTGAAGTTTTGAGTTATTTCTGCTTGTGATAATTCTCTGTCATACATCATTACAAGATAGATTTCACCAGTCCACCAATAATCAGATACTCCAGAGCCTAAACCACCAGAATATGTTCCAATTGTGTATGGCCCTAAATTAATATCAGCAGAAGTAAGAGAATTACTTGCTAATGTAGGCGATATCTTTGTAACACTGTCGGTATCTAAAATCGAAATAGCTGTTCCTGCGAAAGACTTAGAAACTCCCAATTGATATATTGTGTTGTTTTGAAATGTAGTTGGTGCACTACTTTCATCATATCCAGCTACAGAATCAACAAATGTAAATGTTTTATATGTTGCTGAAGGTTTATCAAATCCAATACCAGCTCCAGCACCAACACTTCCAGCACCTCTAGTGTCAACAGCATATTGCCTGTTAGCACCATTTATAGTCTTGCACCAAACATAAACAGACAATTCTTTTTTGTTGGTGAGATTTCTGAAACTTGGACACACAAATGCTGCTTTGGATGTACTACCGTTAAAATAAAATCCATTGTTTTGAAACACTGGAAGAGATGATCCATAAGTGACCATTCTTGCATGATTTTGATTCCCACTTAAGTCATACCATTTAGTGCCTCTTCCTGGATAAGATTTTTTATCAGCGGCATCTAAAAGCAATACCAAACCCCTTCTTACAATATCTGTATTGAATTTATTTTGCACTGCTATATAGTTTTGTTTAATTTCTGTACTTGTTAGGGCTCTGTTATATACTTTTGCATTGTAAACATTAACATTAGGACCAAGATATGCACCTGTATCAAATCTTCCAATATTTACTGGTTTAGCGTTGTCATAAGATAAAGAGCTGGTGTATGGCACTGAAGATACTAAAGTTCCATTAATGAATGTTTTAACTGATAATAAATCGTAAGTCATTGCATAGTGATAAGTTTTGTTTACCACCACATCTGAAAAACTAAAGCTATTACCATCAGCATTCAAATACCAAGTTAATTTATTTGTATTTGCACCAGAATATAAAGCCCAAGTACCACCATTTACACTTTGGGGTTTATTTATTATATGTTCATAACCAGAGATTGTTCCGGTAAGTTTAAATGTAATCTCTGCGGACATTCTTGTAAGTCCGTTGAATGCTGTTGCTGTATCTGTGGTGAAATAATCATCTGTACCATCAAATACAATACCACCACCATTTTCTGAAGTAAAAGTAGGACCAGAATAAAGCTTTCCATGGGCATAAGAAGAAGATAAGTCAGCCCAAACTGTAGAGCCGGAACCAGAAAAAGATGTTGGACTTGATGCATCTAAATGGAAAATCAAACCATCTGTTACAAATGGTTCAGATTTTTTGATGTACTTTTGAGCTGTTGATAAAAATAAAGATCTAATTTCTTGTGGAGAAAGATTTCTGTTATAAAATAGAGCTGAAGCAATTTCACCTTTGAAATAACCAAAAGCAAAAGGCACTCTACCTATATTTGTGCCTGTTCCTGTTAAGTTTGATTTGGCGCCAGTTGTGGAACTATCTAAAACTCCATTTATAAATATTCTTTGTTGATAATTTAAATTGTTATAGCAAAATACAACATGATACCAATTGTTAGTTTTTAATGTAGTTACAGAGTTTGAATCATTCCCCCATAAACCTAAATAAGCAGTAGCGGACCTTTCAATTAAACACAAAGAACCATTAGTTCCTATTAACCCTTGATCCCCAACATCTACCCTGTCAAAATTAATCCAAATTGCAACAGACCATGAATTATCTACCCAAAATGTAGATGGAATGCTTGAACAATCTATATAGTCATTAGAACCATCAAAAACAAAATATCCACGATTGTTTGATGAATAAGCAACACCATTAGTTAAAGTGCCATTTCTTCCATTCCCAGAAAGATCATAAACTGTATTGCCAGAACCTGAATAAGATTTTGGATTAGTGGCGTCATAATAAGCCACTAATTCATCTCTAATAATTCTTGGTCCCATTCCTCTGCTAACCCCAAGATCACGAGCAGAAAAGCCAATTGTAGCTATTCTGTTATTAAAAAATCCTTGGGTGATAAGAGACATAATTAGGTCCTTGAAGTTGGTGCTGTTGCTGAATTAAGGGTAAATGTTCTTACTGCAGTGGTTCCATCATTTGCATATAATACTAATGAAGTGCCTGAAATCACCCACTTACCAAAACCTTGAGCTCTTGCAGCATTAAGAGAATCACCTATAGTTTCTGCAGTATTTGATGTTGGAACTGCTTGTGTCATGTCTAAATATGCACCAGCTTCTAAATCATATTCCATCAAAACTGGGATCATATTTGCAGCACCAGAAATCATAACAACAGCTTTATCAACACCAGAAGCAAAAACAGCATTAGGAATATCAAATCTATATAGACCTGGCATTCTTGTTTGATCCACTTCTACAAATCCACCAGAAGAATAAGACCCTGTAACTGTTTGTGTTGCTAATGTAATTGTTGTTGCTGATCCTACTGGTCTTATATAGTGAGATAATAATCCACTACTTTGATATGTTAGACCAGTTAAGCCAGTTCCTGTTGCCGAAGTGCTATCACCAACAAAGATATATTCTATTCTTGATGTGCTTCCTTTCCTCACTGATAATTTAGCCATGTTATCCTCTCATACCACCGTTCATATTAGTTCTTATTGGTGGATTTTTGCCTTGGTATGGGCCTAAGTCTTTATTTTGTTTTGTATTTGTATCTAGTAAGGTGATAGGAGTAGCATCGTATCTAACTTCCTTTCCACCACCTATATCTTCATTAAGAGTAAAATCGCCATTATATGCATTTCTAAAAGGAGATTTGGTAAGAAATATTTCATTCACTCCAATAAACTTATCATTAGCATATGAATTATAAGCTGTAGTTCCTGCCCCACCACGATTTAAATAGTATGCATTGGTGTCAAGGAGAAATGGTTGAGGAGCATATCCACACACAGTTCTTACAGTGTATCCATTGATTTCAGATACAATATTATTCATAACAAAGGTTGTAGCTTCATTTTGAGATGGAAGACCACCAGCGCAATTATTATATGTTCCTACAAAATAACCCCCTCCGTTCAATTCATGAATAATATTATTTTTTATCATTCCATAAGATATTTGATCAGAGTTTTGCCAAGTAAAATCATTACCCACAAAATTTTTATAAACTATGCTATTTGTAAATAACCCTAAGTTGCCGTTCATTACATTGAAATTTGGCTTATAAGCAAAAATACAATAATCATAAACATATCCAGCTCCAGGAGCATTATCATGCACACAAAATCTTGTTTGAATGCCTGAACCATAACTTCCAGTCATATTTTTAAAAATGCAGTTAGTCATAGTTGAATAAGGTTGGTTATTAGTAAAAGCAAACGCATATGAAGAAATATTGTTGTTCCCATTAAACTCAATATTGCTCATTTTAGTAAATGTTCCGTCCCATCTTCTAAAAACTGAAGTATTAGGGCCGGTCATAGAAATTACAGGCCTTTGTTTATCAGTTCTGTAAGTGCCATATCCAACTATATGTGGTGAAGAACTACCTCCAAACAAAATTGATAATCCATTAACTTCGTATGTCCCATCTGCCTTGATATAAACTATTCCATAAGAGTTCAAATATATGGAACTTGATAATCCTGTGTACGGTGTTCCTAAAGCACCACCTAAATTAGCAACACCATTTGAACTTAATGATGTACCTGCAGCTCTATCTAATTGTGCAATTACGCCTGATGTAGAGTTTATTACATACGTACCTGCAGTAAACCCTGAACCAGAAATAATTCTAATTGTGTTACCGATCATTGCTGAGGTTATGGGATTTGCTACGCTAGAACAAGTCGTAGTACTATTAAGATATAAATCTGTAAATGAAACTCTAGCTGAATTATTTTGAGAATAATCAATAGCCCAAGTACCAGAACTTAAAGAATTAGTTGAGCCTATTCCATTTGAAGAAGAAAGAACTGAATTTGCTTTAATAAATTGTCCACTTGCTGCATTTAATACTGCTGATCCAGATGATATTGAAGTAATTAAATACCATCCAGGAGTCCAGCTTGTACCTGATTTTATATACAAGTGATAACCAATATCGCCTGAAACAAAAGTATAATCTGAGGCTGTAACTGTAGGGGTTGAACTTGTGCCATTAGATGAAGACAAAGTATTTTTCATAGTGGCATCAGGATCAAAGCCACCAGAATTATTATCACTTCCTAAGCTTCTTACTTCCCAAATTGCATATGCGCTTAATGCCATAATTAACCACCCATTCCTATAATTGCACCTGGTATAGATGGATTATTTCTAAATTGAGTGATGCCGATACTTCTATAATTTTCAGTATTGATGCCTGTATATGTAATTCCAGCTCCTGCGTAACGACAAGCAGCGCCACCACCTATTGTAGAGTTTAATGCAAAATTACTATTTGTAGCATTTACAAAAGGATCTGCACTTAATATGACTTCGTTTTCTATAATAAACTTTGGTGACGTATGTAAGTTTGGTGGTTCTGAATTAATTGATCCATTGTTATAATAAGCATTAGATTTTATGTCCAAAGCATAATTACTGAATCCGGCATACCCATAAACTGTTCCTGAATTTCCAGCAAATATGTTGTTGTAAATAAAAAGTGCTTTGCCTGTACTGTTTATATTTGAATAAACTACATTAGTGCATGTATTATTGTAAAAAATACAATTGCTTAATTGAGTTGGTAATGCAGCAAAATTATGATAAAGAATTGTTGTTGCTGAATTGCCAGCTATTAAACAATCTTGCATCATTACATCTGTTAAAAGCGCAGAACCCGTAGCAGCACAACCAGAGATTGTAGAATTATGTAGCTCAAATGCTCCTAAAAACTTAACATTTTTATATAAGTTTTTAACAGCGTATCCTGAACCAATATTTCCAGTGAGATCTTTGAAAGTACAATTATAAGAAATTACTAAAGCAGACGTTGAATCATATCCAAGAGTATTAGAATTGTTTTGTCCATCAAACTCTAAATTATAGATTTTAAAGAAAAACGCTCTTTTGATTGCAGTTGAATTAGCACTTATTAAAAACTTAGCTCTTTGGTTATCAAATCTGTAAGTTCCATAACCTCTGATATAAGGTACTTCATTTCTAGTATTTGTGATTGTAGAAATACCGCTTACAGTGTAATTGCCATCATTTTTGACATACATGCAATTATTACCAGACAATCCAGTTCTTAAATCATCAAATCCTTGTTTAATGGACTTAATTGCACCACCCAATACTCCTGTTCCACCAGTTGATCCTTGAGTTCCAGCATTTCTATCTAATTTAGCTGTATTTCCAACTGATGAGACCGAACTAATTACATATAAATCTGAAGTAAAACCTGAACCAGAAATAATTCTTAAAGTGTTACCAACCATAGCAGTAGTAAAAGCATTTCCAGCACTACTTACAATGTCAGTTCCGTTTAAGAGTAAATCTGTAAATGCATGTCTATAAGTACTTGATTGTGTGTAATCAATACTCCATGTTCCAGAAGATAAAGAGCTTGTTGTGCCTACCCCATTCCAGTGAGATTGATTCTCCATGGTGTTGACAACTTCGCCTTTTACTGCGTGAAGAACAGCAGAATTACCTATTGCTGAAAGTATTCTATACCACCCAGGATACCAGTTTGTACCTTGCCTTATATAAAGGTAATGATCGACATCACTTGCACTAAAAGTGTATGACAAAGTTGAAACAGTTGGATAAATACTTGTGCCATTAGCAGAAGATAAGTTTGTTGCTAAAGTGGCGCCAGGATCAAAAACTCCAGAATTGAAGTCATTCCCTAAGCTTCTAATTTCAGTTAAAGCATAAAGACTTATAGCCATTAGATTCCATACCTCCCTCTTAATGACTGAAAGTTTTGTTTAATTTCTGCAGCTGATAATGCTCTGTTATATATTTTGTATGCATAAATATTTGCACCTAAATAAGCATCTGCAGCAAATGCAGATCTGCCAATCCAAGCATATTTATTGACAACATAAGGGACAAAGTTATTTTGTGATCCATACAATGTAGAGCTTTGTAATATTGAATTCAAATATATTCTAGGACTTTCAGGAGATACTGCATCTGTACTACCAGGTCCAATAACAAATGTAAAGTTTTGAATTGTTCCGTTACTTATAGGAGATGTAGTAGTTCGTATACCATTTTGTGTACCTTGAGTAGTTGAAGATCTTGACTCTAAAACTACATCGTTGCCACCTGCGTATCTAAATATTGACAGAAAACAAGTATTAGTTGCGGCTCCATCACTTGTGTCTAAAAGTCTCGTATAAGTAGCAGAAGAATTAAACTTTACCCAAACATCTACAGTGGTTCCAGCAGTAAATGTATGAGTATAAGCTGAAGATATTTGAATGTAATCGTTTGAACCATCTAATAAAAATGATGATGTTGCTCCACTACCAGCAAGAGTAGGACCATTGACTAAAGTAGGGTGATAATTATAACCACTAATATCAGCAACTACAGTGCCAGAACCAGGATATGATAAAGCACTAGCAGGGTCAATATTTAAAATTAAATTGTCCCTGATTATGTCTTCTTTATATGTGTATCTTGATTTGGTGGCAGCATAGTTTCTTGCTATTTCTGTATCTGTTAACGCACGATTATATACAAAGACCTGAGATACATAAATACCAGCATTTCTACCAGCAAAAGATGGGTTTTTACCTATCATTAATGGAATGTTAGATGCTCTTAAAGTGCTAGATGTTGAATAACTTACAGTTAGAATACCATTCAACCAAACCTTTATAGCAGAACCATCGTAAGAAAATTGAATATTGTACCAAGTGTAGTCGTTTAAATCAGCTATATCATTTGGTATTTCACTACCACTACCATCAGTAGATACAGATAATTGAATTGTTCTAGTAGATCCGGCTTTTTTTCTTAAATCAAAAGTTGGATATGGAGAACCTGATTGCTGATTTGCTAAGATACATGTATAGTTTGAAAATGTTGAAAAAGCTCCAGACCAAAACCATACATTGACAGTCATATAGTCGTAATCTATTGTATAGTTTGTGGATATAAAATCATCACTTCCATCAAAAGCAAAATATCCAGCAAGATTAGAAGAAACTAAGGTGCCGCTCTCAAGTGTACCAGTAATTCCATTTCCAGCCAAACTATTAAGAGCATTACCAGCCCCAGGATAGCATTTAGGATTAGCTGCATCAAAAGCAAATTGTAAATCTTTTGCTACTATATTTGGTTGGTAACAGAGTGCCATATTAAATCTCTACTTTAAGTTTTGGCACATCCTTCCTTTCTGCCCATACCGAATAAAAACAATGGATTTTTTGGAATAGCCTTGCACCAACAAAAACTTTATTGTCCTTAATTTCTTTTACAAATATAGTCTTGTTGCCAATAGGTGTAAGGTGAACACTAATGGTAGAAGAATCAACTAAACCTGTCCAATAATCAGGCAATTCAATAACATTCTTACCTTTTAATTCACCACGGAAATAAACACCATTTTCAGGGCCTTCTAAACTTGTATGTCTTAATCTCATTCCAGGTTTAGTAGGATGATTGATGATGAAAGATTTTAAAGTTGCAGATATTTCACCATTAACTTCTAAATCATATTCAGGATTAGTAAGGCCAATACCAACTCTACTATTTAAAGTGTCAATAACCATAATAGTAGAGCCAGTTCCAGTTTTACAGAATTGAATACCTGAAATAGTATCTGTGCCTGGTCTTAAAACAACAGCGGAAGGAGAACTGAATAAAGGAGCAGATACAGCAGTTCCAGCATTGATAGAACCACCAACACCCAAACCACCAGTAATAACAATAGCACCAGTAGTAGTGTTTGTAGATGTTGCAGATGAAGTGAATTTTGAAACTCCACCAACATTAATACTTCCGCCAATGCCAACACCACCAGTTACAATTAAAGCACCAGAAGTAGTAGATGTAGAAGCGGTGGAAGATGAAAATGTAATTGTTCCAGAAGCATTGATATTGGTTGCAAATAATTCCCATCTTAGAGAATCAGAACCTAAATCATAACCATTAGTGCCTGGAACAAATGTAGCTGTAGCAGAATCGTTGAAGGTGGCACGGATGTTAGTTCCTATGCCACCTCCACCAGCTGAATAAAAGTTTGAATAACCTACAAAATTAATGGAGTCAGAAGCATTACCAGAAATAGCAATAGATTGTGTGCTGCCAGATCCAGCATTATCATTCCAGTAGATTTGACCTGAACTAGGGTCTATAATTACATCTACAGGCATTTAATTACTCCTTAACGATAATGCACTCGGTATATTCCAATAATTTTTCTATAATTGCAATATTTAGATCTTTACCACTGCTTCCTAAATTAGTAAAATCACTACCAGTAATAGAAAGTGTGTTTTTAACGATGACTCTATTTTCAGAATCAAGGAAGGAAAACACCATACGAATACCTGATTCTATGTTGATGTTCCCTTCCTCAATTTTAATGTATGCATAGTTTTGGTTATGCAAGCAATATATTCTGAATGTGTGCATTATTTTTGTTCAATTACGAGTGGTGCATCCAATCTTGAACCATGAATAATATAGTCAACTTTAATAGTCTTCCAGAGTCTTGTCAATGGATCACCTGTTAATTGTATTGTAAAGTTATTTTCTGTTTTCTCAACGATATGAGCGTTGTAATTACCCCATGGTGTTAATTGGATTGAGTAATTGCTTCCTGCAAGTAAGTGCCAATACTCTGGTAATTCAACAACAATCTTGCCCTTACCTTCCACTGTACCCCTATGATATACACCATGTTCAGGGCCTTCAAGAACACCGTACACAAGTCTCATGCCTGGTTTTGTTGGGTGTTCAATATCAAAGCTCTTAGTTGTTGCTCTTAAGTTACCGTTAGCATCAATTGAGAACTTAGATGTTGATGAAGAGTTCAAGCCTCTAATGAAGAAGTCAGAAGTAGAGTTGTCATCTCCTGCAGCAGTGGTAATTGTTAAGTAAGTACCGTTTGTAAGAGCAGAAGAAGTAACTGTTGTTGCTCTAGAAACTGCTACTGTAGTGCCATCATCAACAATTGCAGAATCAGCAAATTGAGTAGATGATGTTGTCCACTTTGGAACTGTGTTATTAGTTAAAGATGCAGCATTTTTAAGTGCAAGTGTATGTACTGTGCCTTCACCAGTTGTTGCGCCTGTTGTTGCAATACCAGAGCCTGCAAGCACATTAGCAACATAATCACCAGTAGTGTCAGTACCTAATGCTACAGAGTTAGCACCAATAGTAAGAGCAACGTTTGAAACATCAGCTGATCCATCAATTGAGAAGGAGCCAGTTACATCACCAGTTGCAAAAGTTACAGTTCTGGAAGCAATCCATTTACCAGCCTGTCCAGCTACTGTAGCTGTTGTTGCATTACCAGAGAATGTAGTTGCTGTAATTGTATTTCCAAGGGCACTAACACCAGACAATACATATACAGGAGTGGATCCAATAGAAGCATTGCTTCTTGAACCAGTCATATAAATAGTAGATGTAGTATCTAAAACAATATTTGTATTAGCTGCGTTAGTAGCTGTACCAGCAGATCCTGCTGTTACAGAAGTACCAGCGGAACCAGCGTTAGTAGCAGTAGTAGCACTTCCTGCTGTTACAGAAGTTCCAGCAGAACCTGCGGTTACAGAAGTTCCAGCACTACCAGCAGATGTTGCAGTTGTTGCATTACCTGAGAATGTAGTTGCTGTAATTGTATTTCCAACAATAGATATGCTTGAATCTACATAAACTTGAGTTGATGCAATGCCAGTAGAGGAACGTGAACCTAATAAATAAAGTGTATTAGAAGTGTCTGTAACAGTATTAACTGCAACAGCTGAACTTGCAATGGATGCAGTACCTGTTAAGTTGGCAGTAATAGTACCAGCTGAGAAGTTACCAGATCCATCTCTTAAAACAATTGTAGATACTGTATTAGATGCAGTTGCGTTAGAATTGACAGTTAAAGTAGCATTTTCGGCTGCTGAACCAATAATTGATATACCAGAACCAGATGCTTGTACATTTGAAACATAATTACCAGTAGTATCAGTACCAAGAGCAACAGAATCTGCAGCAATTGTTAAAGCAACATTACTTACGTTAGCAGAGCCATCAATAGAAAAGGATCCTGTTACATCACCAGTAGCGAAAGTAACTGTTCTAGCGTTGGTCCATGAAGATGCAGAACCTGTAATTCTTGTAGCATCAATTACACCAACTGTTCCAGAGAAAACTTCAGAGCTATTAGTGCCATCAGGAATGAATGTAAAGAATCCAGTAGAATCATCAAATCCAAAGAAGCCAGTCTTAGCTGTTCCAGAGAAATACTTAAACTCAATACCACGGTCTTTATTATCATCAGTACCTGGATTAGTACCACCGATTGCACCACCAATGGACAAAATAGGGTCAACGATAGTAGATACAGTTGAGTCAACTGCTGTGGTAGTACCTTGGACAGTTAAGTTACCAGCAATTGTAAGGTTGTCATTAACGTTTACAGTTCCACCAGTAGAATCTAATATAAGGTTACCTGTAGAAGTTGTAACTGTTCTGTCAACTAAATCAATCTGTACTGATCCAAAAGTTGCACCAGCCGCAGCAAATAAGCCAGCAGCATCTCTAAATACTAGAGTTGAGTTTGTGTTTGATGATGTAGCATTTGAATCAATTGTAAAGGCAGTGCCTTCACCAGCTGCTCCAATTGTTGAAATACCACTACCGGATGTAGCAACGCTTAAAGCATAGTTTCCTGTGGTATCAGTACCAAGAGCAACAGAGTTTGCACCAATTGTAAGAGCTACATCACTGACGTTTGCAGAACCATCTATAGAGAAAGAACCAGTTACATCGCCTGTTGCAAAGGTTACTGATCTAGATGTTATCCACTTACCAGCCTGACCAGCATTAACTGCTGTACCAGCAGATCCAGCGGTTACAGAAGTACCAGCACTACCAGCAGTAACAGAAGTACCTGCAGATCCAGCGGTTACAGAAGTTCCAGCGGAACCAGCATTAGTAGCAGTACCCGCTGTACCAGCAGAAGTAGCGGTAGTGGCGTTACCTGAGAACGTAGTAGCAGTAATTGTGTTGCCAAGAATTGAAATACTACTATCAACAAAAACAGCTGTGCCTGCAAAACCTGTTGAAGATCTAGACCCTAATAAATAAAGTGTATTTGTGGTATCTGTAGTTGTATTAATAACTTGTGAGGAAGTTGCTGTTCCGCTTAAGAAACCAAAAAAGGTTGTTGCGGTGATTGCTGTTCCCGAAATGTTTGTAGATGAAAGTGCAGTCAAGCCAGCAATTGTTGTTGATGATGCACCCAAACTAATTGCAGTAGAACCTACGGTTATAGTAGAGTTGGTTAAAGAAGCATTAGGAATGTTTGTAGCACCAAAGGATGCAGAATCACCAGAAGCATTAACTAGTAATGTAATACCTGTTCCTGCAACGAAAGTGAATGTATCCATTGCCGCATCAGGTTGTGCAATGTTTGTACCATCTGACCAATAGAAGAATGAGTTTGCAGATGGAATGTTGTCTAAGAACGCAATAGTCTTACCTACACCAGCCCCAACGCCACCTTTAAATACACTTTGAACAGAATCGTAGAATAAAACACCAGCAACATTTGTATCACCAACGCCAGTGTTAAAACCAAGATAGTCTGTTTCTATTCTGCCTAAAAATGGATCAAACCAAATCTTAGCTGTGGTTCCAGATCCGCCACCATATGTAGCAGAAGGTAAATAGTTTGTAGTACCGTTCCATCCACCAATTGCTAAAACTGGATTTGTAGCAGAAGTGGCATAATTGAAAAGTGTTGCTCTTATACTTTGCCCTATACCGGTAGTATCTGGTATAGTAGGCGAGTTCCAATAGAAGTTTATTTGGGAAGCAGAATTGGCTTGTGTCCCACCTGCTCCTGGCAAAATAACAATATCTTTATTACCACCAGAAGTTGGGCCTGCAGCTTGTGGAGCGCCAAAAGCTGTGAAATCATAAGATTCAGCTTGGAAAGTTTGTGTATTAGCTACTTCAACAATTTCTTCTTCAGGCTGATCAGTTAGATCTACAGCCATCAAATTTTTCTTTAACGACTCTAAAACCTTTTTTTGAAACTCTTCTTGACTTGCCATATTCATTCTCCAATTAAATGTTTATTACGTGTTTAATTCTTGTATTTAAACTTTGATTCCTTACTTTTTTAATTGCACAACTTCAATCTTTGTGTCTTTTCTTTCACCAACAATAAAATAATCAAAATAAATTATTGAATTATCGTTTTCCCCTATTTTTGAAACCGTAAAATAACCTGCTAATTGATTTTTAATAAATAAATTATAATTTCCACGAGATGTCAAGTGTATTGAATAATTATCTTCTACTAAATATGGCCAATAATCTGGTAGGGAAACTTTTACGTCTCCAATACCAGATGCTGTTCCACGTTGATAAGCTCCGTGTTCTGGTCCTTCTAAAGATCCATGTTCTAATATTTTGTTTTTTGGGTCCATTGGGTGTGGAATTTTAAAGCTTTTTGTAAGCGCTTTAAAACTACCAGCCACTTGAACCATAGTGCCAGATTGTGTAATTAAAGAATCTGAAATCGTGTTATCATCTTGGAATAAAGCAATGGTTCCAGTACTACCAGAACCAGAAACCATAGATGAACCAGTAGTATCAAAATTAATGATTCCAGAACTATATGTGATTGTAATTCCAGAACCAGATGTAAGAGCTTTATATTCGAGTGTAGTGCCAGTGCCAACTACACCAAGAAGAGAATTACCAGAACCAACAGAAGATAAACCAGTACCACCATTAAAAGTTGGAAGAGTGCCATTTACCTGTGATTCTAATTGAATTTTAGTTGTAGATTTCCATGCAGTACCGTCCCATGTCCATGTTTTACCATTGGCTATGTGTGTACTTCCTATACTTGGGGATGATGGAAAATTAAGTGCTGCCATAAAATACTCTAGTTAAAGGGGGAATCCATTTTTTTATTCTCGCATTCAGGTAAAATATCTTTTTAATTAGAATCTCTTCTTCTTAATTCTGTATCTTTAACTGCTAAAAACCAACCCTTTCTTGCGGAAGCATCTACAGTGTTATAATTAATTTTAAAACCTGGGTAAGACTCAAAATTATCAATTGCGCCCTTAATAACAGTGGAAATACCTGCATTTACACCAAACTTTACTATTTTTATGGCACTTTCACTTACAGATGAAGCTATTTTTGTTGAACCAGATAAATGAGAAGATCCTATAGTTACAGAAAATTGTTCGTATGGTCTGAAAGAAAAATTATCAGATGATAAAGTTAAAGAAGAATTTTGTTTTACAAAAAGGCTAGTTGAATTAACAACTTCAGAAATTACACCTACTTGATTATTTGCGCTACTTAAAATTACATCTCCGACATTAAATCTTGAAAAACCTGTTCCTGAACCTGTTACTGAAGTTGTTCCACTTGAAACGCTAATGGTTCCAGTCCCATAATTATTTTTAGAAGATAATGACTTAGCTACAAAAGTGGTAAACCCTGTAGAATCGTTTGAACTAACTAAAGCGTTTGTTGTAGTTGCACTGCCCAAGGCACCAAGAATTAAACTTGGAATCCACGTTGTTGTCGCAATTGCTGAGATGCCTGTTGATGTAGATGATGAAAAGTTTTGTAATTGAAATGCATCTTGAACAGGTCCCTTAATTGCTAAATATATAACACCTGATGTTAATGTAGAAAATGCTGTTTTAGATGTCATAGTAAAACCATCGCTGTTAAAAGCAGTCACATCAGCAGTCTGCAATGTATTAACACCAAGATTTCCCCCGTACATAATAAAACTTCTATTATCAGAAATATATTGTTCAACACTTGTTGAAATGCCAGAAACACCAAATCCATTACTGCGCATTCTATATAATGATGCGCTATTTTTTATTCCTCCATGTTTTGTTGAGCATCCAAATGACAACCTGGCATCAGCGTCAGCGTTACTAAATCCAAAACCAGCCCCCATAATAAACACTGCATCGGGAGAATAACTCAAACCTGTAGCAGATGCAGTAGAATTTATTGTAGTACCTAGTGTTAAAAGTCCAATGTTTGCTTGTATATCATCTCCACTAAACATCACAAATATTAAATCTAAGTAAGACGTTGCAGAATTTGTCCAGACCAAATTGACAGTTATTTTATCTTGGCTTACAGAATTGATGTTGCATTGCCTTATGGCATTTCTATCTGATCTGACCTCATAAGCTATTCTGTTTGATACATTTGAACCTGAAACTGCTTTTCTTAAAGTGGATGTTGCCAATTGATTATGGGTAAATCCAATGCTACTAGTGTATGCTGTAAAAGTGGCAGGATTAGCGTAAGAATAGCCAAAAAAACCTATACCAAAAACTCTATCTAAAGAACTTTCATCAAAAGCATCGTTGTCAGACCCATTTGTATAAAAGCATATTCCACATTTCGGAATGCCAAATCCAATTGGGGTTTGAATATCAAAATTATAACTTCCTGATGCTTTTGGCTCCATCCTTTTTCTTACAATACATGTTTTCATATTTTAATATTCTTCTAAAAGACATTGGATTATAAAATTAGCATGAGCAGAATCAACAGCAGTATAGTTAACTCTTATTCTGTCACCAGTTGCAGCAGTGCCATGACCTGCAGCAAAAGTTATCCATGAAGTTTCTCCAATTCCACCTATAATTGAAAGATCTGCAGACATTACATTAGTGGTACTTCCAACAGCGGATAAATTAAAACCTGAAGTACTTGTATGAGGCCCTACGCTTTTTTCTAACCTTATAGTGCTTGTACCAGATGATGTAACGCCTACTCCTAAAATAACTTCTCTTATATTATAATTTGTATTAGCTAAGTTTTTGCCTTCTGGTACTCTCAGAACATTGTAATCAGTGCCAATACCAACAGGCGTAAAACCAGATGCTAAAGTTAATACAACAGGCCTATTGTTATTGACAGTGATTGAACCGCTTCCGTTTACTACACTAATTCCAACACCAGCAGTTAAATTAGCTTTGGTCAATCCACTTGTAGAGCTATTACCGATTAATAATTGTCCATTTGTGTAAGATTGTTGTCCTGTCCCACCATAATAAGCAGTAACAGCATTACCAGCCCAAGTGCCAGATGTAACAATTCCGTCTTTGTCTATTTTAAAAGTTACCGCTGATCCATCTTTTTTGTATACTAAAGCATCACCAGTTTGTGAACTTGAAAAACCTTTAAGTTGCAATATATTATCAGTTGTTATTTGCGAAGTTACTGTAAGAATATTTGTGCTCGCAGCATAATCTATTCCAGTAGCGTCTTTTACTGAAGCTCCTGCTGAAGCATAATATGCAATCTTGCCAGAAGAGCCAGAGGCCACTGTGCCAGCTCCACCAGCAGATACTGTTCCCCAATAAGGATCTGCACCTGGTCCGGCAGTTAAAAGTGCTTGTCCAGAAGTGCCTGCAGTAAGTTTATTTAATTGTTTACTGGAATCACCATAAAGAACATCTCCATGGGCATATGTTGTAAACCCAGTGCCACCTCTAGAAACAGGTAAAACAGGTGTTACTACCCATGAAGAGCCATTCCATATATATGTTGTCCCATTGGGTGCTATATAAGTTTGCTCTATTGATGAATCTGGAAAATTTAAGGCCATAAATTGTTACCTATTTACGAATAATATAAGGTATATATACTACTTAACTTGTACATATAACCTAGATACCTAATTAATTGGAGTAACAAAATGCCTTCAGGTAACCTTACATCAAATTTTTCCTCAGCTACTCAAATATCTAGTGGAGATGCATCTTGGTCAAACACAGGAAACGCTACAGTTGACGATGGAGCTGTAGCATATGTTAATATTGTATATCCAACATATACTATATCAAATTATCTTAAAGTAACTGATAGAATACAAAAAATACCTTCAGGCGCAACTGTAAATGGAATAATTGTAAATATCCAAGTTGCTTCTATACCACAGGCCTATTTATCTGTTGTTGTATGTAAAGGCGCTACATTATCAAGCGAAGTCACAGAGCAAGTTACATTAAATAACGCTTTCGGCAATACTACAGACTTATGGGGATTATCTTGGACTGCAGCTGATGTGAATGCTTCTGATTTTGGTGTTCAAATTAGATTTGATCCTAGTGTTTCTTCTACGGTAGATGTAAGTGTAGATTATATAGACACTACAATTTATTATACTTACACAGAAACTGGAGATGGTACCGGAAGAACCACGCAAGGAAGAAGGGCAATATTTACTTCGCAAACAAACTCGAGAGTAGTTACATAAATATCATTCAATTATAACAAAAAAGGCCCAGAGAAATCTGGGCCTTTTTTGTTAATTAATTTATTGTTCTTCTATCATTAAAGATACAGCCAATGTTGCTGCACCATTTAAGGCAGTGAAGTTGAGTCTTAAATAATCTCCTGACATAATAGAAGCTGCTACACCAGCTGAAGATACAAAACTTGCTCCTGAACCAGAGTTTGTATATGATGTTATATATATACCAGCTCCTGCCTTAAATGAGGATCCAGCTGCCGAGAATATTGTATTTGCTGTTGTCCATGACGATGTAGGAGTTCTTGTAGTGTTTCTTTCGATGAAGAAAGAAGCGCCAGCACCTGAAATTGTACCTTCATTTCTTAATTCTAATCTCTTGATATAATAATATGAAACAGAATTATCAGGTGCAAATGGGATTAAAATTGAAACTGAATCAGAACCTAACGATGGAGTAAATCCAGCGCCAAAACTCAATAAGTAAGATCTTTTGACTGCGCTTCCACCATTAGAACCTAAGACTGGGAGAGCATCAACCCATTGATTAGTGTTGATGTCTGAGTAATATACTTTCAATACACCATAAGTGCTATCCCACCAAAGCTGTCCAGGCTGTGTTGCACCAAAAGCTGTCAAAGCTGCGGGAGCATTTTCACTTATGTATGCTACAGGAAGAGTACTTGAACCAATTGCTGTCCAAGTATTACCTGTTGCAGATCCAGTAAGGACATTTAATTTACTTACAGTGTCTAAACCAGTACCACCATACAACGCAGTAACTGCAGTACCTGTCCATGTACCCTTATGGTTTGCAGTAACCGTTGTCGCACCAATACTACCAGCACTAGCATTTATTGTAATAAACGACGTAGCCCCTATTGTTGCTGTACCTGAGACGACATCGCTGATAGCTAAAAATGAAGTTCCAGCTCCAGTGAATGTAGATACATTTGTTTTTTGTGATAGACCTGAATTAGTGGAAGATACAGCCAATCCTGCATTAGTAGATGAAATTGCTAATCCAGCACTAGTAGAAGATACAGCCAATCCGGCATTAGTGGAAGAAACAGCTAGTCCAGCATTGGTGGAAGAGATTGCTAATCCAGCACTAGTAGATGAAACTGCAAGTCCAGCATTTGTAGAAGAAATTGCTAATCCAGCACTAGTAGATGAAACAGCTAATCCAGCATTAGTAGAAGATACAGCTAAACCAGCATTGGTGGCTGTAGTAGCGTTACCTGAGAATGTAGTAGCAGTAATTGTATTCCCAAGAGCACTTACTCCTGATAAAACATATACTGGAGTATTGCCTATTGAACTACTACTTCTAGAACCAGTGAAGTAGATTGTAGAAGTAGTGTCTCCAACTATATTTGTATTTGCAGTATTAGTAGATGAAGCTGCAAAACCAGCATTAGTAGAAGAAACTGCTAACCCAGCGTTAGTAGAAGAAATTGCCAAACCAGCACTAGTAGAAGATACAGCTAATCCAGCATTGGTAGAAGATACTGCTAAGCCAGCGTTAGTAGAAGATACAGCTAGTCCAGCATTAGTGGAAGATACAGCAAGACCAGCAGTTACAGAAGATGTAGCTGTACCAGCATTGCCATCTAAATCAGCAACAAGAACACCCTTAGTTCCACTTGTTACAACTTCTCCGCTAATTACAGCATCTGAAAATAAAGCAAACTTACTTGCAGATTGATCCCATCCAAAGAAGCCAGTTTTGCCAGTACCAGAAACATAATAAAATGCTATGCCACGATCTTTAGAATCAGTGCTGCTTGGTACTGTTCCACCAATTGCAGTGCCTATCGTAACTATTGGGTCAACCACAGTAGAAACTGTAGAATTAACTGTTGTAGTAGTTCCATTAACTGTAAGATCTCCAGTTAAAACAAAATTACCGCCAACATTTAAGTTACCTGTTATCCCTGCACCACCAGAAACAATTAAAGCACCTGAAGAAGTGTTAGTAGATTGAGTATTATTTCCAAGTCTTGTATCTTCAGGCACAACCAAAAGTGTTGCAGTAACAGATATTCCACTGCCAACATACAATAATTGATTTGCAGTAGCAGAGTCTGCACTAGATAATGCTAAAAAGTTAGTGCCACTTAATCCCTGAGTTCTAATAGTTTCTGATCTAGAAGCAGATACAGCCAAACCAGCATTAGTTGAGGAGACAGCTAATCCAGCATTAGTAGAAGAAATTGCTAAGCCAGCGCTAGTGGAAGATACAGCTAAACCAGCATTTGTAGAAGATACAGCTAATCCAGCACTAGTAGATGAAACTGCAAGACCAGCATTTGTAGAAGAAATTGCTAATCCAGCACTAGTAGAAGATACAGCTAATCCAGCATTAGTAGAAGAAACAGCCAAACCAGCATTGGTGGCTGTTGTAGCATTACCGGAGAATGTAGTAGCTGTAATTGTATTTCCAAGAGCGCTAACTCCTGATAAAACATATATTGGAGTATTGCCTATTGAACTGCTGCTTCTAGAACCAGTAAAGAATATTTGACTGGTGGTGTCTCCAACTATATTTGTATTTGCAGTATTGGTAGACGAAGCTGCAAATCCAGCATTGGTGGAAGATACAGCTAAGCCAGCATTTGTAGAAGAGATTGCTAAACCAGCACTAGTGGAAGATACAGCTAAGCCAGCATTTGTAGAAGAGATTGCTAGCCCAGCGCTAGTAGAAGAAACAGCTAGCCCAGCGCTAGTAGAAGAAACAGCTAGCCCAGCATTAGTAGAAGATACAGCTAAACCAGCATTAGTGGAAGATACAGCTAATCCAGCATTGGTAGCTGTAGTAGCGTTACCAGAGAATGTAGTAGCAGTAATTGTATTTCCAAGAGCACTAACTCCCGATAAAACATATACTGGAGTATTACCTATTGAACTACTACTTCTTGAACCAGTGAAGAATATTTGGCTGGTGGTGTCTCCAACTATATTTGTATTTGCAGTATTAGTAGATGAAGCTGCAAAACCAGCATTAGTAGAAGATACAGCTAATCCAGCATTGGTAGAAGAAATTGCCAATCCAGCACTAGTAGAAGAAACTGCTAATCCAGCATTAGTAGAAGAAATTGCTAAACCAGCACTAGTGGAAGATACAGCTAATCCAGCATTGGTAGAAGATACTGCTAATCCAGCGTTAGTAGAAGAAACAGCTAAACCAACAGTTAATGTAGATTGTCCAACCCAAGTTGGAAAAGCATTTTGTGCAGTTTGTAATAATACCGAGTTACCAATTGAAGAAGTGGTATTAATTTGAGTGATTGCAGTACCACCACTATTATAAACTGCTAATTGGTAGGAAACAGCAATACCAGATCTATTACCGTTAGTGCCTCCATATGGTAAGCTTATTGCAGTGCCAGACCATGTACCAGAATCAATAACCGATGAAGGCAAGCTTAAAATTTGGCTTGTTAGAACAATTCTACTACTAGCACTAATATAAGACACGCCACTTCCAGACGTAATACTGTTTAAACCGTTATAATATGCAAACCCACCTGTAGTTCCGCTTCCAACACTTCCAGTTCCAGAATCATCAATTTTCCAATAAGGAGCTGATCCGCTTCCTTGTGTGGCCAGGACATAATTATTAGTTCCAGGAGCTAAAGCAGCGAATGATGAGGAAGTATCGGCATAAATAACGCTTCCTACTGACATCCCACTTAAAGCTTTCCCAGTACCTCCGTATACTGTTCCAAGTACACCAGTAACTTGATCGCTAAGATTTAAATTGTTTGCAGAAATCCAAGATGTGCCATTCCATTCCCATGTGTTACCATTGGCTGTATATGTTTGAAACGATAACGGATCTGGAAAATTAAGTAATGCCATTTTATCCCCTCATTTTATCTATAAATAAAACACTTTGATATACTATTTTTTATTATGTACATGCTAAAATATCCTCTATTTGATTTTGCAATAATAAATTAAAAACTTATAACGAACTTTATATTAAATAATTATTACAATCCGTATCTTTTCTTAATTGAATTGTAATTTTGTAATATTTCTTGAGCAGATAAAGCTCGGTTGTACATATTAAACGAAGAAACTTGACACGAAGCATATTGTGATGCATTGGCTTCTGCACCACCAGCAACCTGTAATGCACCAGTACCAATCGTAGTTGAAGCAACACTAGAAGTTAAGTATAATTCAGTTGCACCAATAGCAGATGTTGATGGTATTGTAAAATTTCTTTTAATTGCTATAGACATTTATTAACCTCTTATCGCCGTACACGAAGCAACATATGTGGTGACAGCATTAACTGGTGATACTAATAACTCCAATGAGCTTCCTGATATTCTTGCATCATATGTTGTTATAGGTGTATTACTGGGTCCTAAAACTTGAGAATACTCAGTCATATAGACATTTGAACCATCATGTATCAATAATAACTCTTGAGCCTGCAAATCTGAACCTGATATGCATTGAAGAACATATTTAGCTGTTTTAAACTCTGAATATGGTAATGAATGAAGTACTTGGCTTGATGCTGTTGATGATGTGGTTAAATTAGCTGCAAATAAAGCAGTTAAATCTCTTACTCCAAGCGAAACTGCATTTAATGTGCCTGCAATTCCAGCGCCACCAGAAACAACAAGACTACCTGTAGAAGTTGATCCAGATCCTGTTGTATTAGATATAACAACTCGTCCTGTAGATATGACTGTACCAAAACCAGTGATTCTTAATCTTTCAGTTGACAAATCTACGGTTTCTGAATCCGTGTAAAAAACAAGCTCTCCATTAAGATTTCCACTACCCACAGGAGAAGTAGCTTCTTCAACCATCATGCCAGCAAAACGATTAATGTTTTGCCCTTTTGCTATACCAAAATAAACAACGCCAGTGCTTCCTCCTACTGCAAAATCAGCAGGAACACCACCAATATAGTTATTCTTACTTACATAAATATTATTAATAGCATAAAGGTCACTGTCAAAAGTTTTAGCGCCATAAATAGTTTGAGCACCTGAGTCAATTAAACCAGTTACTCCATTGCCTGCTAAAGGTATGTTAAATGTATGAGAAGAACCTGTTGAAGAAATATTAAAATTATTTCCTGAGCTTCCAACAGAAAATGTTTGTTCTAAAACATCAAGCCCATTTAAAGATGTAATACCAGCGCCACCTGAGCCAGAACTTCCACCTATGCCCCATCTTTGAGAAGCATCCACCCATTGAGAACTTACAGTACCTGCACCCTGATCGGTATAGTAAACTTTTAATTGCCCCTCTTCACTATGCCACCAAAGGTCTCCGACTGATGGAGCTGATGGTGCAACATTAGTAACAGCAACAGAAGCGTTTCCTGTCTGAGAAATCCAAGATAAAATACCTGAACCGTCTGTAGATAAAACTTGATTACTATAGCCATAAGTATCTGGCAGAGTGAAAGATAAATTGCCAGTTAACCCTGTACCAGCTTGAAAAGAAACATAACTAGTCCCAAGGCCTTCATAAAAATACAGAGGGTTTGCATCTAGTATACTTAGTCCATCTTTAAATGACTTCAATCCCCAAAATTCTTGAGCATTTGAAGAAACAAGGCCAGTAACACCACTACCACCAGCTAAAGGAATATTAAATGTATGAGATGAGCCTAATGAAGATATATTAAAATCATTTCCAGATGACCCAACTTCAAACGTCTGAAGTAAATCTGTTAATGTATTTAAGCTTGTAATTCCACCGCCAGCAGAAGTGTTGCCGGATCCAAAACCATTACCGCTTGATGCCTCAACCCATAGTGGATTAGTGCCATCAAAATAATAAATATAAAGATTGCCTTCTTCAGAGTCCCACCACAAAGTTCCGTATCTTGGAGATGCTGGAGGAACAACATCTATAATTACGTCTCCGACAAAAGTCCAGCCTAATCCCGCAGCTCCATCAGTATATAAAACTTGTAATCCCTGCCCATCATCAGCAGGCAAACTATACAAGACAGAATCAGTGGCTGTAGATTTAAAGCCAGTGTATTCTGAATTATCTGAATTATATAATTTAAGTTCAGATTGATTATATAGATTTACACCATCAAAGAATGATTTTAAACCTTTGAAGTTTTGTGTAACTGTGGAAGCCATACCAGAAACAAACTCTGATGCATATGGCAAATTGAATGTATGAGAAGATCCAACGGAAACAATGTTAAATGTGTTTCCAGAAAACCCTACTTCAAGAGTTTGATCTGTAGGCAGCAAACCATTTAAACTAGATATTCCTGAGCCAGAACCAGGAAATGGGTCTCCTCCAGTTCCAGCAAATGTTTCTACCCAGTAATATTCAGCACCATCAAAATAATAGATGAATAAAGTGCCATCTGTACTATCGTACCAAAGATCACCGACATATGGACTTACTGGTGGTGTTTCTCCAATTGATACACCCCTGTCAATCCATGTAAGAACTCCACTTCCATCTGTAGCTAAAACTTGACCGCTTGTACCAGTACCGTTAGGAAGTGTGAATGTTGTAGATGCTGTGGCTGCTGATTTTAATCCACTATAATAAAGATTAGAGTCAGAATATAACCTTAATTCTTTTCCATCTCTAACAAGTAAATTATCATAGAAACTTTTGACACCACCAATTGATTGAGTAGCACCAGTAATTAAACCAGATACGCCTACACCCGCATTTGGAATATTAAATGTGTGGGAAGTACCAGTAGAAGATATATTAAACTTGACACCAGACTGACCAACTACTAATGTTTGTGCTATGCTATCAAGATTATTTAAAGATATTATTCCAGTTGTGGCTAATCCTGAAACCCAATTTAAACCAGAATCAGTGGTGTTGTCTGCTGTTAAAAAATAATTGTTTGAGCCCACAGGTAAAACAATTAAAGTTCCGCCCAAGCCGACTAAAACATCACCCTTTGTATAGCTTATTAAACCTGTGCCACCATAAAGAGTTGTGATAGCATTTCCAGCCCAATCACCAGCAGTAATTGTGCTACCAGTGAGTGAGAAAGAGCTGTTGTTTAATGTAAGTAAACTGCTTCCGCTATTCCAAGTTAATGAAGAAGAAGAAGTAATATCATTTGCACTGGTGTAAAACGCAATTCCGTCAGTAACACCAGTGCCTACACTGCCAGTTCCTGTGCCTCCAGTACCAGCAGTAATTCCAAAGCCGCCAACGTATCTATAACCAGTAATATAGTAAGGCGCTTTTGCTATCGTAGTTGCTGCAGATTGGTACTGACTTGTAAAAATTAAAATACCAGTTTGATAATCAAAATACCAATCTGAAGGATCAGTTTTTGTGATCTGATTTCCATCTTTGTCATAGAGCTTAATCTCATATCCTAAAGATGGTGATAAACCTAACTGATCATATTTGTCACTGACCCAATTAAATAATCTACCTGTAGCACCTGCACCTACTAATTGGTTAGCAAACGCTTCATTACCAGAACCATTAAAAATTGTTGCAAAATATGTAAGACTATCAGAAACAGTAAGGTCTTTAACTAAAGTAAGACCAGTTCCGCCTGAATAATCGTAATATTGAAGAAGACCAGTAACACCAAAACCTGGTGGGACATCAGGTATTAAGTCAGCTTTTATATCAGTGTTGTGAATGTCAAGAGATCTTGCACCAATCTCTTCAAACACCTTGTTAGTAGTCCAAGTAACTCTTTTGCTACTTAGCTTCTTAAAGCTGATATCTTCTTTAGACCAGGACATTTTTAACTACTTATAATCTGGGTGATAGTTTTTGTTGAGTTTTTATTAAATATAATAGAAACTCTGTATCTATTATTATTTAATGCCGTACTATAAACACTTCCTAAGGACCACGCTATAGTGCTGCCTGAAGTATTAGTAAGATCTTTTGCTCCAATTGCTGAAGCTTTAGATATTCCAGTGCCACCCAAGCCTACTGGAATACCTAAATCAAACCAGACCTGATCGGTTTCGAGAAAAATTAATAAATTGAGGCCTGTTGTACCAGAGCCTGAAGTTCCATAGGCATACAAATCACCTGTGGCAATACCGGTAAAGGCTAATGTGCCTGACTTTGTAGCTCCAGCTTTACTGAACCACCTTTGGTATTCAAATGCATTGTCAGTAGAATAGTCATTGGCAGAACCAGCCCATTGAGCATCATATTCTGATTGTATTGGAACTCTCAATGTGCCACTCCTGACTTGTGCATTAGCATTAGCAAGATTGTCTAAGCTGCTGAATGCCGTACCTGATCCTGCACTATCATTTACTAATCTATAAACTTCATCTTGGAAATATTCATTATATGCGGTTGCTATATTTCCGTAGGTGTTTATATAGTAATTAATAGCAGTATTAGAGGAAGTTGAGTTAATAACCTTATATAGCCCAACAGTCAAATATTTATTGAAAGAAGATTGGTCTATAGTATTTAATGTAGCAGTAACGTAATTTAAACCAGATCTATCGTATGTTGCATTATAAACAGGAGTTCCACTTTCTTCACCAGTTAAATTAAGAGTCACTAAACCTGTCGCAGAAATATTTGCTACTCTTGTTGCGTTGTAACATCTATTGAATATTCCAGAAGCAGCTACAAACGTAACCTGCCATGAAGTTCCAGTTCCATAATATTTTAATCCTGAAAGATATTTAAATACTTCTGTTGTTACTGTATTTGACGGTCCTGTAGAAAATGAAGGGGTAGCTGCCCCATCTACACTATATGTATCTTTCCAAACCTCATAAAGATTTGACTCACTAGAAGAACCTATGGAAGAAGGAGTCCATCTTAATGAATTACCCGCATAACCATCTGTACTTTGAGTGTATGCTTGAATATTTGCGTTAGCTTTATTCCAAATTGTATTTGTAGTACCTAGCGCAGTCACTCTCATTGTTCCAAGAGTGTAAGTAGGAGTTGGATTTGTAGTTAAATCTATAAATGAAACTGCAGTACCAGATGTGTAAGTTGAATCATATAAAATATGAGAAATAGTACCAAATGAAGCTGTGTCTAAAGTCTTACCTGCAAAAAACTTAGACACTGGAGTACTGGCTAAAGTTAAAGATCCAGTAACATAATATCTTGAAATCGTAGCACCAGTAGTAATACCAGCTCTGTACCAATTTGCACTATTGTTTGCAGAAACCTTTGCTGAATAAAATGTAGGTGAACTTGAAATCGCTAAGTTCATACCTGCCAAACCGTCAGGAGCAGTTGGAGCTATAAGAGCTAGTAATTCATTAATATCATCAAAAGCGTCAGCTGCAGTGGTAACACCAGGAGTCCATGTGTCAAAATATCCATCTGTGTATGTAGTATCAGTAGGTGTGCCTAATAATCCAGATGCTGCAGAAGGAGCCCACTCTGGTTTAGTGGCTCCTGTTGCAACTGTTAATACATCTCCTGTGTTGCCAATTCCAAGCCTATCCCATGCAGCGCCGTTGTAATATAAAGTATCACCAGCAGTTTGAGATGTTATACTTAGCTTGGTTATATCAAATGTTTGAGCAGCTGCAAATGAAATTGCTTGGGTATAAGTATTTGAGCCAGTCCAGTTGAAATTGTATGATTCATCAACATATACAGTTCCAACTTCGTCAATCAAACCACCAGTGACAGTTATTCCAGTGCCAGGATAAATACCTGTAACACCACCACCACCTACTAATTGCCATCCAGTAGGTGTAAATACTCTTAGTTTATTGGCTGTAGTGTCGAAGTAAACAGAACCATAACTAGAGCCAAAAGAAGATTGAACACCAGCTTTATTAGAAAATCTTAAGTATTCATTAAACTGAACATAACCAGTTACAGGCTGATTGGTTCCATCTAGTCTAAGATAATTAAGATCAGCGTATCCAGCAGTAATTCCAGAGCCACCACCGCCTGTAAGTGTGTTCCAGCCTCCTGCATAATATATTCTTACTTCATTAGATGCAGAATTAAAATATATTGCTCCGGTAGGTGGTGTTCCGGTAGGGTCTGTTGTTTTAGAAAGAAGCTGTACGCCGTAAGTAGTGGAATTGGAAACATTAAATTGTAAGTTTCCAGTAATTGTTCCACCAGCAGTAGTAATAAAACCAGTAGAATCAAAGCCTAATATTATATTATTAAATTGTTTTAATAATGTAATTGGCGAATCGGCTTGAATAGATACATCGCCACGGAAACCATTTAGGGTAGTGACAGCGTTATTAGCTACCAGTGAGCCTACAATTAGTCTTGGTGGAACAATATAAAAATTAGCCATGTTTCAAGTTTTAGATTTTTTCTATTACGGCCCAAATGGTAAAATTGTCAGCTTCATACAATTCTAATGTCTTAATAAAAATCATATCTCCTGAAGTGTAACGATCTTTAGAGAATGATATAGAGCTGGATTTATTTACAAATGCGTTTACGACGATGTTATGATATAAAATAGAGTCATTGTTACACACCAAGTTAATTTCAATATCTTCTTTAGGTGGAGTGTGACAGTAAATATCTACTCTTTTTAATTTCCATAAATCTCCGTTCTGTGCCTTTGAACTTGTAAAAGGAACTAACAACATGAATGGATTAATACAGTTAGATTTTAAAGTTGAATTATCACAAATCTTTAAAACATGGGTTTCTTTTGTTGAAAATGTATCTGTAAGGCAAACTTCTATTCCATTTTTATTAAAGTAAAGTTCGCCATTTCTTCTAAATATTTGGTCAGTGGTTTGTGAAGAATTATCAATATCATAAATAGTTAAAGATCTTACTCTTAAACTTCCATTAACTCTTGCATTATTGAACTCGTGATTACCTTGCCAATTGAACTCAGCATCAGTATTTATGTCAAGATTTAGCTCGTCTTTAATTTTTTCTGATTTAATTCTTTCACTTGCTTGTACTTGAGAAATTGGATACTTATATGATGGTAATTGATTTGCTCCATTAGAAATTAAAGCCTGACCAATTTCTCCAGGATTTAAAACATACAATTTTGAACTATCTGAGGATTTTAATAAAACAGATCCCAAAGCAGATGAACTTAAATCTAATCCCGTACCGCCTTTATCAAGATTTAAAATTGTAGATAAAGTTTTTGCACTTCCATTAATATTAGAATCGACAGTACTAAGTTGATATTCTCTTTCGCCCTTAAATACTAAGTTTCCATCAGATTCTTGAATAAAATTGAACTTATTTAATTGTGTTCTTAATTCATTCTTAATATCAATCTCAGACCATTGCGGAATTCCATTTTTAACAGTGAGGATATGGTTTTCCAGATTTTTAGATGAAATTTTGCCTAGAACGTTATCATCTGTAGCTAAAACAATATCTCCCCTATCAATTGTGTTAAATCCTAACCCACCTTGATTGAATGAAATTGTGCCTTTAATGTTTTCAGATTCAACAGTCTTATCGGTTTTTTCGCTTACTGATTTTAAAAGATTATCAAAAGAAATTGCATATGATTTAATTTCATCATCTTCTTCTAAATCAAATGAAATACCACTTTTAGTAATTCTTAATGTAGATGAATATTTTTTAAAGTCTTGAAGCGTTGAGTTACTATCTATCCTTTTATCAACATTTTCATCAAAGTTTTTCCATAGAAACTCATCATTTTCAAAAGATAAATAAGAATCAATAGCTGGAGAAAGTGTTTTTAATTTATTGGACTTAAAATAGACAAGTCCTTCATTAGGGTTTGTATGCCAGCCTGTACCACCATTTTTTAATTCCAAAACACCCAAAGTTTCATTAGATAAAACAAGTGGAATCCATGTAAGAGCATTGCCATCAAAATGCAAATATGTAGAAGGTGTTGATGGTTCTAATAATGAAGGTTTACCCTGTACATTTACTAATAAGGATTGACTCTTAGTATTTGAAAAAGTGATTTGATTTAAATTGAATCTTTGGTTAGGAGAAAACCTAATTTCTTTATCGAAAATATGTTTTCCTTTCCAATGAAGGTCTAAATTAGGGTCAAATGAGCTAGAAATATCAGGTGTCATATCAGGGTTCTTGTACAAAAAGGGGATACTTATATAGTTCTAACTGTAGGATGAAAGCCCTTTAAAGGAAGAATTATATGACATACAGAAAGGAAAAAATAACGAAAACAAAAAAAATGTTTTGAAAAATGTTTTCTTCGAAGAAATAAACTTATGTGTAACTTAATTAAGGAGTTCAAAAATGGCCGTTAATTATCCATCATCTTTTGATAATGGTAGTGCTCCAGGGCAAAGAACAGTCAATAACGTCACTGACCGCAGAGACTTTCACTATTTTAATGCCCCTAGCATTGCAACAGCAACAAACTTAACCGCAGTTAGCTTAGCTACCGCTGCATTGCTTCCTACCACGCCAGTGTATTCTGCTGCAAATGGTACCATTACATCTGGTTCTGCAACAACTTTAGTTGTTGACGGTGTCAACGTTACTGCGTTGAATACAAGAATCTTAGTAAAGAATCAACCAGGTACTGGTATCAGCAATGGTATCTACGGTCTTTCCACAATTGGTGGAACTAACGTAAACTGGGTTCTTACAAGAACAACTGATATGAATGCTGATGCAGAAGCATTAAGATTCTCATCAGTTTCTGTTTCAGCTGGTACAGTTAATGGAAGCACCAAGTGGTATTTATCCACTGAAGAGCCAATTACTGTTGGCACTGATGCAATGACATGGACAGCAATGCCTACTACTGTTGATTATGTTAGCGCTGCTAACTACCCAACAGACGCTAATGTTGGTGTCGCTAACCTCTCAAATGCAACTGATCTTGTTGATGATTTCAGATCAATCCTCAATGTTCTTGAGTTTGAAATCAATGCAATTCAAACTTCATTTGCATCTGTAACAACATTTGGCTTCCAATTTATGGCAGCTTCAAACAATCTTTCAATCAGAAACCTCAAGTCAAAAGCAGACAAGTACGTCTTCGAGCTTAAAAGACTTAGAGAAGATATTGACAGAGTTACAACAGTTGGCTTCCCAGGCAATGATATTGTTGGTATGGGTCTTACCTCAACATATCCATCTGGTAGAAACAGAGGATGGGGTCCTAACTAATCTTAGTATTAGAAGACTAAAAAAGGGGAGAATCTTACGATTCTCCCCTTTTTTTACCAAATTGGCCCATGTTTAAGTTTGGCTCTTAAATGATTAATATCATTCATGCAAATTGTTTGAAGAACTTTCAAAACTTTACTTGAATATCTACTTTGGGTTCCAGCACCATTGTACCTTCCCCACATATATCTAAGATTTCTACTTGAACCTGAGGCTCTGTCCATTGTTGAACCTCTTCTGACAGTGTGTCGCAAATGCGTAGATAATTCTTTTGTTCCCAAAGCAATATTCCCATAAACTGTGTATGGATTATATTGTCTTTTGGGATCAATATATCTAGCAGTGGATTTTAGTACTTGCATCATCCCAATACATGGTTTGCTTTTCATACTAAACTCACTTTCTACATAAGCGGTTGAAGCGATTATATATGGATCGACTTTATATTTCTTTCCATAAATAAACATTGCTTCAACAATTTTTGCAATATAAGATTCAGAATATTTAGGATTCACTAATTTGATGAACCCCTTGATTTTGTTTCTTTTTGCAAGCTCTCCTTTATTCACTTTAACTTCCAAAGTTAAAGATTTTTGACTTGGTTTTGCAATTTTGATTTCTTTATGTGGCAATATGTTTGACATAGCTGCCAAAGAAAGCAAAACTACTTTCATGTATCCCATAATCATAGTTTCTCTCCTTTTTGGTTAACAAGCAAGGATTTACTTGAAAACTTTAGAATTATTTCAATTGTATACTATACAATAAAGGAACCGTATTGTCAATGCATTCAGGCATAAAGAGCTTTTTCAATTTAGGTGGAAAAGATAATAATACTCAAAAAGAGATCTGTGTTACTTGCAAATATTTGGGCAAGTCAATAGATGTTTGTTCAATTTTACCTGGCAAATCTATAAGGTGCTCAGTATGTGGATTGCCTGTGCATAGAAGCCACCGTACTTTATTTTCTGCGGAAGCCTATGTTTGCCCCTCTTGTGTAGATAGACAGACAGGATGGAGCATGGAAAGAACTGCTAGCAAATTAACAGATGCAGAAGTAAATAAGATCTTTGGGAATATTTTTGGAGACGACAAATGACTTTAGTAGAAAAGTTAATTAAGCTTGCTGAAGACCTAGAAAATGAGGGTTTTATTGAAGAATCTGATCAATTAACAAATGCAGTGGAAAAAGATATTCAACAAAATCCAACCCCATTATTGATAGATAAAGATGATGAAGAAATTCACCAAATGGAAACACCAAATCCATCTATGCCTTCAATGCCAACTCCACAACAATCAATGCCAGAACCTACAGAAAATGTTAGTCAAATAGAAGATGAACTAACCACTGGAATATTAGCTTTATTGGCAAAGAATAATGATTTTGTTTTAGGTGAACAAGGCGAAATAGGTAATTCTGATAATGAGTTTGTTGACGCTTTGCTTAATTTAGCATCTTAATTGATTTTCGTTTTTCTATCATAATCAGCTACACATTGGGGTGGTGGAACTGTAATTCTGCAATCTTCACAATGTGACTGAGTATGTACAACCCAATCTTGCCATGTTTTTAATTGATTAGTTCTTCTCATTGAATTAGAAGACATAGGTGCATAAGCTTCATTTTTCATAAAGAAGCTTTTTCCACAGTCATGACACAAACAGCTAATAACTGGCATATGTTTTGAAGTCCACAATTTTATCAATCATAAAAGCATCGATTTCATGCTCATTTTTTAAGTAAGTAGCTGTATTGTATTCATCTATATAGCAATGTATATATCCGTTAACAGAATTATAGCTAAAGTCCTTAATTAAGATGTTTGAAATATAATTACTCTTCTTTATTTCTATATAATAATCTAAAACTTTATCCATAGGTCCAGAAACTGTATTTTCGACATACCAAAAGTTAGTTTCTTTTGGCGGTATTTCTTTTCCAATGTTAACTTTATAATTGTAAGATGTTTCGGAAAAAGATTTAACTTCTTCGCCTGTTTCTTTATTATAGATTTCAAGAAGCTGATTTATTTTTTTATCAGTTCCATTCCAAATTATATTCATTACAATCCCAGCATTTCTTTTATAGACTTACCTGTTAATAAGTTCATGAATGTTAAAAATGCACCAATACCACCAATAACCCATGCAGATTTATTTAAAAGATTCTTAATATCGAAATTATGTTTTTTCATTGATCTAATTTCCATCTCTATTTCATCGAGATCTTTTTTAAACAATCTAGTTAAATCAACTTTAGTGTTTTCAAGTTCTGCGCCAAAGTGAGATATTTGTGCAGTGTATTCTTCTAATGAATTTTCAAAAGCTTCTTGTCTTGACTGCATTAATGACTGAAAGTTTTGAAACATTTTATCAAGCGCAAAATAATATTTTTCAATACTTCTAAACTCAGTATTTGAAGAACCTTTTAATTCTACTAATGTTTCTAAAATATCTTCTTGATTTTTGAGAACGTTTTGTAATGCGAAGTTAAAATCTAAATAAGCTTCTGTTTGAGCTTTTTGAATTGCTTTAAATTGAGAGACACTAAGCTCCTCCTCTTCTTCCATAGCTTTGTGCCCCTTTATTAAATTGCGTTAAGAACTTTTTGTAATCTTTTTGATGAATCTTTGAGTCTTTGGATTGGATCTTCTGCTGATTCTAATGTACACAAGCAGCTATTTGTTCCATGATTAATATCTCTTTTATTGAGTTTAAAGTTCTTGCCAAAATGTGTAACTAATTTTGTGCATCCAACTGAAAGATCTGCAGAATGAACAGCAATATCAAACCCCTTTTTACTGTATTCTTCTGCTTTGGCATTCATTAGCACATTTCCAATTTTATCAACTATCCACATTGGTTGATTAAAACTATCTATTAATGCTAATAATAACTTAGGTGGATTATTAAACTCTTGATTGTCCATTTTAGCCTCAAAGAACTTTAAAAGATTCTATTGTAATATTCTTCAAAGGTTTTGTAACTTTCCTCGTCCTCCATTACAATAAATACATTTCTGATATTTGAATCTTTTTTGGATTTAAAGTAAGTAAGAATTGAGGATAATTGAACTCTGGCTGTATCTTCAATGTCATGAGTTCCACAATCACAAGGAATGATAACAACATTTCCAGCATTATTTGATTCTGCTAAATGTAAAGATTTTCGCATAGAAGATCTAATATCTTCTTCGTTAACCAATCTTGATTCACCAGCAACAACAGCATGATAAATCGACTTAGGCTTTACTTGACTTTCATCTCCACCATTAGAAGTTATGTATACATGTCCCATTTTAATTGGTTTAGGATATGCATCACATTCTTGTTGGATTTTTCCTCTTGACAATCTATGAAACTTAGCATCATCAATTTGGAGAACATTATTTGCTGGAAAAATTAAAACATCTGCCTTTACAGCATATGGATTTTCAATTTTATGTATTGAAATCTTAGTTCCTTTAGTTTCTTGCTTAGGCTGTGGTTTTGCTTCTTGAATTGGTTCTGGTATGACTTCAATTTTTTTAGGAGCACTTAAAAAAGAACATCGGTCTCTGTCACCTTCACAATCAATATTCCAGTTTGTTTCCAAAAGTGGTAAATCGATTTTTGTAAAGTAAGAGACCGAATGTGTGGTTGATGTGGTTTTTACGAAACAGTTTTTATTTTCTAGATATAATGGGCATAATTTCATAGGGTATTACCTAAATGAAATTATACAATCTTAAATTAATCGTGCAAAATACGGTAAATTTGTTCTAATAAAATTAAGATCAGACATAGACATAGAGTCCTTAAACTGCGACAAAATGGACTTAGCCTCTGTCATAAAGTTTTCTCTAGCATTAGGAGCTGAAGTCATAAATTGCCTGTGTAATATTTGCAATTTTGGAATTAATTCATTGTAAGCATTATCTCTAACCTGTCCAGCAAAATCAGTGAGTTCGCCTTCCATGTATCTATTGAGCAATCTCTTTTTTTCTTCAGCTGGTATGTTCATGGATTGTATTTGCAAAAGGATTTCAGGACTAATTGTCATTTCTGAAGGTTTTCCGCCTCCTTCAGGACCTTGAAAATCTCCGCCTTTAATTCCAACTCCAGACCATCCGCCTAGTTCGTTTGCTGATGATGCTGCAGAATTAACTCCACCAATTTCTTTTTCATCATCACTTTTTTGCTTTATTAGTTGGTTATATAATGAGCCTTTTGCAAATGGGTTTTGTGCAAGCTGAGACAATCTTTGATTTTCTTTTTCAGAAGTCAACCTTGTAATTTTATACATTGACATTATAATTTAACTCCTTTTTTTGCTAAAGCTGCAGATATTTCAGGAGATGTTTTCATCAAGCCCTGTAATGATGATAATGAAGCGTTAACTTTTTGTAAATACTCTAAAGCATTTTGATTTTTTACATCATCAGAAACATTACTTTTTGATATTCTGTAAAGTTCTGCAGTAACATCTTCGATAGTAAAGTTTGGAGTGTTTTTTGTGATAGCAGCAATCAAATTAGTTGATTGTTGATTGTTTTGGGAAACTTTTATAAACTTGCTCATTTTTTCACCCTAATATAATGTATTTACTTCTTTATTTAGATTTGGTTTTGGTAATAGTTTAGTCAAATACTTTCTGTACAAATCTGTATCTTTATCTAATTCTGGTTGTATCAAATTCATCAATTCTCCCACTTGGGTCAAAAGTGGCTTAACTTGTAATTGAATATTTGGGTCATCATAAATATGTTTTAATGTTGGTAAATTAAACATAAATTCTTCTCTCTTCAATCCATTTTCATCAACAAAGTTTATTCTTGTGTTTAATACTTGAGATAACTGTCTACCGTAATCTTTTAATTGAAGCTTTTGTTTATATTCCATAGGGTTTTGTGGTGGAACTCTCATTCTTTCTTCAATTGTTTTAGGCATTTGAACAATCACTTTCCAGTTTGTATCTAATGCAGCTTTTTGTGTTCCACCAATAGCATTTTTTCTGAGCATTGAAGTCATTGCTTTAT
>ERZ767114.123-NODE-123-length-58081-cov-5.686056_pt1 | contig 58081 bp, 57 predicted proteins | sample MGYA00374952_ERZ767114 | MGnify/ENA primary metagenome ERZ767114 (study PRJEB28939, sample SAMN06267156) | marine metagenome | isolation source: Columbia River Estuary | place: USA:Columbia River Estuary, USA | collected 2012-05-05 ... | reverse complement strand
TGAAGGATTCCTGGGAACAGGAGGTTCTAATGTTCTTAACGTAGCATTTAGAAATAATTTTGTTGTAGGTACCAAAAACAACACGCCATTGGTTCTAAATACTAATGATACCGAACGAATGCGTATTGATGCCAATGGCAATGTAGGAATTGGGACCGATGATTGTGATGGTTATAAATTAAAGGTTAATGGCGAAATTCATGCAACATATGGAACTGCAAATTGGTGGTATAGTACCTCTGATCGACGCTGGAAAAAAGATATTAAAACTCTAGATAATAGCCTTGATAAAATTGCTACCTTGAGAGGAGTGAGCTATTTATGGAGAGTGGATGATTTCCCCAATAAGAACTTTTCCGATGGCACACAGCTCGGGGTGATTGCCCAAGAGATTGAGGCCGTATTTCCAGAGTTAGTCCATACAGATAAAAAGGGATATAAGTCGGTACAATACAGTAATATCGTTGCCCCTTTAATTGAAGCCATTAAGACACTCAAACATCAAAATGAAGCGCAACAAGATCAAATAACTAGCTTAATTGAGAGAGTAAAAGCACTAGAAGATAAGTAAATTCATGATGAACTAAAGCCTTGTCTAAGTACCTGTTTTCAAAAAAATAAGATTTAGATTAAATAATACTAGTCCAGGATCTTTATAAAATCTTCAAAAGCAATATAATAAGGCTGGTCTTTAAAAACAGGATTTTCAACACTCTCTGCATTGGCGATTCCAACCCCTGCAAACCAAACTTTTGCGTTTTGTTTAAGGGCATGATTTTTAAACGTCTCCATCCAAAGTACATCATATTCATTTGGTTTTTGAATGTTATTTGTTGCTTTTACCAACACAAAGATAGTAGGCTCCCCTTTTTTGTATAACACAAATTGAGGGTGCCTTTTTAATTGGCTATTAATCGCCTGAAACTCGTATCCCATTTCACGAAGCTTCTCCCCAACAATATTCATTGCTAAATTATGCAATTCTTGTGCTGTTAAAATCTGCATTGTTATTTTTTATTTCTACGATTATAGTTCTTATCTCCTCTTGTTTTTGGCTTCTTATACTTTTTTGCAATTTCTCTTCGATAAGACCCTCCTTGATTGGTTTTGCTATTTTTTTCACTCTTTTCATGAAAAGCGGGACCTGGTACATATTCTAAAGAGGTTCTGTTTTTAGAAATTCCTTGATCTTCCTTTGGACGTTCATCTTCTGTTAACAATTCAGAAATTTCAACTTCTGCAGGTAGTTCTAAAACAGGAATTTCATACCCCATTAAATTTTGAATACTGCCTTTTGCCTCTTGTTCTTTCTCTGTTGAAAAAAGTAGCGTCTTTCCGGCTTTTTCTGCACGACCTGTTCTACCTATTCTGTGCATATAATTTTCTGGAAAATCTGGGGTATCAAAATTAATAACATGAGATACTTCATCAAAATCCAACCCACGAGCCATTACATCTGTAGCCACTAAAATCCGATTATTCCCTTCATCGAACTGCCTTATGGAACGTATTCTATAATTTTGTGTTTTATTTGAGTGTATGACACAGGTTTCACTTCCAAAAATCTCTTCTAAATGTTTAAAAAGTAAATCGGCACTTCTTTTAAACCCAACAAATATTAATACTTTGTGAAAAGTCTGCGTGTCTTTTAAAAGATGATGTAATAAATTTACCTTGGTAAAGAAGTTAGGAATATCATAAGATACTTGTTCAATATTGTCAAGCGGAGTTCCACTAACTGCTACAGAAATTTTAGTAGGATTTTTAAAAAAATCATAAATTAACGCATCTACATCTTCAGTCATGGTCGCTGAAAATAAGATGTTTTGTCTTCTTTCAGGTATCACATCAAAAATATTCATCAACTGAAAACGAAACCCTAAATCTAACATAACGTCTACCTCATCAATCACTAATTTCTGGATAGACTTTAATTTCAACGCATTGCTCAATGCCAAATCATAAAGTCTTCCAGGAGTGGCCACAATAATATCTTGGCCTTGCAAAATAGATTGTTTTTGAGTATTTATGTTTGCACCTCCATACACTCCTAAGACACGCGTATTGATGTACTTTGAAAGCTTCTCAATTTCAGAAACTACTTGCAAAACCAACTCACGAGTGGGCACCAACACCAAAACTCTGGGATGTTGCTGCTTAGAAAATGGTAAATCTTGCAAAATAGGCATCATGTATGCAAACGTTTTTCCCGTTCCTGTTTGTGCTATTCCTACAACATCTTTCCCCGATCTTACTACTGAAAATGCTTGTTCTTGTATGGGGGTTGTATTTACAAAACCCAAATCGTCTATCGCATATTGTAACTGATTAGAGATACCTAAATCTTCAAAAGTCATTTGTAATATTTTTTTGCAAAGGTACATTTTATAAAACGAGCAGCAATATCTGTTTGCAGAAGGAATATTTAGTAATTTTGCATCAGAAATTTTAGGTTCAATGATTACAGATACGCATACACATCTATACTCTAGTCAGTTTAAAGAAGACCAATCGGCAATGATTCAACGTGCAAAAGATGCAGGTGTTTCGCGATTTTTTATCCCTGCTATAGATTCTTCCTATACAGAAAGCATGATGAAACTAGAAAAAAACTTTCCAAAAGATGTTTTTTTGATGATGGGCTTACACCCTACTTCGGTAAAAGAAAACTATTTAGAAGAACTTGCCCATGTGAAAGAATGGATTGATAAAAAAAAATTCTTTGCAATTGGAGAAATTGGAATTGATTTGTATTGGGATAGCAGTTTCTTAATACAACAACAAGAGGCTTTTAGAACACAAATAAAGTGGGCAAAAGAAAAAAAACTCCCTATTGTTATTCATTGTCGAGATGCTTTTGATGAAATTTTTGAAATACTAGAACAAGAAAAAGGAGATTCTTTAAGGGGTATTTTTCACTGTTTTACTGGGACGAAAGAACAAGCTGAAAAAGCAATAAATTACAATATGAAATTGGGAATTGGAGGAGTGGCTACCTTTAAAAATGGGAAGATTGATAGATTTTTAAATGAAATTAACCTCAAACATATTGTCTTAGAAACCGATGCACCCTACTTAGCTCCCACTCCCTTCAGAGGCAAAAGAAATGAAAGTGCATACATTACAAATGTTATAGATAAATTGGTAGAAATCTATAAAGTTCCTTTCGAGGAAATTGTGGCGACAACCACTCAAAACTCTAAAGTTGTTTTTGGAATCTAATGACTGAAATACAAACTACTTATTGTAAAATACCGATTGGTATTGCAAAAATTGTTGGAGATAAAAATGGAATTCATACGGTTTCTATCCTTGATGATGATGCAATCTCTAATGAAAAACTCCATGAGGAAACTCCTGAATTTTTACGAGAGTGTGTGTTACAATTAAAAGAATATTTTGACGGGAAAAGAGCAAGTTTTAATTTGGTAGTCAATCCTAAAGGAAGCATTTTTCAGATAAAAGTTTGGAAAGAGTTATTAAAAGTTCCTTATGGAAAAACTAGTAATTATTTAGCTCAAAGCAGGGCTTTGGGTGATGTTAAGGCCGTTAGAGCAGTTGCTTCAGCAAATGGTAAAAATCCTCTTTTAATTATCATTCCCTGTCATAGAATTATAGGTTCAGACGGTTCTTTAACAGGATATGCTGGTGGAATTTGGAGAAAAAAATGGTTACTAGCTCACGAAAACCCACTAAAACAACAATCTCTTTTTTAAAAATACCCTTTTTAATACCTTAAAAACTATTTTTACGTTCTATACCTATCGTATATATGCAAAATAGGCTGCTTTTTTTATTGTGTTTCGCTATTGGGTGGACTGCCCAATCTCAAACTGTATCTAAAGATTTTAGAATGAAAACTCTTTTTATTGAAAAAGACAGTGTTCAACTAGATAGTGTTGCAATCAATCCTGATAAATTCAATGTATTCAACTCTTTATTGAAAGTAATTCCTTCATCGGAATACCGTGTAGATTTTAGCAATGCTTTGTTAAAAATTAACTCAAAGAAATATTCTGAAATTACGGTCAAATATTTTAGAATCCCTGATTTTATTACAAAAGTATACACCCCTTTTGATGAAAAATTTATCATTGCCTCTAGTACAAATACTGATAAATTGTACAGCTTAACTACCAATAAAAAAGGATCAGAAATTAAATTGTTTGATGGCCTACAAACCAATGGATATATTACAAGAGGCATTACCTCAGGAAACAATCAGAATGCAGTAGCTAATGCTACTTTAGATCTTAAAATAACAGGAAAGCTATCTAAAGAGGTGACCTTAAGAGCTGCTATTTTTGATACAAATATTCCAATTCAAGAAAAGGGATATTCTCAAAAATTTACTGATTTTGATCGTATTTTTATAGAAATGTTCACCGATAAGTGGAAGGTAAAAGCGGGAGATATTGCTCTCGAAAATAAAGAGAGTTATTTTATGCCTATTCAGAAACAAATTACAGGTTTAAGAGTAGAGGCAAAGATTAATGACCATTTAAAAGTTGCTGCTTCTGGAGCTGTTGTAAGAGGGAAATTTAATAGTTATAGAATTACAGGTAGAGAAGGAAATCAGGGTCCTTATAAAATTTATGGAAAAAATAATGAACCCGCAATCCTAATGATTCGTGGAAGTGAACAAGTGTATATTAACGGGATCCAGATTAAACGTGGAGAGAATAAAGATTATACGATAGACTATAATTTAGCTGAAATAACCTTTAACACCACATATCCAATAACAAATGACATGAGAATTGCGATTGAGTTTCAATATGCAGATAGAAATTACACTCGTTTTTTAACCTACGAAGAAGCGGTTTACAAGAGTCCGAAATTAAATATTAGCGGTTACTTTTACAGCGAAAATGATGCTAAAAACCAACCCCTTCAACAAAACTTAACGGATGCACAAAAAAACATACTAGCTTCTGCTGGAAACAATACCAATTTAATGGTTGCAGAAAGTGCTTTTCTAGACAGTTTTGATGAAAACAAAATCTTGTACAAGAAGGTGATCAGCGGAGCAACCGAAGTTTTTGAATATTCACAAAATCCAGATGACATACTCTATTTTGTAACGTTTACAAATGTAGGTTTACAGAAAGGAGATTATGTCATAGACAGCAATACTGCCATTGGAAATGTATATGAGTATGTTGGAAGAAACCAAGGTAGTTATACTCCTATTATAAAAATTATTCCTCCTACAAAACAACAAACTTTTGTTGTAAAGTCTGAATACAATTTTTCTAAAAAAACAACCCTAAATTCAGAGATTGCTATTGGTAATAATGATAAAAATCTTTTTTCCGACAAAGAGGATGAAAACAATATTGCAGTTGCATCAAAATTAAAATGGGAACAAATTTTAATCGATAAAAAATGGCAATTAAAAAGTGTAATTTCTCATGAATTCGTTCAAAAAAACTTTAATACAGAACAAGGGTGGGAACCTCTTGAATTTAACAGAGATTGGAATATTCTAACAAATAATGCTACGAAAAATTATTTACAAGCAGCAATACTGCTTCACAATAAAAAAAAGAATATCGTATCATACCGATTTAATCATCTAAATTATAGTAATGCTTTTTCTGGAAACAAGCACGAATTAAAATCTAAAATAACCCTAAAAAAGAGTTTTTTTTCTGTTAATAGCAGTTTTTTAGAGAACACTTCAACGGAAGAAAACAACTCTTTTCTCAGAGCAAAGGCAAAAGTTGAACACAGTTTTAATAAAAAATGGGTAGGAGCTTTTATAAATTATGAATCGAATCTTCGAAAAAATAGCAGCACCCAGGAATTCATCAATACAAGTCATCGTTTTAAAGAGTACGAAACCTATTTTGGAATTGGAGATACTACAAATGTATTCACAAAAATAGGGGTTAACTATAGAAATAATGACAGTATAAAATCAAATACTTTCACCAGAATTAATGATCGAAAAACCTTTTATATTGACAGTAAATTAGTACAAAAAGAACAAACAAATTTAAGTGTGTTTGCAAATTACAGGCATACTAAAAATAGCTTTACAAATAATATTGAAAAATCGCTGAATTCTAAAATTATTTTTAACCAGCAGTTATTGAATCGTTTTATTAATTTAGGAAGTGTGTACGAAACCTCCTCAGGGAATATTGCTAGACAAGAATATATGTATGTCAAAACAGAACCTGGCTTTGGGTATTATACTTGGATAGATTATAATAGTGATGGAATTAAAGATTTTGACGAATTTGAAATTGCAGAATTTCAAGATCAAGCAGCCTACTTACGCATACCGAAACCTAATATCCAATTTATTGCAACTCAAAGAGCAAAATTTACCCAATCGATAACCTTAAACCCAAAAATTTGGTCATCTCAAAAAGGAATGAAAAAAATTGTCTCTAAATTTTACAATCAAAGTTTTCTGAGTGTTGAAAATGAACAAGAAAGAATTGGAAACTCGTTTAACTTTAATCCATTCGATTTAAATGAAGACAAACTACTAGGGCTTTCTTTGAATCTTCGAAACAGTCTTTTTTTTAATAAAAACCTTCAAAAATACAGTGTAACATATACTTTTGGAAAAACAAGAAACAAGCAACAATATTTTATTGGAAGTCAAGAGAACAATATCAAATTACATCAAATAACACTAGCGCACAAATTTAAAACCTTTTGGTTGTTTGAACTCCTAGGTAAAAACTCTAAAAATGACCTAATTACTGAAAATTTCAGCACGAGAAACTACAATATTCACAGCAATGAAATTGAACCTAAAATTAGTTTTCTATACGATGAAAATAACCGATTTACGGCTTTCTATCACTTTAAAAACAAGAAAAATCAATTGCTTAATTTTGAAAACTTAGCGCAACAAAAATTTGGTTTGGAATACTTTTATCGTTCAAAGAAAAAAAATCAGATTTCTGCAAATATAAATGTGTTTTTAAATGATTTCAAAGGAGATACAAATACACCTGTTGCATACCAAATGTTAGAGGGGCTTCAAGCAGGAAAAAACTATACCTGGAATGTTGTATTCAATCGAAAATTAAATGCCTTTTTAAACTTAAATCTGAATTATTTGGGGAGAAAAAGTGAAAATTCTAAAACAATTCATATCGGGAACATCGAATTAAAGGCTGTTTTTTAAGTTTTTTTGGTATCTTGCCAATAAAATTTAAAAAAATGAAAAAAATCGTATTATTAAGTTGCCTTTTTATGAGTATAACCTCCTATGCTCAAGTGAATACAGAAACTGAGAATCCTGAATTTCCTCAAGATATTGAGAAAAAACATGAACTAAAAATTAATGCCTTATCATTATTAGCAGCAAAGTGGATCGATGTATCTTACGAGAATCTTATTAACGAAGAATCTTCATTTGGAGTTGCTGCAACTTTAAATACCGACACAAGTTATACTGATTTAAAGTATTCTTTAACCCCGTATTACAGACGTTATTTTTCTAACAAATTTGCCAGAGGTTTTTTTGTGGAAGGGTTTGGAATGTTATTCTCAGCAAAAGACACTGATCTCTTTGGTTTCGGAAGCCAAGAGTTTAAAACGGGTTTTGCAATGGGTGTTTCTGTAGGGGGGAAATTCATCTCTAAAAAAGGGTTTTCTGCTGAACTTTTATTAGGTGTTGGTCGAAATTTTAACGATAGTACTTACAATGAGGGTATTGCCCGAATTGGTGTTTCTGTAGGGCACAGATTTTAAAATCAAGTACTAAATTTTTGTATTTTACCAAAAAAAAATGAAAAAATTACTTTTAATCGTAGGTCTGATCTCTTCAACACTTGCCTACTCTCAACAAGAAATTAAAATAGACATTGCAGATGCCTTGGTCATCAGAAGTATCGAGTTTTCTTATGAAAATTACCTTACTGAAGAGTCTTCGGTTGGTATTTCTGCACTCTTTAATTTAGCAAAGCAAGAAACAAATTTTAGATATAATGAGAATGTGATGTTTACACCATATTACCGTCATTATTTTTCTACAAATGAGCAATGGAATTTTTTTGGGGAAGGTTTTTTAGGAATCAATTCAGGGAAAAAAGAACGTATTGAAAATTCAAACATCTACGATGAAAAATATACAGATGGCGCTCTAGGAGTTGCCGTTGGATCTAAATACATCGCAACTGGCGGCTTAATCATTGATGTATATGCCGGAGTGGGAAGAAATTTATTTGGATCGAATTCTCCCTTGTTGGTTCCAAGAGTTGGCTTTAATGTTGGTTGGAGGTTCTGATAATAGTTTGTATTCATACTATTGATTGTATAAAAAAACTCTTGAAGTATAGTACTTCAAGAGTTTTTAAATTAGATGATTATGTAATTCTTCAATAGTTCCTTTAAAGGATTATAGCCCTTTAATTTTTCCATGTCCAAGAACTAACAGCTACTTTCGTTCCTGTTTTATAAGCTCTAGTAATAGAAGCGTTAGCTCCATCTATTTGAACATTAGATAGTGCACCACCGTCCTTCATATCAATATTCGTATCATAGCCCTCTAACCAAATATTAGTGATCGTCCCTCCTGATTGTTTTTTAAATTGCAATGCGGTTCCTCCAACAGTTGAAATTGCTGTTACATTAATAAATTGAGGATTTCCATTCACTTTATCTCCTTCAAATGCAGTAGAAAAACCTGCAATTGTGTGAGATATGTAAGTATTTGTTAGGGTACCACTCCATCCTTCTGTCCAATCTACAGAATCGTCTTCATTATTTTCTAGATATAAATTAGTTACAGAAACCGTCCCTCCAAAAAATTCAATTCCGTCATCAGCACCATTTATAACAGATACATTGCTAATCGTTGTTCCCGAACCAACGGCATATAAAGAGATTCCGTTATATTGAGAATCTGAATTAATTTGAGCTCCTGTTCCCTTGATTACTAAATAATTTATCGATCCAGAATTGTCAGCAGCATTAGATCCTCCGTAGATAAACCCTCCAACTTCTGCCTGTGCATCGTCACCCGCAGTTGTTGGGGCGTTTCCACAAATGGTTAAACCTCCCCAATCTCCCGAATTCCCTGAAGCTGAGGACATAAATACAGGGTTAGACTCAGTTCCTTGGACATTTATTTTACCTCCTTTAAGAACTGCAATATATACATCTGTCCCTCCATTTTGTGCTTGAATTCTTGTTCCAGCTGGAATGGTTAACGTAGTTCCTGAGGCTATAATAAAAGACGCATTTAAGTTATATATTGTATTCGAGTTTAGGGTGTAATCTTCCTCTAAACTTCCATTCATTATTCCAGCATTTAAATTTTGAACAACTTCAGATGAAGGCTCTTCAATAATGATCGCTGGCTCTTCGCTTCCACAATTTGTTAATGTAATGATAGCCATAAAAAAAGCTACTCCTTTTAAGATTTTAAAGATCGAATTTTTCATTTTTAATTTAATTTATAATTTTACACAAAGAAACTCCTCTATTCTATCGTTTTCTTTACCTAATTATTAATATTATGTTAGGTTTATTTATTAATTCCTGTCTTTTGTTAAGGAACCGTTAATTGGTTATCTAGTTAAAATGTGTAATTTATACTGAATGTTAACTGAGACCCCTTTCTATAAGACAATACCGTTTGACTCGTTTCTTCATTCGTAATTAAACTTCTAACCAATTGTGTTTGTTTTATCTCTGGATTTAATAAATTTCTTCCAATTAATTTTACTGTTAAATTTTTACTGATTGCTTTACTTGCAACTATGTCTAGGCTCACAAAACCTTTTTCTATAATTTCATCATTGTATAATGTGGCACTTTTAGAAAAATCTTCTGGTGATCCTAAAGCAAATATTTTGTCCGAAGAATAGTTTCCTGTTACTGTAGCAATAAATTCTTTTTCTTGGTTATTACTGTAGCTCAAAGAGCCATTTGCAATAAAATCTGAAGCTCCCTGTAAATTAGATCTTGTTATGTCTTTGTATTGAAAGTCTTTTAATAAATCTTGCTCTAACCACATTTTAGTCATATTCCCCGATATGTTTACAACCGTTTCTTCTTCTTCATTTTTTAATAAGGCTGTTTTTGCTTCTAATTCAAAACCAAAAACCGTTGCTTTTTCTCCTGTATTTGCATAAAAGAAATACCCAGAAGACCCTCTTGTTTGAGTTAAATTTATGGGATTGTTAATTTGCTTATAAAATACTGTTGTGGAAAAAAGTTGACCTCTCTGAGGAAATATTTCGTATTTTAAATCGAAATTATAAATTTCTGATTTATTTAAATCCGGGTTCCCTTTCGTAACACGACCGGTAGAGGAAACATACTCAAATGGAGACAATTCTTTGAACTCCGGTAAGGTTTGAGTAATACTTGATGCTACACGTAGATAATTATTCTCTGCAACTTCAAATTTCAAATTTACACTCGGGTAGACACTTTGATAAACTTTATTTAAAGAACCTAATCTTCCTCTTTGATTCACCTGGTCATAAAAGTTTGCAACATCCCAAATTGCATTGATTTCATCTCTTTCAAAACGCAGACCAACATTCCCAGAAATCTTATTATCTAATGTAAAATCAAGATTTACAAAACCAGCCATAATAGATAAGTCAGCTTCAAACCTGTCTGCTGGAGAGGTTCTTAAGGTTAACCCATTATTAAATCCTGTCGAAGTAAATGTTGATGATAACTGATCTACAGATGTTCCTGTAATCCCTTTTGCTTTTACCCCTACAAATAGCGATTTAAAAGTTCGCTCTTTATACCTAAAGTTCAGACCATAGTTCAAAGAAAAAGGATTGTTGTCATTTTCATCCTTTAAACCAAAAACCCATTTGTTCTGAATAAAACCAGTGTATTCAGTATCTTGGATCTTTTGACTAGATTTTCTTTGTTGGTAATCTCCAACATGTGCATATTGAATTATTGGTGACTCTGAGATCTCTAAAATATTTACCTCATTTCTAATTCTATTTGGCTCTTCTGCCAAAACAAAGTTGTAACCACCAGCCCAGTTTAAGGTATTCGTATCACTCCAATCGTGGGTCCCTAAAATTTGATTCACAAATAGGGTCGTTTGTCTAAAATTTTGATCCCTAACAAAAGCACCATCTTCTTGTGGATCTTGATCAAAAACATACCCAAACCCATTTCTACCTTGTTCGTATAAATTGTCTTCAGATTTATTTACAAAAAGAGTATTGTACTTAATTTTATTATTATCATTTAATTTGATTCCAACATTGATATATCCAGTGGTATTTGTTTTAGAAATAAAACTTTCTACATCATTTGAAGATGGGGTAACTCCATTGGAAAGACTCGCTGGTCTTAAAAGAGCAGGAAACGCCTTGTCTAATACGTTTGATCGGAAAGCCCTAAAAACGCCTTCCTGATGTTCAAAAGATCTAGAATGAGAACCGGTAATAAAGACAGACACCTCTTTTTCAAAAAATTCAAACTTTTTTGCGGCAGAAAAAGAACCTGTATAATTAATTGGTGTCGCAACTTTCTCTGTATCCCAACCTTGAAGTGTAATTAAGTTTTGTAATGCATATTTTTTTTGATGAAACCCAAGTGTAACGTCATTACTAATAACAGTTCTTCTAAAGGAGTCCGAAACACCTTGAACATTCGTATTTGTTCCACTAGTAAAAGAAACAGAATATCCTTTTTTTCTATATTCTTTCGTACTTACATCTACAGTACCAGAACCTTGATCTGAGTAATTAGCTGTTGAATAAGTCTTACTAATCCCTATATTTTTAATACTATTTGTTGAAAATAAATCTAAATTGATGTTTTTATTTTCAATATCATCAGAAGGGATAGACAACCCATTCATCGAAGTAGACAAATATCGATCTCCCAAACCTCTGATATATATATTTCCTGAACCTTCACTTTTTGTAACTCCAGAAATTTTGGTAGTTGCTGCAGCTGCATTTGAAACTCCTATTTTGGATAATGTTTGAGCTCCAATACTTTCTTTAATAACAACGGCATTTTTTTGCTCTAGTAATAAAGCAGATACAGATTCTTTGGAACTGGAAGACTTAACGATAATCTCTTCTAAAGAAACTCCTTCCTCAGCAGACATTACCTGATTGATAATGATGGACTCCTCTGCTGCTACTATAATTTGTTTTTCAACTGTTTTATATCCTAAAAAACTAAAAACCAACACTTGGTCTCCTGCGGGTACACTTATCGTATAGTTACCGTCAAAATCAGTTGTTGTCCCAATTGTAGTTCCTTTTATTTGAATATTAGCAAACGGTAATGGTTCGTTATTTGTCTCTTTGTCGGAGAGAAATCCTTTGATTACTCCTCTACTCTGAGCAACATTAATTTGACTAATAATTAAAAAAAGGATGACTAAAAATTTCTTCATTGTATGTATTATTTATAGTGCAAAATTCTACTACAATTGTAAACTCTGTGTTAGATGGAGATTATGATTAGATTATGGAAATATTAAGTAACTGTTAAATGGGGGAAAACAATTAATAGTTAGTTAACTCAAAGAAAATATTAATTTAAAATCCTTAGTATAGGTTTGTAATAATCTTAAGAGATTTAAATGTCATCATAAATTTATTAGTTTTTGTCGACTATTTTATATGACCAACTGCCTTTGGCCAAGGCAGTTTTTTTATTTGTATTTTATTAATATTTGATTAACATTTACTTAACATATGGGTTGGTTATTTGCAGCGACAAAAACTAATACTTATGAATTTATCTTTATTGCGCACTACAGCAATATCAATGTTTATTTTTGCTTCCCTAAGTACGAATGCACAGAACACAAATGCTCCAAAATTTGGAAAAGGGTTATTTAACCTAATCGGAAAAGACAGTACTTGGTCTATGAAAGTTGGGTTGCGATTTCAAACGCTCGCAACTTCCAATTGGGACGCCCAAAATGGACTTTCAAACCCGGCCTCCTCTATGATGATTCGAAGATCTCGATTAAAATTTGATGGATTTGCCTATTCACCAAAATTAAAATATAAAGTAGAATTAGGGTTATCAAATAGAGACCAATCAGGAGCTTCTCAATATACAAGTAATGCACCAAGGCAAATTTTGGATGCTGTCTTAAAATGGAATTTCTCTGGAAATTTTGTTTTGTGGCTCGGACAAACTAAATTACCTGGAAATAGAGAACGTGTAATTTCCTCTGCCAATTTACAACAAGTAGACCGCTCTTTACTAAATAGTAGGTTCACTATTGATAGAGATATGGGGATTCAATTAAGGCACCATTTCAACCTTACAGATACTTTTTTAGTCAAAGAAATTTTTTCGATGGCACAGGGTGAAGGTAGAAATATCACCAAAGGAAACCTAGGGGGTCATCAATACACAACTCGTGTGGAATTATTTCCTTTTGGAGATTTTGCAAGTAAAGGAGATTATAAAGGAAGTGATCTTAAATTTGAGCAAAAACCAAAATTATCTCTTGGATTTGCCTATGATTTTAACAACAACGCATCCAAAACAAGAAGTAACCAAGGGTCTTATATGACCAACGATGTAGGTTATTTCTCTACAAATATTTCTACTCTTTTTATGGATGCGATGTTTAAATACAAGGGTTTTTCTTTGATGGCTGAATATGCAGATAGGAAAGCAGATGATGTTTTTGCAAAAAACGCTGACGGAACTTTAACCGGTGACGTTGTTCAGGTTGGTAATGGTTTAAACCTTCAATCTGGGTATTTATTATCGAAAACTGTGGAAGTTTCGGCACGTTATACAAACATTTCTTTGGACAAAGTAATTACTGGAAAAGGAGCTGAAAATCAGTATACATTAGGTTTGTCTAAGTATATTTCTGGGCATAGCTTGAAAGTTCAAACAGATCTAAGTTACACTGATATTGGTTTTAAAACAAATCAATTATTATACAGAATTCAAGTAGACATCCATTTTTAGAAAAAATAATAACACAATGGTAACATAGATGCTATTTTATGTCCATAAATTTGTAAAACTTAATTTAATCAAAACAAAATGGGAGATCCATATATTTTAATGTTAGTCGCTTTGGCTGTTTTAGCCATTGTAGATTTAGTTGTTGGAGTTAGTAATGATGCTGTTAACTTCTTAAATTCAGCCATCGGCTCAAAAGCAATATCGGTAAGAAATATCATGATTATTGCTAGTTTGGGTGTCTTCTTTGGCGCCATCACTTCAAGTGGAATGATGGAGGTAGCTCGTAAAGGGATTTTTAATCCTAATATGTTTATGTTCCAAGACATTATGTTCATTTTTATGGCAGTAATGATTACTGACATTCTTTTATTGGACGTCTTTAATTCTCTTGGTATGCCAACCTCGACGACAGTTTCTATTGTATTTGAATTGTTAGGGGCTGCTGTGTGTATTTCATTGATTAAAATATCTGCTAATGACGCTGAATCATTCTCTGATCTATGGAATTATATCAACTATGAAACTGCTGCCAAAATTATTTTTGGAATATTACTTTCTGTTGTGGTCGCATTCTCAGTTGGGGCAATTGTTCAGTTTTCTTCTAGGTTAATTTATTCATTTAATTTTGAAAAAAGAGCCACCTATATTAGTGCCCTTTTTGGAGGATTTGCCATTACTGCAATCACCTACTTTATCATTATTAAGGGAATGAAAGGAACTCCTTTTTATAAAGATGTAAAGTTTTTAATTGAAGGCAATACATTGGGAATAATCGCAGGGAGTTTTATCATTTGGTCTGTCATTTCACAGCTATTGATAAAAATCTTTAAAATTAATATCTTAAAATTAATTATTGGTATTGGAACCTTTTCTTTGGCAATGGCTTTTTCTGGTAATGATTTAGTAAACTTCGTTGGTGTCCCAATTGCAGCATGGAATTCATACCAAGCATGGGAAATTTCAGGAGTAGCTGCTGATGCTTTTTCTATGGGTGTTCTTGCTAAAAAAGTACCTTCTAATATTTGGTTATTATTAATTGCAGGAGCTATTATGGTAATTACTTTATGGACGTCCAGCAAAGCTCAAAATGTTATAAAGACAGGTATTGATTTATCTCGTCAAGGAGAAGGACATGAAAAATTTCAACCAAACCCATTATCTAGGGTTGTCGTTCGAGCTGCAATGTCTTTAAACAAAGGAATTGGTTTTATTTTTCCAAAATCAACACTAAATTTTATAGATTCTAAATTTCAGAAACCTGTAATAGAATTACCAAAAGACAAGACGTATGAATTGCCTGCTTTTGATTTGGTAAGAGCTTCTGTTAACTTGATCGTAGCAGGAATCTTAATCTCTATTGCTACTTCTATGAAACTTCCATTATCAACTACATATGTAACCTTTATGGTGGCCATGGGAACTTCTTTAGCGGATAGAGCTTGGGGGCGTGAAAGTGCCGTGTATAGAGTTGCGGGAGTACTTAATGTTATTGGAGGTTGGTTTTTAACTGCCATTACAGCATTTTTAGCTGCTGCTTTAGTAGCATACCTCATTAGTTGGGACATGGTTATGATTCCAATTTTATTGGCAATTGTTGTTTTTCTAATAGGGAGAAATACCTTAATTCATAGAGAAAAATCTAAAAACGTTAAGAAAAGAGAATATATAGAAAGATCTGAATTAATCACCATCAATGGAGTGATAGAAGAAAGTGCAGATCATATCTCTGAAGTAATAAATCGTGTAAATAAATTGTATTCAAATGTTGTGAATGATTTGGCAGATCATGACTTAAACAAATTGCGTAAAACAGACAAACACGTTAAAAAATTAAATGACGAAATAGATGGATTGAAAGATGGCGTTTTCTATTTTATCAAATCTTTAGATGAAACTTCTGTTCAAGCAAGTAGGTTTTACATTATGGTTCTAGGGTATTTACAGGATGTAGCTCAATCTATTAGTTATATTTCAAGAGCAAGTTATAAACATGTAAACAACAACCACAAAAACTTAAAGAAAGCACAATTAAAAGATTTAGAAAAAATAGACAATCAATTGTCTTCTATTCTTTCTAAAGAAGCTGCTATTTTTGAAAATAGAGCCTTAGACAATCTAAATGAACTCTTGATCGAAAAGAACGAATTACTAAAAAGTGTTTCTTTGTCAATTGAGAGTCAAGTGTCTAGAATTAGAACGGATGAAACAAGTCCTAAAAACACAACACTCTACTTCAGTGTTCTTTTGGAAACAAAAGATTTAATAAAAGCGTTGATGAATTTATTAGAAACGTATGAAGAATTTCATTTAGGAACAAAACAAGGCAATTAAAACCTTGTTATAAAACAAAAAAACCATGAAGAATTTCATGGTTTTTTTTTGTAATTATTTTATTCTTTTTGAGCATTAAAATATCGGTATACCTTGGTTGCTCTTGAAGTTCCAATCGCCTCTTCTAATTGTTCTAAAGAAGCTTCTTTAACACGTTTTGCAGACTTGAATTCGCGCAACAAGGTTATAATTGTTTGTTTACCAATCGTAGGAATTAGTTCTAACTCTGATTGAATGGCACTTTTACTACGCTTATTTCTATGAAAAGTAATTCCAAATCGATGTGCTTCATTTCTTAAAAATTGAGTGATTTTTAAGGTTTCAGATTTTTTATCTAAATACAAAGGAATTGGATCGTCTGGATAATAAATTTCTTCTAAGCGTTTTGCAATTCCAATGATCGCAATTTTACCTCGTAATCCTAGAATTTCTAAACTTTTTAGTGCCGATGATAATTGTCCTTTTCCACCATCAACAATAATTAGTTGCGGCAACGGTTCGTCTTCTGCCAACAAGCGTTTATATCTTCTATAAACAACCTCTTCCATGGAGGCAAAATCATCAGGTCCTTTAACCGTTTTAATATTGTAGTGTCTGTATTCTTTTTTACTTGGTTTCCCATCTTTAAAAACAACACATGCAGCAACAGGATTGGTTCCTTGAATATTGGAATTATCAAAACACTCTATATGCCTAGGCTCTTCAGAAAGTCGTAAATCTTTCTTCATTTGTGCCATTATTCTTTTTACATGTCTGTCTGGATCTACAATTTTAATCTGTTTAAATTGCTCTTGTCTATAATATTTTGCATTTCTTTCCGAGAGTTCTAGAATACGTTTTTTATCCCCTAATTTTGGTATGGTCACTTGAATATGTTCCCCTAAATTAAGTGGAAAGGGAACATAAATTTCAGGAGCCTGAGAATTGAAACGTTGGCGAATTTCAACAATAAATAGCGCTAATAGTTCAGGTTCTGATTCATCCAGTTTCTTTTTGATTTCTGTGGTATGAGATTGAATAATTGAACCATTCGAAATTTTTAAAAAATTTGCATATCCATGCGTTTCATCGGATATAATAGAAAATACATCAACATTGTTGATGGATGGATTTACAATGGTCGATTTTGATTGATAATTACTGAGTAAACTAAGTTTTTCTTTTATTTTTTGAGCTTCTTCAAATTCCATTTTTTTGGCAAATAAGCCCATCATTATTTGAAATTTCTCCAGACTTTGTTTAAAATTTCCCTTTAGGATATTTCTAATTTCTTTAATAGAATTGTTGTAATCCGCTTCAGACTCAAGAGCTTCACACGCTCCTCTACAATTCTTTAAGTGAAATTCTAAACATACTTTATATTTGCTCTCATTAATATTTTGTGCACTCAAATCGTAAGTACATGTTCTCAGTGGATATAGTTCTTTAATTAAATCTAATAGAGCCCTTACTGTTCTTACAGACGTGTAGGGACCAAAATATTCCGATCCATCTTTGATAACACGACGCGTCATAAAAATTCTTGGAAAACGTTCTTTTTTTAGACAAATCCAAGGATAACTCTTGTCATCCTTCAAGAGAACGTTATAGCGAGGTTTGTATTTTTTAATTAAATTATTCTCTAATAAAAGTGCATCTGTTTCCGTATTAACAACAATGTGTTTTATGTAAACAATTTTTTTTACTAAAACACTCGTTTTACCATTCTCATGATTTTTATTGAAATACGAGGCAACTCTTTTTTTTAAATTTTTAGCTTTCCCAATGTATATAATTACATCGTCTTTATCAAAATATTGATACACCCCAGGTTCATTCGGTAAAGTTTGTATTTGAAGTTCTAAAGGTGAAGGCATACAACGAAAATACACATTTTTTTAGACACTTAATAAAGGAATATCAAGGAAAAAATAGCCCTAAAATAAATTCAATTGTTAAGAAGAAAAAAACCGAGAAGATAAAATATAATTGAAAAGGTGTTCTATTAAAAAAGGAACTCTAGGTGAGAACCTCTTCCTTTGGAAAAGCATGATTGCTATAAATAAACAACAACGCAACTCCAATACTTATAAAAGCATCTGCAGGATTAAAAATATACTGAAAAAAAGTAAAAAAATCTCCCCCTATGAAAGGAATCCAATCTGGTAATGTCCCTTGCCATATAGGAAAATAAAACATATCTACCACTTTGCCATAAAAGAGTTCTCCATAAGGATTTTCTGAAAAAAGAGTCGCTACTTTATGATGAGAATCATCAAAAATAACTCCATAAAAAATAGAATCTAGAATATTACCTATTGCACCCGAAAAGATGAGAGCTATCGCAAAAATTACGGCATTGTGAACCTTCCTTTTTATGTTTTGATACAACCAATATACAATTCCACTAACAGCAACCAGCCTAAACAAGGTTAAAAACAACTTTCCTCCTCTACCTCCAAATTCAAACCCCATAGCCATGCCGTTATTTTCTGTAAAATGGATTTTAAACCAATCGAAAATAATCATTTCTTGTCCAAGTACAAAGTGAGTTTTTACATACACTTTAAGAACTTGATCTAAAATAATTGCAATTAAAACAGTAAGAATTGCAAAATTTTTTTTTGACATGATTTTTTTATTTGCGCCCACAAAAGGAACAGTGTTATTGTTTGCGTTTTGCTTCAATACTTAAAGTTGCATGAGGAACTAATTTTAAACGCTCTTTCTGAATCAATTTTCCTGTAACTCTACAAACGCCATATACCCCGTTTTCAATTCGTAACAACGCATTTTTCAGATCTCTAATGAATTTTTCTTGTCGAATCGCTAATTGAACATTAGCTTCTTTGTTCATGACATCTGAACCTTCATCAAAAGACTTAAACGAAGGAGAAGTATCATCTGTTCCATTGTCTGCATCATTCTTATATGCTTCTTTTAACAGTAATAAATCTTCTTCTGCTCTTGCTATTTTTTTCTCAATAATCTCTCTGAACTCTTGTAAGTCTTCCTTTGAAAATTTTAATTTTACGTCTGACATAAATTTTATATTTTTTCAATTAATATTTTACTCTTTATCGTATCAAATTCAACCTCTACACCGTTTATTAGTTCATCAATAAAAACTAATTTTAGAGTGAGTGTTTCACTCATAATGTATTCTTTATTTTCTGAAACAGCTGCTTGTAAATTTTGATCGTCTAAAATTGTTAATTTAATTTTATCTGTTACTTCTAATCCTAAATCTTTTCGGGCATTCTGAATTCTATTTACCAGTTCTCTAGCAACACCTTCTTTTCGCAATTCTTCTGTTATGGTTACATCTAAAGCGACTGTTAAAGAACCTTCATTGGCTACAAGCCATCCTTCAATATCTTTAGATGAAATCTCTACATCTTCAAGTTCTAAAGTAATATTTTTTTCATTAATACAAATAGAAATTTGATGCTCTTTTTCAATTTTGCTTATATCTTCTTGAGTAAAATTTTGAACTTCAGCTGCAATAAAACGCATGTCTTTCCCAAATTTCGGCCCCAATGCTTTAAAATTTGGTTTAATTTGTTTGATTAAAATATCTGATGCATCCTCTAAAAGTTGAATCTCTTTTATATTTACTTCATGCTTTATGAGGCTGGCAACGGCCAAAATTTCTTCCTTTTGTTGCTGATTCGCTATTGGAATCATTATTTTTTGAAGTGGTTGACGTACTTTAATTTTTTCTTTCGCTCTTAAAGACAATACCAATGAAGATATAATTTGAGCATTTTCCATTTTGCGTTCCAAGCTTTGATCTACAAAACTTTGGTCAAATTTTGGAAAATCAGATAAATGAATACTTTCTGAGGTTTCTTTTTGAGTTACAGAGTTTAAATCTTGATATAGTTTGTCCATGAAAAAGGGTGCTATTGGCGCACTCAATTTTGCAATAGTTACCATACAAGTATACAGCGTTTGATATGCAGAAATTTTATCTGTTTGATAATCTCCCTTCCAAAAACGTCTTCTGCTCAGACGCACATACCAGTTACTTAAGTATTCTTGCGTAAATTCTGAGATTGCTCTTGCTGCTCTTGTAGGCTCGTAAGCCTCATAGAATTTATCTACTTTTGTTATTAAAGTATGTAATTCTGATAAAATCCATCGATCTAATTCTGGTCTGTCTTTTAAAGATATGTCTTTCTCAGCATATGAAAACCCATCGATATTTGTATATAAAATGAAAAAAGAATACGTATTGTATAGCGTTCCAAAAAACTTACGCTTTACCTCTTCTATTCCCTCTAAATCAAACTTTAAATTATCCCAAGGATTTGCATTTGATATCATGTACCATCGTGTTGCATCTGCTCCGTAGGTGGATAAAGTTGTAAAAGGATCTGTTGCGTTTCCAAGACGTTTAGACATTTTATGCCCATTTTTATCTAGAACCAATCCATTAGACACCACATTTTTATAAGCTACAGAATCAAAAACCATGGTTGAAATAGCATGAAGCGTGTAAAACCAACCACGTGTTTGGTCTACTCCCTCTGCAATAAAATCTGCTGGAAAAGATTTATTTTGATCTATTTTTTGTTTATTCTCGAAAGGATAATGCCACTGTGCATAAGGCATAGAACCAGAATCAAACCAAACATCAATTAAATCGCTTTCGCGGTTCATGGGTTGTCCTGATGCTGATACTAAAACAATCTGATCAACAATATTCTTATGTAAATCTATTGTTGCATAATTTTCCTCTGTATTATTCCCAACTTCAAAGCTTGAAAAAATATCTTCATCCATAAAACCTGCAGTTACAGCACGAGACATTTCGTATTTTAGTTCTTCAACTGAACCAATACAAATTTCTTCTTTACCATCTTCTGTTCTCCAGATTGGCAAAGGAATTCCCCAATATCTTGAACGAGATAAATTCCAATCGTTTGCATTTGCTAACCAGTTTCCAAAACGACCAGTCCCTGTAGATTCAGGCTTCCAGTTAATCGTTTTATTTAACTCATGCATTCGGTTTTTTACATCAGTTACTTTAATAAACCATGAATCTAAGGGGTAATATAAAATAGGCTTATCCGTTCTCCAACAATTTGGATAACTGTGTTTGTATTTTTCAACTTTAAAGGCTTTATTTTCTGTTTTAAGCTTAATTGCTAGCTCAACATCTATCGATTTTTCTGGAGCCTCACCATCTTTATAATATTCATTCTTCACATACTTACCTGCAAATTCACCAACTTCTGGCCTAAATTTCCCCTGTAAATCTACTAACGGAACTAAATTATCATTTTCATCTTTTACCAACATTGGTGGTATTTCAGGAGTTGCTTGTTTTGCTACAATGGCATCATCTGCTCCAAAAGTTGGGGCAGTATGTACAATTCCTGTTCCATCTTCTGTCGTTACAAAATCTCCAGAAATTACTCTAAAGGCATCCTCTGGATTGTCATTTGGAAGGCAGTAATCTAAGATTTGTTCGTATTTGATATCTACTAAGTCGCTACCGATACATTCTTTCAATACCCGAAAAGGAATCTTTTTATCACCAGCATTGTAGGTGTTTAGTTCGTCTAAGGACGTCACTTCAAAATTATTCTTTCCTCCAAATTGTTTGCCAACAAGTTTTTTGGCTAAAATTACTTTTGTAGGCTCAAAAGTATATTGATTGAATGTTTCGACTAAAACATATTCAATTTTTGGGCCTACAGTTAAGGCTGTATTACTAGGGAGTGTCCATGGTGTGGTCGTCCAAGCTAAAAAATAAATGGTTCCTTCATTTTTTAAAAAGTCTGGAAGCGTATTTTCTACCGCTTTAAATTGTGCCACAACAGTTGTATCTGTTACGTCCTGGTAGGTCCCCGGTTGATTTAATTCATGAGAACTTAAACCAGTTCCAGCTTTTGGAGAATAAGGCTGAATGGTATACCCTTTGTAAATTAATTTTTTATTGTAAATCTCTTTTAATAGCCACCAAACAGATTCCATATACTTTGGTTCGTAGGTAATATAGGGATCTTCCATATCTACCCAATACCCCATTTTCTGTGTTAAATCATTCCAAACATCGGTATACCGCATGACCGCTTTTCTACAAGCAGCATTGTACTCTTCAACAGAAATTTTTTGCCCAATATCTTCTTTGGTAATCCCCAACTCCTTTTCAACTCCTAACTCAATTGGTAAACCATGAGTATCCCAACCCGCTTTTCGCTTCACTTGGTATCCTTTCATGGTTTTGTAACGTGGGAAAATATCTTTAATAGCTCTCGCCAGAACATGATGAACTCCCGGCAAGCCATTAGCAGAAGGGGGCCCTTCAAAAAATACAAATGGTTTTGCATTTTCTCTTGAAGTTACACTCTTTTCAAAAATGTTGTTTTCTTGCCAATAAGTAAGAATTTCTTCTGCTACTTTTGGTAAGTCAAGACCTTTATATTCAGGAAATTTAGCTTTCATTTTCTATCATTTCTAATGAGAATGCGAAATTAAGGATTTTCTATAAAACGGAGGCTTTTAGACGCAAAAAAAAGAACTGACTACATGTCTCTTTCTTTTTTAATGGTTTCATAAGCAGATTGTATGCTTTGAAATTTTTCGTTTGCTCCTTTTAGATGTGCCTCTCCCAAATCCTGAAGTTTATCTGGATGGTATTTTTTTACCATTTTTCTGTATCCCTTTTTCACCTCTTCATTGGAAGCAGACTCGGAAATTTCTAGAATTTTATAGGCATTCGCCGAAACGTCAAAGAACATGGCTTTTATCGATTCATAATCTTGCAGATTGACATACAAGTACCCCGCTATTTTTTTAATTTCTTCTAACTCTGCTTGAACAACGTATTGATCTGATTTTGCAATCCCAAATAAAAAGTGAACTAATTGCAAACGAGAAGCATGTGGCATATTTTGTCTAATCTGAATACACACTTGACGAGCAGAAACCTCCTTTTTTATAATTCCATTAAACAATTTAAATGCATTGTTTGCTCTTTGTTTTCCGTACATATTCACGAATTGATTTCGCACAAAATCCAATTCTCGTTGATCTACTTTGCCGTCAGCTTTTATGACAATAGAAGCCAAAACTAATAAGCATATTTCAAAATCTCCCGATTGAGTTTGCTCAAAACGACTCCCTGTTTTTGGTCTTCTTTGATAGGCTTGTTGTTCTTTATTTAAATCTTCATTAGAAAAACCACTTACAAACTGACCAATTGCAAACCCTATTGCAGCTCCAATTGGCCCTCCTAAACTAAATCCTAAACCTGCACCCAACCATTTCGTAAAACTTCCCATATCATAATTTGTCCCAAATATATAAAAATAGCCTTATTTAAGGTTCATTTATCATCTCGATTTTGTGAATATATTAATTAAAATAAGCTTTAAAATACCTCTTGAATTCCGATTGAATTATTCGTATATTTGTACCTTAAATAAATGATAATTATGTATCCAGAAGAATTAGTAAAGCCAATGCGTGATGAGTTAATAAACGCTGGTTTTAAAGCATTATATACAAGTGAAGATGTCGAAAACGCAATCTCCAAAGAAGGAACAACTTTGGTCATGGTAAATTCTGTTTGTGGATGTGCTGCAGGTACCGCTAGACCAGGAGCCATTGCTTCTCTAGGAGCCGACAAAGTTCCTGTAAACCTAACGACTGTTTTTGCAGGAGTAGAAAAAGAGTCTACACAAAAAGCCCGTGAATTCATGGTTCCTTTTCCTCCATCTTCACCAGCAATCGCATTGTTTAAGGATGGAAATTTGGTACACATGTTAGAACGTCATCATATTGAAGGTCGGTCTGCACAAATGATTGCACAAAATTTAGTCCAAGCTTATGATGAGTTTTGTTAAAATCAACAAATAACACTTTCTAAAAGAAAGCGCTTTAAAATCCATTCTAATTTGAATGGATTTTTTTATTTTTATAAAACAAACTCTAAACAAAGGAGAAATGTATCAAGAAATAGTCATTGAAAATGCCATTAAATTTGTAAAAGAAATATTAAAAAATGCGGAAGGAGGGCATGATTGGTTTCATATTAATCGTGTATTAAAAAATGCTGTTTTAATTTCTAAAGAAGAAAAAGCAGATCTTTTTATCGTTTCTTTGGGAGCTTTATTTCACGATATCGCTGACCCTAAATTTCATAATGGTGATGAAACTATTGGACCTAAAATAACAAACGCCTTTTTAAGAAAAGAAAAGGTAGACGAATTGGTGATCAATCATGTTATTAATATTATCAAACACATCTCTTTCAAAAACTCTTTAGAAAATCCTAAAGAAATATTTAATTCCATCGAATTAAAAGTGGTTCAAGATGCAGACAGATTAGATGCTATTGGAGCGATTGGAATCGCTAGATGTTTTAATTACGGAGGATTTAAAAACAGAACGTTATACAATCCTGAAATTCTTCCTAACCTTAATATGGATAAGGAAGCGTATAAGAATTCGACATCTCCGACGATCAACCATTTTTACGAAAAACTATTGCTTTTAAAAGATAAAATGAATACGAAATCAGGGAAAAAAATTGCACTCAGTAGACATACTTTCATGCTAGAATATTTAAACCAATTTTATAATGAGTGGAATGGAATTAAATAATTAATTCTCTTTTGCCACTTCTAAAGCAGTGATTTTATGTTCTAAAGTTGCCAATTCTTCTCCACATTCAATAATTTTATCTGCAGTTAGCTGATGATTAGAATTTACAAACTCTAATAATTCATTACTTTTAAATGTATAATATTCAATTGCCTTTTCTATTTTGCTTTGCATTTTTTTTCTTATTGAATTAAATTCATCATTTCATTTCTATATTTCGACGCGGATTTTCCCGTAAACTCTTTAAATAACTTATTAAAATGGGAAAAATTATTGAATCCACACTCAAAACAAATATCTGTAATACTAGACTGACTCTCCGATAACAACTTTGTTGCATGAACAACCCTATATTCATTGACTAGTTTTGTAAATGTTTTTCCGGTTGATTTTTTGAAAAACCTACAAAATGCAGGAACCGTCATGCTCACCAAACCCGCAATTTCATCTAGGCTAATATGTTGATTGAAATTTTCGTTTATATATTTAAAAATCTCATCTATCTTATTATTATTTTGAGGTTGGGCTTCAAAAGCAAAACCATCCGCATTTAATATTGTATAATCTTCAGACTTTGAGAGTGTATGTAAAATTTCTAATAAAATTAAAACCTGCTTAAAGCCTTTCTTTTCTGTTAATTTCTCAATCTTTATCCCTAATTTTTGTTTTGTTTTTACTCCAAAAACAATTCCTTTTTTAGCTTTTTCAAATAGGATATGAATCGGTTTCATTTCTGGGATTTCAAAAAAAGTATCTCCTAAAAATTCTGGTTTAAATTGTACGAGTGTTTCAGAGCCATTTGTTGTAAGTCTGTCGGTAAACCCATTATGAGGCAAGTTCGCGCCTATTAATAACAATTGACTGTTATTAAAGTAAGATAGATGATTCCCTATATGTGTTTTACCCTTTCCTTTATTTACATAAACCAATTCAATTTCAGGATGAAAATGCCAAAAAGCCTTGATCTCTTTTAAAAACTCAGTGTGTTTTTTTACTAAAATAGAACTTCCAAAATTTGGACTAATTTTTTCTAAAGTAGGTTTTGTATTCATTTTTTTCAAATTCAATAACAAATTTACAATACTTAATTATAAAATGCTGTTTAAAATTACCGATAATGTATTCTAAATTAACCCTTATATTATTTTAAGTTTATAAAAATAGTAATTTAGCATATATTATTACCAATCCTGTTGTTTTTAAATCTTTATTTCAACAATAACTTTGCAGTGTTATTAATCATTAAAATGAAAAAAAATGAAAACAACAATTAAAAAATACCTGATCGTAGCATTCCTATTTGGAACATTCATAAGTTACGCAATTGAGAATTCTAATACAATAAATACGGTACTCGTAAAAAAGTTTAAAATTGAATACAAAGAAGTAAAGAAAGGTCATACTTTAACGATCAAAGATGAAAATAAAATTACGTTGTATAAGGAAGAAATCAAAAACTCTGGAGACTACTACAAACAATTTGACTTCACGAACTTAAAGGATGGTTTGTACACAACTGAGCTTGAAAAAGACTTTGAGATTATCATCAAAAAAATAAAAATTGACAATGGCCTTGTTAATTATATAGAAGAAGATACAACTAAGATCTTTAAGCCTTCTATTAGATTGAAAAACGATTTATTATTAATTTCGAAAATTTCTTTTAAAAAAGAGCCTATTAAAGTTCAGCTGTTTTATAAAGATACAATGATTCATTCTGAAAAATTTGAGGGTGAAGCTGTTTTAAACAGGGTCTATAAATTATCTAAAATTGAAAAGGGAAAATATACCGTTGTACTTATCTCTGATCAAAGAACCTATGTAAAAGATTTTATCATCTAAGAATTTGATTCAAAATCAAAACAACAATCCTATTCAAAATCGAAACGAGCCTATTTTAGGCTCGTTTTTTATATCTCAAAAAAATTAAAAGCTTGGTCTTCTTTTAGCTAAAAACGCTGAGGTTCCTTCTTTAAAATCCGCTGTTCCAAAACATGCTCCAAACTCTTCAATTTCAATATTAAACCCATTTGTTCCATCTTCAAAACCAGCATTCACAGCTCTAATTGCTGCACTAATTGCTATCGACGAGTTCTTTAAAATTTTATTTGCAATTTTTTGTGTTGTGGGTAATAATTCTTCTTGTGTGGTCACCTCATTAACCAAAGCACAAGCTTTTGCTTCTTGTGCAGAAATCATCCCTGCCGTCATAATCATTTCCATTGCTTTTCCTTTCCCTACTAGTTGAGGCAAACGCTGGGTTCCTCCATAACCAGGAATTACACCTAAAGAGACTTCTGGAAGTCCCATTTTAGCATTGTCAGATGCAATTCTAAAATGACAACACATCGCTAATTCTAATCCTCCACCTAGTGCAAAGCCATTTATTGCCGCGATAACAGGTTTTGATAAATTTTCTATATAATTAAACAACTTTTCTTGTCCTATTCTAGCTAAAAGACTTCCCTCTTGCTCTGAGAAATTTGAAAATTCAGAAATATCAGCTCCAGCAACAAATGCTTTTTCACCACTACCTGTTAAGACAATAACTTTAATACGTTGGTCTTCTTCAAGCTTTTCAAAAGCAAGACTCAACTCAGAAATCGTCTCTTCGTTCAGAGCGTTTAATTTTTTAGGCCTGTTAATTGTTATTTGTGCTAAGCGGTCTTTTATAGAAACTAAAATGGTATTAAAATTCATTCTTTTGGATTTTATTCTTTTGGTAAAACTACTGTAAAAACAGTTCCCTTTCCTTCTTTTGAAGTAAATGAAATAGAACCATTGTATGCTTCAATTATATTCTTTGTAATCGCTAGACCCAATCCCATACCACTTGTTTTTGTGGTAAATTTAGGTTCAAAAATTAGGTCTTTTAAATCATCAGAAATCCCTTTTCCGTTATCGACAACGGAAATTATTAAATTCTTTTCTTTTGATAAGACAGTTACGTCAATAATTGGATTTTCTATGTTTTCTGTCGCTTGAATTGCATTTTTAAGCAGGTTTGTCACAATTCGAATCAACTGTGTTTTATCTAAGTTGGCATATAATTTTTTTTCGCTAGGATGATAGGTTATGTATTGTTCTGTAAAAATGTCAAGGGCAAACTTTATAACACTAATTATTTCGATTTGTTCTTTCTTTTGAATTGGCATTTTTGCAAAATCTGAAAAAGCAGATGCAATAGAACTCATTACGTCAATTTGTTGAATTAAAGATTGACTAAATTCTTTTAACTTCTCTTTTGCTCTGTCATCTGTAGAAAGAAAATTTCTTTCAAAACTCTGCACTGTCAAACGCATGGGAGTTAGTGGGTTTTTAATTTCGTGGGCTACTTGTTTTGCCATTTCTCTCCATGCCTGTTCTCGTTCGCTCTTGGCCAATTTAGTTGCACTCTCTCCCAACTCATCAATCATATTATTATAGGCCTCAACTAAAACTTCTATTTCAGAACTAGCCTTATTTAAAATAATCTTTTCATTTCTCTCAGTTAAACGTGTTTGTTGAATTTTGTCGGAAATGGTTTTGATAGACCTGGTAATATAACTAGATAAAAAATAAGCAAATGCGATTGCAATTATCAACATAAAAACATAGACAAATCCTAATCTTGAAATAAACTCTTTTAACTCTTTTTTAATTTCTAGATTGTCTTGCGTAAATTGTAGCTCTAAAATCCCAATTCTTTTATTTTTTACACCATAAATGAAAGAGTAGGACGATTGATAAATGATTCCGTTATCTTCACTGGTTGTTAATATTTTATGAGCGCGATTTTGCGATAATTCTTTTAAAAATGGGGCTGAAATTCTTTTAATATCTGGCCGTTCAAAAGCAATTTTACTAGAAGATTTAAGTAAGATTCCCTCTAAATTATAAATTGCGATATTTAATTTATTAATTGTAGATATTTCATGAATACGTTCGTGAAATATTTTAGACAAATTCTCAGTATTTACAGGATATACTGTCTTATTTTTTAATTCTAAATAAATCGTTTGTTTTGTCGTTGACTCTTTTCGTTCAAAACGCTGAACATTATAGTCTTTTGTCTGTTCATCATATTGATAAATCGTTACTAGTAAAATTAATATTGATGCCAACAACACCAATAAAATCATTGATAAAAAAATACGTATTCTTAGAGATATGTTCTTAAAACTAATCAAATCTATTTTTGTTTTGGCATGAATTAATCTTCAAAATTTCTTTCAGTATCTTAAAAATACTTTTTATGAAATCATTTTCTGAATCTGAAGTTCAATAATTAAAAGTAAAAGCTAAATATGAATGCCTCTAATCTACAACTTATTTAGTTCTCTTTTAGCAATTTCAAATTCTGCAGGGGTATTAATGTTTTGTATAAAATAAGTATCAACTTCTACTATTTCAACCTCAGAATTAATTAACATTTTTCTTGGACAAGAATATCCTTGTGCCAAGTATTGCAATAATATAGGATACGCTTTCGGCTCATAAATTGTAATCAAAGGTTCTATAAAATCTTTCCCTTTTCCCTTAATTGCTGTAGCAACTTTACTTGGATTTCTATGTGTTAATAATAACTGAATTGTCGCATCATTTAAAAAAGGTAGATCTGTTGCGAGAACAAACCATGCCGAATTTGGATCTTTTTGGAATGCAGAACAAATGGCCCCAAAAGGTCCAAGATCAAGAAATTTATCAGAGATATCGTTCTTGTTGTCTGAGGCATTTTGAACCCCGTAAAAAGTTTCTAAATGATGCTTTTCTAACAATTCTTTTGCAACTTCTTTTTGAGGTTTTCCGAAATAATCCAAGGATCCTTTATCTTGCCCCATCCTTCTACTTTTCCCTCCAACTAACACCAAGCCTTTAACTGGCGGAGTCTTTTTTTGGAGAAGGTTCCCAATGTGATTTGCAATTTGATCAACTTGATCAATGGTATAACATTTGAGATGCTTTATGTTTGGGTATTTTTCTTCTAAAAAACTAAAATACGGAGTGTCTTTTGTTAATTTAATTACAAACTGTATGCAATCCAATTGTTCTAATCTTTTTAAAACTGATGCCTCTTTTTCGATATCAAGAATTAGGATCTGTTTAAGTCCTTCATAATGATTCCCGTTTATAAAAACCGAATCAAATTGTGCAAAATCCAACCGTTGTTGAAATTTATTAATTTTTCCTGTGGTTTCAATTTGTAAATTACCCTGTGCGTGAAATACAAATTGAGACAAGTTACTTTTCTTAATCTCTACCGAATGAGATGCATCAAAATAAGCCAATTTATAGCCGGTTAATCTTTGAGATATTTTAGAAACTAAATCAGAAATAGTACCACAATTCGTTCCCAAAAAAGAAATTTCATTTGGAGCGAAATTATCATTATTTCGTTTTTCTAAATTTGTATGTTTTGTATGTTTTTGATGTTTACTCATTTTTAATAGCTGATTTTCCACCTGTTTTTTCTAATAATCTAATCTCTTTTGTTACTATTTCTTGACTGAGACTTTTACACATATCATAGATGGTTAAGCAAGAGATCGTAACCCCTGTTAAAGCTTCCATTTCTACCCCTGTTTTGCCCTCTATTACCACCTTACAAAGTACAGTGATGTTTTCTGAATCTGAAACACTTATGTCGATATCAACACCATTTATGAGTAAAGGATGACACATCGGTATTAATTCTGATGTTTTTTTAACACCCTGAATTCCTGCAATAATTGCAGTTTGAAAAACAGGTCCTTTTTTGGTAATTAATTCATCATTTTTAAAATGAGAAATCAATTCTTTTCCTAAAAACATCGTTGCTTTTGCAATGGCTGTTCGTTTGGTAATAGGCTTACTAGAAACATTGACCATTGAAGGGTTTCCTTTTTTGTTGATGTGGCTTAATTTACTCATAATCTATATTTTAATACTGGAAATACTGCTCCTTTTTTAAATACTGTTTTATCGTTTGGTAGTTGCATGAATGCATCTGTATTGGCGAGGCTTGCCAAATCTCCAGAACCATTAGCTGTAACTGGAAACGCTATAATATGTCCAAATTTATTTTTTAATTTTACTTGCAAGAAATAAACGAGATTGGGTTTAAAGTAGACATCTTCTCCTAAGATAGCGGTTTCTTCTTTTTGAACGATCCCTAAAGAATTGAAATACCAAGGATAAAAATACGCCAAACAATTCACAAAGGTAGCAATTGGATTTCCAGGAAATCCAAATACAATACAATTCGCTTTTTTTCCAAAGAAAAATGGTTTTCCTGGTCTTTGTGTTACTTTATGAAAAATTTTTTTCACCCCTAATTCATCAAAAACTTGGGGCAAAAAATCATACTTCCCTTTGCTAACAGCTCCACTAAAAAGCAATACATCAAACTCTTGTAAATAATTTTCAATCTTAAGTTTAATCGTTTGTTTGTGATCCTTAATATGAGCTGTTTCTGAGGAAATATTTAATTTTTCTAACAAACTAACTAACGTAAACACATTGCTTCTTCTTATTTGATGTGTTAACGGAACCTCATTGACTCCAACCAACTCATCGCCTGTGGACACAATCATAACTTTTGGTTGTTTGGCAACTTTTACAAACGATTTACCAACCGTTGCTAAAACACCTATTTCCGCAGCAGATATTTTTGTGTTTTTCTGAATCAAGACATCGTCTACTTTTCTATCTTTTCCTTTGTTATGAATATTTTGCCTCTTTTTAATTTCATCAAGAGCAACCGTTGCTACCCCATTTTTAACGGTAATATCCTCGTACCTAATTACCGTATTTGCTTTGTTTGGTAGAACAGCACCAGTCATAACTTCAATACACTCTTTTGAGTCTTGAAGCGTAAGTTGCTTCCCACCTGCTGCTTGAACTCCGGCTATTTTAAAACTTCTTTGTCCTTTTTTAAATTCTTCAAAATCAATTACAATTCCATCCATAGATACCCTGTGAAAAGGAGGGAAGTCTCTGTCTGCAAGAATATCTTCTTTTAAAATTCTCCCCAAAGATGTTAAAAATGGAATTTCTTCAACCCCAAAATCTTGGGTTGTATTTAAAACAGTTTGTAAAGCGTTTTCTACTGAAATCATTTTTTAAAGTATCAACTTTATTGTTTTTAATTTTTTAACCTCCGATAGTACTCATGCTCTCAGTAACATTTCCTTTTGTACGATTTGCTTCTGCAACAAAACCATTTTCTGGTTTCCTTTTGACCAAGGATAAAAAAAGATTTTTTAGCGCTTCATTGGAGGCTCCATTTCTAATAAAATCTCTGAGATTAAAAACACCATCATCAAACAAACAATTCTTAAATGTTCCTTTAGAAGTAACTCTGATCCGATTACAATCTGAACAAATAGTTCTTGTAAATGCAGGAATAATTCCTATGGTTCCTGTGTGTTTTTCAATTGTATAATTTCTTGAGGTTGACGAGGGTTCTGAATTAACTTCAGAAACTTTAAACTCAGATTTTATTTCATTTAAAATTTTTTTGAATGTCCAATTCTCAGTCATTTTTCGCTGCCCTTTCCCATTAAAAGGCATTTCCTCTATGAAACGAACTGCAACATTTTTATCTTTTGTAAGTCTTACAAAATCTAAAATTTCATCTGTATTAACCCCTGCTTGAACAACAACATTCAGTTTTAAATGTAAACTACTTTTTTCAAGAAGTTCTAGAGTATTATACACCTCAGGAAAAACATCTCTTCTGGTAATTTTTGTAAACTTATCTCGTTGCAAACTATCAATACTTAAATTGATGTTTTTTACTTTTTCTAACTTTTCAATGCTAGCAATATGAGGAGAAATTAAAGCGCCATTTGTTGTAATATTGATCACATCTAACAAATCATTATGAGATAACATTTCTAAAAAACCCACGAAGTCCTTCCGAACAAAAGGTTCTCCCCCTGTTAAACGTACTTTTTTTACTCCCAACTCTGTCAATACACGGATGATACGATACATTTCTTTAAAAGTAAGTAACTCTTGCCTAGGAGCAAGATCTATTCCATGAGCAGGCATACAATATTGGCAACGTAAATTACATCGATCTGTTACTGCAAATCGAACATAATTAATTTGTCTTCCAAAATTGTCTTCTAATTTGTTCATTTAATTTGGTAATTTCTTACTCAATAGTCCATATATAAATGCTCCTAAAAGCGCCCCAATTAGTATGAGTATTGCAGGAATTAATTTAAACCCAAGAATTATAAAGATTGGAGCTGCACAAGCTCCAGAAATTCCCCAACCCAATCCAAATAATGTCCCTCCTAAAAGGGTCCTTACAAACCCCTTTTTCTTTTGTTTGGGATAAATGTTATTTCCATGAATATCTTTTATAATTCCTCTTTTGAATAACTGCATAAAAACCATTGAGATAACAACTGCTCCTCCGATAATTCCATACATATGAAAAGATTGAAATTTAAACATCTCATAAAAACGGTACCATGAAATTGCCTGAGATTTACTTAAAACAATTGCAAAAAATACTCCTAATACTAAAAATTTACTATTTTTCATACCTTAAAATATTGAGGGAATTATAAACCAAGTAGCAAGTACACCACCAATAAAAAAACCAATTACCGCCAATAAAGATGGAAATTGTAAGCTGCTTAATCCAGTAATTGCATGCCCAGAAGTACATCCTCCTGCATAGCGAGTTCCAAAACCAATAAGAAACCCTGAAACTAAAAGAATTAAAAATCCCTTGAAAGAAGAGTAAATCTCTTCACCAAAAATTTCATCTGGAAAATATTGAGTGCCTACATTTGAAAACCCTATGTTGGTTAACTCGTTGACTGTTGTTGGGTTTAAATCGATATATTGATTCGGAATTAAATAGACCGAAGAGAGGTACCCACCAATGATTAACCCAACTACAAATAATAAAGCAAAATCACGTTCCTTCCAATCTTTTTTAAAATACGCTGAAAGGTTCCCTGCTCCTGCCATGGTACAGAGTGTTTCAAAATTTGTAGAGGCTCCAAAATTTTTACCAAAGTAAAAATATAGCAGTAATGAAATTGCTATTAACGGACCTCCAACATACCAGGGCCAGGGTTCGAATATAAAATCCATATTTATAATGTTATTTTTAAGTAGTTCATAATTAATCTTGTTGCCCCAAGATTCTGTTGAATGTATTGTTTGTTCTTTTCCCCAACCGTTTTTCTATAATTTTCATCGGCGTGTAATTTGATGAAAATACTTGAAAACTCTTCTTGATTAGAAATGGAAATACATCCTTTTAAAGCCACTAAATCGATGGCTTCTTTAAATTTTTTATATTGGTTACCAATGACTATGGGAATTCCAAAAGTTGCAGGCTCTAAAATATTATGTAACCCTGTTCTTAATCCTCCTCCTACATAGGCTGCATCTGCAGCTGGGTATATTTTAGTTAAAATACCTATTGTGTCAAGGATAAGTACCTTATATTCTGATAACTTTTTCCCTTCTTTTTCAGAAAACAAAATGGCTTTGTTATGAAGCGCTTCTTGCAATTTTAAAATGGCGTCTTTGTTAATATTATGTGGTGCAATAATGAATTTTTCTTTTGCTGATGCCTTGTTAATGATATAATTTACTAATAATTCTTCATCCTCTTTCCAAGTACTCCCTGCGACTACTGTATACTGATTGTTTTTAAAATCACTGATAAAATCTGGGGTATTCTCTTGTGACAACAACTTTGACACCCTATCGAAACGGGTGTCACCGGAAACCGTGACAGATGAAAAGTTGATAGAATTTAGCAATTCTTTAGAAGTTAGGTCTTGTACAAAAAAGTGATGAAAAGCTTGCAAAGATCTTCGCATAAACCCACCATAGTATTTAAAGAAAATTTGATTTTTTCTTAAAATTCCTGACACTAAAATTGTTTTAATCTCTTTCTTTTTTAATTCATTCAAAAGGTTGGGCCAAAACTCATACTTTATAAAAAGGACCATCACAGGGTTTACTTCTTTTACAAACTCTCTTACATTGGACTTAGAATCCAGAGGCAAATAGCAAACAACATCTGCCAAGTTATAATTCTTTCGAATTTCATATCCAGAGGGTGAAAAAAAAGTAACTAGAATCTTATACTCAGAATGAGTGTTTCTAATTTCTTCTATAATGGGTCTTGCCTGCTCAAATTCTCCCAAAGAAGCCACATGAAACCATATTGTTTTTGCATTCTTTAATCCGGAAATCTTAGAAAAAGATTCTTTTCTTCCCCTAACAAAAAGCTTTATTTTTTTATTAAATAAAGCAACTATCGGAAGCAACCAAGAAGTAATACAAACAACAACGTTATAGAACAAATTCATAGTTGTAAAAGTACAAAACGCATTTGTTTTAAAACAAAAAAAAATTCAAGCAAATAAATGCTTGAATTTTTATAATTTTTAAAAAAGCGAAATTACTTAAGCTTCTAATGGTGTTATAGAAACATAAGATCTATTATCTTTTTTCTTTCTAAACTCAACAACTCCATCAACTTTTGCATGTAAAGTATGATCTTTACCCATGTAAACGTTTTCTCCTGGATTATGAGTTGTTCCTCTTTGACGAACTAAAATGTTTCCTGCAATAGCAGCTTGTCCTCCAAATATTTTTACTCCTAGACGTTTCGATTCTGATTCTCTACCATTCTTCGAACTACCTACTCCTTTTTTATGTGCCATGATACGATGGTTTTAAAATTGAATTTTTTATTTAGTTAAAACAGCAATTAATTCAGCTTTTTTAAGCGAAGTATATCCTGAGACACCTTGCTCTTTAGCGGCTGCTTTTAATTGTGCAACAGTCATAGAACTATAGTCTACTGTTACTTCTTTTACTTCAGTCTTAGGAGCAGCTTCTTTTTTTGGAGCAGCTTCTTTTTTTACTGATTTTTTTGCACCAGTAGCAGCAATAGATTCAATTTGAATCTCGCTTAAATACTGTCTGTGTCCGTTTTTCTTTTGGTATCCTTTTCTTCTTTTCTTCTTGAAGACAATTACCTTGTCACCTTTTAAATGACTTAAAATTTGAGCCGTTACTGAAGCTCCTTTTATAGCTGGGGCGCCAATCGTTACATTTCCTTTGTTGTCAAGTAAAAGAACGTTATCAAAAGTTACTTTTGATCCTTCCTCTCCCTGTAAACGATGAACGTATACTTTTTGGTCTTTTGCTACTTTAAATTGCTGCCCTGCTATCTCTACGATTGCGTACATACTTTTAGTTTTGCGTATTTATACTTATTTTTTTCACTTTCTTACAGAAAATGCGGGTGCAAATATACGTTTTTTTTATAATTCTACAATAGGTTTTATTAAAAATAACAAGCCAATATCATCAAAAAAACATGATAAAAATTAACTACATTGAAATTTATTAATAGGCTAATAAAATAGCCATTCTTTCAGCGTTGATGTTTTCCTTTTCTGTAAGCACTCAGAGGGTTCATTTTGAAGCGTGTGATTTAAACAACGGAATCCTTGAAATACACTATCAAGAGAATTCTGTACCTGAAACTACTGTAGAAATAATGTATGGTGAAGGTTCAATTGACACAAAAGAAAAAGGGTCGGAATCCATAAATTTCAGGTGCTTTTTATTTTGATTTATTTACCAAAAAGACTCCAAAAAGAATGATCACCCCACCTAAAACTTGAACAAAACTTAATGTCTCACCATCAAGTATTCCCCAAAAAATCGCCACAATGGGAATTAAATAGGTGACCGATGCCGAAAATATAGGATCTGAAATCTGAACCAATTTATTATAGATTGTTTTTGCAATTCCGGTGCCTACAACCGATAAGATTCCGATATAACCTAACGATGTTAATCTAACCTGTGTAGCTTCAAAAGAAGTAAAGAAATCGGTACAACTTAAAACGATAATTGCAGGAATAAATAATAATAAAAAATTTCCCGTAGTAATTGCCAAGGCATCTAAATCTGATAAATATTTTTTTACCAAATTTGCATTAAAAGCATACCCAATCGAGGCAATAATAATCAATAAAGCAAACCAATAATTTTGGTTCGGATGTAAATCAGCTCCTTTTAAAATCAAGATTAATGTGCCCAGCAAACCAACTAAGATCCCCGTAAATTGCCTTTTTTTGAACGCAAATCCAAAAACCAACGCTCCAAAGATTAACGTATTTAATGGCGTAAAAGAATTTAAAATAGAAACAATAGAACTGTCTATGTTTGAAATGGCAAATGCAAATAAAAAACCTGGTATAAAAGTCCCTGTTAAGGCTGTATATAATAAATATTTCCAATGCTTTTTTTGAATTTTCTTAACGGAAGGAAAAGCAAAAAGAAACATAAAAAAGGAGGTAAATATCATTCTTAAAGCACCCAGCTGAACAGGCGTTACCCCTAAAAGAGCTTTTTTTATTAAAATAAAAGAACTCCCCCATACGATCGATAGTACGGTTAAATAAAGCCACTTTTGCTGCTGTTTGTTCATTTTCTATATAATATCGAACAAAAATCCGATAAAACTTTAGATATAAGACATATTCTTAATAAATTTGTACAATAATTAAATAGTTAAAAACATGAACGTATACAAACTCATTTGCTTGCTTGTAATTACCTCTTTTGCAATTTCTAGTTGTAATTTGGAAAAAAAAGCAACAACAATAACTACTTCAGTTGCCAACAAACAACAAGTTTCACTGGCTATTTCTGGTATGACTTGCGAAATTGGTTGTGCAAAAACAATTCAATCTAAACTGTCAAAAAAAGAAGGAGTTCTTAATGCAAAAGTTATCTTTAAAGATAGCATTGCTAACATAGAGTTTAATAAAGAATTAACTTCAAATAAAGAATTGATTTCTTTTATCAATGGAATTGCAGGTGGTGAGATGTACAAAGCCTCTGAGGCTTCTAAAAAAGCAACTGTTTACTAAGTCAATTTTAAACAAAAAAAAAGCTGAATCTTTAGAAGAGATTCAGCTTTTTTTTTGTTTAAAATGAATTACATTTTCTGTAACCAAGTTTTTATAGCGACTTCTTTTTTGATAATTTCTTTTAAATCAGAAATAGCGACTCTCTTTTGATCCATCGTATCTCTATGTCGAATTGTCACAGAATTATCCTCTAAAGTATCATGGTCTATCGTGATACAAAAAGGAGTTCCTGCTGCATCTTGACGTCTGTAGCGTTTTCCTACCGCATCTTTTTCATCATAAAACACGTTAAAATCCCATTTTAAATCATCCATGATTTGACGGGCAACTTCAGGCAAGCCATCTTTTTTAACCAATGGTAAAATTGCAGCTTTATAAGGAGCTAATACCGCTGGTAATTTTAAAACAGTTCGCGTTGTTCCATTTTCTAGGGCTTCTTCTTGTAAAGAATTAGAAAAAACTGCTAAAAACATTCTGTCCAACCCAATAGAAGTTTCTACGACATAGGGCACATAACTTTTATTTTCCTGAGGGTCAAAATAGTGTAATTTCTTACCTGAAAACTCTTCATGTGCTTTTAGATCAAAATCTGTTCGTGAGTGAATTCCTTCTAATTCTTTAAATCCAAAAGGAAAATTAAACTCAATATCAGCTGCGGCATCTGCATAATGCGCTAATTTATCATGATCATGAAAACGGTAATTTTCTGCTCCCATTCCTAGGGACAAATGCCACTTTAAACGGGTTTCTTTCCATTGCTCATACCATGTTTTTTGAGTTCCAGGTTTTACAAAAAACTGCATCTCCATTTGTTCAAATTCTCGCATTCTAAAAATAAATTGCCTTGCAACTATTTCATTTCTAAAAGCCTTTCCGGTTTGAGCAATCCCAAAAGGAATTTTCATCCTTCCTGTTTTTTGTACATTTAAGAAATTAACAAAAATTCCTTGGGCGGTTTCTGGACGTAAATACAAGTCCATCGCTGTTTCTGCAGAGGCTCCAAGTTTGGTTCCAAACATGAGGTTAAACTGCTTTACATCTGTCCAATTTCTAGAACCTGTTAAAGGGTCTGCGATCTCTAATTCTTCAATCAATAACTTTACGTCGGCCAAATCTTCGTTTTCTAAAGACTTACCCATTCTTGTTAAAATTGAATTTATTTTTTCTTGATAACCAACAACTCTTCCGTTAGTAGAGATAAATTCTTCCTTGTTAAAAGCATCCCCAAAACGTTTTTTAGCTTTTGAAACTTCCTTGTTAATTTTACCTTCAATTTTGGCGCAATAATCTTCAATTAAAACATCTGCTCTGTAGCGTTTTTTTGAATCTTTATTATCTATAAGAGGGTCGTTAAAAGCATCTACGTGACCAGAGGCTTTCCAGGTGGTAGGGTGCATTAGGATTGCAGCATCAATACCCACAATATTTTCGTGCATTTGTACCATTGCCTGCCACCAATATTCTCTAATATTTTTTTTTAACTCAACTCCATTTTGAGCATAATCGTATACAGCACTCAATCCATCATATATTTCAGAGGACTGAAAAACATAACCGTATTCTTTGGCGTGCGATAAAACTTTTTTAAACTGATCTTCTTGTTTTGACATAATTAGGGCAAATATACACGTTTAGAGAACTTTTTTCAAGAAAAATCTTTCAAGTTTTTTTAGCACAAGTCTCCATTATTTAATACTGACATTTTTATGTATATTTAAGGTGAATTGCTGAAAAAAAATGACTGTTTTAAAAAATGTTTTTAGGATCTTTTATCCTAAATTATGTGCTAATTGCGAAAATTTATTGACTGAAAATGAAAAGACAGTCTGTACGTTTTGCAGGCATGACATCCCCTTATTTTACGATACAAATTATTCCGAAAATAAAATAACAAAAATATTTTATGGTAGAGTCCTTTTAGAAAAAGCAACTACTTTGCTTTGTTACAGAAAAGAAGGAATTACAAAAAAACTCATTCATGCTCTTAAATACAGAGGAAATGAAGAAATAGGAATCTTCTTAGGAAATTGGTTTGGTGAAATTCTCAAAGAAAACAATCAATTTGATGATATCGATTATATAATTCCTGTAGCATTACATCCAAAAAAAAGAAAACAAAGAGGTTATAATCAAGTTTCAAAATTTGGAAAAATAATCGGATTTCATTTAAAAAAACCCTTTTTAGAACATATTTTATTGAGAACAACCATTTCAAAAACTCAAACTTTTAAAGCTCGTTTTGAACGTTTTAATACGATCGATAGTCCGTTTCATCTACAGAATACATCTTTCCTAAAAAACAAACATATTTTATTAATTGACGATGTAATAACTACGGGAGCCACTATAGAAGCTTGCGCAAAAGAATTACAAAAAATTGAAAACGTAAAGATTAGTATTTTATCAATGGCATATACAGAGTGAAATTAATAGTTTTTAAATCAAAAATATATTGTTAATTTGTATAAAATTCTTTTTCGTGAAACCTATTTTAAGATTTATTTTTTTTGTTATTTCAGTTTTCATTTTAGTTAATTGTGCTAGAACAGGAAGACCTGAAGGAGGGCCAAAAGATGAAAATCCTCCATTATTTGTTACAGCAAATCCTCCTTACAAAACTATTAATTTTGATGATAAAGAAATAAAATTAAACTTTAACGAATTTATTAAGCTTAAAAATATAAATAAGCAGCTGATCGTTTCCCCTCCATTAAAAAATCCTTTATTAATATCTCCACAAGGATCTGCAAGCAAATCTCTAACCCTAAAGATTTTAGATACACTTAAGGACAACAACACCTATATCATAAACTTTGGAAATGCCATTGAAGACAATAATGAAGGAAATAGTTTAGAAAGTTTTAAATATGTTTTCTCTACAGGAACTTATATCGATTCTCTTTCCGTTTCGGGAGAAATTAAGGATGCGTATTTAAATCAAAGCCCAAAGAGCACGAATATTTTGTTGTACAAAATAGACAGCTCTTTTAATGATTCTATCATTTATAAAAAGAAGCCAAACTATGTAACAAGTACTTTAGATTCATCCTCTTTTAATTTTACAAATCTTAAAGAAGGGAAATATTTAATGACCGCTCTGAAGGAAGTTACAAACGACTACCTTTTCAACTCAAAAGAAGATAAAATTGGCTTCTCTACAGATACTATTGTCTTGCCAAAAGATAGTATTCTTAAAAATCCAATTGTGCTATTTAAAGAGATACAACCTTACAAGTTTAAACGCGCAAAAGAGATCTCTAAAGGGAAGATAGCATTTGGTTACGAAGGTCGAACAAAGGATTTACAGATAAAAATAATCTCTAAAGTACCCGAAAACTTTAAAAATATTTCCAAATTTGAGATCAATAAAGACACCTTAAATTACTGGTTTACCCCTTTTGAAACTGATTCATTGAATTTCATCGTTACAAACCAAAAAATTATAGATACGATCACGGTAAAATTACGAAAGAAAAAAATAGATTCATTAATTTTTAATTCCTCTATTAAAAGAACAATTCACTTCAGAGACACCTTTTTTATTAAGACTACCAATCCAATTGTGAAAATTGACACCTCTAAAATAAAACTCACAGACAAGGATACAACAGCTGTTTTTTATTCTAGTTATATCTCTAAAAAAGAGAATAAAATTGCAATCCTTTTTAATAAAAAACCTCAACAGAAATATTCGTTAAAGATACAACCCGAAGCTTTTTTTGATCTCTTTAATCAAAAAAATGACACCTTAGCCTACAATTTTAACACAAAAGAAACGGAAGATTATGGAAGAATTACGATCAAAATTGAAAATCAGACTTCTCAAAATCTAATTATTGAGCTTCTAGAAGGAAAAAATAAAAATAATCTTGTAGAAAGAAGGTTAATTTCAAAATCCCAAGAAATAAGGTTTGATTTTTTAGAACCTAAAACATACTTTGTAAGAGCAATTATAGACACCAATAAAAACAATCGTTGGGACACTGGAAATTACTTATTAAAACAACAGCCTGAGAAAGTCATTTACTTCGATGAAGAACTAAAGTTACGGGCTAATTATTACTTAGACGGTAATATTTTTATAATTGATTCTCTATATTAAATTTTGGGAATAGGTTGTAATGTTGTAATTTGCGTAAAAAATTGAAAAAGAACCCCTTATACCCCTTATATTTTGAAAAATTTAATACCAATAACTATTATTGCTATCATTTTATGCGTTCATAAATTTGATGCTCAAACCCTTAATCATGATGTAGGCCTCTTTATTGGATCTACGAACTTACAATCAGATTATGGAAATACTAAAGAATTTTCTAGCCATTTTACAAACAACGGTACTTCTTTGTCATTAAGTCATTATCTCAGTTTTAACGAAAACACATCACGCTGGGGAGTAAGAAATAGAATACTCGATCATTTAAAATTAAAAACCGAAATTAAATACTTAAGTAATGGTACTTTTTCTCACAGAGGTTATTATGCCGAAAAAAAAAGTATTGAAGGCGAAAAAATAAGAGCTATGAAAGGCAGCTTAAAAATGCTTGACGTCGGATTGAACTTGGAGTGTTTTCTTAAACCCTTGAGTGACCGCAATGATTATAGTTATAATATGTATCTGAATCCATTCTTTACTTTTGGTTTTAAGTATTCATTTTACACGAATGGAGTCACTTCTGAATTAGGAGACTGGAATAAAGACAGAACACTTTTACCGACTTGGTATTCTGAAGAAAACACCCTAGATATTGGAGCTGGTGAGGCTTTATCGGTATGTTCAGGAATAGGAATTGTTGGTAGGATATCTTCAAATATTGATTTGGTCACACAAGTGTCATATCAATATTTCTTTTCTGACTCTATTGATGGTTTGAATCCTAATAAAGTTGACGGAACCAATTTTAATGAGTACTCCATAAATATTGAATTTGGTATCATTTATCATCTAAACTTTTACTAAAAAAGTTGGTTATAAGAACTTTTTAATAGACCTAATAACACCATAATGAATTCCTTCATGAAAGTTGTTAAAGACTACTGCAGATTCAAAAGAGTTTAAAACATATCCTGCACTGGTAGGATACTCACTAAAATTCTGAAAAATTCCTGCTTGAAAATCTTCTTCTAAGGTATTTGGCAAGCCTACAAACAACTCTTTTACTTCGTCAAACTCTTCCTCTGTGAAGTTTTTTGTAGGAGCTGTTCCTTTTTTGTACATACGTATCAAATCGTCTGGACACAAGCAATCTAAACCTGATAATTTGTAATGCAATAATTGTTGCGTAACTACTAAATGCGCAATATTCCAAGCAATATTATTTTTAAACCCTGTTGGGATTGTATGCATTTGTTCTAATGTCAAGCCATCTAATTCTTTGATAGCTAACAAACGAGATTTTCTTAAAACATCGAATTCTATCTTCATATTTATATGTAATTTTGTTTGGTAAATATACCATTATAAATAATGAAAAAAGTCTATTTTTTACAAACTTGTGACACCTGTCGAAGAATCTTGAAAGAAGTTCTGATTGAGGGTTTTGATCGACAAGAAATAAAAGCACACAATGTTACTCCTGCTCAATTAGAAAAAATGTACAGCTTTTCTGGAAGTTATGAAGCGCTCTTTAATAAACGAGCAAAGCTTTATAAAATAATGAATTTAAAAGGGAAGTCCTTATTAGAAAGAGATTTTAGGCAACTTATTTTAGACGAATACACCTTTTTAAAACGACCTGTTTTTATCGTTGATAACGAAATTTTTATTGGGAATAGTAAAAAAGTAATTGAGGAATTAAAAGCTAAAATTAATTAGTTTTTTCTTGCCAAGTTTTTGTTCTTAAAACTGCATTTTCTCGAATATCTTGCCAAAAAAGATTGATATCTCCTACGTGATAGTTTTGAATAAAGGACATGAAAAACCGCTTTGGGAATTTCGGGGTTGAGCTCCAAACTAGTCCATCAGTAACTTCTATTTTTAAGGCCTTTTTGTACAGTTTTTTATTCGTATACAAGAATCCTTTATGCTGCTCTAATACTGTATTTCTTTCACCATTCCAAGTAATTGGGTTGGTTGTCACACTGCCTTTAAAAAAGTCTTTTTTCTTGGGATATGCTCCTTTTTTAAAGGTATTCCAACCGACTAAACCACCAACCTCGTTGGGATTCTTCATTGGTTTAATGGTCGTATATAGATCAGGTTTTATAACTGTCCCTACAATATAGGCTGCAATTAATTTTTTTTGTAGGGGTTTATTATCAAAAAAATCTCTTAATAAAAATTTGGTATGCGTTGAGCCCTGGCTGTGACTTGCAATAAGAATAGGTCTCCCATTGTTGTATTTTTCCAGATAAGTTTCAAAGGCTTTTTTAACATCAGCATACGCTAATAATAACGCTTTTCTACCCCCATTTTCTAACATTTTATAAGATCGAATATGAGCTTGCCTATAATAAGGTACATATAATTTCCCCGAGGTAGTAAATGCAGAAGCTTGAAACAATATGGCTTTGTTTACTACTTTCTGCTGCTGTTTTTTATCCGCTATGGGTACATTCCATCGCAGATCTTCTTTTTCAGTATTTAGAGTAGGATAGACATAAAAAACATCTGCTTGCAATGTGTCTATTTGTGTAGATGAAAACTGTTTTAAGTCTTTTGAATAAGTTCCTGGAAGAACTGCCCAATTTTCTTCTTTATTGTAGTCTGGTGCTAATGGTATTGTGAATTCGCTGAATACAGGAATCACATACGTTGATTTACAACTCAGTAAAAAAGCACTAAAAAAAATTAAAATTCCGATTTTTTTCATCTAATTATTTATTGATTCATATAGCTCCATTAAATGATCTGCCTCTTTTTTTGCACTCCAATTTACAATAATTTCCTCTCTAGCTTGCTTTCCTAAAAGCGGAATTTCTTTTTTAATTGATTGTAATAATAAATTTTCTAATTCAGAAACATTTCCAGACTCAAACAAATATCCATTTTTTGCATGTGATATCAACGAAGAGTGAACACCGACATTTTTGGTTGCAATCACAGAAGAGCCACAAGACATTGCTTCTGCTGTTACCAGAGAAAAACCCTCAGAAAAACTAGGCACCACTGTAATTTTTGAAGCTTGGTAACACGAAATAATCTCAGAAGTTTCATCAATAAAATACAGTTGATTTTTTATTCCATTCTTTTCTCCTATTGCTTTTAATTCTTGTAAAAAAAGTGGTTTATCAACTTTTCCGACTATTACTAAAGCCCATTTTTTATGATCCTTTAAAATTTTAGCCGCTTCCATTAGGGTAAGATGACCTTTTGCTTTTCGAACTCTTCCGGCACATAAAATAATGTTTTCTTGAGTGATATGGGGCAATTTAACTTCCTCTTTTGGTGAAAATAAATGCACATCAACTCCATGAGAAACAATGGTATTTGATATTCCTAAATGTTCACTCATGCTCTCTATAAGTGTAATTACCTTGTCCACTTTTTTAAGTAAAAACTTGGTAACTCCAGAAGGAACTGTTTCTGCATGACGGGTTGCAAAGAGCGTAAATTTTGCTCCTAAAAAACGATAAAAAAGCATGCGTATGATCTCATTATTTCTATGACAATGAACGATGATTTTTCTTTCGGAACGCAGCAATGATTTTAATTTTGCAAACGAAATTTTATTCCCTTTTACATTATAACCATAAATATAGGTTTCAAATTTTTCGTTAAAAAAAGGGAGTACATTCTCAACACTTCTGGTTATTCCAGTTCTACGCTTATGAAAATGGGTATGAATTAAAATGGGTTTCACTTGAGCGTTTTAAATAAACTTGCGTTCTATGATTTCTAAAAATCGTGCTTCTAACTCTACTTGTTCAGACCAATCATAATCTGGTTTCACCATTTTTTTTATAAATTTCTTAGCCTCTTTTTCTGAAGTATAGGTATTTAATTGAGAAAGCACTCTATTAAAGTCCTCTTGGCTCCCATCAAAAAGATTTTTGACAAAAGCAATTCGATCATTTAAACCTATTTGTATGTTTATTGCCAATGTATCGTTTAAAGATTTTGGGACTGGCAAATCGAATAAAGTAGCTATTTCGTCTACGGGAATGGTGTCTTGCAATTCTTCTTCTAGGGAGACTGTTTTGGTTTTATCACTGTCCGAAGTGTCAGAAACCGGCTCTTTTAAATCCTCTTCTTCTGAAGACAATAACGCCTCTAATTCGTCAAAGGGTTGCTCTATAATTGCATCAATATTGATCTCTGACGGCAACTCTTCATTGACTTCCACCTCCTCCAATACTGGATCAGCTTCTTGCAATACTGTATCAACTTCTTCCAATACTGTATCAACTTCTTCTTGAGAAACCTCTGTTACAATTTCAGAAACAGGTGCTTCGTCTATTACTTTAAGTTCTTTTAACTCTAATGCTTTTTCTACTTTAGAAAGAAGTTCATTCTTTGAAAGCTCTTCATTTGGGGTTGTATTCACATATTCTTCCACAAATGCTAGTAATGATAATTTCTCATAAATGACCCTCGATTTTTCTTTTAAAGCAAATACATCCGCTTTATTCTTCATTTGGAGAATGCTATGTGCCAAACTTATTAAATCAGTTTCTAATCTTTTGTGCATAAGTTGTATGTTGAAGTTATTTTTTTACTCGTAAATATTCATAAATTTGTTAAAATCAATGTAAACGTACATTTAATACTCTAAAGCCTAAAATTACAAAATGTTTCTTGAAAATACAGTAAATCATACAGAACAATTTGGTTGGATTGAAGTTATTTGCGGCTCCATGTTTTCAGGTAAAACTGAAGAGTTAATTCGAAGGTTAAAACGCGCACAATTTGCAAAACAACGTATTGAAATTTTTAAGCCTACAATTGATGTTCGGTACGATCAAGAAGAAGTTGTCTCTCACAATGACAATAGAATTCGTTCGACTCCAGTGCCTGTTGCCTCAAATATTCTTTTGCTCGCAAATGATGTAGATGTCGTGGGTATTGATGAAGCACAGTTTTTTGACGATGGTATTGTTGCTGTTTGTAACGATTTGGCCAACAGAGGAATTCGGGTAATTGTAGCGGGATTGGATATGGATTTCAAAGGAAATCCTTTTGGACCAATGCCTGCTTTAATGGCAACCGCAGAGTATGTTACGAAAGTACATGCTGTTTGTACCCATACAGGAAACTTAGCGAATTACAGTTTTAGAAAAGCTTCTAATGATAATTTAGTAATGTTAGGGGAAAACCAAGAATATGAACCTTTGAGTAGGGCAGCCTATTATAAAGCACTGAGAAATCAGCAAAATGAAAAAGAAGCTGAAAATAAAAAAATTACAGATGAATAATCATGTAACAATTTTAGAAATTAATGGAAATGCTTTGGTTCATAATCTAAATTATTTCAAACAAAAACTAAACCCAAAAACTAAAATTTTAGCAGTTGTTAAAGCTTCTGGTTATGGAAGTGATGCCCTTCAAATTGCTAAATTTTTAAAAGATAAAGTTGATTATTTTGCTGTTGCATACACTAGTGAAGGAATCGCTCTACGAGAGGCTAATATAAAAACTCCGATTTTAGTTCTTCACCCTCAAATACCTAATCTGCAAGCTATTATTGACTTTGACCTAGAACCAAATTTATATAATTTTAGCATATTTACTGCCTTTTTAAAATTAGCCGAGGACAATTCATTGTCGAATTACCCGGTTCATTTAAAGTTTAACACTGGTTTAAATAGATTGGGTTTTCACTTTAAAGATGTTCCTAAAATAATTACTCTCTTAAAAGAAACAACTCATATAAAAGTAGCTTATCTATTTTCTCACCTAGCAGCAAGCGAGGATAAAAACGAACAAAGTTTCACTAAGAATCAAATTAACAGGTTTAGTGAAATTTCAACAGAATTTTATAGAAATTTAGAATACAAACCAATGCTTCACATGCTGAACACCTCTGGTGTTATAAACTACCCAAAAGCCCAGTTTAACATGGTTAGAATTGGCATTGGTCTGTATGGTTTTGGAAACCATAAAAAAGAAACTGCTCAGCTTAAAAACACACACAATTTAAAATCTATTATTTCTCAAATTCACACCATAGAAAAAGGAGAGACTGTTGGTTACAATAGGGCCTTTACAGCAAATAAACAAAGTAAAACTGCAACAATTCCTATTGGTCACGCGGATGGCTTGTCCAGAAAATTAGGAAATAAAAAAGGATTTGTGCTCATTAATAATAAAAAAGCACCAATTGTTGGCAACGTTTGTATGGACATGATCATGGTTGACGTCACTGAAATAGATTGTACAGAAGGGCAAGAAGTAATTATTTTTAATACTCAAGAAATGATTCAACATATTGCTGATGTTTCGGAAACGATCTGCTATGAAACATTAACTGGCATTTCTCATCGCATTACAAAAACATTAAGCGTTTAGTATTTTCGAAGTATACAACAAAAAAAAGAACCAACCTACAAAAGGTTTTTTGAACTGGTTGCTAACTTTTTGATAAAATGTTCAATCGTTAGCCCTTTTTCAACGGAAAAGTCTCCAATTTTGGTTCTTCTCAAGGCAGATAAGTGTGCTCCAGACCCGAGAGCTAAACCAACATCATATGCTAAAGATCGAATGTAGGTTCCTTTGCTACAGACAACCCTAAATGCTACTTCAGGTAAATTAATTTTTGTTAGTTCGAATTCAGAAATAGTTACTGTTCTCGCTTTAATCTCTGTTGTCTCCCCTTTTCTTGCGAGCTCATAAAGACGTTTGCCCTCTTTTTTTATTGCAGAAAAAATCGGAGGTTTTTGTTCGATATCTCCCAAAAATTTCTGTACTGTTTCATGAAGTAATTCTTCTGAAATATGTGCTGTTGGAAATACATTGTCAATGTCAGTTTCTAAGTCATAACTGGGTGTTGTCGCCCCTAGGGTAAATACTCCTGTATATTCTTTTTGTTGGGCTTGATAACGATGTATTTGTTTGGTCTGCTTCCCTGTACATATAATTAACAATCCGGTTGCTAAAGGATCTAATGTACCAGCATGACCAACTTTAATTTTTTTTATTCCAAAACATTGTTTGATATGCCAACGGATTTTATTCACCGCTTGAAAAGAAGTCCAAGTGAGTGGTTTGTCTATCAGTAAAACTTGACCGTTTTTAAAGGCTTCCTCAGTCATGCGTGGTGAATTTAATGTTTTTTTAATTTAAAAGAGCATAGCCGATTGCAATACCTCCTATAACTGAACAATAGATTGAAAAATAATACAGATTGCTTTTTTTTACTAAAGAAATCATCCATTTACAAGCCAACAACCCTGCTAAAAAAGCAGCAATAAAACCTGCCAAAATAGGAACTATTTCGGAGGAGTCAAAGTTTAAATCTCCACTTAAAACATCTTTCCCTATTTTCCCGAAAATTAAGGGAACTACCATTAAAAATGAAAACTTCGCAGCTCTAGTTCTATCTACTCCTAATAAAACCGATGTAGAAATGGTAGCACCAGATCTAGAAATTCCGGGCAACATTGCGATCGCTTGAGAAATACCAATGAGTACAGCATTAGAAAATGAAACCTCTTTATGTGTGTTTTTTGCTTTATCTGCTAGTAAAAGCAACAACGCTGTTAACAATAACATGCATCCAACTAATAATATTTTTCCTCCAAAAAAAGATGCTAACTCTTTTTCAAAAAGCAAGCCTATAATTACAGCGGGAAGCATAGAAATGATGATTTTTAATGAAAACTTAAACTCATCATTCCATTTGAACTGAAATAACCCTTTAAATAGCTCTATAATTTCTTTTCTAAAAATAACTAGGGTACTTAATGCAGTTGCAAAATGTAAGACTACCGTAAAAGTTAAACTCTCTTCGGGCACAGAAGTGTCTCCTAAAATTGCTTTTACCAATTCTAAATGCCCACTAGATGATACCGGTAAAAACTCTGTTAAACCTTGAGTGATCCCCAAAATTATTGCTTCTATGATATCCATTTTTATGTATTAGGGTTAACTAAAATTGCATAAATTTCAATTCCCAAACCTATTATTACTAAAGTTGGTGCTAAACGAATTCGTTGCCAATTGTATATTTCTTCATTAAAAACCGCTGGATTATCACTTCCACCTCCTGACATCAATACAAAGCCTAGTGTAATAAAAACAAGACCAATGATCATTATTACATAATTTTTTTTACCAAATAAAAAAGTATTTTTTGGTGTCTTTTTATTTTCCATATTACTAATAATAAAGTTCGTCTGTTTGTAAATTTAAAAATCGTTGTGTTGCTAAAAAAGTACTTACCCAAGTAATTATAAATGCCGATATTAAAACCCCTCCAACTAAATATCCCAGTGTCGTATAATCGTTAATTAATTCTAAACTTGGTGCATGTATATCTAAATAATAAACAACTAATGACAATCCAATAAGTGCTATAAAGGCACCTATCATTCCTAGTTTTATACTTCTCCAAATAAAAGGTTTTCTGATAAAACTTTTCGTAGCCCCAACCATTTGCATGGTTTTTATATTAAATCGTTTTGAATACACAGACAACCTTATAGAGCTATTTATTAAAATCATGGCTACTAAACCAAAAAAGCCACTCACAACTAGCAGCCAAAAACTGATTCGCTGAATATTTTTTGTTAAAAGATTAATTAATAATTTATCATAAGAAACCGCTGCTACAAAAGCATTTTTTGAAAACTGTTTTTCTAATTGTTTCATTTTTGTTGGAGTTACAAAATCTGCCTTCAAGTAAATGTCTAACGCATTTTTTAAAGGATTATTCCCTAAGAAATCCAAAAAGTCTTCCCCAATTTCTTTGCTATAAATTTTGGCTGCTTTTTCCTTACTCGTGTATACTATTCTTCTGGTAAAAGCTTCTTTTTGGATAAATGCTTTTAAATCATTTCTATTTTTTGGGGAAACATCATCTTTCAAAAACAACGTAATTGCAACTTTTTCCTTTACTCTATTTGCAATAATCGTCGATTTTAATACAACCAATCCTAGTACTCCGACCATAAAAAGAACAAGAGCAATGCTAATCACTACTGAAAAATAGGAAGATTTCAGTCGTCGTTTTTGGTAAGTATCAAATTTGGAGGACATTTTATGAAATAATTTTTAGACTTGCAAGATAGTAATTCGTATGTATTTGACAGTATTTTAATTAATCGATCTCTTGGCACAATTCAATAAGAACACCATTGGTAGATTTTGGATGTAAAAATACAACTAACTTATTATCTGCTCCTTTTTTTGGGATTTCATTTAAGACAACAAAACCTTCATTTTGAAGCCTCTTTACTTCTTCTTCTATATCTAAAACAGCAAATGCAATATGATGAATTCCTTCTCCTTTATTTTCTATAAACTTTGCAATCGGACTGTTTGGATTTGTGGCTTGTAATAATTCAATTTTATTAGGTCCTGAAGCAAAAAAAGATGTTTTTACACCCTCAGAAGTAACTTCTTCTATTTTATAACTAGGTTCTCCAAAAAGAGAAGCAAATAATTTATTGGATTTCTCTAAATTTTTTACAGCAATCCCAATATGTTCGATTTTTTTCATAAAGTAAAAATAAAAAAGATCTCATAAAAATCAGTTTTAAAAGTACATATCTTTTTTTTATTTATTACTGTATGGGATTGATCACTGAACTCCTACAAAAAACAGCACTAATTCCCTGATTTTCATGATCAAAAAATTCAAACACCCCAAAAACAGTGAGGGGAATACCCCAAAAACAGTGAGGATGAAATTTCACTAATTTCAGTGATTGACAAATGATTTTTTTACCTGTATTTTTATTAAAAAAAATATGGAAGATAATTATTTAACGATTTGTACTCAAAAAAAATTCAATAGTCTTATCAATGAAAAAGGGTGTCTTAAGGGCAACTTTATCATTACAGGAAATAATATTAGTTCACTAGGGTGCTTGAAAAGAGTTTATGGAAATCTTGGAATAAATTCAAATCATCTGATAGATTTAGGTCAACTAAACTATGTTAAAAATGATTTTTGGATTTTGAAAGCTCAAAAACTTACCTCTCTAGGGAACATTAAAAAAATTGGAGGAACAATCACTTTAAGATACAGTAATATTGATGATTTAGGAAAATTAAAAACTGTTGGTAATACCTTGTGCCTAAGAGATACCACTATAAAAACCCTTTCAAACTTAAGAGAGGTTCATATACTTCTATTACCAGATCGCTTTAAAAATAAAAATATTGACTTTATAAAAACAACAGAAATCAAGTACTTCAGAAATAAAAAAAAGATCGTATGAAAAACTTAAAACAGAAATTACTCGTACTTCTCATCATTATAAATATTGTATCGTTTCTATACTTGATTATAGAAATTGTGCGGAATTTTTTACTAATTTAAAATTCTCTCTAAGTTTTTCACTCCCTATTTCAGTAGATATTGAAAACTATTCTACTTTTTAGTGAGTAGAAATTCTCTTATAATAATTGTTATTAAAAATAGAATACTGTTTAAATGAGTGCATTATGTTTCTTTACTATATAAAAACACCATTTCATCTAATTATATGCTCTTTACTTTCGTTCATTGTTTTTTATTCATATTATTATAAATAAAAAAAATCTATGAGATACTTACACCTACTTTCAAGATTATTGATTGGGTTATTAGTTATCACTTTATGTGAACCTAATCCAACTCCTGATGTTCTTATTTCATATATCGAACGAGTATTATGGCAAATAGTACTCTAAACGATCACCTAAAATAAACGTTATGAAAAAAAAACTAAATGTGGGTGTTTTAATATTTAACCAAGCTGACGTTCCGAATTTTGCTGGACCTTTTGAGGTATTTGCTATTTGTTCTGAATTACAAAACCGTGCCCTATTCAACGTGTTTACAGTAGCAAAAACTTTATCTTCAATTAATGCAGTCAATGGTTTGTCTGTGAAGCCGTCATATTCATTCTTAAATGTCCCAAAAATTGATGTTTTAATCATTTCAGGAGGGGCAGGAACCCGAAGGCTAATGGCAGATAAAAAAACACTGAATTGGATTAATAAAATCCATAAAGCAACTACTTTTACGTTAAGTTTTTGTTCTGGTGCGAGATTACTTGCTGTGTTAAATTTATTAGACAGTAAACCTTATTGTACACATAGAGGTGTTTACAACCACTTAAAAGAGATTGTTTCTAATGGGATCCCAAAACCCAAAAAAAGATTTGTTCAGTCATCAGAAAAAATTTTCACATCAGAGGGGATCTCTGCGGGTATTGATATGTCTTTGCATATTATCGAACTATTGTACACTAAAACAATGGCTAAAGAAACCGAACACAATATGGAATACAAACTAGAATCACTAGCACACAATACTGTGCTTAATTAGTAGCAGTTTAAGCAACAGCACAAAAATTAAATCTATAAAATTATGCTCCTTAAAATCGGAAAAAGCTGACCCTAATATGAAAATCAAGATGCTGATCAACAATCTACAAAACAGATTAAAACACACTTTTATCTGAGTGTTGGTGTTAAAAAGACAAAACTATGAGAAGTATTATAAATATAATTTTTTTTTATTGGGATTTTAGCAAATTTATCCTCAGAAAACGAATACACGAAATAAGAAATAGTAAAAAAATCAGGAGTAAGAGTTGAAGCAGTATTGGTTGAATGTTAAACCGAAAAGGAAGCATCTTTTTACGCTTCGTTTCGTTCATAACATCGTTCAAGAAAACTACAAGACCCCAGAGTAAAAGACTTTCTTTTTCTTCTATGATCAAATAAACAATATTGCTATGAAAAACTTAAAAAACCTAGACCGTTTACAACAATTGCATAATTTAATTTTAAAGGAAAATACAGGCACTCCAAAAGACCTGTCAGAATTACTAAGAATTAATAAGCAATCTGTGCATTCATTAATGAATGAATTAAAAGAGTATGAAGCCACTATCTCTTACAGTAATCGTAGAAAAACATTTTATTATCGTAATAATTTTGATTTAAAAGTCTCTATCTCTGTAAATGTGATGACCAATAATGAAGAGACTAAAATATTTAGAATATAAAAGAGAAAGGAGAGGATCTTAATCCCTTACGATTCTTACATAAACCGTTCTACAACCTAAAAAAATGAAAAAAATAAGGTAAATAAACGCATTATGCTATTCCAACTTTATAAAAAACCCATTTCATCTAAATATATGTTCTTTACTTGTGTTGATATTTTTTCATCCGTATTTTCGTAATAAAAATTTGTGTTCTATGAAACAAGTGGGAGGTCAAACCTATTGCAAAAAATCATGTAGATTCTTTTTAGAAAATCAAGGAACAGTCAAAAAAAATACTAGGACTCCTTTAAAAAAAAGATCTTTAAAACATCTCTGGGGTTTTGTTGTTGTTTGCAAAAATAAAAAAATATGAAAACAATCTTTTTATGCATTTTATCAATCGCTAGTTCACTAGCTATGGTGTCTCAAAACGTATATTATGTTTCCAACTCTGGAAATAATTCTAATGATGGATTAACAATTTCAACAGCATGGAGAACCATCGCTTATGCTGCTTCGTCGGAAAGTAATGTATCTCCTGGAGATACTGTTTTTATAAAAGCAGGAGATTACGGAAATGAATATGTTGTATTTGAAACAAGCGGTACGAGCTCTAATCAAATTACCTTTGAAGGATATAGGTCAACCCCCGGTGATCATCCAGATCTTCAATGGATATATGGAGACCTCCTTGATGCTAGTGTGATGCCCTTACTTGATGGTGGAGACAGGACAACAGGGACAGCCATAACATTAGAGAATAGAAAGCATCTCATTGTTAAAAACCTTCAGATTAGAAACTATCGAGATGGTATTTCTGCAAAAAATGGGCATCATCTTAAAATAGACAATATCAACACCATGAATTTTGGAAATATAAATGAACATTATCATGGAAAGGGGATCGTTTTTTGGCTTGCTAGTAATAACACAATCGAAAATTGTTCTGTGTTAAATGCCTGTGCAGAGGGTATATCTATCATGGGTGATAATCAAACCCTAAGGAACTGTAGAATATATTCTGATGACAATACAACAGGATATAAAAGTGCCATGGATTATTACATACATGTGGAGGGGAATAATAATGTAATTGAAGAGTGCTACACCGAACGTATTGGTGAATTAGGCCATGGTGGTCATGGTATTAGCTTGAAAGGCAACTGTGAAAATAACCTGATAATCAATTGTATCTCAAAAGGAATGGGTTCAGATGGTTATCAATTGAGGCACAGAGGGGTAAAAAACAACATCATTAAAAATAGTTTAGCTATCAACTGTGGTTTTGTAATAAGAGATGGCGCTAGTCACAATTCAATAAAAAATTGTAAATCTATTGATGCCGAAAACTCGGTTTATTTTACGGATACCAGCGAAGATGAAGGAGCACAAAATTCAGGTAATCATAATGTATTTGAAAATTGTATTTTCCAAAACCCCAGTGAGGCACAGATTTCGTTTTTCTATTATGATCAGGTATCACCAGCAAAAAATAATACTTTTATGAATTGTGTTTTTAATGGGGGAAAGTATTTATTTACCTGTGATCGTGAAAACAATGGTAATAAAATGATCAACAGTATTATTATAAACGTGGAAAACTTCTATAGGACTGGATATAAACAACACACTTGGTATCCTTTAAATTTTGATTTCGAATATTCCAATTTTTACAATAATTTGTTCAATACTCCAAGTGGATCAAATATAACAACCTATGATCCAAGTTTTGTCAGTATCTGCAATAATGACTATCGCCTGAAAGCCTCATCTCTTTGCATTGATGCGGGAGTTTTAGAAGGAGCCCCTTCAACAGATTTTAATGGTACCACCAGGCCCTTGGGAAATGGAGTGGATATTGGCGCATTTGAATACAACCACTTACCCTAACCAACTCCCTTAATCAATAATAAAAAGGGAATCTTCAAAAAAATTCCAACTCTCTTACCTTTTACAATATAAAAAAACCACTTCATCTAAATAGCTACTCTTTACTTGTGTTGATATTTTTTCATCTGTATCTTGACAAGAAATGCTAACAATGTGAATAATTAATGGCTTTTTAAGTGATAAAATACACCTATGAAGCAAAGGTTAGTGTCAAATCGTATAGTTTGTGATTAGAAATCAACTTCTACCCATACACAGACCATTGGTAACATTAAAAGAGAAAACTATGAACAAAATTTACATATTATTTTTAATTATTGGAATTTCTTTCTCAATTGATTGTAATTCTCAAATATCATACGTTAAAGGATACTATATCAATGATTCAAACCAAAAGATTGACTGCTTAATAAGAAATATTGATTGGAAAAACAACCCTAAAGAATTTGAATATAAAATCTCTGAACAAACGAAAAAAGAGACGCTAACTATTGAGTCTGTTAAGGAATTTGGAATAGATAATGTTTCAAAATATATAAGATTTGATGTTGATATTGATAGGTCTAGTAATTACCTAAATCTTTTGAATAATGATAAAGGTCCAAAATTCAAAAATGAAAAACTATTCTTAAAGGTATTAATTGAAGGTGAAGCTAGTTTGTTTAAATATAAAGACAACAGTGTTACAAGATATTTTTATCAAACTAGTCTTCTTGGTGTTAATCAACTTATTTTCAAACAATATAAAACACCAGAAAATAAGATTAAAACTAATAATGAATTTAGGCGTCAATTATATAACAATTTAAAATGTAGTGATATTTCGATGGCTGATATAAAAAGTATTGACTATAGTAAAAAGGCATTGTTAAAAATTTTTAAAAAATATAATAACTGCAATAACTTAGGGTTTATCAATTTTGAAAAAAAAGTAAAATCAGATTTGTTTAATTTAAATGTTAGACCTGGCTTTAATAGTTCTTCTTTAGTTATTAATAATCGTTATTTAAGCCCCCAAAGCAAAGATTATGGTAATGAATTGACTTTTAGAATTGGATTGGAATTTGAATTTATTATGAAATTTAACAAGAATAAATGGGCAGTAATCGTTGAGCCAACATACCAATACTTTAAAGCAGAAAACAAGGCTATTACAAATCTAAGTAATACAAATATCGATTATAAATCACTTGAACTTCCTGTTGGACTAAGGCATTATCTTTTTCTTAATAACAACTCAAAAATCTTCATAAATGGCTCTTTTATTTCTGACTTTGTTTTAAATTCTAAAGTAAGAAACTTAGACTTAAACACTAGTATTAATTTTGGAATGGGTGTAGGTTATAATTATAACAACACTTACAGTCTCGAGTTTAGATATCAAACTAGCAGAAATCTTGCAAAGAATTATGTTTTGCGGAATTCAGACTACAAAACAATATCATTGATATTTGGGTATACACTTTTCTAAAATTAAAGAACCAGAAAATGAACAAATGTCAAAAGGTCAATCATTTAAAACTACACAGAAAACAAATAAGTGCCTTATCTTCTTTTTACCATACAAAAAACCCATTTCATCTAAATAGCTACTCTTTGCTTCTATTTGTTGTTTCTCGTTCGTATTTTAGTGATGAATGAGAGCAAAAGGTCTTATTGTATAGGAAACAGAAAGCCGTAAAGAGGAGGATTGTTCTTTATAAAGGCTGTTGGCTCGAAATTAAAAAAATAAAAATCCGTTTGATGATTTATAAAAGTGATACGGTAGCGAATACATAACTAAACTTCCGTTTATCCCACCCAAAAAAAGGAGTGAGGAGTGATAAGCAGATAAAAGTTACGCATATAAACAAGTTAGCACAAATAAGCCTATGAATAAAAAAAGAAATGTTGGGATCCTGATTTTTGACAATGCAGAAGTTTTGGGCTTTGCAGGACCATTTGAAGTTTTCTCAGTCACTTCTGAACTAAATAACTTTGAACTATTTGATGTATTCACGGTTGGAGAAAAGTCCACCCCTATTGGTGCCGTTAATGGATTATCTGTGAACCCAAGATACAACTTCAATAATTGCCCAAGAATAGATGTCTTAATAATTGCAGGAGGGTCAGGAACCAGAAAGCTAATGAAGAATAAAAAGGTTCTAGATTGGATTGACAAAGTTCATCAAAAAACTGAATTAACTATAAGTATCTGTTCCGGTGCTAGACTTTTAGGTTTGCTAGGTCTGCTTGATGATAAACCATATTGTACGGACCATGAAGTTTATGAACACATGAAAGAAATCGTACCAACTGGTAAGCCTCAGCAAAAACAGCGATTTATTATAGATGTCTTAATAATTGCAGGAGGGTCAGGA